>Ga0310811_10002732_pt1 | contig 22049 bp, 17 predicted proteins | sample YCmetagenome_FD_207642 | JGI IMG/M metagenome (GOLD analysis project Ga0310811, IMG submission 207642) | Soil microbial communities from experimental microcosm in Duke University, North Carolina, United States - YC | ecosystem: Engineered > Artificial ecosystem > Soil microcosm > Unclassified ...
CACCGCTTCGAGTCGCGGTTCGAGCGCTGGCGCCCGGTCCCGAAGGGCGGCTGGCGCGAGATGGGCGGGCCCGACGAGATCGCGGGTGTGCTCTACGACCTCGGCAGCCACCTGGTCGACCAGGCGTTGCAGTTATTCGGCCCGGTGTCGCACGTCCACGCGGAGAGCGACGTCAGGCGGTCCGGAGTCCGGGCCGACGACGACGCGTTCATCGCGCTGACCCACGCCGGAGGGACGCGCTCGCACCTGTGGATGAGCGCGGTCACCGCGCAACTCGGCCCCCGGTTCCGGGTGCTCGGATCCCGGGGCGCCTACGTCAAGTGGGGTCTCGACCCGCAGGAGGAGCGCCTGCGCGCGGGCGAGCGCCCGGGCACGGCCGGAGCCGTCTGGGGCGCCGAGCCCTCCGAGCGCTGGGGCATGCTGGGGGCCGGGGACGACGTCCGCGCAGTCCCAACGGAGCCGGGCGCCTACCAGGAGTTCTACGCGGGCGTGGCGGCCTGCCTGCGGGACGGGACGCCTCCGCCCGTGGCCCCCGAGAGCGCGGCCGAGACCGTCGCCGTGCTGGAGGCGGCGGCCCGTTCCGCGGCCACCGGTTCCACCGTGGTCATGGACCAGGCGGACCCGGCTTAGGCCGCGACTCCCCAGGCACGTTCAGCTCAGGAGACGGGCGCGCATCGCCTCGGTGTCGCCGTCGGTCCAGCCGTTGGCCGCGAGCCAGCCGAGCGGGCCGCCGAACCTGTCCTCGAGGGTGGCGAAGAACTGCGCCATGTACTCGGGCCGGGGAAGGTGGCTGTCGGCCGGCTTGCCGTCGAGGTCGGCACGGTAGGTCTCACTCGACCGCAACCGCGCGAGGATCGCCTCGATGCGCTCGCCCGTGGCCGCGTAGTCGGCGATGATCGCCTCCTTGGCGACTCCGGCCACGGCCAGCGCCAGGGCGCTTACCACGCCGGTCCGGTCCTTGCCCGCGGCGCAGTGGACCAGCGCCATGCCGTCGTTCTCCGCGAGCACCCGCAGCGCCCCCACGACCGAGTCGGGACGGTCGCGGAGATAGCCGTAGTAGTAACCGGTGACCCGCAACTCGGCGAGGGTCTCCTCGTCGAGCCGGTCCTGCCACGGCAGCGCCTTGGCGTCGATGGTGTCCGCGTCGACGTCGGTCAGACGGCCGCCCTCGGCGAAGAGGCTGAGGTGGTGGATGCCGACGTCGGCCACCTGATGGAGAGGGCCGGGGCCTTCCAGCCGGACCTCAGTGTCGGACCGGAGGTCGACGACGTGTCTCAGCTTGAGCTCCCCGACCAGACGGGTGACGTCTCCGCCGGTCAGCCCTTGGAGGTTGTCGCCCCGCAGGATCCGTCCGAACCGCGTGGTGCCTCCGTCGGTGGTGGGGAGGCCGCCGAGGTCCCGCACGTTAACCGCACCTTCGAGAACTATCCAACGCTCATAGTTGTTCATCGCTTATGAGCCTATCTGTCGGCATGTGTCAGCGGCGTGATCGCCCAATGAACGTCTGCCCCATGCCGGCGTCACGGACGCATGGCCCGTTCGAGGACCTCCTGGGCACGTGACACTCCGGCCTCGTTCTCGAGGCTCCGGTAGATCTCCAGCGCCTGCTCGACCGGCTCCCGCGCCTCCTGCCGCCGCCCCGCGTCCACGAGCGCCTCACCGAGGGTGCGCAGGCTGCGCGCCTGCCACCAGCGGTCGCCGAGTTCCTCGAAGTCCTCCACGGCGCCGCGCAGGGCCTTGACGGCCTCCGTCGTACGGCCGAGCCGGGCGAGGACCCTGCCCTCCGAGAGCTCCGTCCTCGCCACACCCCAGGAGTCACCGAGCTTCACGAGCCGCTCCTTGGCCCGGCGCATGGAGGCGTACTCCTGCAGGCCGTTCTGCGGGTCGCCGATCTCCCCCGCCGCCCGCAGGCATCTGGCCTCCTCCCACTCCTCGTGCCGGTCGCGGAAGGCACGGATGGCGAAGCGGAGGGCGTTGCCCGCCAGGATGAACTTCCGCTCCGCCTCCAGGGCCTCTCCGTCCCTGAGGTGGCCGCGCGCCTCGGCGGCGAGGACCTCGCCGAGGACACGCTGGGTCTGGGCCTCCGAGTAGCGGTTGGCGTCGGACTGGAAGACGCCGAGTGAGTCCTCCAGCAACTCCCTCGCCTCGCCGTACCGGCGCTGCGCCAGGCGCAGCTCGGCCAGGTTGCGCTGGGTCCTCGCCTGCCACCATCGGTCGTCCTCGGCCTTGAAGGCCGCGATGGCGTCGATCAGATGGCCCTGACCGCGGTCGAGGTTGCCGTCGCTGAACAGCGACATGCCGACCGAACGCGTGGCCCGCGCCGCCCACCAGGACTCGCCGAGGCCGGTGAAGATCTCCAGCGCCCGCTCGGCGTCGTGCCTGGCCTCCGCCGGCCGGCCCATGCCTCCCACGACGGCCGACCGCTCCATGAGCGCGATCCCGAGCGCGCGGGGGTCGTCCGCCCGGGTCGCCGCCTCGCAGACGACGTCGGCCACCACCTGCCAGTCCGACCAGTAGGCGCGCAGCGAGTGGCAGAGCGAGCAGAAGGCGCGGCCCGTCCCCCACGCGAGGTCCCAGAGCTCGGCGTCCCTCGCCAGGTGGATCGCCGACAGCAGCGCCACGCGCTCGGCGGCGAACCACTCGGCCGACGAGATCTCGGCCGGCGACTCCGGTCCGCTCGCGACAGGTCCCCTGCGGGTGCCCCTGCGGCGCCAGTCCTGCGGCCACCGGTCGGTCGCGGCGGCCTCCGCCCGGCGGCGATAGCCGTACAGGACCCGCTCGATGGCGGCGCGGCGATGGCTCTCCGGCTCTTCCTCCACGGCGAGCTCACGGGCGAACAGGCGCACCAGGTCATGCAGGCGGTAACGCATCTCACCGGTGCCGTCGCGCCCAGAGCACTCGGCGAGCTGGGTGTCGACCAGGGCCTCGAGCTGGTCGGCGCCGTCCAGCACCGAGGTGTCGAGCAGGTCGCCCGCCACCCAGCCCTGCACGTCGGGCGCCGTCAGCAGGCCCATCAGCCGGAGCAGGCGGCGCTGGACGTCCGTGCAGTCCTCGTAGCTGAGCTGCAGGGAGGCGCGGACGCTCTTGTCGATGCGCCGGCCGACCTCCAGGTGGTCGAGGCGGCGGCGCTCGTCGCCCAGCCGGTCGGCCAGCTCCTTGAGCGACCAGTTCTCCCTGGTCGCCAGGCGGCCGCCGCAGATGCTGATGGCGAGCGGCAGACGGTCGCAGAGCCGCACGATCGCGAGGGCGGAGTCGAGATCCCCCGCCACCCTCTCGTCACCCGCGAGCCGCGCGAGCAGCTCGACGCCCTGCGCCTCGGTGAAGGCTCCCAGCTGGCGGTCGTGGCGGTTGCGGAGGAACAGCGGCTGCCGGGAGGTCACGATGACCGCGCACCGGGCCTCGGGCGGGATCAGGGCCTTGACGTCGTCACCATTCTGGGCGTTGTCAAGAAAAATCAGGATCTGGCGGTCCTTGGTCCAGGTCCACCAGAGCTTCTGCAACTCGGCGAGGCCGCCGGGGTCGGTGGTGAGGCGGACACCCAGGGCGCGCAGAAACCCGAGCAGCACGTCCTCGGGCCCGGCGGTGCCGTCCGGTCCGCGCAGGTCGAAGTAGAGCTGGCCGTCGGGGAACGCGCCGATGATCTCGTGGGCGAACTTCGTCGCGAGCGCGGACTTCCCCACCCCGCCCTGGCCGTAGATCGACACCACCAGCGGCGAGTCGTCCGCGCGGTCGGCGAACTGCTCGCGCAACTCGGCGAGGGCCTCCCCCCGCCCGGTGAAGTGAGCGATCGCCGGGGGGAGCTGGGCGGGAGGCGGGACGGCCTCGGGACCGGGCGGCACGGCGGGCGCCGCCGGCCGCGGATCCGCCGTCGCCCAGGCCAGCGCTCCGACCAGGACGGCGGAGACCACAGTGATCACAACCCGGGCGCTCACGGGGAGCGTCCAGATGTTGAGGGAGGTGCCGAGCGCGCTGGCGACGGCGGCGAGCAGGCCCGCCGCGGCCGGGCCCGCGATCGACGACCGTCGCCGGGCGGGAAGTCTGTCATCGTGCCTGGACCGGCGCATCCGTCCTGTCCTTCAGGGCCTCGGGGATTCGGGCGTCGTGGACGACCGCTTCTCACCCGTGATTCAAGCAGAATCGATCTACCTATGGGCGACCGCGTCCGCATCCCGTCTGCCGATGTCAAAACATCGGTAAGGTATGGCACCGCAGACGCTCTTCCCGCCGCGGGAGCCTTCCGCGGTCACATGTTGTGGAGGAACTGGATGGCACGGCCGGTTCACCGGTTGTCCGTGGTGGCCCTGGCGCTCGCGGCGTCCATGATCGCGACTGTCGCGGCCGCGACCCCCTTCTCGGCGGCCGAGGCCCGGCGCCTGGACGGCACGCCGTCGCCGTCGCCGTCGTCCACGGCGCCCCGTAGCGAGCCGCCGGCGGACGAGCACCTGGTCGGCACCTGGTCGGCCGCGACCACCCGCGTGGCGACGGCCGTCGGCGGCCAGACCGTCCGGATGGTCGTCCGGGCGAGCCTCGGCGGCTCACAGGCGCGCATCCACCTGTCCAACGTGTTCGGCCTCGCTCCCGTGACGTTCGCCGACGTCCATCTCGGCATCCAGGGCTCGGGCGCCAAGGTCCGCGCGGGCACCAACCGCCCGGTGACGTTCGACGGCGCCACGTCGGTGACGGTCCCCGCCGGGCAGAGCGTCTGGAGCGACATGGTGCCCGGGAAGGTCGCCGGCGGTCAGGACCTCGTCGTCAGCGTCCACCTCCCCGCCTATGTCCACGGGGTGACCGGTCACGACCGCGCCTACGCGACCACCTACATGTCCGGTCCCGGCGACCACGCGGCGGAGGAGTCCGCGAAGGGCTACACCTACACCAGCAACCAGTGGTTCTTCCTGGACCGCGTCGCGGTCAGCGCGGCGTCCACGATCGGATCCGTCGCGGTGCTGGGCGACTCGCTCACCGACGGGACCGGACAGGCAAACGACGCCAACCGGCGCTGGACCGACTACCTTCACCGGCGGCTGTCGGGAGCGGCCAAGCCGACCAGGCTCGGCGTGCTCAACGCCGGCATGGCGGGGAACCGGATCCTGCGCCCCACCGTCGGCCCCAGCGGGGTCGTCCGGTTCGAGCGCGACGTCCTGTCCCAGCCCGGTGTCCGCACGGTCGTGGTCTACGAAGGCATCAACGACATCTCCCGGGGCTCCTACGACTCGGCCACACCGCTGATCAACGGTTACAAGAAGCTGATCGAGGCCGCCCATGCCAAGGACCTGCGGGTGATCGGCGCCACGCTGACCCCGTTCCACGGCTTCGGTTCCTGGACCAAGAAGCGGGAGAAGATCCGGCAGCAGGTCAACCGGTGGATCAGGACCGGCGGCGCCTTCGACGCCGTCGCCGACTTCGACAAGGCGGTCCGCGACCCCCGTTCTCCGCAGCGACTGGCCCGCGCCTACGACGCCGGCGACCACCTGCACATGAGCGACGCCGGACGCCGGAGGCTGGCTGACGCGGTCGTCCTGCGGGAACTCTGAGTCTCGGACAACCTGCCGGGATCGCTACGGTATGACCATGGTCGCCCCTCTGGCCCCCGATGACCCGACCACGCTCGGCGTATTCCGCCTGACCGGACGCCTCGGCGAGGGCGGTCAGGGAGTCGTCTATCTCGGCTACGCCTCCGACGGCGAACCCGTGGCCGTGAAGGTCATCAAGACCGGGCTCGACCCGGCCGTCCGCACCCGGCTCGCCCGCGAGTTGGACGCGATGCGGAGCGTCGCCCCCTTCTGCACCGCCCGCGTGCTGACGGCGGTGGTGGACCGGAGCGAGCCGTACATCGTGAGCGAGTACGTCGACGGGCCCTCGCTGCAGCAGCGGGTCTCCGACGGCGGTCCGCTGCGAGGCGGAGAGCTGGAACGGCTCGCGGTCGGCACCGCGACCGCCCTGACCGCGATCCACGCGGCCGGGATCGTCCACCGTGACTTCAAACCGGGAAACGTCCTGCTTGGCCCGGACGGCCCGCGTGTCGTCGACTTCGGCATCGCCCGGCAGGGCGAGAGCGAAACGATCACGGCGGGCCCGATCGGCACTCCGGCCTACCTGGCTCCCGAGCAGATCGCCGGAAGCCCGGCGAGCCCGGCGTCCGACGTCTTCGCGTGGGGCGCCACGATCGTCTTCGCCGCCACCGGCCATCGAGCCTTCGGCGGCGACAGCGTCGCCGCCGTGCTGCACAAGATCATGACGATGGACCCGGACGTCACGGGGGTCCCGGCGCCCCTCCAGGCCACGGTCCGGCGCTGCCTGGCCAAGGATCCGGCGGTGCGGCCCACGGCCCGCGACCTGCTTCTGGGCCTGGTGGGATCCGCGCCCGACCCGCTCGTGGCCGGTGTGGCGGCCGCGGACGGCGGAGGCCACGAGGGCGGTCAGGACCACCCGGACGACGACCGGACGCAGCCCCGGCGGCCCGCCGGACAGGCGATGGCGCATCCCGTGAGCGCGGAGCCTCAGCCCGGGCCACCGCCAGGGCCGGGCCGGCCGGAGCCGGTGGGCACCGAGCCGGCCGCTGGGCGGCGCGGCTCCCGGACCACAATGATCGCCGGGCTCGTCGCCCTCGTGGCGGCCGTGGCGGTCGCGGCGGCGCTCCTCGTGCCCCGGCTGTTCCCTCCGTCCGGTTCCGTCGCGTCATCCGACTCCACGACCCCCACGACGTCCCGCACCACGCCCGGGGTGGCGGAGACCCCGGATCCCGCGACCACCGGCCCGTACGACACCACCGACGGTTCCACGGACCCGGCCCCCGCCACAGGCTCCGGCGGCGACGCGAACGAGGGCGGCGCGGGCAAGAGAGTCTCCGCGGCCTTCGCGGGAACCTGGCGCGGGCACATCACGCCGACTCCGGCAGGCCTGACGGGCGACTACGACATCGAGATCGACCTGGAGTCCGGAGACGACAAGGGAACGTGGAAGGAGCCGGCCAACTCCTGCGAGGGGACCCTGAAGCTCACCGAGGCAACCGGCTCCACGCTGACCTTCGACCTCGTGGACGCGGGCCAGTGCGTACCGGGGACGGTCCGCCTGCAGCGCAAGGGCGACGGACTCGCCTACCGGTGGAACGACGACGCCGGCCTGCTGGAGTACAACGGCGATCTGACCAAGGCAGGCTAGCGACGCCCGGTGATCGGCTCAGCCGAGCCGCGTGACGAGTTCGGTGAGATCGTCGACGACCAGATCGGCCTGGTCCGCATCGGGACGAGCGGCGTGGAGGAAACCCCAGGGGCCGCGGCGCAGCAGTGCGGCCCGCATGCCGGCCTTCCTCGCGGGGAGCACGTCGTTGTCGAGCCGGTCCCCCACGTAGAGGATCGCCTCCGGAGCGTGCCCGGCCACCTCGGAGACCTTGGCGAAGAATCCGGGCTCCGGCTTCTCGACCCGCCAGGCCGCCGAGGTGTGGACGCCGTCCACGGGCAGGTTCATCGCGGCGAGCGCGTCATAGGCCTGCGGCGGCTGGTTCCCCGCGACGATCAGCCGGTATCCGGCGTCGCGGAGCGCGCCGAGGCCCGGCCGTACGTCGGGATAGAGGTCGCCCTCGTCGAAGTTCTCGCGCAGACCGGCGGGGTCGTCGGCGCGCCAGGCGGCGATCTCCGCCTCCAGGTCGAATCCGGGCCGGACCAGTTCGAACGCGTCACGGAGCGGCCGGTCGAGGGCGGCCATGCCGCCGACGAGCCCCAGGAAGGTCCCCCGGGGAACTCCCAGCCTGTCGGCCCAGCGCGTCCAGATGCGAGTCTCGTCGATCAGCGTCTCCCCCACGTCGAACACCAGCACCCGGATCACGGCAATTCCTTTGCATTCGTCACTGTTTCGTCACTATCGCGGCCACTCTAGGGGGCGGACTCGTCCAGGCGATCCCCCCGTCATAGAGTCCCCAATCGTGAGCGAAACGCGGTATGCCCTGAACGGTATGGTCTCCACCGTCGACCATCTGGCGTCCTCCGCCGGGGTGTCCGTCCTGGAGCGGGGCGGCAACGCGGTGGACGCCGCGATCGCGGCCAACGCGGTGCTCGCCGTCACGTCCCCGCACCTGTGCGGACTCGGCGGCGACCTGTTCGCTCTCGTCCACGACGGATCCGTCACCACCGCGCTCAACGCGTCGGGCAGGTCGGGTTCGGGCGCCGATCCTGACCGGCTTCGCGCCGAGGGCCTGGACCGCATGCCGCACCTCTACGACATCCGGTCGGTGCCGGTGCCCGGCTGCGTCGACGGCTGGTCGGCCCTGCACGAGCGCTTCGGACGGCTCCCGCTCGCCGATCTGCTCGCCCCGGCGATCCGGCATGCCGCGGCGGGCTTCCCCGCCTCGCCGCTGCTGGCACCGGGCGGCGAGTTCATCGGCTCACTCCCCGGAGCGGGCGACTTCGCCTCGGCCAGGCGCGCCGGTGACCTCATCCGCCGCCCGGGCGTCGCGCGGACACTCGAGGCGATCGCCTCGGGCGGCCGGGCCGCCTTCTACGAGGGCGAGTTCGGCGAGGGCCTGCTCACGCTCGGCGCCGGCGAGTACGTCCCCGAGGACCTGGCCCGGCCGAACGCCGACTGGGTGGACCCCATCCAGGCGGAGGCCTTCGGTCACCGGATCTGGACCGTCCCGCCGAACTCGCAGGGTTACCTGCTGCTGCTCTCCCTGGCGATCCTCGACAAGCTCGACCTGCCCGACGACCCCGGTGACCCCCGATGGGCGCACCTCCTCGTCGAGTCGGCCCGCGCGGCCGGCCACGACCGGCTGGACGTGCTCCATGAGGGCGCCGTCGCGCCCCTGGGCTCGGCCGACGCCAGGCGCGCGATGATCGATCCCGAACGGCGCTCGCCGTTCGTCGACCACACGGCTCCGGGCGACACCACCTACCTGTGCGCCGTGGACGGCGACGGGATGGGCGTCTCCCTCATCCAGTCGAACGCGGCGGGCTTCGGCAGCCTGCTCTTCGAACCGAGCACCGGCATCAACCTGCACAACCGCGGCATCGGCTTCTCGCTCACGCCCGGTCACCCCGCCGAGTACGGCCCGCGCAGGCGGCCGCCTCACACTCTCTCCCCCGCACTGATCACGCGCCAGGACGGCTCGCTGCGGTCGGTCATCGGCACCATGGGCGGCGACGCCCAGCCGCAGATCCTGCTGCAACTGATCACCCGGCTCCTGCATCACGACCAGGCCCCGGGACAGGTCATCGACGCCCCGCGGTGGGCGCTCGGCGTGAGCGGCGCCGACACGGGCTTCGACACCTGGCGGCAGGAGGCCGTCGTCGAGGTCGAGGACGGCGCGCCGTGGTCCGACGGCCTGCGCGAGCGCGGCCACCCGGTCACGGCCGTCGAGTACGGCTCCAACTTCGGCCACGCCCACCTGATCGACGTCCTGCCCTCGGGTGTGCTCGCGGGAGCCGCCGACCCCCGTGCGCTGATCGGCGCCGCTCTCGGCCGCTAGTGCGCCCGTCCCTGACCGTCCATCCCGCCCACTGGAGGTCCGCCGTCTCTCCCAGCGTCTTGCGCAGGAGATCGCCGAGGAACGACGGCGCTCCCTGGGTAACTCGCAGCGACGACATGCGGTGATTTCGGCCATATTCGAACACGCCTGGAACGTACCCGGCCCGGAATGTCATGGCCGAGGGGCGGGCCCCGCTTCCGGGACTTCTCCTAGATGGCGTCGATGGCCTTGCGGATGCGCTTCTCCGAGACGGGGGCGGGCGTGCCGAGCTGTTGCGCGAAGAAGCTCACCCGCAGCTCCTCGATCATCCAGCGGATGTCCCGTACGGCCTTCGCGTCCCGCTCCGCGGGCTTGAGCCGGTCGAGCAGGTCGCGGTAGTCGTCCTCGACGTCGTGCACGCGGTGCATCCACTCGCGGTCTCGGTGCGGGTCGTCGGGCAGCTTCTCCAGTCGCCGTTCGACCGCCCGCAGGTAGCGGTGCAGGTCGGGCAGCCTGTCGTAGCCCGTCCCCGTCACGAAGCCGGCGTAGATGAGCCCGTCGAGCTGCTCCTTGATGTCGGCGACGGAATCGGCCGGACCGCGAAGGACGGTCTGCACCGAATGCCAGGTGGCCAGGATCCGCTCGACCCTGGCGACCACCTCCTCGGTCGTCGCGAACAACGACGCGCGCACGTGGTCGTGGAGCCGTTCGAACCCTGCCTGGTCCCAGGCCGGTCCCCCGGCCTCGGCGATCAGCCTGTCGGCCGCGCACATCGTGCAGTCGTCGAACAACTCGGCGGCGCCGCCGTGCGGGCTCCGGCTGAGCGCGAGCTTCTGCGCGGTGCCCAGCCCGCGAAGGATGGCCTTGGCCGGGCTGACCGTGTTGAGAAGCACCAGCCTGCGGGTGCCCGCCCACATGGACCGCCGCTGCTCGGCCTCGGTCTCGAACATCCGGACCCCGACGCTCCCGGTCTCGTCGGCGAGCGCCGGATAGGCGCGCAGCCTGCCCCGTTCGAAGACCTTGGGCAGTGTCCCGATCGTCCAGCTCCGCAGTCCGGTGCGCTCCAGGTCGTCGGCCGCCTTCGACAGCGTGGCCCGCAGCCGGGGGGCCAACCTGCGCTTGAGCGCCTCGAGGTCCTTGTCCTCGGCGACCGGCCGCTTCCTGTCGTCGACCACCCGATAGGTGATGCGCAGGTGGTCGGGCACCTGGTCGGGTGCCCAGGCCTCGCGGGGTATGGTCACGCCGGTCATCCGGTGCAGCTCCCGCTCCAGCATGTCCAGGATCGGTTCGCTTCCCGGCTCCGCCCGTTCCAGTACGGCTTTCGCGAAGTTGGGGGCGGGCACGAAGTTGCGCCGCAACTGCTTGGGGAGCGACCTGATGAGCGCGGTGACCAGTTCCTCGCGCAGGCCGGGGATCTGCCAGTCGAAGCCGGCCGGGTCGACCTGGTTCAGCACGTCGAGGGGGATGTGCACGGTGACGCCGTCCGCCACCTTCTCCGCGGCCTTCTCCACGGCCGTGCCCGGCTCGAACCGGTAGGTCAGCCGCATCCGCTGCCCGCTCTGTCCCCATGAGTCGGGATAGTCCCGGGCGCTGACCCCGGCGCCGGAGTTGACCAGCATCTCGGGCGTGAACGTGAGCAGGCCGGGAGACTCGCGCGAGGTCTTCTTCCACCAGCTGTCGAAGTGACGCCCGGAGACCACCTCGGGCGGGATGCGTCCGTCGTAGAAGTCGAACAGCGTCTCGTCGTCGACGACGATGTCCCGGCGCCTGGCCTTCTCCTCCAGCTGCTCGACCTCCTGGAGCAGCTTGCGGTTGTCGTGGAAGAACTTGTGGTGGGTCCGCCACTCGCCCTCGACGAGGGCGTTGCGGATGAACAGGTCGCGGCTGAGCTCCGGGTCGATGCGACCGTAGTTGACCTTGCGTTCCGCGACGATCGGCACGCCGTACAGGGTGACCTTCTCCAGGGCCATGACGGCGGCCTGGTCCTTCTCCCAGTGCGGCTCGCTGTAGGTCCGTTTGATCAGGTGCTGGGCGAGCGGCTCGATCCACTCCGGCTCGATCTTGGCGTTGACGCGTGCCCACAGCCGCGAGGTCTCGACGAGCTCGGCCGACATCACCCACAGCGGCTGCGTCTTCGCCAGGGTGGAGCCGGGGAAGACGGCGAACCGCGCGTTGCGCGCGCCGACGTACTCGGTGATGGGGCGCCGCGGCCCGTCCTGCTTCCGCTTGGCTTCGAGGTCCTTGACGCCGATGTGCGAGAGCAGGCCGCTCAGCAGCGCCTGATGGATCCGCTGCGGGTCGGCGTCGACGCTGTTGGGGACGATGCCCAGGCTCTTGGCCACCGACCTGAGCTGGCTGTCGATGTCCTGCCACTCGCGGACGCGCAGGTAGTTGAGGAACTCCGCCTTGCACATCCGGCGGAACGCGCTGGACGACAGCGCCCGCTGCTGCTCGCGCAGGTATTTCCACAGGTTCAGGTACGTCAGGAAGTCGGATTCCTTGTCGGCGAAGCGCCGGTGCTTCTCGTCGGCCGCCTGCTGCTTGTCCGCCGGCCGCTCGCGGGGATCCTGGATCGACAACGCGGCAGCGATGATCATGACCTCGCGCGCGCAGCCGTTCCCCTCGGCCTCGAGAACCATGCGCGCGAGACGCGGGTCCACGGGGAGCTGGGCGAGTTTGCGCCCGAGAGGGGTGAGGTTCGCGCCCTTGTCGCCGAGCGCGCCCAACTCCTGGAGCAGGTTGACGCCGTCCCGGATCTGCCTGCTGTCCGGCGGCTCGACGAAGGGGAACGCCGCGATGTCGCCCAGCCCCAGCGACGTCATCTGCAGGATGACGCTCGCCAGGTTCGTACGGAGGATCTCCGGGTCGGTGAACTCCGGCCGGGTGACGAAGTCGTCCTCGGCGTAGAGCCGGATGCAGATGCCGTCCGAGGTCCGGCCGCATCGGCCCTTGCGCTGGTTGGCCGACGCCTGCGACACGGGCTCGATCGGCAGCCGCTGCACCTTGAGCCGGTGGCTGTACCGCGAGATGCGCGCCGTGCCGGGGTCGATGACGTACCGGATGCCCGGCACGGTGAGGGAGGTCTCCGCGACGTTGGTCGCCAGCACGATCCTGCGGCCCCGGTGCGCCTGGAAGACGCGGTGCTGCTCGGCCGCCGACAGCCGCGCGTACAGCGGGAGGACCTCCTCCGGACGGCCCTTGAGCGCGTCGGCGGTGTCCCTGATCTCCCGCTCGCCGCTCAGGAAGACGAGGATGTCCCCGGGGCCCTCCGCGCACAGTTCGTCGACCGCCTGCACGATGGCCTGGGTCTGGTCGTCGTCCTCCTCGACCGGCCGGTAGCGCACCTCTACGGGGTAGGTGCGGCCGGACACCTCGACGATCGGAGCGCCTCCGTCGCCCCCGAGCGGGGCGAAGTGCCGGGAGAACCGCTCGGGGTCGATGGTCGCCGACGTGATGATGACCTTGAGGTCGGGACGCTTCGGCAGGAGTTGCTTGACGTATCCGAGGATGAAGTCGATGTTGAGGCTGCGTTCGTGGGCCTCGTCGATGATCAGCGTGTCGTACTGCAGCAGCAGCGGGTCGGTCTGCATCTCCGCCAGCAGGATGCCGTCGGTCATCAGCTTGACGAGGGTTCCGTCGCTGGAATGGTCGGTGAAGCGGACCTTGTATCCGACCGCCTCCCCCAGCGAGATCGACAACTCCTCGGCGATGCGCTCGGCCACGGTGCGCGCCGCGATCCGCCGGGGCTGGGTGTGCCCGATGAGGCCGTGCACCCCCCGGCCCAGCTCCAGGCAGATCTTGGGCAGCTGCGTCGTCTTGCCCGAGCCCGTCTCCCCCGCCACGATCACGACCTGGTGGTCGCGGATCGCCGCGAGCAGGTCGTCCTTGCGCTGACTGACCGGCAGTTCGGGTGGATAGCTGAGACGCGGCACCGCTTCACGGCGGGCGGCGACCCGCGACTCGGCGGCCTCGATGTCACCCGCTATCTGGAGGGCGACGGACTGGCGTGACGTGCCGTCACGTACTTTGCGCACTCCGTCGAGACGGCGGCGCAGCCTGCGCTGGTCGCGCAGCATCAGGCCGGGCAGGCGGCTCTGGAGATCGGCGAGCATGTTCATTCCAGGCTCAAGGATAGGCACCCGCCCCCACGGTTCCGCCAGCCGATTTTTCCGGGGCCCGGCGGGCGGCGCCTAGGAACGCGGCGGCTGGTACTTGTAGCCGACGTTCCGCACCGTCACGATCCGCCCGGCGTGCGGGCCCAGCTTGCGCCGGAGCCGGAGGACGTGCACGTCGACGGTTCTGGCGCCCTCGTCGCCGTACCTGTCCCAGATGGCGGCCATCAGCTGCCGGCGGTTGAAGACCCGGCCCGGCGCCGAGCACAGGTAGTCGAGCAGCTCGAACTCGCGGTAGGTGAGGTCGATCTCCACGCCGTCCACCCGGACCACGCGGGAGGCCCGGTCCACGACGAGCTCCTCCACCGGTGCGGACGCCCGGCCATGGCGGGAGGCGTGGCCGCCGCGATCGGGGTGCGCCACGAGGCCGGGGGCGGCTCCGGCCCCACGTGCGGCCCTCGCCGGCCTGTCGGCGCCGGACGCCTCAGAGCCTTCATGGACCTCCGCGGCTCCCGTGGCGGCGCTCTGGAACGCCGCGAGGCCCTCCGGCAGCTCGGCTTCCTGGACCAGTGCGATCCCGTGGGGCCACTTCACGTCCTGGGCCCGCTCCGCGCCCCCCTCCGGCAGGGTGACCCCCTGCGGGAGCCGGAGACCGCGGGCGGACCGCGATCCGCCGTCCAGCGGGACCACGTAACCGACGATCACGAGTGCGGCGTCAGCCCCGGGCATGGGCAGCACGCTGAGCACGGTCCCCTCGTCGGGGGGTGAGGGGTCGTAGCCGGGCTCACGCCGGCGCGCGACGAAATCAATGACATGTGACATTTCGTGGTTTCTCCTTGCCTGAAGCATTTCCGGATGGGGTGATCCCGGCGATCAACAGGCGGCGCCGCAGACGCGGAGCAGGTCGATGTGACGACGCTCGGTCAGTCTTCGCCATGAAGCCATGAAGGCATGGTGACACGAGTATTCTATGCTTTTCAAGTAGGGATTAAGGTAATACTCGTCTCACCGGTCGACAGCGGTCATGGCCGCTCCGATGATGCCCGCCTCGTTGCGCAGCACGGCGGGCACGACCGGTGTGTCACCGAGGTCGATCAGCGGAAGGAACCTGTCGGCCTTCTTGCTGACGCCGCCGCCGATGATGATCAGGGAGGGCCAGAGCAGGTCGCGCATGTGCACCAGGTACTCCTGAACGTGCTCGGCCCACTTCTCCCAGCTCAGGTCGTGCTTCTCGCGCACATGGTCGGAGGCCCGGTGTTCGGCCTCCTTGCCGCGGATCTCGACGTGCCCGAACTCCGTGTTGGGCACCAGTCGCCCGTCGGTGAACAGAGCACTGCCGATGCCGGTGCCGAAGGTCAGCATGAGCACCGCGCCGGCACGGTCACGGCCCGCACCGAAGGCGACCTCGGCGACGCCCGCCGCGTCGGCGTCGTTGAGCAGGGCGGCTCCGGCGCCGAACAACTCCTCGCCCTTGACGCCGATCCACGATCGGTCGACGTTGGCCGCGGTCCTGATGACGCCGTTCAGCACGACGCCGGGGAAGGTCACCCCCACGGGCCCCGTCCACGAGAAGTGGTCGATGATCTCCCGCACGACCGTCGCGACCGCCGCGGGCGTGGACGGCTCCGGCGTCGGTATGCGCAACCGCTCCCGCGTGAGCTCGCCCGCCACCGTGTCCACAGTGGCGCCCTTGATCCCCGAGCCGCCGATATCTATGCCCAGCGCTTCCATGGCTTCCTCCAGAGTCCGCCGATCAACGCTACCCGTACAGAGCGGTCGTAAGCATGGCCGTACGGGCGGGGTGATCACTCAGCGTGTCGCGGACGGGGACACGGGGTAGCGAGATAGATAGAAATCACTACAAAGGGGGACAAATGATCCGCCAGCTTCACCGAATGGGCGTCCGCTCCAGCATGATGTACACGGCCGGCATCGCGTCGATCGGCCTGACGGCCGCCTCCTGGTTCCTGTCGAAGAACTACGAGTCGGCGGGCATGGACCGTGCGGACCGCTGGGGCCTGTTCGTGGGCGAGTGGGCCCCGACGTTCTTCGCGATGGGCGTGGCCCTTCGCATGGAGGAGATGCACGCCGAGAAGGGGCGCGTGACGGAGGAATGGGAGGACCCCAACATGGAACGGGGAATCCGCATGCCCTCCCGCGCGGGCGTCTAGCCGACGGGCACGCGGCGGGCGAGGTCGCCGCCTGGCTGCGCGGCCGTCCCGCACGGGCGCGAACGACCCGTGTCCTCGCCGTCGAAGGGCGATCGGGAGCGGGCAAGTCCACCTTCGCCGCCGCCGTCGCCGCGGAACTCGGCGCTCCGGTGATCCGGATGGACGACCTCTACGACGGCTGGGACGGCCTGCTCGCCGGAGTGGACGCCCTGCTGGAGTGGGTGCTCCGGCCCCTCGCCGCCGGCCGGCCCGCACGGTGGCGGCGATACGACTGGGAGCGGAGCGAGTACGCGGAATGGCATGAGGCCCCGTCCGCGGCCGCCCTCATCGTGGAAGGCGTCGGATCCGGCGCCCGCCAGGCCGCGCCCCACCTCAGCGGGCTCGTGTGGCTGGAGGCGGGCGCGGGCGTGCGCCGGGCCAGGGCGCTGGCACGCGACGGGGACCTCTACGCACCGCACTGGCTGCGCTGGGCACGCCAGGAAGACCAGTACTACGCCGCTCATGACGTGCGCTCCCGCGCCGACCTGACCGTCACCACCGGCTGACCCCCGGCCCCCGTCACCCCGGGCCTGCCCGCCGCCACAGGCCGGGCACCACAGGCCGGGCGGCCCGGCGCGCGGGCGCGCGGGCCCGCGGAACCGCGGGAGACCGGACGGCGGAGTTAGGCTCCTCAGGTGACCGATCTCGCGGAATTCGCCGGCCTCGTCTCCGGTGACCACGGCCTCTGCGTGGTCTCGACCCTGCGTCCCGACGGAGGCATCCGCTCCTCCGTGGTCAACGCGGGGGTCCTCGACCATCCGGCCACCGGCCAGTCGGTGGTCGGGTTCGTCGCGCGGGGAACGGCCCGCAAACTGGCCGACCTGCGCGCCAGGCCGCAGGCCACCATCGTGGTGCGCAGCGGCTGGCAGTGGACGGCCGCGGAGGGCGGGATCGACCTGGCCGGCCCCGACGACCCGCTCGAAGGGCTCGACGCGGAGGGCCTCCAGCTTCTGCTCAGGAACATCTTCAAAGCCGCGGGCGGCACCCACGACGACTGGGACGACTACGACCGGGTGATGGCCGCGGAGCGGCGCACCGCCGTCCTGCTCACCCCTCGGCGGGTGTACTCCAACCCCTGACCCGTAGGGGAACCCTCGATCGAAACAGATGCCCGCAGTGGCCGAACGGCCCTGGCACTCGGGGACCTCCGCCTCCTGTGCGGAGCGCCGCTCTCCGGTGGAATGGGAGGCGTGGCCGCGTCGCGGACGTGAGGGGCTGATCATGCACATGAAGGTGCGGGACGTCATGTCCAGGCAGATCGTGTCCGTCAACGGCTGCACGCCGTTCAGGGACGTCGCCGAGGTGCTGCACACCCACGGCGTGAGCGCCGTCCCGGTGGTCGACGGCGAGGGCCACGTGCTCGGCGTCGTCTCGGAGGCCGATCTGCTCCGCAAGGAGGAGTTCAGGGAGCAGTTCTACGGCGAGGGCTACCGTCCTCCCCTGCGTGTGCGGCTCCGTGAGCGCATCGGCTCGCCCGGCAGGAGTCCCGCGGTGAAGGCCCGGGGCGAGACCGCCGCCCAGTTGATGACGGCGCCCGCCATCACGGCCAGGCCGTACACCAGCGCCGTGAGCGCGGCCCGGCTCATGAGCGAGCACGGCGTCAAGCGGCTGCCCGTGGTCGACGACGAGGGACGACTCGAGGGCGTGGTCAGCCGTACCGACCTGCTCAAGACGATCGTCAGGAGCGACGAGGAGGTGGCCCGCGAGATCCGTGACGACATCGTCGAGGGCGCCCTGTGGGCGGACACCTCGCACGTCCGCGTGTCGGTGGCCGACGCCGTGGTCACGCTCAGCGGCACGATGCCCCTGCGGGGCGACGTCCTGACGCTCGTACGGATGACCGAACGCGTCAACGGCGTGGTCGACGTGGTCGACAGGATGGACTGGGAGCGTGACGACACGCCCGAGGACGGGTGACGACCGCCACTCAGGGGCGGACCACGGCCACCGGGCACTGGGCGTGATGCAGGACCGCCCGGCTGACCGATCCCAGCATCACCGATCCGAGGGCGCCTCGGCCGTGTGAGCCCACCACGAGCAGGTCCGCGGCCTTGGACGCGTCAGTCAGCGCGTCGACGGGGTGTCCGCACACGACGTCCTCCAGCATCGTCACCTCGGACCGCCGCCGCCAGGGGGCGAGCTTCTCCGCCGCCACCCGGTGCTGGGCCTCGCGCACCCCGTCGATGTCGTAGGTGATCTCGGGGGCGAGCGCGTGGACGGGAAGCTGCCACGCGTAGACCGCCCGGAGCACGCTGCCGCGGAAGCGGGCCTGCGCGACGGCGTACTCGATCGCGGCCTCGCATTCGGCCGAGTCGTCGATGCCGACGACCACCTCGCCGTGCGTGTCCCTCCATCCGGGGCGCACGACGACGACCGGGCCGTGCGTCTGGCCGGCCACATGGGTGCTGACCGAGCCGATCAGGATTCCGGCGAACCCGCCGAGGCCTCTCGTGCCGAGCACGATCTCGGCCGCTTCCTTGGCCTTGTCACGAAGGATCTTGGCGGGCAGCCCCTCGATGATCTCGATGCTGACCGTCACGTCGGGCTGGCGCTTGTTCGCCGCCGCCTCCGCCTCGGCCAGCGCCCGCTCGGCGTGCAGCGTCAAGGGGTCGCCCGCGGTGGTCGGGAACTTCACGATGCCGTACGCCCAGCGATCGACGACGTACACCAGGCGCAGCGGGCGTCCCTGCCGGACGGCGTCGTCCGCCGCCCATTCCACGGCTGCCAGCGCGGCGGCCGAGCCGTCGGTGCCGACGATGATCGGATCGGGCATGGGCTTTCCTTCCTTCATCGGGCGTTGCCGCGCGGTTCCCGGCCGGCCGGCGTCGCAGGAGGCCGAAAGTCCCTTCCGGCCGCGATTCCCCCGGGGGGATGCTGGAGCGGGAGGTGTTCGTCATGGAAACCAAACGATGGACGGTGGAGGTCTTCCTGACCGAGGACGAGAGCGACAACGTCACCAGCGCGACCGCGGTGCTGTACACCGACGCGGGACGCAGGCACGAGAGCGTCGCCCACGCCCGCCGCAATCCCACGGACCGCCCGGTGCCGGAGATCGGCGACGAACTGGCCGTCGGCCGGGCGTTGTCGGATCTGGCGGCCAAGCTGATCGGCGACGGGGCCGAGGACGTCGCCCAGTTGGCCGGATCGGCGCGCGAGCGGCGCTGACGGCGTCCCGGTCGCGGGCCACGCGTTCAATGGAGCGGGTCAGCGGCTCGCTGGCCGGCGATGAGCCCCGCTGCGCCCATCTCCCTGGTCAGCCACGCGAGCGCGGCCTCCCCGTCCTGCTGCCGGTTCCGTACGCCTCCCTCGTGGTCCGCGCCTCCCTCATGGGCCGCGTGTCCCCCTGATGTCACACCCGCCGCCGGAACCCCGTCGGACGCGTGAGTCGCGTTCGCCGTCGGCACGCCATCCGCATCGGCGCCCTGTCCCGCCGCCTTCGCCGGGTCACCGTCACCGGCCGGTACGGCGCCCGCCATCGGATCCGAGCCGTTCGAGGCCGTGGGGGCGCTCCCGGCCGCCCCGCCGCCGGGTGTCTGCCCGGGGTGGTCGGCGGGCGCGAGCCCGTTGGCCGGCATGAGCCCGTCGAAGGGCACGGGACCGTTCATGACGGCCATGCCGTCCTGCGGCGCGAAGCCGTTGACCGCCGCGAGCGTGGCCCCCGTCCCAGGGACGGTGCCCGCCGCCTGGACGTCCCCGGCCATGGCCGCCCGGCCCGTGGCGAGGGGCAGCAGCCCGGCGAGGCCCATCTCGGCGGTGAGCTCGGCGGACAGCCTCCGCACCTCCTCAGGCTGCGGCCTCACCCGCATGAGCGCCGGGCCCAGGGCGCGCAGCACATTCGGCAGCCCCGCTCCCGTCCGGTACGGATCACCGAGATCGAGCGCCTGACAACTGGCCCTGATGACGTGGAAGAGTCGGTCGACCCTGCGGGCGTCGCGCCGGCCGTACGCGTAGTGGAAGTCATCGTGATGGGCGAGCACCAGAGCGGCCAGCCCGGTGACGTGCGGCGCGGCCATGGAGGTTCCGTCCCAGGCGGCGTACGTCTCCGGAGGGACGCACGACAGGACGGCGACTCCCGGAGCGCACACGTCGACCTCGGGCCCGCGGCACGTGAATCGGGGCGAGAAGTAGCCCTCGCCCGTCACCGGCCCCCGGATCTCGGCGGCGTGCCCGCTGCCGCCGGGGAACGTCCCCACCTTCCCGATCGCGGCCACCGTCAGCACGGTCGGAAGGTTGCCCGGGAAGCCGACGGAGCCGCCGTCGCTTCCGGCGGCGACCACGCACGCCACCCCCGCCCGGCGCGCCTCCTCGATCTTCGCGGCGACGAGCCGCGAGGAATGGCGGCTGCCGAGGCTGAGGTTCATCACGTCGATCCGCTGCTCGATGCAGTAGTCGAGCGCCTCGATGAGGTCGCTGAACCGGCCACCGGGGAAGATCTTGCAGGCGTGGACCTCCGCCTCCGCGGCGAAGCCCACGATGCCCCGCCCGTCGTCCCCACCCGCGATGATCCCGGCGCAGTGAGAGCCGTGGTGGGCGGTGTCGTCCGTCCAGCCGTCCGGCTTTCCCCCCGCCAGATCGATGCCGCACGTCACCCGGCCGAGGAGATCGGAATGCTCGGCCGCCGCCCCCGAGTCGATGATCGCGATCTTGACTCCCGCGCCGCTCAGGGCCCGCGGGAGACGGTCGAGATCCATCGCCCTCTGTCCCCAGCCGAAGACCTGCCGCCCGGGGAATCCCTCGAGTCCGTCGGACAACCCCGCAGCCTCGATCAGGTTCTCCCGGCTCGACGACAGGGCCGGTCGCTCCACATACGAGCTCCAGTGGCCGGATCGCGGCTTGACCAGCAGGCTGACGATCGACTCCGCCGTCTCGCCCACCATCGTGACCGTGGCGCGGCCGTCCGGCCCGGTCACCGCCTGGGCGGGCCAGCCGGACCCGGTCAGCATGACGACGGCCCCCGGCACCGGCGTGCCGTCGGAGCCTTGGACCAGAAACGCGAAGGTGCTCTCCGTCCCCAGCGGCGGCGCGGCCGACGCCTGCCTCCTCTTCCGTGGCGGCGAAGGGACCTCGCTGTAGGTCAGCAGCCGGTCGCGTTCGATGTGCACCTGGGGCAGCCGCCGTCGCAGGGCGGCCGCGTGCTCGACGGTCATGTCCGCGACCACGACGGCCGGGAAGGCCCGGGCTCCCATGCCCGGCTCCGCGGCCGTCGTGGGAAGCCTGCGGCGTACGGCGACCTCGGGATCGCTCTCGAGTAGCCGGTGCAGCCCGTCGGCGTCGAGAGCCTGGCCGTCCGTCCCCGCCTGCGGATGAGCTTGGGGTGGCAGCGCGACCATGTAGCGCAGCGGACGCGGCAGCACCGGCTGCGGGCCCTGCCGCGACGTCTGCCGCGACCGGTTCGGGCCCGGCGGGCGCGACTGCCCGCTTCCGTTCTTGGGCTTGTCGTCACTGGTCACTGCGTCCCGACTTTCCCCAGCTCAGGCTGGTCTCACTGGCCGCGCCCTCGCGGGCTCGACCGGGTCAGGCGATCGGCCGGGTCACCGGGGCTGCGGACCAGTGACCCGTGGTGATGCTGTCGAGCACCGACTGGATCTGCGCCACGCACGCCTCGTGCTGCCCGGCCCGGTAGAGCTGCACCGCCCGCACCACCAGAGGAACGATCCCGGCGACCTGTGGCGCCTGTGGGATGGTCGCCTGCAGCCAGCCGTAGAGCTGCTGCAGGCTCATGGCGCAGTGCACCTGCAGGAGGCCGGATGGTCCGGGCCGCCCCGGGCCCGGCGACATCGCCGGGCCCGGGACCGCACCCATCCCACCCGAGCCGGCACCGGGACCCAGCGGTCCCCCACCGATCGAGTCCACCTCGCGTCCTCCGCTCAGAACCCGGAGCCGGCGGCCACCGGAGCCTGCTGGGGGGACACCTGCTGGCCGGCCTGGCCGAACGCCATGGGCATCTGCTGCTGCAGATGATGTACGGCCTGGCCGTACACCATGGGCTGCTGCAGCGCCTGGCCGAACGCCGCCGGCACCTGCTGCTGCAGGTGGTGCGGGGCGACCTGACCCTGCTGCTGCGGGAAGTGCTGGGCCTGGCCGAACGCCATGGCCGCCTGCTGCATTGACTGCGGCAGCTGCTGAGCCATCTGGTTGGCCATCTGGTGCTGAGCCAACTGATGCTGGGCCAGCTGCTGGAGTGGCGACACCTGACCGAGCTGCTGGAAGGCGACCTGCTGAGAGGCCACCTGCTGGAGCTGGATGCCGTCGAGGATCTGCCTGACGACGGCGGCGCCATGCCGGGCA
>Ga0310811_10002733_pt1 | contig 22047 bp, 20 predicted proteins | sample YCmetagenome_FD_207642 | JGI IMG/M metagenome (GOLD analysis project Ga0310811, IMG submission 207642) | Soil microbial communities from experimental microcosm in Duke University, North Carolina, United States - YC | ecosystem: Engineered > Artificial ecosystem > Soil microcosm > Unclassified ...
CCCCACCCGACACCGGGGAAACCAATCCCCTTTCATCACCGGAGTACCCAATCCACTCCCGACAGGCTCCCTTCTATCACCGGAATACCCAATCCACTCCCCGAAACCATCCCCTTCTATCACCGGGGTCCCACAACTATTGTTTGATCAGATAACCAAAGAGTCCATCATCTTCATCGTTCGGTCCCGCCGTAAAATACAGCCGCTTTGGATCGATGGTAGTCGCCGTCGACGGAGGGAAGGACAAGGCCCACAACCCATGGATAACGATCGTCTTGCTGTGTGACCGGAGATGTCCCTGGAATGTCCCGTCCTGAGTAAAGACATTGATCGTGCCATCCCCAAAATTACCCACCAGGATGGCCGGCTGGTTCTTGTCGAAGAAATGGTGGATGATATTGCTGACTTCCCCGGCTTTGCCAGGCCCGCTGTTGCTGCCGCCATTGTCATCTCCGTCCATGTCATTGGATTCCAGAAAGCCCGCGGGCGCCATAGCCAGCCCCCATGGCGAGTTCAGGGATCCCCGGCTCGCAAACCGCCTTACAAAAGTTCCGTTAGTCGTGAAGATGCTGACAAAACCATTGCCCGGTCCGGCCTGATCGTCCCCGTCCGGTTTGACCTTCGCATACGAGACATAAAGCCAGGTGCCGATCGCCTGGATATTAAAGGGGGCAAATCCCGACGGAATGGCCGGATCCTTGAACGGCATTGACACCGCCTTGAAAGTCGTATCCCATACGTCTATCTTTCCGGTCTTGAAATTGGCAGCATAGATATAGTTGGCGCCGCCGCTGGACGCCAGAGCGAGCCCCTTGTACGAAGACGTGGCAGAATTGTTGCCGATCCGCAGCGCCTTGTTATTGGCCGCACCATTCCAGCCGGATACGACGCCGTCCTCGCCGACAAACAGGAAGGCTGCCGCCTGACCGTTCGCCAGTTTAAAACCCTTTCCGCCCGCAAATACGATACCGGAAGGCGTACCCCCCATCGTATCTGTGGGAGAGGGGATCAGCACCGGGGCACGGACAATGGCTCCTTCAGCAGTATACAACTCGCTGAGGCCCGCACCGTTAGAATTGACCCATGCGATACCATTGGACGAAAAAGCCAGCCCCCAGGCATTCATTAAAGTCGAGTCCTTTAGCTTCGGACCGTAACTCCAGCTATTCGCCACCAGATTGACCTGTTGAAAATTGCGCAGATCATCTTTATCAATGACCTGCCTCCGGCAACCAATCGTCAAAAGCAGAAGTGACGCCAATGCCAGCCCAGCCGCTTGCCGGCGGGACCGCGTTTCCCATAAAAGTTGAGTGAAGACGTTGTTCATAACCTAGATTTTTTAAGTTGGATGAGTAGACCAAAAAACGATCACCAGACGACCGCGTCTTAGCTGTCGCCGCACCGAAGGAGAGGGTAAGGGGACAGGATCCTATGGCCATAGAACAACGCAAAACAAACCAAAGAAAGGGCTTCCTGCGGAAGAAAGTCCTGCACAGAAGGTTTCAGCAGGTATAACTACAAACGGCGCTTCTCCGGCAGGAGTTGCCTGGCACAAATTATCTAAATTCCCGCCGCCCGAGGCACTGCCAGTGCGCAGCCCGGCGACACGCCCCGTCCGCCACCCGAGCCATCGCCCGTCCGCAATTCCCCAACGCCTCTCCTCCGCCTCCAGGCGGCAGGCAAAATAATCCACCCAATAATTGAAAAAATTGTGTTCTCAAATTGAGAACTCGGACTGGCGAATACCAGCAGACATGGGGAAGGGACACACGCGGATTATACCCAACTCTGCAACAACGGACTTCAATATACTTTCAACATGTATTAATACATGGAAACCCTCAAATACCAAGTGATCAAAAGCAAAATGCAATACAGGGACTATTGCGATAAATTAGAAACCCAAAGACCTTGTAGATACCCTACAGGTAAGCAAAGGGCATGTTTCGGAGATACTGCACTACAAAAAAGGGCTCCCGAAGGAGCCTATTCGTCGGCTGGCGGTATATTTTAAGGTCGCACAGGAAGCATTTAACAGACCCTACCCTCTCGTAGCGCCGGCGAATAACCGAACCCAGCTTAATAAGACTCTCCCTTCACCACGCCCCTGAAGTAACCCGCCGACTCAGCAATACCCGGCAAGGGATCCGACATATCCATCTCATGCTCGATGCTGCAATACCCGGCATAGTGAATCTTCGACAGCGCCTTCACCACCCCCGGAATATCCAGCACACCTCTCCCCAGTTCGATCGGCTTCGGTTTTACGGCGATCTCGGACAGGTCTTTGATGTGCAGATCGAAAATCCTGTTCCCGTATTTTCCAATGACCTCTACAGGATTGGCGCCGGCACGGGCCGCATGGCCGATATCCAGACACAACCCCATCCTGCTGTCCAGCCCCTTGATATGGTCATAAACATTCACGGGGGACGGATATAGCTTATCCTCCGGACCGTGATTGTGGATAGCGATCCTGATATTGTATTCCTTCACCTTCCCTTCCGTATAGCTCAGCAACTCAGGATTCGGGACCCCGACGATCAGGTCCACTCCCAATGCCTTCGCATATTCAAAAGCCCTGTCTACCTCGGCCTGCGTCTTCATATAGATAACCCCCGCCGCATAGATCTTTATCCCGCTCGACGTAAACTTTTCTTTCACACTCTGCATCGTCTCGGGCGTACTGTTCATCGGCAGATAAAAATCTTTTATCGACAATGCGTTTGCCCCCACCCTCTTCATCATCGCTATCCCCTGGTCCAGCGGTATTTTAGCAAACGTATATCCCGCAATCCCCAGCTGCGTCACCGCCAGGGACGAACGACCGGAACCGGTCCCCGACGCCGGCCTGGCCACTGTTCCCGCTACACCCCTGAGACCAAACCCCGCAGCCGCGGCCGCCATCCCCGCACCCCGCAAAAAATTTCTTCTTTCCATATGTCAATTCAATTTTTCCCAATATAGAACAAATCCCGCCTTTGCAGACAGGATTTCCACGGAAACGATTTCGTGGCCTCGGGTCCGCGACCACCGCGCCCCCGTGAACCCACTACCACGGCGACTCCCCATAGTCACTGACAAACCTGCCCGTCGGGCCGTCCTTCTCCAGTCGGGCGTACTCCGCGACGATCGCAGCGGCGTCCTCCACCTTTTTATACCCCTGAAAATTATTGAACTCCGTCGCCGTATACCCCGGATTCACCGCATTCACTTTAAAGCCCCTGTCCCTGAGCTCATAAGCCAACGCCACGGTATATGCGTTCAGCGCCGTTTTGGAAGGGCCGTAGGCCGCCCCCTTGATGGGATAGTAACGCCACTGCGGATCATTGTGCAGCGTCAGCGAAGCCAGATCCGACGTCACATTGACAATACGCGGCAGCTCCGACTTTCCGAGCAGAGGCATAAAATGACGGACCATCCTCACCGGACCAAAGAAATTTGTTTCGAATACCTGGTGCATGTTGTCGTCGCCCGCATCCGACGGCGCCTGCGGCAGACTACCGCGAACGCCCGCATTGTTCACCAGTACGTCCAGACAAGGGACCCGCCGTCCCAGCTCCGCGGCGGCGGCCTTCACCGACCCCTCGCTGCTAACGTCGACGACCAGCAGCTCTACGCGGCCGGTCCCGGCCAGGCGGCGGACGGCTGCCTCTCCTTTTTCCCTGTCCCTGCTGCCCAAAAAAACATGATATCCTGCGCCGGCCAAAAGGCGGACGACTTCAAAGCCAATACTCTTGTTGGCTCCTGTAACGAGTGCTGTCTGTATTTTCATCCACCAAAGGTCGATCGCCCCGGACAAACAGCCCCTGCACATAACCGGGCATCAACGGTAAATTTCCCGGATGCCTTCCCGGTATAGCACCGGGGTCGTCTCTTCCATCCGCCTGAACCACCGGTTGAAGTAGGCAGCGTCGGCAAATCCCAGCAGGTCGGCAATCTCTTTCACGGAATGCCCGGTATGCAGCAGCAGCCTCTTTGCTTCGACCAGTATACGCTCATGGATATGGGTGAGTACCGTCTTTCCGCTGTGGCGACGCACCACCTCATTAAGATGATCGGGGCTGAGATGAAGAAGTCCCGCATAGTCGGCTGCGGCGTGCAGCTCCCCGAAATGCTGGTTGACCAGCTTCTGAAAGGCACGGAGCACCGGATTGGGCGCGGAGCCTTCCCCGTATTGTTCCTGGTAGAGCCTGCTCGTATAGACCAGCAGCTGTTGCAACAGGGCCGCGAGCATCCGGTTCTTCCACGCGCCGTCGGCCCCAAACTCCGCTATCAGCCGCAGGAATGCATCCCCGCAATACCGCACATCTTCCGGCGCAAGCTTCAGCACGTGTCCGTTGGCGGGATTCTGTATGATGGGAAGGTCCAGTAGCGAGCGGATGTCCTCGAGACGCAGGAACTCCTCTGTGAAACGCAACGCCATCCCTTCAGAAGGGCGCAGCTCCTCTTTCAAATGCACCTGGTGCGGCGTGGTAAAATAAAGGGTGTTCGGCTCCAGCGTATAGGGAATAAAGTCGACCCAGTGCCGGCTGCTGCCATTCTTTACAAAGACAAAAAGAAAATAATCCTTCCGGTGCGGGATCAGAAAACCGGGCTCGGGATTGATGCCTTTCCCCATATGAGCGACCTCTATAAGCGAATGCCCGTCCCGGCTGTTTTGCTTCAGGGAGTAGGCTGGTATTGTTTTATCCATGGTCCCAGGATATTTTCGATCGTATATTGTTTGGCCTCTTTTGCAGTCAGTTGATGCGACCACGCCACCCGCCGGTCAGATGCCGCACCCGGTCCACGACTTTCGTATTCGGCATAATAAGCGGTCTTTTCGTTCTCCGGATTTCGCCAGTTATCCCAACCTGCAGGCGCGATCTGCGGCCCCATATCCGTCCGTATATAGACCGTCTTTGCGTACGGTCGCCACGGCCTTCCCAGAAAGACCTTCTTTACCGAATCATCAGCCTCCAGCCGGCAATCCAGGAACACAAAGCCAAAAGCCTGCCGGGGTGTGGTGGACGCCGCAGTCAGAAAAGAATTGATCAGACTCCTGAACACGCAGTGACTAAAGACGACCGTCGCTTCGCCGAAGATAAAGTCCGTAGTACCCTCTATAAAACAGTTGTTATAATATTGATGACTCTCCTCAGTACCCGTATAGAGCGTATCCTGATTACCCAGCAGCCTGCAGTTGCTGACTACGCACCGGTCGCCCTCCACGTGCAGGGCAACGGCCTGCCCCACGCGGCCCGCGGTGTTCCTGATGGTCAGATCCTCCGCCGAAAAATCATTGGCGGCAACCAGTACGGTATAGGAGGTATAGGTCGTGAACTTGTCCTTGCCAAAAGCGTCCTTTCCGCCCGGATTGGGCTTTCCGGAAAAGTCATCCCACTCGATGATCGTGCTGTCGCGGCTCTCGCCGACGAGCCGGATCATGGTCTTCCAGGACGGAATAACGACTTTCTCGCGATAAACGCCCTTGCGGATCCGAATGGTGACCCACTGCTGCGACAGGTCTCGAACAGCATTGACGGCCTCCTGGATGGTTTTGAAACTTCCGGTGCCGTCCTGGGCCACGGTAAAGGATGCGGGATAGGTGGCAGGCTGGGAAAATACCCATATACCGGGCAGTATAAATAAAAGGATCAATAACCAGCTTTTCGACATTTTTTGTTACATTACAGTACGTAATTTAATAGACTTTACTTCCTCCACAAAGAGCTTCTTCTCATTTTACTACGTCCGCCCGGATCCATCCTATCAGTTTCCATTATCCAACGACTTATTCCGTCCTGCGACCTTCGTCCCATCCCTTCTTATCCCACCACCAATCCCACCCCCTCGCTCTGTATTTCTTAACCCATAACTCAAATTGTAAAGTTTATGAATGCAATCTTCTCCCGATCGATCAGTATGATCCCCGGCCTGATCCTGTTCTGCCACGTCCTGTTTGCGCAGGAAGACGAAAAAGTCAAGATGGAAGCGGTCAAACAAGAGTGCAACGCACTGCCGCTGGAAAAAAGGGCCAGGCTCAGCGTCACCCGCTTCACGGTGACAACAGTACAACCAGGCAGACAGACCCAACAAAACGCCGCCGCCAACAATAGACTCAAAGCTCTGGGCACGATCTTCAACAAGGGACAGGCCCCCGAGGCAGACAAGATCCCCCCGATACTCGGTGACAACCTGACGACCATGCTTACCAACGCCCTGCAGGAGGTCAACTGCTACAGGGTCCTGGAAAGCCTCAGCAACAACAAGGACCTTACCGGGGAGATCGACGCCGGCAGCAACGGCTACAGCAGCAAGAAGACACCCAAGGCAGGCAAACAACTGGGAGCACAGATCGTGGTCACCGGCGAGGTCATCGAGTACAGTGAAAAGACTAAAGGCGTGTCCGTCGTAGGTGTCGGAAGCAATAAAAAATATGTCAAGATGGGATTCAACCTGAAGATGATCAACCCCGAGACCCGCGACATCATCATCTCCCACGTATTCCGGGTAGAATCGAGGGCGAGCAAGAGCGTTTCCGTGCTGGGTCTCGTCAAGACAGGTGATACCGACCCCGCAGTAGCCGCCGTCATGGAAGACGGCATTGTGGAAGCCGTACAATATATGGCCAAAGTCCGGGATTCACTCAACATCACCGCCGACGGCAATTTTGCAGGCAACGGCAATTCCAACGGCGACAAGTCTACCGAGATCACCCTCAACAACGCCAGTTTCGCCACCTATACCGCCCTCGCCAATATCATTTCCGGAGTACCTGGCTATAAGTCGATGGACAAGTCCTTCTCCAGCGGAGTTGGCAACTATTCGGTCGTCCATAGCGGATCGACAGACGACCTCCTCGCCCAAATCACCAGGAAGCTGGGCAGCAACTACGAGGTCACCGGCGAAGAAGCAGGCAAGATCGAAATGAAGGTAAAATAGAACGCAACAAAAAGCCCTCCGGACGGGAGGGCTTTCTTATCTTTTTTTTTCGACTATCTTCCGTGATGATGGTCATCATGCCCGCCACCTCCGCCATGCTGCGGCTCGGGGCGCTGTGGTTGTTGCTGCGGGCGCTGTATCGGCTGGGGCCTGTTTTGCGGCTGCTGCCTGTTCATCTGCGGCTGCGGACGATTCATCTGCGGCTGCCTGTTCATTTGTGGCTGTGGCTGCGGGCGATTCATCTGCGGCTGGGGTCTGTTCATCTGCGGCTGGGGTCTGTTCATCTGCGGCTGAGGACGACTCATCTGCGGCTGAGGACGACTCTCCCGCGGCGTGGGCCTGTTCATCTCAGGCCGCGGTCTGTTGGCCTCGGGCTGCGGACTGCTATTCTGCTGCTGCGGCTGAGCCCGGTTCTCCATAGGACGGGGCCTGTTATTCGCCGTTATAGGCGCGCTCGGACGATATACCGCGGGCCTGGCCACCGCCATACTTCCGGGCCGTCCGTGATTCACGGAAGCAAACTGGTTGCGGTCCCGCATAGCCGTCTGCTGGTGCTGCTGCTGTTCCGCCGTCCGCTCGATATGCCGGTCACGCATAGCCGCTTCCTCGCGGGCATTCGGGCGATAGCTCACACCCCTGGGGCCGCCGTTATAACTGACTTTGTTGACGGTTACATTGTTGATCACCGTTCTGTTGATATAGGTATTGTGGATGACGGTCGTGTTGACGCGCGTCACGGCGGTATTATACCGGAAACGTCCGTTGTACCATTCACCGCCGTAGTAACCGCTGCCCCCATACCCGCATCCGTAGTTGATACCGCCATAGTAGCCTACACGAGGTCCCCAGTAGCCGGCGTGCCAGCTATAGACGCTGCCTGCAAAGGCCCAGTAACCCGGCGTCCATAAAAAACCTACCTGAGGAGGTGCCTCCCAATACCCCGGCACCCAAAAATATCCTTCCATATCAGGGTCCCAGGCCCAGTAGCCGGGTATCCAGATGTATCCGTCCACCGGACAGGGCGGCTGCGTATATACAGGTATGACAGGTGGTGCAGTATAGATAGATATACCAACGCTAAGTTGAGCACTCGCTTTTGTAGCGGCAAAGGATACCGCTAACAATAAACTGAGTGATAAAATGGTCTTTTTCATAACATTAAATTTGATCCTGCATTATTAGATACAATATTGCAGCCAGAGATTAAGCATAAAAGCATATATATTGCAAAGAGTCTGTTAAGACTTGCTACACTGAACAACCAATTGTTATGACTATCAACTCTTTATTTAGCCGTTTTTTTAGCAAAAAACCAGCCTTTCTCCTCGCAATAAATATCCTGGTGATCCACGCCGCCACCGGGCAAAAAATTCTACGCGTGGGGGTGGCCGGCCTGACCCACGACCACGTCCACAACGTTATGCGTCAGTTCAAAAAAGGCCAGGTCATCATCGCCGGTATCGCCGAATCCGATCAGCAGCTCATCGCCCGCTATAAAAAAAGCTACCAGCTGCCGGACTCGCTGTTCTATCACAGCCTGACCGAACTCATCGACCATACACATCCCGACGCGGTACTGGCCTATAACGCCATCTCCCTGCACCTGGGAGTAGTCGAGACCTGCGCACCGAAAGGCATCTCCGTCATGGTCGAGAAGCCCCTTGCAACCACGGTAAAAGACGCTGACCGTATTGCCTCCCTCGCCAAACAATACCATATCCACGTCCTCACCAATTATGAGACGACCTGGTACGACACCAACCAGCAGATCTTTGAAATGGTGAACAACAATTCGATCGGCGCACCCCGCAAGATGATCGTCCACGACGGACACCAGGGCCCGAAAGAGATAGGATGCAGCCCGGACTTCCTCAACTGGCTGACTGATCCGGTCATGAACGGCGGCGGCGCACTCCGTGACTTCGGCTGCTATGGCGCCGACCTGATGACCTGGCTCATGCACGGCAAGGCCCCCATCTCGGTCACTACGATCGCCCACCACATCAAACCCTCCGTCTATCCGAAGGTCGAAGACGACGCCACCATCCTCCTTGAATACCCCGACGCCACGGGTATCATCGAAGCCTCCTGGAACTGGCCCTTCAGCATAAAAGACTGGGAAGTATTCGGAACTACCGGCTATCTGCATGCGCTCAACGACAAGTCGCTGCTCCAAAGGAACAACCGCAGCTATGACAGCGTTTCGGTTCATCCCGCCGTTTACAGAGACAATATTCCCTACCTGGCCGACGTACTTAGCGGAAAACTCGACCCGGGTAACGACCTGACCTCGCTGCCCACCAACCTCATCGTCGTGAGGATCCTGGAAGCCGCCACAAGGTCGGCAAAAGAGGGAAAGAAAATAATGCTGGACTAGAGGGCTGACAATATACTCTTTAGAAAGGCGGCGCCATTCAATCGCGGGCCATGCTCCATCGCCAGCCGGACCACCACGAGGTCGCGGGACGGGATCACCCAAATGTATTGCCCCTCATAGCCTTCACAGGAGTAACAGTCCCGCGGCACTCCGGGAAACCGTCGTCCGTCGGCGTTCAGCCACCACATCGCGCCGTATTCGCTGCCCGTTCTTGTATAGTCGACCCAACCCTCGGGGAGAATCCGCTGCCCGTTCCACACGCCGTCCCGCAGATACAGCAGACCAAACCGCGCCCAGTCCCTCGCCGTAGCGTAACAATAGGACGACCCGACAAAGGTGCCGCCGGCATCCGGCTCGAGAACGGCGCTATACATACCTATCCTGTAAAAAAGCTGTTCATACGGCCACCGGTAGTAGCCGGCCCCGATCCTGTCCCGGATGACCGACGAGAGAATATTGGCGGTCCCGCTGGAATAATTAAACACTTTTCCAGGTGGATGACGCAGCACCGACCGTTCGGCATAGCCCCCCATATCTTTTTCTTCGAACAACATTCGCGTCGCGGCCGCTGGCCCCGCATACAGCTCCCACCAGCTGAGCCCGCTCTTCATGTGCAGCAGATCCTCTACCCGTATCCTGCTGCGGTCGTCCGTCTTCCATTGTTCCACCGGCGCAGCCCCGCCCACGTCCAGCCGGTGCTGACCCGCCAGGATGCCGGCCATCGCACTCGTCACCCCCTTCGTCATCGACCAGCCCGCGAGACGCGTATGCCGGTCAAAGCCGGGTGCGTAACGTTCAGCCGCTATTTTCCCGTGATAGATCACTATCACTGCCCTTGTTCCCGTACTCTCCGGCGCTCCAAAAGCCAACCCCATCGCGCCGCTCATGCCGGCCACACCAACACCCGCCCCTCCTCTATCCCCCATCGGCCAGTCCACCGTATCCTGATCCACCGCCGGCGGCGACGCCAGCACCGGCTGTTGTCCTTTTAACGCGGCCTCGCTCATACCGTTGACAAGCGTTGCCCCCAATCCCCTCCGGTAAATAGCCTTTCGTCGCGCCAGCCCCCAAACGCTTGCAGTCACACTGCTATCCCCACTGTCCACGCTGCACGAGGCCAGGTTCGCCGGAAAGCTTACAAGGTCCTCCTTCACGACATCCTTCGCCGGCCTCCCCGCGACAAAAACACCCGAAGCCACAACTTTTGCAGCATATCCACTGATGATCGGCAGGCTCTTCCAGATAAAGATTAGAAAGACAACAGCCAGCACCAGCGATAAACACCGTATAAAAAGCCTCAGCGGTACGCGCATAAGTAGTTAACTTTAAAGAAAAAAATGGAGGACAAAGGCCTTCTTTTTATTCCTGATATCAGCGGCTTTACAAAGTTCGTCAACGAGAACGACATCGGACACAGCCGCCTCATCATCCAGGAACTGCTGGAGACGCTGATCAATACGAACCAGATCGGGCTCGAAGTATCCGAGATCGAAGGCGACGCCATCCTCTTTTACAAATTTGGCGAGATCCCCAGCCTGGAGACAATCTACAAACAGGTCGAAGAGATGTTCTGCCGTTTCCACCAGCACCTCGTCGCCTACGACCACAGCCGGTTCTGCCAGTGCAAGGCCTGCAAATCCGCCATCTCACTCACCCTCAAAATAATTACCCACTACGGCGAGTTCACCGGCTACAACGTAAAGAACTTTAACAAGCTGATCGGCAGGGACGTCATCGTCGCCCACCAACTGCTCAAGAACGACATCGAGCAGCACGAATACTGGCTCGTCACCCAAAACCTCGCACCGCAAAAACCGCTGGCCGCACTCACCCAGTGGATGGAATGGAATGACAGCGTCAAACAGACGGAAACCGGCGATATACCCTTCCAGTATACGCAGCTGAGCCATCTGAAAAGCAGCCTTCCCCCCGACCCCTCCCCCCAGCTGGAGCTGGCCAAAAAACTAAAGGTCCTGTCAGTCACCCGCACCTACCAGACAGACATGATCACCCTCTTTCACGCTGCCGGAGACCTCAGCTACCGCAGCCGCTGGCAGGAAGGGATCGTAAAAGTAGAAGATCTCGACCACTACCTGCCCCGCATCGGTATGCGTTCCCGTTTCATTCTGGCCGACGGACAGTCCGCCGTATACGCCAGCAGCTATTCCTACCAATCGGACAGAATCGAGTTTAGCGAAACAGACGAGCAGCGAACAACCTCGACCTACTATATCCTCGAAAAACTGGGCCCCACCGAAACAAGGCTGACCATCGAATTATACATAAAGGACAATATCCTCGCCGCTACCCTGTTCAATCTTACCCAAAAGAAAAAGAAAGCCGCCGGCCTCCAGCAATCCCTGCTCAATCTGGACAGGCTTCTGCAGGAAATACCCTCCTTCGCCTATGAAGTGACCTAAAAACCGACACAGCGGTCCTGCCCCTTCGACACATTCCCGGGTCGCCGCAGCTGGTTGAGCCTGGGCAGCGTCAGCAGTATCGCCGGCACCACAACCATCAGAATTCCATTCACCAGGATCATCGGCCGCAACCCCCATTTGTGGGCGCCGGTACCTATCAGCCAGGAAGCCACGGGCTGCAACCCAAAAATGATCATCAGAAAGGTACTCACTATCCTTGCCCGCATACCGGGAGGCGTCAGCTCCTGCGAAAGTCCGATGGACAAAGTCACCACGTTTGCGGCGCCCAGACTCGTCATGAACTGACAGGCCAGGGTAAAGTAAAAATTATTGCTCCGGGAAAACAGGATATACCAGACCCCCGACCACATCAGCGCCCCGCCGATGGCCATACAGGGCCTTTTGATCCTTTCGACAAAAGGCATGACAAATACGATGCCTATCAGCGCGCCCGCGCCGGCGGCACCCAGCAACTTGCCAAGCGTGGCCGCATTCCCTTTCAGGATATCCGACGCTACCGCCGGAAGCAGCTGGATAGTTGACAATCCAAAAAATGCCTGGGTCGCCGCAAAGACCATGATCAACTTGAGCAGTCCGTGTTTCCGGAAATAGCGCCAGCCTTCGAGAAACTGTTTGATCCCGTTACCCGTCGTCTCCGATCGCTTCGATCGGGTGTGCACGGCGGCGATACTCAGGATGGTGACGATGATGGTCAGGCCATTGAGCCAGAAGGAAAGCGCGACCCCGACCTTCGCGATCAGATAGCCGGCAATAGACGGTCCCACCAGCCTCGTCAGCTGGGTGATGGAATTGTTCAGCGCCACGGCCTTTCGGATATTCCCGTCCCCCGCGATATCGCTGATGAAAGCCTGTTCGGCCGTAACGTCGAAGGCCGAAACGATCCCGAGCACGCAGGCCAGCACATACACATGCCACAGCTTCAGCAAATGCGCCTGCAACAGACCCGCAAGCGCAAAAGCGCACAGCATGATCAGGAACTGCGTTATCAGAAGGATCTTTCTGCGGTCATACCTGTCCGATACCACGCCGACCCAGGGACCAAAGAGAAAAAAAGGTATCTGACCGAAGAAGGCCACGATCCCCAGTGCCACCGTGCTATGGGTCATCTCCCAAACTACCCAGGCCTGTGCCGTCTGCTGCATCCAGTCGCCAATGAGACTGACCGCATTACCGGAAAGATAGATCCGGATATCCCTGTTCCGGAGAATTGTAAAATTGTCGGCAATTATCGGGAATACTCCCTGGCTGGTGTCTCCCATACTTTATTTCTCCAATTATACGTTAAATTTACCTAAACCTATTTTTATGCTCCGGACTGCCATTATCACAGCCTTATTCCTTTCCTCCCTCAGCCTTTCAGCTCAGGACAGCACAAAGGTCAAACATATTCGCCAATTGATGGAACTCACCGGCATGGCCAAACTGGGCAGCCAGATGATGACCAATATCGTCTCCACCTACAAACAGAACTACCCCGCCGCCACCTCCGAATTCTGGGACGCCTTTATGAAAGAAGCCGACATGTCGCAGCTCTTCGAAAAGGTCATCCCCGTCTATGAGCAAAACTTCACCGACGACGACATTCAGCAGCTGATCGCCTTCTACCAGTCACCAGTCGGCAAAAAAATGATCGACAAAATGCCCGTCATCATGCAGCAGTCGATGCAGATCGGCTCGGAATGGGGCAAACAACTCAGCGATAAAGTGATCGAGAAGCTGAAGCAGAAAGGGTACATTAAAAATTCATAGGCTTTCATCCGAATCGACGATCGTGGAACTATTTTGGGTAATCACGGGGGGACTATTTCTGGTTGCGACAACCTTAAGTACGAGTATTATGACGAGCAGAAAGTACTTTTGCATTCAAAGGAATAAATGATCAATGCCTTATACTGAGCACATACCCGCGAAAGCCCTGCACGACCATATCGCCGCCTGGTGGATCCGCAAAACCGGCCCCTCATCCTCCGGCCGAAGGGTGTACGCCGACGGCTGCTCCGACCTGATCTTCAACAGTGGAAACACTACGGCCCAATTCAATCCCATGGCACGCCCCGAAGAGATGATCCCCTTACACCCAGGCCGGCTCTACCTCGGTGGAACGATGACCGCCTATGGCGTGGTACATAGCGAGCCAGGCGCCATTCTCAGCGGAATCCGTTTCAAACCCGGCGGGTTCTATCATTACTTCGGCATCCCGATGGAACCAGCGGTCGACACACTCCTGGAATTTCACAACGAGAAGTTGCAACAACTGTTGAAGGAAGCCCAGCCCGACAAACTGGACTCATGGTTCGCCCATCACCCCATCACAATCGATAAAAAACACAATTTTACTACCCTTTATACAATAGCCCTCCACTCCGGCGGGCAAATCCCTGTCGAGTCCCTCGCCGCCGAAGCCCACGTAAGCACCCGAACCCTCGAACGGATCTTCAGGGAAAATGTAGGCATCCCCCCAAAGGAATTTCTGCGGATCGTCCGGTTCCAGGAAGTACTGAAACAGCTGCGGCAGGCCGGCACGCGCGAAGCCGCCACGCCCGCCACCGAAGAAAGCCTTCTCCGCATCGCCTTCGACCTCGGCTACTACGATCACGCCCACCTCACCAACGAATTCAAAAAATACGCAGGCATCCTCCCCTCCGAATTGTCGCGTTTTTACAAAACAGGAATAGCCGGTACCCAATACTTTTGAGAAAAAAAGATATGACTATTCTCGTCACCGGCCTGATCGCCGGGGCTCTGGACCTGCTCGCAGCCACCCTATATTTTCTCGCCAGAGGCAACAACCAACCGTCAGCACTATTCCGCTATATCGCCAGCGCCGTCTACGGCAAGGCTGCCTTTGCCGGGGGCGGCGGTATGGTAGCGATGGGTGTCCTCCTCCATTTTGTCATTGCGATGTGCTGGGTCCTTTGCTATTTCATCATATATCCATGGATACACTCAGGGATAATTGTTGACGCCGCGGCGTATGGACTGCTGGTGTGGGTCGTCATGAACCTTGTGGTTGTGCCGTTGTCGAAAGCAGCGCGCAGGCCGGCTTCTCTTTCATTCATCCTTATAAATATGATAATATTGATGATCGCGATAGGGCTACCCTGCGCTTATGCGGCAAGGCACCTCAAAAACGCAGTTCCTCTATTTGCACCGGCTCATTAAAATTACTGTATCGTATCCACCGGGGTCGTATCACAAAATGCGTCAGACCCTCCCATGTGGCAGTCCGCTCGCGGCCTTCAGGAAAGACAACATAATAGGCTTCGCGATAGTCATCGTCGTCGGGCCCCAGCTCGGCCACGTCACCCTCATACTGGATGGTCGTCTCGTCCTTCCATCCGATGACCAGCGCCACCTTCGGCTGCACGATCAGGTTACGGTATTTGCGCGACCCCCTCACCGTGTCAAAAACGATCTCCAGCCCGCTGGTGATCGCAATGCCCACCACGGCAGCCTCAGGCTGGTGCTCCACCGAGGTAGTAGCTAGCACGGCTAACCGAAATTGCCTTATTTGATCATAGATGAACTCCCTGGTCATACTATAAATATAGTTCAATTTCAGGCTTTCATAATAACGGCCTTCTTTCCGTCCCAGTCGGGAAATAAAGCTTTGTCATCTGCTATCTTCAGGTGCGCATCCGCCACCGCGCTAAAGACACTGCGAAAGTCCGTGGTCACCGGCAGGTCGCGCCGGTCTTCGAGATTCTCGACGGCCAGTTCGGGAACGCTACCGTATACTTTTCCCCCGGCCACATTGTTTCCAAGAATAAAATTACAGGAGGCCCGACCGTGGTCCGTACCCCCTGTCCCGTTCTGATGGACCGTACGCCCAAATTCCGTCATCGTCATCACAGTCACGTCATCCTGATAAGCCCCGAGGTCTTTCCAGAACGCCGCGATGCTGTTGCTGAGGTCGGTCACATTCCTCGCAAATATGCCATTGTTCGTACCCTGGTTGAAATGAGTGTCCCATCCGTTGGACTCCGTAAACGCTACCTCCAGTCCCACGTCCATTTTGATTAGCTGCGCCACCTGACGAAGCGAATTGCCCAACGGACTGAGGGGATAGATCGCACCGCCGGAGGGCTGATAATTCCGGACATCCGCCTTCTGCAGCATCTTCATCGCTTCGAAAGATTCTTTGCCCGTCTCGTGCAGCAGTCCCGGCGAAGTCTGGTCATACAGGTCTTCAAAGCTCTTGGCCGCCGTGCTCGCAGCACCCGGATTGCCCTTCAGCTGGATGGCAAAATCCTGCAGGTTGCTGATCGCCACCGAAGGATAGTCGCCATAGAGTGACCTCGGCAGCGCCGAGGTCAGGCTGACCGCGGAAAAAGGCGTTGTCGCGTCATGCCCCAGCAGTCCGACCGCGCGATTCAGCCAGCCGCTGGCCGTACCCTTGTTAAAAGGCGTTCCCGATTCCATATAGTCCTGCGCGTCGAAATGCGACCGCGTATTGTTCGGCGAGCCGATGCCGTGAACGATGCCCAGCCGCCCATCTTTATACAATGACTCAAAAGACTTCATAGCCGGATGAAGCCCCCAGCGACCGTCCAGATCGATCAGCGGATCCTTGTCGCCGGCGGCCGCAGACATAAAGAGCCCCGGCCTCGCCGACTGCAGATAGCTATCCCCGAACGGCGTCACGGCCATCAGCCCATCCATCGCCCCCCGCTGAAAAATGCAAACCAGCACCTTCCTGCGTTTGTACGGCGCAACGATCTTGTCGCTGGCCGCCGCTTCCGCCATAAAAGCCGGGATGCCGCCCATCAGACCTACGCCAAACAGCGCCAGTCCGCCTCCCTTCAAAAAACCTCTTCTCGATACCATGCTGGTAATAATTTTAAAGGTTATCTTCTTTGATATTCCGGCGATCCGATAATGATGCCAACTACCTGCCCCAGCATCGGATTACCCGTACCCATCACCTTCCCGACCTGCCCCTCGTCCGGCGCCATTGTGGCCTTCGAGCTCGCCTCGTCCACCTTCTGCGCCAGCGCAGGATCGGTCAGCATCGGCGTAAGACGCCGGATCGTCGGCTCCAGATCACGCTCGGGTAGAATGATCCTGCCATAGGTGACCAATGCGGCCTGCGCACTTTCCGGCTCGTGCCCATTGTTCAGCGCCGCCAGGTCGATGCGCACACCCGGTATACGTCCCGCGGCGAGGGCCAGTCCAAAATTCATCCGGTTCAGCAGCGAGCCGGTGTTTATCCAGTACGCGCCCTTGTCGGGAAAGCCCGTCGGCGCCTGATAGTAGTATTTCTTCTCGCCCATCCGCGCTATCCAGGTGTACAACTGAAAGGGCTGTTCTATCGTTCCATGAAGACTACGCACCGCGCCGATCGCCAGCTCGAACGGAGATTTCGTCTTCTCCCTTACCGCCTCCGCGCTCCAGAACTCCGGCGCCGAGACCATCGTGATCAGTACCTGCCGGATATCGCCGTTCTTCTCCCGGAAGGTCTTCGCCATCTTATCCAGCAGGGACTGCGGCGGATTATCGCTGACAAAACGAACGGCTATTTTCCGCGCGATATGGGCTGCCGTCGAGGGATGATGCGCCAGCAGCTGCAGCAGCTCCACGCCTTCTTCATAGCCTCCGCCGGCGGGGAAAGCATGTCCAAGTACGATTTTATCTCCTTTATCGTGGCGGTTGGCGTTGAAGAAAAAATCGCCATTGTGTACAAAACCTTTTCTCGCCAGCTGCTCTTCGCTGAAACGTGCCACAACCCCTTTCGCCTGCTCCGTCATCGGATAGACGCCCCATCCCGTCAGTACCCTCGCCGCCTGCGTCACGTCCTGTTGCGTATAACCCCCATCCACACCCAGCGTATGTAATTCCATTACCTCGCGCGCATAGTTCTCGTTGAGGCCCCGGTTGTTCATAGGAACGCTGCTGTTGAAATTATCCAGGTAGTATGACATTGCCGGGGAACTGGCAGTCTTTATCAACAGATCGCCGAAACTGCCCAGCGCCGATGGCCGGATCACATCCCGCTCGTAAGCCGGGATGAACTCCGCACAGTCATTCTTTGTAATGGAAACATTGAAGTGATTGAACCAAAAATCCGTCATCACCTCCCGCAGCTGGTTCTGCGAGTAGGCCGCGCGAAGTATCTTCTGACAAATGAACTGACGGAACAGCTCCTGCTCGCGCTTGTATCCCTTCTCCTGCATATAGGACTGGATAAGGTCCCGGTATTCCTTCCGGTCGACCTTCACCGAATCCTTGTTCACCACGCCATCACGGATAGCCATCCTGACCACCTGCCCGGCGCGGGGATAAGCATTGATCACCTGCTCATTGGTTAGTTTGATCGCGTCATAACGGTCCAGCAACTGCCCCAGCGAGTCGTCCGGCTGCACCCCGTCCAGCTGTTGGGCAAACCATTTTTCCAGCCCCATGCCGACAACTTCGTCCACCTGCCCCGGACCGGGGCCATAGGTGAAACGGCTCAGCAGATGCGCCGCGGCCTGCCGCTCGGTCAACCCCCCTTTCCGGTAGGGAAATGACATTTTTGAGACCCCGCCGGGCTCTGGTCCGGGCCCCCACCCCAACCCGATGATCGCCAATATTAAAAAAGCTGTTCTCATAACAAAAAGGCCTCCGTGGCCGTTTTGACGGGGTCCGGGCCCGAAGGTTTAATCCTCTTTTAATCTATTTTAAACCTTTACCACTGGACGCGGTCCTATGACCCGGCACCTAAATCACACAGCATGAATCGACTCTTATTTGTACTCCTCGCATCCACCCTGACTACCACCGTTCTTGCCCAGACCACAGACAGTACGCGGCAAAAAACTCCGGCCTCTCCCACCATGCGGGCCGCACACCGGCTGACCACCCTGACCAAACAACTCAGCCTGAACGAGACCCAGGTCGAAAAGATCCGGTCGATCCTCGCCGACGCGACCGTCTCACTCGACAGCCTCCACAACCACCCTTCCGGACAAAAAAGACAGGACGGACAGGCCCGACGCGGCCTGGCCCAGGACACCGACGCAAAGATCTCCGCGGTCCTCAACAACGACCAGCGCGCGAAATACGAGTTGCTAAAAGAAGAACAAAGACAAAAACGGAAAGGAAATAAAAGACTACCAGCCGATACGGATCCCGGCACCAATCCCTAATACACTCAAAACGACCTCATTCAGCCGCGTCTGACTCGTCTGTCCCGAGGCGAGATAGAGTTCGTCCACGCCCTTACCGGTGCTCCAGCCGGCGTAATTCCCTTTTAAAAAAAGAACCACACCACCAACGCTGCGGCTTACCCCCAGCTGCCCCTCCAGCCCATAGCCATCGCCCCTGTGCCGGAAACTCACCGGGTGACGGAAATTCTGTATAAGATTCCAGTCTCCTTCGGCGCGGTAGTTCACCTGATGGTACGCCGCCCTGAACAACAGGCCCCATCCGGCGCCCAGCTGCCAATCCCCCGACAGCCGGCCCGCAAAACCATTCCAGCGGGTCTTGTAATAGCTGTCGAGCAGCCCCCCGTCGGTGATCGAAAGCCGCTGCCCGCTGAAGCCATAGCCAAGAACAGGCGTCAGGCAAAGCCGGCCGCCGACCCGCCACCGATACCCCAGCCCAAAGAACAGCGCATAGCCGTAACCTTTATTCGCGACGAAGGACTGGTCATAGAGCACGTCCCTCCGGTCGTCTGCCCCATAGTCTTTGTCCAATACCCGCCCCGACACCGTGAATGACCTGCTCCCCTCACCGACCACCACCCAGTTCTTCCACGCCTTCCACGAAAGATCCAGACCGGTCGATATACCCACCACCCCCTTCCATTTCAGTTCGGAATAGATATTGGGAGAGGTTCCCGCACTATTCCCGGCAATGGACCAGCGAAGATCCTGCCGCTGATAGCCGCCGGTCGCATCGATTGTAAAGCGTGCGTCATCCTTCTGCCCAAAGGCCGCAGAACCACCAAACAACAAGATCAAAAAAAACATCCGGCAGCGAACCGCCGGATGAAAATATTCAACATTCATAATCCTATTGATTTACCCGGAATTCTTCCCAGCCCTGCGCCGTCGCCCGGTTGCAGGTCATCGCCTGGGTCCCGTTCTCGGAAGATACAAATTTTCCGTTGTTGCCCTGCAGCGAGACGGTCCCATCCGCATTGCTGACCCAGGTGAACTCCTCCCAGTCTGCAAAGCTGGGGCGGTTGCAGGTGATCGGATTGACCCCGTTCTCCGAAGAGACATACTGTCCCATGCTCTGCAGCGCCACCTTGCCGTTGCCGGCGTCGACCACGAGGAACTGCTCCCAGGCCTGGGCCGTAGTCCGGGTGCAGGTCATAGCCTTCGTACCATCCTCTCCGCTGACATACAATCCATTGCTGCCCTTCAGCGTAATGGTCTGCCCGATCGGCGCGCCCGAACCACCCGAGCTGGTCATGCTGTAGACGCGGACATAGTCTACCATCATAGTCGTCGGGAGAGATCCGTTGTCGATGGTATTCCCCGGCAGATCGCCGCCGATGGCCAGATTCAGAATGATGTAAAAGGGATTGTGAAAGGCTCCCGTGTTGTTGATATTGTTGGAGATATTCCCGTTGACGTACAGGGTATTGTCGACATACCAGCGAATACCCTGGGCGTCCCACTCCACCGCATAGACGTGGTAGTCCCCCGGCGTGGTGTTGGTGCTGCTGCCATACTGAACGTGCCCGCTGCCTCCATTCCAGTGCATGGTCCCCAGGATCGTATTGGTGGTGTTGACATGCTCCATGATGTCGATCTCCCCGCAGTCGGGCCAGGGGGTTCCCTGGTTGATGCTGTTGCCCAGCATCCAGAAGGCCGGCCAGGTGCCCTGTACCATCGGGAGTTTGATCCGGGCCTCGATACGCCCGAACGTGGTGGAGAACTTGCCATAGGTCTCCAGCTTCGCGGAGGTGTAGGGCTGGCCGCCCATCGACTGCTGGCGGGCCGTAATGACCAGGTTGCCGCCGCTAACGGTAGCGTTGGCCGCCTGGTAGTACTCCTTCTCGTTGTTGACACCGGGATTCCCGTTGTCGATGTTCCATTTACTGCCGTCGACGCCGGTGCCGTTGAATTCATCCGACCAGACCAGCGTGTAGGTCACGGCGCGTGGCGCGGTGACGGCACTGGTTGTCTCAGAAGGTTTTACGTCCTTTTTGCAGGAAAAGAGGGTGAGCGTAATGAGGGCGAGGGCCCACAAATAGGTGACCTTTGCGAGTTTCATAAGCAAACATTTTAAGTGATAAGATTATAATACCCCGCGGAAACAGCGTTGCCGCGAATGACCAAATATGCTTCCAAAGAGACTCCTCGCCAAATAATCGACTACGCTTTTACTACTAGAGTGGAAAAATATTCCGACCGGATTTTCGTTATTATGGGTAACCTAAATGTAAACCCGCAGATCCATGTCCTTCAGAAAGTTACTGCCTCTCATTCTGGTCCTCGCCGGCTCCGTCGCCAAAGCCCAGGTAAAAAACCTGTACAACTACCAGGACCTCTCCCATTTTTATTACGAAAAACAAAAGGACTCGCTGAAGAAGGCCTGGGCCTGCCCCGACGCATTCAGGGACAGGGCTACCCAAAAAGAATACAGGGAACTCTGGGACCGCCGGACCAACTCGGTGATCGGCGCGCTCACCGATAATGACTACGTCCACGACAAAGAAGTTTACGGCTATATCGACGATATCGTCCGCCAGCTGGTCGACGCCAACAAGACCATGATACCCGTTCGTCCCCTGCTGCTCATCGACCGCAGTCCCGCGATAAACGCTTACTCCACAGGCGGCAACGTTCTGGCCATCAATGTAGGCATCATCGCCTTCGCCTCCTGCCGCGAAGAGCTCGCGCTGATCATCGCCCACGAACTGTCGCACAATATCCTCCACCACGTCGAGACCTCCATCTTCCTCCGCGCCCAGTGGCTGGGTTCGGACGAATACAAGAAATCGCTCAGCGCCGTCCTCGACTCGAAATACGACCGCTACTCCCGGCTATCGAAAGTCGTCCAGGGGTATACGTTCAGCCGCAACCGCCACGACCGGTACCTCGAGACCGACGCCGATTCCCTGGCCGTCATCCTGCTGAAGAAAAGCAATATCCCGTTCAACGCCAGATTTTTCCTCCGGCTGGACAGCTCGGACATGCAGCTGAAGCAGCCGCTCCACCATCCCCTGAAAGACTATTTCACGGCATGGAAGCTCCCCTACGAGGACGCCTGGGCCCAAAAACGGTCCAAAGGACTCTCCTCCCGCGCATACGCCTTCACCGATACCACAAGTATTGCGGACTCGCTGAAGACCCACCCGGATTGCGT
>Ga0310811_10002734_pt1 | contig 22034 bp, 17 predicted proteins | sample YCmetagenome_FD_207642 | JGI IMG/M metagenome (GOLD analysis project Ga0310811, IMG submission 207642) | Soil microbial communities from experimental microcosm in Duke University, North Carolina, United States - YC | ecosystem: Engineered > Artificial ecosystem > Soil microcosm > Unclassified ...
TACGACGACAACGGATTGTTTGCGGAAACTCCGGTTTCGACCGGCATGCGCGGTCACGCCACGCCGATGGGGGTATTCAGCATCATTCAGAAACAAAAATTCCACGAGTCGAACATCTACAGCGGCGCGCCGATGCCGTTCATGCAACGGATCACGTGGTCCGGCATTGCCATGCATGCCGGCGTGCTGCCCGGCCATCCGGCTTCACACGGCTGCATCCGGATGCCGATGGCCTTCGCCGTGAAGATGTATGGCTGGACCCGGATGGGCGCGCGCGTCATCATTGCGCCCGACGATATGGTGCCGGCGAGCTTTTCGCATCCGCTGCTTGTCACGCAGAAACCAGTGCCTCCTCAGCCGAACGCGTCGGACAAAACTGACAAGGCAGTCTCCGATCCTTCCCCCCTTTCGCAAGCCAATCTCGAACTGAAACCGACAGTCGGCCACGACGCGCATTTGACGGGAGCGATGGCCCAGCCGCCATCACCCGTGCCGCTTCACGAACAGACCCACACCGCGGACGTAACAACCTTGCCGGCAATCAAGGCCGACGTCGCAATGACCGACGCGCCGTCGTCCGCACAGGTTCTCAGCGCTGGCGCGCCGAAACCCGGCATATCCGCCGACGCCGCAAAGCCGGATATGCAGGCGGCACAGAAAGACCAGGGTCGCCTGTCCGACGCAGAGACGCCCGCTACACCTTCATCCACGATCACTGCCACGGCACCACGCAAGCATCACGGTCCGATTTCGATCTTCATCAGCCGCAAAGACTCCAAGCTTTACGTACGGCAGGATTTCGCGCCGCTGTTCGATGTTCCCGTCACCATCGCGCCAAGCGACCGGCCGTTGGGGACGCACATCTTCACCGCGGAGGCCGACAAGAGCGATGCCAATGCGCTGCGCTGGTCGGTGATCTCGCTGCCCGCGCGCAACGTCACGCGGCATCATGACGAGGAAGAACGCGCCTCGCATCGGCGGCACGCCTCGCGCGCGGCCGAGGCCAAGCCGGCACCAGAGCCGGACAGCCCGACGGAAGCGCTGGATCGGATCACGATCCCTCCCGATGCGACGGCGCGCATCACCGAAGCACTCTCGAACGGCAGTTCGATCATCGTGTCCGATCAGGGCATAGCCGCCGGCGAGACCGGCGAAGGAACGGAATTCATCGTTTCCTTGCGCTAGGAATCAGGAATTAAAGCCTGTTGTTCTCGCCGGATGAGCCAACGCCGGGTGCCATATCCGCTGCAGTTTGCCACCGGCGAGGCGGCGCAATCACTATGGCGTTACCTTTTGCCACGAAGGGGCTGAACAGCTGTCCCTTTTTTTTCGGGAAGCCAGCGCTGGTCCACGCGCGGAGTTCCCAGCCGGAACTTTCCCGATCAGCCGATCGGTTCTGGCGAGGCTCACCCGCTGACGTTTCCAGGCAAACCGCAAGCGCCGGACGCGTGTCGGGCGCCGCGACCGCACGCTGGATCTCGCCGCCTGCGGAGATCGCGACAGCGCGATTAACCCGTTCTTCGCGCAAACGATCGGCGGGGATAAAATGCGTTGCCGTGGCGGCCCAATCGCTACTAGGCTATGATCATGTAGGGGAGCGAGTGACTCGGACGAAGGCAAAATATGCCGCGCCCGCACTCTCAACTAAGGGGAACAAGATGCGATTCGCGGCAGGTCTACTCTTTGCAGGCGCGGTTTCGCTATGTGCGGCAGGAAGTGCATGGGCACAGAGTGCAGCTCCCAAATCGGCATCCTCGCCGCAGGCGACAGCTCAACCAGCTCCCGCGCCCGCGCCATCAGCGGCGTCCGCCTCGACTCCGGCCCCTCTTTCCAAGGCGGCTTGCAAAAATCCGGATGCGCTTGGCATCGGTCGCGTGGTTGAGATCGACACCACGGGAGGTCCGGGCTTCGGCTTTGAACACTTCAAGCAGCTCGACTTCCTGCGCGACCACGAGGTGGTTCTCACCTTCGACGATGGTCCCTGGGTGACCACGCCGGCGGTGCTGAAAGCGCTGGCGGACGAATGCACCACCGGCATCTTCTTCTCGATCGGTGAACACGCGACCTACTATCCGGAAATCCTGAAGCAGGTGTTGGCGGCCGGCCACACCATCGGATCGCACACCTGGTCGCATAAAGCGCTGACGAGCAAGAAGCTGTCCGAAGACCAGAGAAAGGAAGAAATCGAAAAAGGCTTCAGTGCGGTGAAGTGGGCTCTGGGCGGCGTGTCGCCGGCGCCGTTTTTCCGCTTCCCGGCATTGCAGCATCCGCCGGAAATGGTGACTTATCTAGGCACCCGCAACATTGCGATCTTCTCCTGCGATCTCGACTCCTTCGACTTCAAGGCGAAGAACGCGCAGCAGGTGATCGATGTTACGATGAAGAAGCTGGACAAGCAGGGCAAGGGCATCATCCTGCTGCATGACTTCCACAAGCACACCGCCGAGGCGCTGCCGGAATTGTTGCGTCGGCTGAAGGCCGGCGGCTACAAGGTCGTAAGAATGATCCCGAAGGCACCTGTGCAGACGCTCCCGCAATATGATGAGGCGATCCTCAAGGACGCCAAGCTGCCGACGGTGAGCGAACGGCCGGTGTCAAGCGTCGTGCAGACGATTTCACAATAATTGTTGCGCGACACGACCACGCCAATGCCTGCATTGACCATTGAAGGCTACGTGATCGTGTCGGCTGACGGCATGCTCGCAAACGCCGACCATGTGATGCCGGACAGCCTGAAATTCGAAGGCGACAAGCACTTCTTTACCGCCGCGCTCGATCGCGCCGATCTCGTCGTTCACGGCCGCCACTCCTTCGAGGATCAGCCGAACTCACCGCGGCGAAAGCGCATCGCGGTGACACGAACCATCGAGGCGATCGCGCCAGATCCCGCCAATCCCAAGGCGACCTTGTGGAATCCGGCAGGCGCGCGATTTGAAGCTGCATGCGAACACGCCGGCGTCCTAAGCGGCACGGTCGCCATCATCGGCGGGCCAAGCGTGTTTGGAATGTTCATGGACCGCTACGACACGTTCTGGCTCTCCCTGGCGCCACATGTGCGCCTGCCCGGCGGCGAGCCCTGTTTTCCAGGCGTTCCCGCACAATCGCCGCAGCAGGTCCTGGCAGCGCACGGTCTGAGGGCCGGCGAAACGCAGATGCTCGACGCCATCAACGAGGTCAGCGTTACGCCATGGCGACGAACGCGCTAATCGGCCTGGGCCATCGCTGCTCGCTCTGCCGGGCTCTGCGTCGACCAGAACTGGATGGTCCGCTGCGCCGCGGACAATGTCAGCGCGTCGAACACCTGTAGACCCTGCTCGAACTGCTGCTTTGCGACCGGAGCGCAACCCGGCCGATTGCGAATGATCATGGTCGTGGTCGACCAATTCAGCCTCGCCGCCTTGCACGCAACGATCAGGCCATCGAGACGATCATTGGTGATCAGCGGCTCGATCGCCTCGATCGGAACTGCAGACAAAAACGAGAGTGCCGCCACGATGCTGATGTAGTCGCGCTGAACGGCAAACCTGTTCAAGGTCGTATCGTTCAGCTTGCCGGTACGATTGAGCTCAACCATCCTGCTTCGAGGTTCGCTGTAATCCACCGGCGTCGGCTTCGTAACGGAGACCTGTTCGGCCACAGCTTTGATCGCGGCCTGTATCCGCTCCTGCATTTCAGGCGACGCCGACCGGAGAAGACGGGTCCGCACCCTGCTCGTAGCCCTGCCGATCAATGCTTGAAACAGATCGGGAGGAATATCTTGTCGAAGTCCGAGCTTCTCCGCGAGGCCATCGTCGCGCTCGGCGTCCCTGACGAGGACGGCGTAGCCATCTTCAGACAAGCGCGCGCCCACATTCTGAACCAGCGCGTTGCGAACGGCCGAGTCCCCTCGCTTGACCAACACATCGCTCAGGGATTCGTCGAGCGTCTCGCGGCCGGAAATTGCCAGCAGATGCTGTTGACCGCGCATATGGGCGATCGAAATCAGATCCTGCTCCGACAACTGCCTGGACTTGCTCAGCACCGGTGCAGCGACCGATGCGTCCTCATGGAATGCGAGTTGACGCACAGCTTCTCTCGGAGCAAATCCAGTAGCCGACAGGCTGCTGCTCAGCTGGGTCAACACCTGCGCCTCGACCCGTTCGATCAATCGGACGAGGACATCATCGAACACTCCGATCTGGGCTTCATTGAGCCGGTCGGCGTCGGAAAGAAACAGCCTTGTGACCTTGCGCAAGATTTCGGCACGTCGCTGGGACGAGTGTCCGTTGACGGCCTTGTCCAGCTCCGCAATCAAGGCTGCCGATGCCGCTACCGTCATTGTCAATCCGATCCCTCAATCCATCCTGTAGATTTTCCTAGAAAGACACGCCCAGTCGCTGCCCCTGCTTCCAAACGACGCGACAACGCTTTCTGGTCGCGCCGTGAAGCAGCTCAAACCTGTTTGGCAAGGATGTGCCGAACAAGACCTGCAGACAGGCGCCGCCTGCAGAGTAGTCGACGACTGTACAATCGATGGGGGATGCCTTCGGATCAACGATGATCTTAGCTACATTGGAAACTTTACCCGAAGGCCGGACCCGGGCAAATCGTCGCGGAAACATGATCGATTTCCTCCCTGCAGCTCAAGATCGAAGTTGCTTGTCCAGGCTAAAGCCGAACTATTCCCATTCCTTCCCGAACTCGTCGGGCTCCTCGTTGATCCACATCAGCGCGGCGCGGCTATCGATCCAAAGCAACCGATCCCTCGCACCGGGCGCATCGACTGATGAAAGGTGCAGCAAAAACCTTCCATCTTCCATACGAAACAAGCTATCGCGCGCCCGATACTCGACGAGCGATTGAGAATCGATAAACGGATAAATTCGCGAAACAAGCAGATCCATGAGAATCACCTGCCGGCAAAATTCCAGCCGTGATTGCAGCGCAAGGCGAGTTAAGGATTATTTTACAATCCGACTCTCGAATCGGATCGACATGAAAAAAATCCGGTCATAGGTACCGAGACACCAAATTCGCGCATGTCGCGAGCGTTCAACCAGAGCGCGCGTTTACGAAAAACTTCCAAACTACCGATAAATTAAAACTCATAGCGCCGAATATTGCGGCGACCTCCTAAGCGTCGTTACCACGACGTGACGTCTGTTTTGAATTGGTTTGGCGGGCTTTCCGCATCGTACGCGTTCTCTCAAGCGTACCTCCGAAACCCGTCGGGGAATGCCTGTTGCTGCTGTTTGTGCGGTTCGAGGGCAAGCGACAGCTGGACTGAATTTCGTTGTGTGCATCGACCGCGTCGATTGCGCTGTCCAGGCGTGGCAGGCGCGGGGCCAAGCGGCTCGTTGCCAGCATTTTGATTGAGAAAGCGAGGGTAAGCCAGGTGACCTTCGGATTGCGAAAGAGCGAGCGCGTCAATTTCGAGCGCGGCGTCAATGTCTTCATCATGGGAATAGACGGCACCTGGCGCCGCAATTGCGTGATGCGGGACGTGTCGCAAACCGGTGCCCGCTTGCAGGTTGAAACTTCGATTCAGGGATTGGACCTGCGGGAATTCTTCCTCCTGCTGTCGTCGACCGGCCTTGCCTATCGCAGATGCCGGCTGATCCGCGTAACCGGAGACGAAATCGGGATCGAATTTCTGGCGCCGGCGAAGTCAAAGAAACGCTCTTCCAGATGACGGCCCGTCGAGCCACCGCCGTCGTGACTCAAGGCTTGTTCTTCCATGCGTGTCCACATTGTCGGTGACAGTGCGCCCCGGTTGTCGACCGTACGGGCCATGCTCGAGCAGCACTTCACGGCGACATCGGAGCTTCTCGATAAAGCCGAGATTCGCGACGGCGACATCGCCGCGGTCGTTGTCACGGCGGACCTGCGCCTTGTCGACAGCATCTCGTCATTGAAACGGATAACCGGAAAACTGAAGCGGATACGCAAACGAGTGTTCCTGATCGATCAGCGCAATCGGCTGTCGGTCGTTCAAGCCTATGCCCTGGGTGCCACCCATGTCCTGATCAATCCCGTCACCAAGACGCAACTGCTGGCAAAGCTGATCGACGGCAAGCCTGGTGACGTTGCTGCCAGTCGAAGCGCGTCCGGCGGAGCGGAGGCAGCCAGCGCCGGAGCGGCGAGCCTCGCCTCGATGTTCTCGGCCGTATCGGCGGGTAGGCCCATCGACATCCAGAACGCAAAGGAGACCGCGAGCAGGATCGCCGAGTGCATCGAGGAAGACGGATTGTCCGACTGGCTTGCGACGGTGCGACGCCACCATGAGGGCACCTACCAACACTGCCTCCTGGTGACGGGTATTGCGGTCGATTTCGGATTGAACCTGCGCCTTGGAAAGGCGGACATCGAACGGCTGCATTCAGCGGCAATGTTTCACGACATCGGCAAGGCCAGGATTCCGCTTGCGGTACTCGACAAGCCGGCACGGCTTGATGACGCGGAGCGCGCGCTGATCGAGACTCATCCAGCAGCCGGATATGACGCGCTGAAAGAAAATGCCGGCATCTCGCCGGAGATTCTTGATGCCGTCCGCCATCATCATGAATATCTGGATGGCAGCGGATATCCCGATGCGCTGTGCGCTGAAAGCATATCGGACGTCGTGCGCATACTGACGATTGCCGATATCTTCGCGGCGCTCATCGAGGAGCGGCACTACAAGCCGACGATGCCGCGAGACCAGGCTTACGAAATCCTGCTAAGCATGCACGGCAAGCTGGAAATGCCGCTTGTCGCAGCGTTCCGGGATGTCGCGCTGACGCGTTAGCCCGGCGCTACGCGCCGTAGGTAGAAGCCGGCCTGCAGATCAAATATCGTTATAGGCGGGCGCCGGCGCACCGCCGACCATCCGCGGTCCGCGGCCATAACCAGCAATGATGAATAATGCGCCGATGATCGACAGGTTCTTCAGCGCGTCCGTCAGCGACTTGGCATTTTCAGGCGCGGCCTGATTCCAGAAATCATGGAAATAGAAGGTGGCCGCGGCGACGAAAATAATCAGCAGGATCGCAAAAAAGCGCGTCCCCAGATTAAGCGCGATCATGAGCCCGCAGATGACCTCGAAAGCGCCGACCGCGATCGCGAGCATTTGCGGTGTCGGCATTCCCGTGAGCGTTTCAAGCTGCGTCGTATAGGGCGCGAGCAACGCCGGAATGGTGATCTTGGCCGCGATAAAATCGGCGGTAGCCTGAATGCTGAGAAGTTTGGTTGCCCCCGTATAGAGGAACAGCACGGCGAACAAGATTCTTCCGAAAGTGATGAACGCTGGCATGGCCGGCCTCGCTGATGCAGCAAATTTCAGTTGCCCTAACGCGGAAGATTATGGGCGTTCCGCCTCTCCTTTTCAAACGCTCAAATCGCGGCCGCCGACGCCTCGAGATGATTTAGCTGAACAGGCTCGGCTGTTGCCGGCCCGCGCGCTCCTGCGCTTCGACTGCGGCAACCGCTGTCATGTTGAGAATGCCGCGCGCCGTCACCGAGGGGGTGAGGATGTGGGCCGGGCGCGCAGGCCCGATCAGGATCGGGCCGACCGGCAAGGCATCGGCAAGCGATTTGATCATCTGATAGGCCACGTTGGCGGAGTCCAGATTCGGCATGATCAGGATGTTGGCGACGCCTTCCAGCTTTGAATGCGGCAACACCAACTGCCGCGCCGCCTCTGACAGCGCGGTATCACCCTGCATTTCGCCGTCGGCCTCGATCTCCGGATGGTTCTGCTTCAACAAGGCGGTGGCGCGGCGCATCTTGCGTGAAGATTCAGTATCATAGCTGCCGAAGTCGGAGTGTGACACGAACGCGACTTTCGGCTTGATGTTGAAGCGCTGGACATGAATCGCCGCCAGCGCCGCCATTTCGGCGGTCTCTTCGGCGGTCGGGTTCTGCCGCACCTGCGTGTCGGCGATGAAGTAGGAGCCCTTGCTGGTGATCATCAGCGCCAGCGCCGCGAAGTCGCTGACGCCGGGCAGGAAGCCGATAATCTCGCGCACATGGCGCAGATGGCTCATATAGCGGCCTTCGACGCCGCAGATCATCGCATCGGCCTCGCCGCGGATGACCGCGAGCGCGGCAATCACGGTGTTGTTGGTGCGCACGACGGTACGCGCCGCATCAGGCGTTACGCCATGCCGGCCGGCGGCATCGATATAGGACTGCACATAGGAACGATAGCGCGGATCGTCCTCGGGGTTGATCAGGTCGAAATCCTTGCCGGCCTGGATGGCGAGCCCGTAGCGCTTGATCCGCGCTTCCACCACCGAGGGGCGCCCGACCAGGATCGGCCGCGCCAGCTTCTCTTCAAGCACGACCTGGGTCGCGTGCAGCACGCGCTCGTCCTCGCCCTCGGCATAGATGACGCGCACCGGCTGGGTCTTGGCCTTGGCGAAGACCGGCTTCATCACGAGGCCGGAGCGGAACGCAAAGCGCTCGAGCTGGGCCACATAGTCCTCGAAATTCGCAATCGGGCGCGATGCAACACCGGATTCCATCGCAGCCTTGGCAACCGCCGGCGCGATGCGCAGGATCAGCCGCGGATCGAACGGGCTCGGAATCAGCGAACCCGGCCCGAAGCCCTGCGATTCGCCGCTGTCAAAGCCGGGCGCGATCGCATCCGACGGTGGATCGCGTGCCAGCAGCGCAATCGCCTCGACGGCGGCCCGCTTCATCTCCTCATTGATTGCGGTCGCGCCGACATCGAGCGCGCCGCGGAAGATGAACGGAAAGCACAGGACGTTGTTGACCTGGTTGGGGAAGTCGGAGCGGCCGGTACAGATCATCGCGTCGGGGCGCGCTTTACGCGCTTCGTCCGGCATGATCTCCGGATTGGGGTTGGCCAGCGCCATCACCAATGGCTTTTCGGCCATCTGCTTGACCATGTCGGGCTTCAGCACATTAGGAGCCGACAGGCCCAAGAAAATGTCGGCGCCGCCGATCACTTCACCCAGGGTGCGTTTGTCGGTCTTCTGCGCATAGACCGCCTTCCACCGGTCCATCAGCGTGTTGCGGCCTTCGTGCACGACCCCGTCGATATCGCAGACCCAGATGTTCTTGCGCTGCGCCCCCATCGACACCAGCAGGTTGAGGCAGGCGATCGCGGCCGCGCCGGCGCCCGACGCGACGATCTTGACCTCCGAAAGCTTCTTGCCGTTGAGCAACAGGCCATTGGTGATCGCCGCCGCCACGATGATGGCAGTGCCGTGCTGGTCGTCATGGAAGACCGGGATCTTCATGCGCTCCTTGAGGTGCGCCTCGATCTCGAAGCATTCCGGCCCCTTGATGTCCTCGAGATTGATGCCGCCGAAGGTCGGCTCCAGCGCCGAGACGGTCTCGACCACGCGCTCGATGGTGTCGGCTGCGATCTCGATGTCGAACACGTCGATGCCGGCGAATTTCTTGAACAGGACGGCCTTGCCTTCCATCACCGGCTTCGAGGCCAGGGGGCCGATATTGCCGAGGCCGAGCACCGCGCTGCCGTTGGTGACCACGGCCACCAGGTTGGAGCGGGCCGTCAGGCTCGCCGCCTCCGCGGGGTTGTTGGCGATTTCCGTGCAGGCCGCGGCGACGCCGGGCGTGTAGGCGAGCGCCAGATCGCGCTGATTGGCGAGCGGCTTGCTTGCCTGAATCTCAAGCTTACCCGGCCTCGGCAGCCGGTGATAAGCGAGCGCCGCGGCACGGAGATCTTCAGAAGATGACGACATAAAACTACCCCGAGGGCTTCCCTCGCCCCGAATTCAGATTCCGGCGGCTGACGTTACTTTTGCGGCAGATTGGTCCGGATGTGAAGCTCGCGCAATTGCTTCGCCGTCGCGTCCGAAGGAGCCCCCATCAGCAGGTCGACGGCTTGCTGATTCATCGGAAATAGCGAGATTTCGCGCAAGTTGGTGGTACCGCATAGCAGCATCACGATACGATCAAGGCCCGCAGCCATGCCGCCATGCGGCGGCGCACCATACTGGAAGGCGCGGTACATGCCGCCGAAACGATCGACCACTTCGTTCTCGCCATAGCCCGCGATCTCGAACGCCTTCACCATCGCTTCCGGCACATGGTTGCGGATGCCGCCCGAGGCGATCTCATAGCCATTGCAGGCGATGTCGTATTGGAAAGCCTTGATCGTCAGCGGATCCTGCGTCTGCAGCGCCTCGAGACCGCCCTGCGGCATCGAGAACGGGTTGTGCGAGAAATCGACCTTCTTGTCTTCCTCGTTGTACTCGTACATCGGGAAGTCGACGATCCAGGCGAGCTCAAACCGATCCTTGTCGATCAGGTTCAATTCTTCGCCAAGCTTGGTGCGGGCAAGCCCTGCAAACTTCCAGAATTTGTCGGGATCGCCGGCGACGAAGAAGGCCGCATCGCCTTCCTTCAATCCAAGCTGCGCGCGGATCGCTGCCGTCCGTTCGGCACCGATATTGTTAGCAAGGGGACCTGCGCCCTCACCGCCTTCGCGCCACATGATGTAGCCGAGCCCCGGCTGGCCCTCGCCTTGCGCCCAGGAGTTCATGCGGTCGCAGAACGCGCGGCTGCCGCCGCCGGTGCCGGGAATTGCCCAGACCTGATTCTTCGGGTCCTCGAGCAGACGCGCGAACACCTTGAAGCCGGAGCCGCGGAAATGCTCCGAGACGTCCTGCATGATGATCGGATTGCGAAGGTCCGGCTTGTCGGAGCCGTATTTGCGCAGCGCCTCGGCGAAGGGAATTCGCGGCCAGCCCTTGGTGACCGGCTTGCCCTTGGCAAAGTCCTCGAACACGCCGGTGATCACCGGCTCCATCGCCGCGAACACGTCTTCCTGCGTGACGAAGCTCATCTCGACGTCGAGCTGATAGAACTCGCCCGGCAGGCGGTCGGCGCGCGGATCCTCGTCGCGGAAACAGGGCGCGATCTGGAAGTAGCGGTCGAAGCCCGACATCATCAAGAGCTGCTTGTACTGCTGCGGCGCCTGCGGCAACGCGTAGAACTTGCCGGGATGAATGCGTGACGGCACCAGGAAGTCGCGCGCGCCCTCCGGCGAGGATGCCGTCAGGATCGGCGTCTGGAACTCGAAAAAGCCCTGCGCCTTCATCCGCTTGCGCATGGAATCGACGATCGCGCCGCGGGTCATGATGTTCTGGTGCAGCTTCTCGCGGCGAAGGTCGAGGAAGCGGTACTTAAGCCTTATGTCTTCAGGATATTCCTGCTCACCGAACACCGGCAGCGGCAATTCGCCGGCCGGCCCGAGCACCTCGATCTCGGAGACGTAGAGCTCGACCGCGCCGGTCGCGAGTTCCGGATTGTCGGTTCCTTCAGGGCGGCGTCGCACCTTGCCGTCCATCCGCACCACCCATTCCGAGCGCAGCTTTTCCGCGTCGTTGAAGGCCGGCGAATCCGGATCGACGACGCATTGCGTCAGGCCATAATGGTCGCGCAGATCGATGAACAGCACGCCACCATGGTCGCGGATACGATGGCACCAGCCCGAGAGGCGGACGGTCTGGTCGATATCGCTCTCACGGAGCGCGCCGCAGGTGTGTGACCGGTAACGATGCATAGAATTCCCAAAACAAAGATCGGATTGTGAATCGGCGGCCAATCGGCCGTGCCGAAGAGGTTGAGGGTTTACCCGAGGCGGGCTGGCGCGGCAACCGAATGGGTGAGTGATTTGATCCTCGCGCGCAGCCATGACATTGGAAAAGTGACGCCAGAACAACCACGCACCGGCCAGTTGTCGTCAAAACCGATTGTCTAATCGGAAGGCGCGCCTATCTTTGGACCATGACCGTTCATTTCCCGTTTGAACACACCTATGCGGCAATGCCGGCGAACTTTTTCGCCAGGGTTGCGCCAACGCCGGTGGCTGCGCCGCGGCTGATCAGGTTGAACCGCCCCTTGGCGGTGCATCTCGGCCTTGATCCGGACCTGCTCGCGAGCCCGGAGGGCGCTGAAATCCTGGCCGGCAAGCGGCTGCCTGACGGCGCCGATCCGATCGCGATGGCCTATGCCGGCCATCAGTTCGGTCAATTCGTGCCGCAGCTCGGTGACGGTCGGGCCATCCTGCTCGGCGAGGTGGTCGACGCCGATGGCGTGCGCCGCGACATCCAGCTCAAGGGCTCCGGCCCGACGCCGTTCTCGCGCCGCGGCGACGGACGGGCCGCACTCGGACCTGTGCTGCGTGAATACATCGTCAGCGAGGCGATGTGGGCACTCGGCATCCCGACCACGCGCTCGCTTGCGGCCGTGATCACGGGCGAGCACGTGATGCGGGAGACGCCGCTGCCCGGCGCCGTGCTGACCCGTGTCGCATCGAGCCATATCCGCGTCGGCACATTCCAGTATTTTGCCGCGCGCGGAGATACTGACGGGGTGCGGCGCCTCGCCGATCACGTCATCGCCAGACACTATCCGCAAACAGCCGAGGCTCCCCGTCCCTATCATGCCCTGCTCGAAGGGGTGATCGCGCGCCAGGCCGATCTGGTCGCGCGCTGGCTGCTGATCGGCTTCATCCATGGTGTCATGAACACGGACAACACCTCGATCTCCGGGGAGACCATCGACTACGGTCCGTGCGCCTTCATGGATCACTACGATCCGGCGGCGGTTTTCAGCTCCATCGACGAGTTCGGCCGCTATGCCTATGCGAACCAGCCCCGGATTACGCTCTGGAACCTGACGCGGCTGGCCGAATGCCTGTTGCCGCTGCTGGCGGGCGACCAGGATACGGCGATTGCCGAGGCCCAGGAAATTCTCGGCGGTTTCCCGGAAAAATTCACCGCGACCTACCAGGCCGGCCTCCGAGCCAAGATCGGTCTGTTCACCAAACAGGACGGCGACGAAGCGCTGGTGCAGGACCTGCTCGATGCCATGGCCAAGCATCAGGCCGACTTCACCCTCGCCTTCCGCCGCCTGGGCGAGGCGGCGCTCGATCCGGCAAATGATACCGCCGCACGCCAGCTGTTCGCCGACCCTGCCGCCTATGACGAATGGGCGGTGCGCTGGCGCCAACGGACCTCGGAGGAGCCGCAATCGCCAGCCCAACGCCAGGCTGCGATGCGCGCCGTCAATCCGGCGTTCATTCCCCGGAACCATCGAATCGAGGCCGTGATCGAAGCGGCGACGAATCGGGACGATTTTGCCCCCTTCGAGGAGCTTATTGCGGTTCTCGCCAAGCCCTATGAGGATCAGCCGGCATTTGCCGACTATGCCGAGCCGCCGCAGCCGCATCAGCGCGTGCTGAAGACCTTCTGCGGGACCTAGTGTGGTGGTTCTCTTTGCCCTTTGCGGCGGGACCTTCAAGAGAACTTCTGAACCAAATCCACACTAGAATCATAGATTTCTAGCGTCCTTTCGAATCCGAAGTTCGCTCCGGTAGTCGCCGCAAGAGAGCGCACCGGTATCCACTTGGTTCGAATAGGCTCTCGGCGGCGTTAACCCTACGTCCCGCTTTCCGCCCATGGCGGCCGAAATTAACAACCGGTTAATCCCTTCCCCACAAGCTTAATGGCTTAAACCATGGGGAAATTGCCGTGGACGTGCTGGTCATCGAGTTCATAGGCATGGCGATGGTCGCGCTCTGTATCATCGTGCTCGCCCACCCCTGCCGGGGTCCCTCCTCCCGGCGCCACACCGATTCCTGACGGGATTTCGCGCCGGCTCAGTCGGCTTTGGCACCTCCCGGACTTCAAAAATCGGCGCCTGACCGAAATGCAAGCCTCGAATTCGGCGTCGGACCCTTGACAGATCAGCGCTTTCGGCCGAACGCCTCACCGGAACGTTATGGACTGTTCATGGACTTGATTACGACCACTTCAGAACTCGCCGCAGTTTGCACCCGGCTCGCCAAACACTGGGTCATCACTGTCGACACCGAATTCCTGCGGGAGACGACCTATTATCCGCTGCTCTGCGTCGTGCAGATGGCGAGCGCCGAGGAAGCGGTCGTCATCGACGCATTGGCCGAAGGCATCGATCTCAAACCGTTCTTTGAGCTGATGGCCAATGAGAACGTGCTGAAGGTGTTTCACGCCGCGCGGCAAGATATCGAGATCGTCTGGCATCGGGCCGGGATCGTCCCGCACCCGATCTTCGACACGCAGGTGGCGGCGATGGTGCTCGGTTACGGCGATTCCATTGCCTATGATCAGTTGGTCGAGCGCGTGACTGGCCATCGGCCTGACAAGACGCATCGTTTCACCGATTGGTCCCGCCGGCCGCTGACCGAGGAGCAGATGCATTATGCGGTCTCCGATGTCACGCATCTTCGCGACGTGTTCGCCGCACTCGATGCCGACCTCAAGAAGCGTGGCCGCAGCGATTGGGTGAGCGAGGAGATGGAAGTCCTGACCTCGCCGAAGACCTACGACTTCCATCCGGAAAGCGCGTGGGAACGGCTGAAGACCAGGGTCCGCAAGCCGAAGGAACTTGCGGTACTGATGGAAGTCGCCGCCTGGCGCGAACAGGAAGCACAGAGCCGCGACGTTCCGCGCAGCCGTATTCTCAAGGACGACGCTGTCGGCGATATCGCGACCCACGCGCCGACCAGCCTGGAACGGCTGGCCGGCCTGCGGTCCCTGCCGAAAGGCTTCGATCGTTCAAAATGGGGCAGCGATATCGTAGCGGCGGTACAGCGCGGCCTGGCGCGCGATCTCTCGACGCTGCCCAAGATCGAAAAGCCGCGCAGCAATGCCAATGGCGCTGCCACAGTGGAGCTTTTGAAGGTGCTGTTGCGGATGACATCCGAGCGCCATGCGGTCGCCAGCAAGGTGATCGCCACCGTCGATGATCTCGAACAGATCGCCTCCGACGATAACGCCCATGTCGGCGCCCTGACGGGCTGGCGCCGCGAACTGTTCGGCGAGGCGGCGCTCGCCCTGAAACATGGCCGGCTGGCGCTCGCGATCGAGAAGGGTCGGGTCGTCAGAGTCGACCGGAAATAGCTTCCGTCCTGATTGCCGCGCTGCAGCGCAGCGCGTCTGCGCGAAGAAATTAGCTCGTGGTTCTGCCAGCGCTCGATCTGCAGGTCAGTGTGGCCGCCTGTGCCCGGAATTTAATTGTCTGCTAACCACTCGAAAGTTTGTTTGGCAGTGTTGCTGTCCTATCTTTGGAATGTGCACGGCTGTCGATCACCACATCAATTTGCATAGCCACGTCAAACGCTTGCTAATCTAAAAATTTCGTGCTGGAATTTCGGGCACAATCGGATTCAGGCCGTTAGAACTGTGTGTTTCGTGACTACGGACTTCAGTAGACACCGGGATGCCCGCTTGTGGCGTGGCACGTGAAGAGCGTGGCCACGTCTTTTTTATGTCTAGACGAGGAGACAGGCGATGCAGAAGGGCAGCGTCAAGTGGTTCAACCCGACTAAGGGTTATGGGTTCATCAAGCCGCAAGTTGGCGAGAAGGACGTCTTCGTCCATATCTCGGCGGTCGAGCGCGCAGGACTCACCACTCTCAACGAAAACCAAGTCGTGGAATACGACCTTGTAGAAAATCGCGGCAAATCGTCCGCGGAAAATCTCAAGGTCTCCTGAAACTCGTCACGATCCGCGCAAGCTATCATGACAACCCCCGGCCCATTGCCGGGGGTTTTCTTTTGGCCGGGGCAATACTTTCAAGTGGAGCGGAGTTCGCTTTCGCGCGCGACGGTCAAACCGTTACTTCACCGCTGGCGAAATCAACGCATCGGCCGAAGCTAAGCTGCCAGTGATCCTGCAAGTGTTGCCGTCGAGCTGGATGTTGCCGTTGGCGAGCAGTCGCAGCGCAGATGGATAGATACGATGCTCAACGCTCAGAATGCGCGCCGCCAGCGTATCCGTCGTATCATCCTCGTGCACGGCGACCGCACCCTGCATCACGATCGGTCCGGCATCGGTCTCCGGAATCACGAAATGAACGGTGGCTCCGGAAAGCTTGACGCCGGCACGCAACGCCTGCTCCTGCGGTTCAAGGCCGGGAAATAACGGCAGCAGTGACGGATGGATGTTGAGCATCCGGCCGTGCCAGCGCCGCACGAACTCCGCGGTCAAGAGCCGCATGAAACCGGCAAGGCAGATCAGTTCGACCCCGTGCCGGTCGAGAACCGCCTGCAGCGCAGCCTCGAATGCGGCACGATCCTTTCCGAACGGCTTGCTTTCGACGGTTGCGATTGCAATGCCGCTTTGGCACGCAATCGCAAGTCCACCGGCGTCGGCGCGATTGGAAATCACAACGGCGACCTCGGCCGGGAAGTCGGCTGCCTTCGCTGCCTCGATCAGCGCGGCCATGTTCGACCCGCGACCGGAAATCAGAATGGCGACACGGCGCTTCATCGTTTCACAGCGCCAGGTCGAGATGGCCGTTATAGACCACGCGGTGATGCTCGCTGCCGGCCTTGATCACCTCGCCCAGCACCGCGACGCTCTCACCACTTTCGGTGAACACGCTCGTGACCCGATCGACCGCCTCAGGCTCCACGATCGCGATCATGCCGATCCCGCAATTGAATGTACGCAACAACTCGAGCTCAGCGATCTCGCCCTGTTCGGCCAGCCATTTGAACACCGGAAGCACCGGGATGCGCGCGAGGTCGATGCCGACGCCGAGCTGCTTCGGCAGCACTCTCGGGATGTTGTCGGTGAAGCCGCCGCCGGTGATGTGAGCCAGTCCCTTGACCGCGCCGGTTTCCCGGATCGCGCGAAGGCATGACTTGACGTAAAGCCTGGTTGGCGTCAGCAACGCGCCCCCCAGCGTCATGACCGGCGAGAACGGCGCCAGCGCGTCAAAGCTGACACGGGACCGCTCGACGATCTTGCGTACCAGCGAAAAGCCGTTGGAGTGGACGCCCGACGAGGCAAGGCCGATCACGGCGTCGCCGACGGCGATATCCTGTCGCGGCAGCAGCGTGCCGCGCTCGGCGGCGCCGACCGCGAAACCCGCGAGATCGTAGTCGCCGTCCTTGTAGAGACCGGGCATCTCGGCGGTCTCGCCGCCGATCAGCGCACATCCGGACTCCCGGCAGCCTTCGGCGATGCCGGCAACGATCGCCGCGGTGGCCTCCGGATCAAGCTTGCCGCAGGCAAAATAGTCCAGGAAGAAGAGCGGCTCGGCGCCCTGGACCACGAGGTCGTTGACCGACATCGCGACCAGGTCGATGCCGATGCCGTCATGCAGGCCCGCATCGATCGCGATCTTGACCTTGGTGCCGACGCCATCCGTCGCAGCGACCAGCACCGGATCCTTGAAGCCCGCCGCCTTGAGGTCGAACAGCCCGCCGAATCCGCCGATCTCGGCGTCGGCGCCGGCGCGCGCGGTCGCCCGAACCATCGGCTTGATCAGATCGACCAAACGATTGCCGGCGTCGATATCCACGCCCGAATCCGCGTAAGTGAGCCCGTTCTTGCGGTCAACCATGCTTAAATTCCCGATGATGGGGGCTGGTTACGTCGGAATTGCCTTGCGTGCAATGGCTCGCAAGGCGGTTGGGTGTGTACTATCTAGGCAATAGCCGGTTCCGGCAGGAGTACAGCCGACAGCCGGCCAGGCCGGTAGCCAGGAAACGCCCGCGTGAGCATTCCGAACATCATTACCCTGGCCCGCATTTTGCTGGTGCCGTTCATCGTTTGGGCCATCGCAGCGAACCAGCTCGAGATCGCGTTTACCATCTTCCTCGCTGCCGGAATCAGCGACGCGGTCGATGGTTTCCTTGCCAAGCGCTTCAACATGTCGAGCGAGCTGGGCGCCCTGCTCGATCCGCTCGCCGACAAGGCGCTCCTGGTTTCGATTTACGTCGCGCTCGGCATCTGTGGCGCGATCCCGCGCTGGATCGTCATTCTCGTGGTCTCGCGCGACATCATGATTGTCGGCGCCGTGATTGTGTCATGGTTGTTCGGCAGGCCTATACCGATGAAGCCGCTGATGGTGTCGAAGCTGAACACGGTGGCGCAGGTCTCGTTTGCGGCGCTGGTGCTGGCGTCGGTCGGCTTCGGCTTCAACGCCGCGCCGTACGATCTCATCCTGATGGGCTTCGTAACGGTCTTTACATTGGTTTCGGTGTCACTCTATCTCGTGGAGTGGGCACGGCACATGAGCACGATCGAAACGGGCTGACGTGCGAATGCCGCGAATTTGAATACCGCATGGAGTGATGATTGCGTGGCAAGCCGCGTACCGCCCCGTCAGCTTGCATTCGCGCTGCCGCACGCTGAAAGCCTCGGCCGCGACGATTTCCTGGAAGGACCGGCCAATTCGGCGGGGCTGGCGCTGGTCGAAAGCTGGCCGGACTGGCCAAACCGAATCATGTTGCTGGTCGGACCGGAAGGTTCCGGCAAAAGCCATCTCGCCGCGATCTGGGCCGAACAGGCCGGTGCGCGCCAGACCGGCGCCCACGCGCTGACGGCGGAGGCGGTCCCCGCGGCGCTGGCCACCGGCGCGCTGGTCGTCGAGGACCTGAAGCCATCTGCCTTTGACGAACGGGCCCTGTTCCACCTGCTCAACCTGGCACGGGAGGATGGCGCATTCGTTCTGATCACCACACGCGAACCACCGTCCACGCTTCAGGTCGAGCTGCGCGATCTGCGCTCGCGGCTGCGTGCGATACCGGCCGTATCGCTCCTGCCACCGGATGATCAGCTGTTCCGCGCCCTGATCGTCAAGTTCTGCGCCGATCGTCAATTGATCGTCGACGAGAACGTGGTCGGCCTTCTCGCCAACCGGATCGAGCGCTCCTATGCAGCGGCGCGCCAGGCCGTCGAGCTTCTTGACAGCGAGGCGCTCCGGCTCGGCCGACCGATCACCCGGGCGCTGGCCGCTGAATTGCTGCGCGAGCGCTAATCCGACGGCGGTTCCCGCCTTGACGGCAGGACCAGCGCGGCCCTCAATACTCCTGAAACGTCATCGGCGTAACAGGGCGCATTACCGGGTCGACAAAACCCCACGACGCCCGTCTTGAGATGGATCGAATTCTGATGGAATCCACGCAAGCCACTGTAATCAAAGAGAAAGACGAGCCGAGCGTCGCCCTGCCCGCGATCGCCGAAAGCCCTGAGCGCTTCATCAATCGCGAGCTGTCCTGGCTGCATTTCAACCGCCGGGTGCTGGAGGAATCGGTCAACCCCGGCCATCCCGCGCTCGAACGCGTCCGGTTCCTGTCGATCTCCGCCAACAATCTCGATGAATTCTTCATGGTCCGCGTTGCCGGCATCAAGGCGCAGGTCCGCGAAGGCATCACCGAGCGCAGCCCCGATGGGCTGACACCCTCGGAGCAGCTTGTGCTGATCAACCGGACCGTCTCGCAATTGGCCTCCGACCAGCAGGCGATCTGGAGCGACCTTCGCAACGTGCTGACCGAGGTCGGCATCGTGCTCGTCGACGGCCGCGACGTGACGAAGAGCGAGCGTAGCTGGATCGAGGATCACTTCCTCCACAACATCTTCCCGCTGCTGACGCCGCTTGCAATCGATCCGGCGCATCCCTTCCCGTTCATTCCGAGCCTGGGTTTCACCATTGCGCTGCATCTGATACGGGAATCGGACGGCAAGCCGATGAACGCACTGATCCGCATGCCCGGCAAGATCGACCGGTTCATCCGGATGCCGGCCAGCAAGGATGGCTCCGTACGGCTGATCACGCTCGAGCAGGCCACCAGCCTGTTCATCGGCCGCCTGTTTCCCGGATACGTCGTCAACGGCCAGGGCGCGTTCCGCATCATCCGCGACTCCGAACTGGAAATCGAGGAAGAAGCCGAAGATCTGGTGCGCCTGTTCGAAACCGCGCTGAAACGGCGGCGACGGGGATCGGTGATCCGGCTCGAAATCGAAGCCAAGATGCCTGAAGAACTGCGCATCTTCGTTCAACACGCACTTTCCGCCGCGGACGACGAAGTGTTCATGGTCGACGGCGTGCTGGCGATGAACGAGCTGTCGCAGCTAACCCGGGTCGACCGCCCCGATCTCGAATTCACGCCCTATGTGCCGCGTCACCCCGAGCGCGTGCGCGATCATGGCGGCGATATCTTCGCCGCGATCCGGCAAAAAGACCTCATCGTTCACCATCCTTACGAATCCTTCGACGTCGTCGTGCAGTTCCTGCAACAGGCCGCGCGCGATCCTGATGTCGTCGCCATCAAGCAGACGCTTTATCGCACGTCGAACAATTCACCGATCGTGCGCGCGCTGGCGGAAGCCGCCGAGCTCGGAAAGTCCGTCACCGCGCTGGTCGAACTCAAGGCGCGGTTCGATGAAGAGGCCAATATCCGCTGGGCGCGCGACCTCGAACGCGCCGGCGTTCAGGTCGTTTACGGCTTCATCGAACTGAAGACGCACGCCAAGCTCTCGATGGTGGTGCGGCGTGAAGGCGGCAGCCTGACAACTTACGTTCATACCGGCACCGGCAATTATCATCCGGTGACCGCGCGCATCTATACCGACCTGTCCTACTTCACGTCCGATCCGAGCATCGGGCGCGATGCGGCGCGCGTGTTCAACTACATCACCGGTTATGCGGCGCCGAGCGATCTGGAGAAGATGGCCGTGTCGCCGCTTACGCTGCGCAACCGCATGCTCGAACATATCGAGGGTGAAATCGGCTACGCCCACAATGGCAAGCCGGCCGCGATCTGGATGAAGATGAATTCGCTGGTCGATCCCGACATCATCGACGCGCTGTATGAAGCCTCGCAGGCCGGCGTCCAGATCGAGCTGGTGGTTCGCGGCATTTGTTGTCTGCGCCCCGGACTGGCAGGCCTTTCGGAAAACATCCGCGTCAAATCGGTGATCGGGCGCTTCCTCGAACACGGCAGAATCTACTGTTTCGGCATGGGTCAGGGCCTGCCGAGCGCAAAAGCTGCTGTGTATATCTCCTCAGCCGACATGATGCCGCGCAACCTCGACCGGCGTGTCGAAGTTCTTTGCCCGCTGCAAAATCCTACGGTGCATCAGCAGGTTCTCGAACAAATCATGGTCGCCAACCTGAAGGATACCGAGCAAAGCTGGCAATTGTTGCCGGATGGGTCGTCAACGCGTATGAAGGCCGCGAAAGGCGAAGAGCCCTTCAATTTGCACAATTACTTCATGACGAATCCGAGTTTGTCCGGCCGTGGAAAGTCGCTCAAGGAATCTTCACCGCGTCGTCTCACGCGCCGGAACGAACGCCAGCAATCCTGATCGGGAGCGTTCGTGGTGAAGCGGCCGCGCAAGCGCGCGCAAAGCGTCGCGGTCATCGATATCGGCTCGAACTCGGTCCGCCTCGTCGTCTATCAGGCGATGGCCCGCAGCCTGGTGACCGTGTTCAACGAGAAAGCGTTGTGCGGACTCGGCCGCGAGGTGCAAAGCACCGGCTTGCTGGCGCGGGACGCTGTCGCAAAAGCGCTGACGGCGCTGAGACGTTTCCGCGCCCTGTGCAAGGTGCAGCAGGTCGGACGCATTCATGCGATCGCAACCGCCGCTTGCCGCGATGCCAGCAACGGGCCTGATTTCATCGCCAAGGCCGAACGCATCTGCGGCGTCCCGATCAATATCCTGTCGGGGCCGCGCGAGGCAAAACTTTCGGCACTCGGCGTCGTGTCCGGCATTCACAATCCCGACGGCATCGTCGGCGATCTCGGCGGCGGCTCGCTCGAGCTGATCGATGTGCGCGGCAATCGCGTCCATAGCGGCGTGACACTGCCGCTCGGAAGCCTCGCGCTGCAGGACGCCTCCGAAAAATCTTTGAAGCGGGCCGAGCGTATCGTAAGGACGGAGCTCTCTTCGGTCGCCCATCTCAGGGCCGGGCGCGGCCGCACCTTCTATGCGGTCGGCGGCACCTGGCGCGCGCTGGCGCGCATCCACATCATCCAGAGCGGTTATCCGCTGCATGTGATGCACGGCTATTCGATCCCGGCCGCGGATGCGCTGGATTTCACGCAGCGCCTGCGCCGCCTCGTATCGACCAACATGCTTGCCAATATCGAAGCGGTCGCCGACGCGCGCCGGCCGCTGCTGACCTATGCGGCGCTCGTTCTCGAATACGTCATTCGCGTCGCGCGGCCAAAGACCATCGTGTTTTCGACCTTCGGTGTGCGCGAGGGCCTGCTCTACGAAATGCTGCCGCAGGCCGAG
>Ga0310811_10002735_pt1 | contig 22029 bp, 19 predicted proteins | sample YCmetagenome_FD_207642 | JGI IMG/M metagenome (GOLD analysis project Ga0310811, IMG submission 207642) | Soil microbial communities from experimental microcosm in Duke University, North Carolina, United States - YC | ecosystem: Engineered > Artificial ecosystem > Soil microcosm > Unclassified ...
AGCGCGCGGCTCGCGAGCTGTCCGGCGTCATCGCGCTCGTCGACAAAGTCGCGTCTCGCCGCGGCGAGCTGACGGAGCGGTTAGGCGACCTCGCCCGGCGCACCGAGGCCGCGGGCAACGCGGTCACGGTGCGGGACGCCGAGTGCGCGTCGGCTGCCGCGCAGCTGGCAGAGCGTGAGCGCGCGCAAGATGCCGCCCGCGACGAGCGCGCCCGCTGGCAGGTGACCGAGGCGCAGTTGCAGGCGCGCCTGCGCGTGGCCGCCGACCGCGACCGGCAGCTCGAGAACGATGCCGTCACCGCGGGCGCGCGCCTCGAGGCGCTCATGGCCGAGCTCGGGGATATCGCCCTCGCCGACCGCGAGCTTGCCGAGCACATCGCGGCGTGGCGCCTCGATCTCGAATCGCGCCGCGTTGCGTTAGGCGATGCGGAAGGCCATCTCCGCGACGCCGAAGCCGACGTCCAGCGCGCCGACGCGGAGCTCGAGTACCAGGAGCACGCGCTCGCGGACGCCCACCGCCGCGCGAGTCAGGTGAGCGACGACCTGCACCAGACCGAGCTGCGATTCACCGAGCTCTCGGGCCGCCGTGCCATGATCCGCGAGCGTCTCGAAACCGAGTGGCGCCGCCCGTTGGACGAAATGCTCGCCACGGTCGCTCCGCTCGAGGTAGACGACGACACACTTCGCGCCGACCTCGACGCCCTGCGCGCGGAGCTCGAGGCCATCGGCCCGGTCAATCCGCTGGCGATCGAGGAGCACGATGAAGAAGTGAAGCGCCTCGACTTCCTCAGCACCCAGCGCACCGATCTGCAGAACGCGAAGACGTCGCTGCAGCAGGCGATCCGCGAGATCGACGTCACCGCGCGCGAGCTCTTCCTCACGACGTTCGTGCAGATTCGCGAGAACTTCCACCACATCTTCATGACGCTGTTCGGCGGCGGCGAGTGTGAACTGCGCCTCGAGAATCCCGACGCGCCGCTCGACTGCGACATCGAAATCCACGCGTCGCCGCGCGGCAAGCGCACGCAGCGCATCCACCTGCTGTCCACAGGCGAGCGCGCGCTGGTCGCCCTGTCGCTCCTGTTCGGCATCTTCCTCACCAAGCCGAGCCCGTTCTGTCTCCTGGACGAAGTCGATGGTCCGTTGGACGACCAGAACGTGGGCCGCTTCGTGCGCATGCTGAATCAGTTCAAGGAGCGCACGCAGTTCATCGTCATCACGCACAATCCGCGCACCACCACCGAGGCGGCGGACGCGGTGTACGGCGTGACGATGCAGGAGCCGGGCGTGTCGTCCTTCGTGAGCGTGCGGCTGCGCGGCGGACAGTTGGAGACAGCGAGGGAAGCCGCGGTCGGCGCGTGAGCTCCGTTAGGCGTAGCCGACCACGGACCGGCCGGCCGTGCGCCTAACGACTCTCGGGACCGGCACCGCCGCGCCGTCGCCGACGCGCGTGAACGCGGGCCACCTGGTCGAGGTCGGCGGCGTCACGCTGCTCATGGACTGCGGCAGCGGCGTCGCCCACCGCTTGGCCACGATCGGCGCCGACTGGATGCGCATCACGCACGTCGCCATCACGCACTTTCACGCCGACCACGTGCTCGACCTGCCCACGCTGCTCGTGGCGTGGCGCTACGGCACACTGCGGGCGCGTACGGAGCCCGTCGAAATCATTGGCCCGGTGGGCACGGCGCGGCTCGTCGAGACCTTTGCGTCGATCTTCGGCGACCCCGTTGGACGACCCGATTTCCCGCTGCTCGTGCGTGAAACCGCGCCCGCTGACACGCTCGACCTCGGAAACGGCGTGCAACTCGAGTCGCGGCCGGTTCCCCATACGCCGGAGAGCATCGCATATTGTGTCAGGGGCGGCGGCAGGCGTCTCGTCTACACCGGCGACACCGGATACGACGCGACTCTGGCGGCTTGGGAATCGGCGCGCGGGTGCGATGTGTTGTTGGCCGAATGCTCGCTCCCTGATGAGATGGCGATCGCGACGCACCTCTCGCCGTCCCGGTGCGCGGCGCTCGCGGCGGCCATGGAACCCGCGCGGCTGGTACTCACACACTTCTATCCACCCGTCGAAGCCGTGGACATACGCGCCACGATCGCGACGCGCTACGCCGGTCCGGTCGTGTTGGCGTCAGACGGTTGGGCAATCGATATCGAGGACATCTGAATGTTGGTCGTGATGAAGCACGGCGCGTCGCAGGAGGAAGTCGACGCGGTGGTGGCGGTGATCCGGGAAATGGGATACGAAGCGCGTCCCATGCCCGGCACGCAGCGCACCGCAGTCGGTCTCGTCGGAAACGACGGGCGCGTGGATGGCTCGCGCATCGAGGCGCTCTCCGGCGTGGCGCAGGTGATTCACGTCACGCAGCCGTACAAGCAAGTGTCCCGGGAATGGCGCCCCGAAAACACCCTCGTGAAGATCGCGCCCGGAGTCTCCGTTGGAGGCAACGAGGTGGTGGTGATCGCAGGACCGTGCTCGGTCGAGTCGGAGGACCAGATCGTTACGGCCGCGCGACTGGTGCGCGAGGCGGGGGCCACGTGTCTGCGCGGCGGCGCATTCAAGCCCCGGAGCTCGCCGTACTCGTTCCAGGGACTCGGCCGACGCGGACTCGAGCTGCTGGCACTCGCGCGACAGGAAACGGGTCTCGCGATCGTGACCGAGGCAATGGACGAAGAAGGCGCCGAGCTCGTGGCCGAGTACGGCGACGTCATCCAGATCGGCGCGCGCAACATGCAGAACTATTCACTGCTGCGCTTCGTTGGGCGGTTAGACAAACCGGTGCTGCTCAAGCGCGGCCTCGCGGCGACGATCGGCGAGTTGCTGCTGAGCGCGGAATACGTGCTCGCCGCGGGCAATCCCAACGTGATTCTCTGCGAGCGCGGCGTGCGCACGTTCGATACGGTGACGCGCAACATGCTCGATCTCACCGCGATTCCGATCGTGCAGGGCTTGTCGCACCTCCCGATCATTGCCGACCCGAGCCACGGCACGGGCATTCGCGACAAGGTGATCCCGATGGCGCGCGCGGCGGTCGCGGCAGGCGCGCACGGGATCCTGGTCGAAGTGCATCCCAACCCCGAGCGCGCGCTCTCCGATGGCGCGCAATCGCTCTATCCCGAGCAGTTCGCGCAGTTGGTGCGCGAGTTGCGCTCGATCGCGGGCGCCATTGGGCGCAGGCTTGCGCCGGCGCCCCACGGGAGCACCACAGCCGCACGAGTGTAATAGCATCCATGCGACTTGTCTCGACCATCGTGGGTCTCGCTGTCATCGCGTCTGCGCCCGCGCACGCGCAGCAGTCCGTCGTGCAGCACGCCGAGCGCGTGTATACGAACATCAAGACGCTGCGCGCGACGTTCACGCAGACGGTCACCAATCCGCTCACGGGATCGGACGTGACGTCACACGGCGAGCTGCAGCAGCGCATTCCCGGCGACGTCTCGGTGCGGTTCACCGATCCCGCCGGCGACCGCATCGTGGCCAACGGCAAAGTGGTGTGGGTGTACCTGCCGAGCACGAATCCGGGCCAGGTGATCCGCACGAATCTGGACAGCAGCGGCGTGCAGGTCCCGGATGTGGCGACGTGGTTTCTGCATTCGCCCGAAACGCGCTACGCGATGACGAACGCCGGCTCCGCCACGATCGATGGCCACGCGACGACCGCGGTGACGCTGGTGCCGAAGGATCCGTCGCTCCCCTTCTCGAAGGCGACGATCTGGGTGGACGACGACGACGCGCTGATCCGCCAGGTGGAGACGATCGATCAGCAGGGGCTCAAGCGGCGGATCCTGCTCAACCGCCTCACGCCTAACGCGACGCTGGACAAGGACGCGTTCGAGTTCAAGGTGCCAAAGGGCGTGAAGGTGTTCGGCGGCCAGGGAGGCTGAGTCCTGGGGAAGCGCTTTTTTTCACGCGCCCGTCATCACCCGAATCGTCTCCGTCATCACCCGATAGACGTCCCGCGCTGTCGGATCATCGGCGAGCGCGTGCATATTCGCGCGCACCGTCTCGTCATCGCCGCGCACCGCGGGGCCGGTGAGCGAGGCGGGGAACGTCGCGGCGCGCGCATTCTCGGCGGCGGCGGTCCAGAGCGGCAGCAGCGCGCGACGGGCCAGGTCGCGCGGGATGCCCGCCTCGGCCATTGCGCGCTCGCCTAACGCAAGGAGCACCGGCGGGAAGTTCGACACCAGCACCGCGGCCGCGTGGTAGAGCGGCTTGCGTCCGGCCGGAATGTCGAGCGTGTGCGCGCCTAACGCAGCCGCGAGCACCCGGCCGCGGGCGCGCGCCGCGTCGTCGCCGTCGAGGCCGATCCAGGCGTCCCGCAGGAGCGCCGGCGCGCGGGCAGGATCGGCCAGCGGGACCAGTGGGTGAAACGTGCCGGCGGCGTGTCCGCGCGATCGGAGCGCCGCGAGCGCCGGCGGATCGGCGCTGCCGCTCGCGTGGAGCACCACGGCACCGGCGCGCAACGGTGCCTTGGCCAATTCGCGCAAGGCGGCATCCAGTTGCGCGTCACGCACCGTGACCAGCAGGGTGGTCGCGTCGGCAATCGTGTTGGGGAGCGCACCGACCGTCACGCGATCCTCAGGATCGCCGGTGTGCCGGCCGTGCACGCCGAGCACGTCCACGCCGCCCGCGCGGAGCGCGCGCGCGATGCCGCGCCCTGCCCGTCCGGCGCCGAGCACGAACACGCGTTCGGTCACGGACGCTTGACGGTCCCCGGCTTCACGCTCCGCGACGCGGCTTCCATGAGCAGGTCGTGCTCCGAGTGTGCGCGCGACGCCAGATCGAGCGCGGCGGCGATCACGCTGTCGCCGGTCATTTGCCGGCGGAACGCCGCATCCGGTCCGAACGCAAAGCGCGCGATCTCCGCCCCCAGCAACTGGTCGATCTGCGGCGTCGCGGCGGCGAAGTGCGCGCGGTCGAGCCCAATGTGCTTGGTCTGCAGATGCCGCCAGAGGGAGTCGCGCATCGCAGGCGTCACGGTGAACTCCGCCGACTTCACCTCGTGCGCGTTCTTCACCGCCAGCGCCGTCTCGGTGAGCGCGTCGCGGAACTTCTGGATGCCGGCGCCTAACTGTTCCTGGAAGGCGAGCACGGCGTTGGCGGTGTCGACCCCCACCACGACGTCCGGCGTAATGCCTCCGCCGCCGTAGACGGTGCGGCCGTCATCGGTGCGATACACTCGGTGGGTCGTGTCCGGCCGCGCGATGGCGCTGTCGGCGTCGTCGGACGACGTGTCCGCGTGCAGCTTCTGGATGCTGCGTCCCGACGGCGTGAACCACCGCGCGGTGGTGAGCTTGAGCGCGCCGGCGTCGTCGCCTAACGAAAACACCGACTGGGCCACGCCCTTGCCGTACGTGGGTGCGCCGACGATCAGCGCGCGGTCGTGGTCCTGCAGCGCTCCGGCCACGATCTCGGCGGCGCTCGCCGTGTGGCCGTCCACCAGCACGATCACCGACAGATCGGGCCAGAGCTGCGCCGTCTCGTTCCGGATGTCTTTTGTGGCCGACGGTACCCGCCCGCGCATGTCGACGATGGCCTGACCACGATTCAGGAACATGCTCGACACGCCGACGCCCTGCTCGAGCAGGCCGCCCGGATTGCCGCGCAGGTCGAGCACGAGCGTCTGCATCCCGCGGCGCCGCAACGCGCCGATGGCGTTGCGCAGCTCATCGTCGGCCGAATCACTGAAGATCACCAGGCCGGCGTAGCCGACCCGATCGGAGAGCATCATGGCATGCCGCACCGACGCGACGTGGATGTCGCGCCTGACGATATGGAACGGCAGCCGGTCGCCCACGCCCGAGCGTACGACCTCGAGCGACACCGTCGTGCCGGGGTGCCCGCGCAGCGCGCGGCTCGCGCGATCCAGGCTCCACCCGTTCGTCGATTGGCCGTCGATCGACACCACGCGGTCGCCCGCCTGGATGCCGGCGCGCTCGGCGGGCGATCCGGGAACGGGCGCCATGATCGTGAGCCAGCCGTCGCGCACGTCGACCTGCACGCCTAACCCGACGTACGAGCCGGACGTCGTCTCGTTCAACGAGTGCAGCTGGTCGGGCGGCAGGAACGCCGAATACGGGTCGTCGAGCCCGTCGACCATGCCGGCCGCGGCCTTCAGGTAGAGCGTCTGCTGCGGGATCGAGTCGACGAAGCTCTTGGACACGCGTTCGAGCACGTGATCGAAGAGAGCCGAGCCGCCCGGCGCGACGTCGCTGGCGAATCCGCGCTGCAGGAACCAGCCGCCGGTGACGAGGGCGCCGGTGAGCACCATGAGCGCGACGACGGCCCGTGAGCGGTTCATTCAGCGCCCCCGGGCCGGCGCCGGCGCGGCGGCAGGGAACAGGTCGGGCCAGCGCTCGCCTAACGCAGTGCGGACGCGCTCGAACACGGTGGCCGCGGTGCCGTCGCCATCGACCGGGACCACGGGGCCGGCCTCCGGGTGCCCGGCCTGCCAGTTAGGCGACAGGAACATCGCGAACGCGCGCTCGACGCGCGCGTGGAACGCATCGCCCGCGCGCTCGATGCGGTCCGGCGCGCCGCGTGCCGCCGCGCGCGCGGCGCGCACGGGGGCCGGCACCGCGAACAGCAGCGTCACGTCGGGCGACACGCCGGCCGTCGCCAGCGCGTTCGCCGCGCGGATTTCGGGCTCGGGCAGGCCGCGCCCCGCCACCTGGTAGGCGTACGTCGAGAGAAAATACCGGTCGGCGAGCACCAGCGTGCCGCGTGCCAACGCCGGCTCGACCACTCCGGCCACCAGCGCCGCGCGCGACGCCATGAACAAGAGCGCTTCGGCACGCGCGTCGAGACCGCCCGGCGTGTCCAGCAACAGGCGCCGCGCCTCGTCGCCTAACGGAGTGCCGCCGGGCTCGCGCACCCGCACGTGCTCCACGCCGCGCGCCGCGAGCCATGCCCCGAGGAGGCCGAGCTGCGTCGTCTTCCCCGCCCCTTCGGGTCCCTCGAATACGATCAGGCGGCCGCGCGGCACCGTCACCCCAACGTGATGATCGGGCTCGCCGCGCCCTTCTGAATCCCATCCAGGATCCACTCGTTCACGCGCAGCATCGTCTTGTCGAAGTTCTCCTGCGCCGCGACCATCCGCTGGTAGATCGGATTCACCTGGACCTGTTCCAGCAGCTGGTCGAGCTGCGTCTCCATCTCGGGCGTCGGATTCGCGCCGCGCTCGATCATCCGTTGGGCATCGGTGCGCAGCTGCTCCATCTTGCGCAGCAGCGCGACCGCCTCGCGGTCCTCGCCCAGCGCGTCGTTCGCGCGGCGCACCGCCTGATACTCGGGCGTTTGACCAATGAGCCGCCCCAGCTCTCTCGCTTTGTCTTCGAGCACGTCACCCATCCTGTCGTGTCGCCGTGAGTACGCGATCGCGACCCGTGAGTTCGGGTCGCACGCGGACGTCGTGGTAGCACCCCTGGGCGCGCAGCAGCTCGGCGCATGCCGCCCCACGACGGCAATCTATCTCCATCGCCAGCAGGCCGCCGGGCTCGAGCACCCGTGCTGCCTCCTTGGCCAGCGCCGCGATCACCGCCATGCCGCCATCGCCCGCGTAGAGCGCGGCGGGCGGCTCCCAATCCCGCACGCTCGACGGCAGCTCCCGCACCTCGCGATACGCGATGTACGGCGGGTTCGACACCACCACGCGCGCGGTCTCGCCGCGTACCGGCGCGAGCAACGACCCCTGTCGGATCTCGACAGGTGCATGCAACGCGCCGGCCATGCGTGCAGCGTTGGCGCGCGCCACCTTCACCGCACCTGTCGACACATCGGTCGCGATCACGCGATCGAATGCGCCCTCGCCGGCGAGTGCGAGCGCGATCGCGCCCGAGCCCGTTCCGATGTCGATCGCGAGTCCACCGGCGCGCGCCGCAGCCCACTCGAGCACCACATCCACCAGCACCTCGGTTTCCTGTCGCGGGATGAGGACGCGATCGTCGACGTCGAGCGTGAGGTGGCGGAACGCCGCTCGACCCACGGCGTACGCGAACGGTGCGCCGCGGGCGCGACGCGCCGCGGCCTCGCATGCCCGCATCACCACCGACTCTTCGAGCAGCGCGTCGGGGTGCAGGGTCGGCCAGAAGCGCGGCTTGTCGGCCACCGCGGCGATCAGATCACGGGCCTCCGCATCGGGCTGATCCATCTCTTTCGCCGCGAACACCAGGGCTATCGTGCGACGCAGATCGTCCACCAACTCGCCGTGGCCTGCGCCTAACGACACCGGCGGCGGCCCGATGGTCCCCGCCGCGCGTGCGTTAGACACCGAGCTGCTCCTCGACGTCGGCCAGCATCAAGCGGTCGATCAGCTCGTCCAGACCGCCGTCCAGCGTCCGATCCAGCTCGTGCAGCGTGAAGCCGATGCGATGGTCCGTCACCCGATTCTGCGGAAAATTGTACGTGCGGATCTTGGCCGACCGGTCGCCCGTCCCTACTTGCGTGCGACGCATGCGCGCCCGCTCCGCTTCCTGCTCCGCCAGCCGCTGATCCAGCAGCCGCGCCCGCAACACCTCGAGCGCCTTGAGCTTGTTCTGCAGTTGCGACTTCTGGTCCTGCTGGCTCACCACTATTCCGGTCGGGATGTGCGTGATGCGTACCGCGGAGTCGGTGGTGTTCACGCTCTGCCCGCCCGGACCCGAGGACCGGAACACGTCGATGCGGATGTCCTTGTCCTCGATCGTCACGTCGACTTCCTCCGCCTCCGGCAGCACGGCCACCGTGGCCGCCGAGGTGTGGATGCGTCCCGAGCTCTCGGTGGCGGGCACGCGCTGCACGCGATGCACGCCCGATTCCCAGCGCAGCCGGCCGTACGCGCCCTCGCCCTGCACCTTGAAGATCACTTCCTTGATTCCGCCTAACGAGCCCTCGGAGAGCGCGATCGGTTCCACCCGCCAGCCTTGTCGCTCGCAATAGCGCGTGTACATGCGGTAGAGATCGGCCGCGAACAACGCGGCTTCGTCGCCTCCCGTCCCGGCGCGGATCTCGACGATGGCGGGTCGGTCCTGCAGCGGATCACGCGGGAGCAGCGCGGGCTTGAGCTCCGCCTCCAGCGTCGCGATCTCGTGGCGCGCCCGCTGCTCCTCGGCACGCGCCTCGGCGGCGAGCTCCGCGTCGTCGACGCCGATCAGCTGCTGCGCCTGGGCAAGATCATCCTCGTGCTTCTTGAGGCGCGCAGCCATCTCGACGACGGGCGCCAGCCGTCGATGCTCCCGGCCGAGGTCGGCAAGCCGCCGCGGATCACGAACCGTGTCCGGGCTGGAAAGCTCGCGCTCGACCTCTTCGGCGCGAGTGATGGCGTCTTGGAGACGATCGCGGAGGCTCAGTGCTCCCTGCCGTACTTCTGCTCGGGCCGGCGGAAGCAGGCGCCGAGTAAGGGTTTGGTGAAAGGCTGGACTTTGATCAAGCTGTGAAACATATCGTGGGCCAATCCGATAGGACAGGCGAAAGGCGGACAGAGCGCGGGGCACTGCCGGACACGACCTGATGGTCCGGTTCTGTCCGGCCGTGTTCGCAGTTTGCGCGCCGCACTGATTTGTCCCGTTTCCGCCTTCTGTCCGCCTTCCCGCCTTCACCGGAGCGACGTGCCGTGGCTCTCACCATCACCGACCTGTCGAAGACGTATCCCAACGGCGTTCGCGCGCTCAAGAACGTTTCCCTCACCGTGGGCAGCGGCATGTTCGGCCTGCTCGGGCCTAACGGAGCCGGCAAGAGCTCGCTCATGCGCACCATCGCCACGCTCCAGGATCCGGACGCGGGCGCGATCCAGCTCGACGGCATCGACGTCCTCACGCAGAAAGACGACGTGCGCAAAGTGTTGGGCTACCTGCCGCAGGAATTCGGCGTGTACCCGAAGATGTCGGCGATCGACATGCTCACCCACCTCGCCATACTCAAGGGCATCACCAACCCGGGCGAGCGCAAGACGATGGTCGAGGCACTGCTGCAGCAAACCAATCTCTGGGACGTGCGCAAGAAGGCGCTGTCGACGTATTCGGGCGGCATGAAGCAGCGCTTCGGCATCGCGCAGGCGCTGCTCGCGAACCCGCGCCTGATCATCGTCGACGAACCCACCGCCGGCCTCGATCCGGCCGAGCGCAATCGCTTCCTGAATCTGTTGTCGTCGATCGGCCGCGACGTCACGGTCATTCTCTCGACGCACATCGTGGACGACGTGCTCGAGCTGTGTCCGCGCATGGCGATCATCTCGGAAGGCGAGCTGCTGCTCGAGGGCTCGCCCAGCGAGTGCCTGGCCACGCTGCAGGGGCAGATCTGGTCGCACGTGTTGAGCAGCGAAGAAGAGCTCAAGGCCATCGAAGGCCAGCTCAAGGTGGTGAGCAGTCACCTCGTGGCCGGACAACACGAGATTCGCGTGTTCTCGCCGACGAATCCGGGCGCCGGCTTCCAGTCCGTGCCCACCGAGCTCGAGGACGTGTACTTCCTGACCGTTGCCCGCCACGCCGTCAACTGACTAACGACCGAGCGACGCGACCATGAACCTGTTCCTCGAGTTCTTCGTGTTCGAGCTCAAGCTCCGCGCGAAGAGCATCTCCACCTACGTGTACTTCATCGGGTGGTTGGCGTTCGGATTCTTCTGCACGGGATCGCAGAGCTTCGGACCCGTCGGCTTCCAGAACGGCAAAGTGCTGCTCAACGGTCCGTACGCGCTGGCCTACAACCAGCTCGCGGCGGCGCTGTTCGGCGTGATCATCATCTCGGCGATCTTCGGCCCGTCGATCCTGCGCGACTTCCAGCGCGACACGTACCAGATGCTGTTCACGAAACCGATCTCGAAGTTCGCGTATTTGGGCGGCCGTTGGGCGGCGTCGCTCGTGACCTGCGTGTTCGTCTTCGCGGGCGTCTCGGTGGGCATGTGGTTAGGCACCTATGCGCCATGGACGGATCGGGCGCGGATCGGGCCTAATCACCTGTGGTGGTACGTCCAGCCGTTCCTCTCGATCACCGTCATCCAGATCTTCGTCCTCGGCTCGCTGTTCTTCATGGTGGCGGCGCTGAGCCGGAAGCTGGTGATCGTGTACCTGGAGGGCGTGGCCCTCTTCATGGTGTACATCATCGGCATCACGGTGTACGCCACGACGCGATCGCTCGAGCACTTCTGGTCCGGCATCCTCGACCCCATCGGGTTCGTGCTGTTCGACAACATCACGCGCTACTGGACCGTGCTCGAGAAGAACACGCTGCTGGTGCCGTGGGGATTCAGCGGCTACTCGCCGGGGGTGTTCCTCTACAACCGCGTCCTGTGGAGCGTGGTCGGCTTGGCGTCGTTAGGCATCGTGTGGCGGCTGTTCCCGATGTCGGTGGAGGCGCTCACCGCACGCTCACAGAGCAAGCGCGCGGCGAAGGCTCGACTGATGGACGCCGAGGAAGCGCGGCCGATCCGCACGTTCGTCGCGGCGGCACTGCCCAAGGTCAAGCAGGTGTTCGGGCGCCGCACCACGTACGCGCAATATCTGACGCTCACGGGCATGCGGGTGCGCATGATCACGCGCGAAGTGCCGTTCTGGGGCATCGTCGCGCTGCTCATCGTGTTCGCCATCAACAACGGGAATTTCGCCGGCAACGTGGGCGATCAGAACGTGTGGCCCGTGACGTACCTCATGCTGCAGGCGGTGGAGGGCTCAGCCGAGCTCTTTTTCTACATCGTGGCCACGCTCTACGCCGGCGAGCTGATTTGGCGCGAGCGCGACAACCACTTCGACGGCATCCACGACGCGTTGCCGATGCACGCGACAACCGATTGGCTCTCGAAGCTCACGGCGATCGGCGTGATCGAGTTGATCCTGCTCACCGTGACCGGCCTGGTCGGCATCTTCATGCAGACCATCGCCGGATACCACCACTACGAGTTCCTGCAGTACGTGAAGGAGCTGTACATCGTCACGTTCCCCCAGGTGTTGGCGTGGGCGCTCCTGTCCATGTTCGTGCAGACGCTCGTGTCGAACAAGTTCCTGGGACACGGGATCGTCATCGCGATTTTCGTGATGCAGCCCATCCTGTACAACTTCGGCTGGCAGAACACGCTGTACCTGCCCGGCCAGTTCACGTCGTACACGTACTCGGACATGAACGGGTACGGCTACTTCGTGCAGACGATCTTCTGGGCCGTCACCTATTGGTTTGCGATCTTTGCGTTCCTGGGCGTCGTGTCGATCGCGTTCACGCAGCGGGGCGCGGAGGAATCCGGCCGGGCGCGGCTGCGGCAGGCGCTGGCACGCGCGCCGCGGCTCGCGCCGGCGGCCATTGCGTTCCTCATCATTGCGTTAGGCGCGGGCGGATGGTTCTACTACAACGCGCACGTCCTCAACGAGTACCGGACGGCGGAGGACAACCGGCGCATCAACGCCGGCTACGAGAAGGACTTCAAGCAGTACGAGCTCCTGCCGCAGCCCAAGACCACCGCGGTGGATGCGACGATCAACATTTATCCGGATCGCCGGTCGTTCGACGGCACCGGCCGCTTCACGCTGCAGAACAAGTCGACGGTGCCGATCTCGCAGGTCCACCTGACGGACGCGCAGCAAACCGTGTCGGACGTGTCCTTCAACCGGCCGTTCCACCTCGTGAGCCGCGCGCCGCGGGACCTGTACGCGATCTACGCCTTGGCGCAGCCGCTCCAGCCCGGCGACACGATGACGATGACGTTCCACGTCGGGTGGACCACGCGCGGCTTCCGCGACGGCAACGAGCTGGCCCAGTTGGCGCCTAACGGCACGTTCTTCGACGTCGGCGTGTTCCCCACGATCGGCTACGACCGCAATCTGGAGGTCAGCGACCCGCGCTGGCGCCGCGAGCAGCATCTTGGCCCGTTAGTCGAGCTGCCGGCGCGCAGCGATTCGGTGTACGCGAAGCGCAACCTGTTCACACCGACGTCCGACTGGATCACGTATCACACGGTCGTGAGCACGTCCGGCGACCAGATCGCGATCGCGCCGGGATACCTCAAGCGCGAATGGACGCAGAACGGCCGCCAGTACTTCGAGTACAGCATGGGGTCGCAGCACATCCTGAACTTCTACGCCTACCTCTCCGGCCGATACGCGGTGCGCCGAGAGGTCTATCGCGACTCGAGCGGCGCCGATCCCGTGAACCTCGAGGTCTACTACGACCCGCAGCACACGTACGACATCGACGACATGCTCGCCAGCGCGCGCGCGGGGCTCGACTACTACCAGTCGCACTTCAGTCCGTATCAGTTCACGCAGTTCCGCATCATGGAGTTCCCGCGCTACCGGACGTTCGCGCAATCGTTCGCCAACACGGTGCCGTTCTCCGAGGGCATCGGCTTCATCACGCGCATGAAGAAGCCCACCGACGTCGACCTCACGTATTTCGTGACCGCGCACGAGCTGGGGCACCAGTGGTGGGGCCACCAGTTGATCGGCGGCGAGGTCGAGGGGTCGAACATGATGGCGGAGACACTGGCGCAGTACTCCGCCTATATGGTGATGCAGCACAAGTACGGCAAGGACTACATGCACCGCGTGCTCAAGCACTTCCTCGACCAGTACCTGCGCGGGCGAACGGGCGAAGTTAGGCACGAGCCGCCGCTGTCGCAGGTCCAGAACGAGCCCTACGTGTGGTACCAGAAAGGCGGGCAGATCATGTACACGCTCGCCGACTACATCGGCGAGGACAAAGTCGACCTGGCGCTGCACAACTTCCTCATGCAGTACCGGTACGCGAACGCGCACAACCAGGTGGACGCCGCCGACTCGCTGCACGGCGCCCAAGCGGCGGACACGCGGTATCCGGACACGCGATTGTTGGTGGACGCGCTGCGGGCGCAGACGCCGCCCGATCTGCAGTATCTGATCGACGATGGCTTCAACCGCATCGTGCTCTACGACGACAAGACGATCTCGGCGACGTCGAAGCAGCTGCCTAACGGAAAGTACCAGGTGACGCTGGACGTGCAGGCGCGCAAGGTCCAGGCCGACAGCAACGGCGTGGAGTCGCCGATGCGGCTCGACGACTACATCGAGATCGGCGTGTTCACGGGAAAGACCGACGAGGAGAAGCCGCTGTACCTGGAGAAGCGGAAGTTCACGCAGGAGCGATCCACGATCACGATCGTGGTGGACCAGAAACCCACGCGTGCGGGCATCGATCCGTACAACAAGCTCATCGACCGGAATGCGGACGACAATCTGATCGACGTGTCGCCGCAATAAGCGAGAGGGAGGTCCGGATGTGGAACCGCCCGCGCGACTTCGCGCGGGCGGTGTTTTCTGTCAGCTGGTGCTGGTCGCCGTATCTCCGCGGCCGTACTTCTGACGGAAGCGTTCGACGCGGCCTGCGGTGTCGACGAGCTTCTGTTTGCCGGTGAAGAACGGGTGGCAGTTGGAGCAGATGTCGGTATGGATCTCGTCGCGCGTGGACCGGGTGGTGAAGGTGTTGCCACAGGCACACTTCACGGTCGCGGTCGCGTAGACGGGGTGAATGTCTTTCTTCATCAGGTCCTCGGACGCTCAAGGGTAACTTTGAATAATATCCGATTGACAGGACACGAACAAGGCATTTGGGTTCGACCCGGCGGCTTGCCCTACCGTGACATCAGGCGCGCCGCCAGCCCCTTCAACCGGCGACGCCACGGCCCGTTCAATCGCGACAGTCCAAACGACCACGTGCGGTAAAGCACACGGTTGCCAACCATCGTGACCGGCGCCGGATGCACGATTTCGCGCGGCCGGAATTTGCGCTTGAACACGTACACCGCTCCCGACTTCGTCCCCAGGTCGTAGACCTCCGCGCCTTCGCGCGCCAGCGTCCGCATGGCGATCCAGTGCGTGAGCACCGATGGACTCGCCGCGTCGCCTAACGCATCCACGTCGAGCGCGCCCGAGATGTAGTAGGCCGTGCGCCGGTCACGCACGACCAGAATCGCATCGACTGGAACGTCATTCAGATACGCCGCGAACACATCGGCGCCGCCGTGCGGCCGTGCTTCGCGCAACAGGTCGAGATAGCTGCGGAGCGGTCGATAGCGGAACCCCTTGCGCTTGGAGAGTCGCTCGAACAACGGCCACACCCGCTTGAACGACTCGGCGTCGCCCGAGCGATCGATGCGGAAGGCCGCCTTCTCCGCGGCGCGGATGTCCCGGCGTGCGATGGGCTGGAACGACTCCAGCAACTCATCATCCGTCCCCGCCTGCGACACGACGAGCTGCTCTCCTGGATCGCGATAGAACGGGAAGGCATCGGCGCGCTGCGCGCGTGGCATGGCCGCCACCGCATCGAGCACATCGGCGTGCGGATGGGTGAACCGCAGAAACATGAATCCGTGGCGGCGCGACCAGGCCGCGAGCGACTGTGCGGCGGCGCCCGCGTGCATGCCGCCATCGGGACATACCACCGGCCCGCGCTGCACCAGGCCTAACCGGGCGCCGGGCGGACCCATCTGCAGCACGGTCGCGTAGGCGAGCGGACGCGCATCATCGCGGAGGATGAGATATCGCGGGCGAAAGCCCATCGCGCGGAGCGGCTCCGTCCAGTACGGCAGCTGGAAAACGGGGGCGTCGAGTGCAAGCGCGTCGGCGGTGTAGCGACTGCGGCTGGACGAGGACACCGAAGTCCAGGTGGCCGAGTGGGACATGCGCACTCCTCGCATCGATGGGGCCCCAGGGACGGCCAGTCGCCTAACGCAGCAAGAGCGCTCGCAACCCGAGCGCCGCGTGACGTGCCGATGGCGCTGGAAAGATGCCCTCGCCGACCCGCGGAAGAAAGATGGGGGGCCGATGTTCGTCCACCGGCTTGCGAAATCCGGCCACCGGAGACAATTCCCGAGGTGGCATCCCGCCACCACGGACCGCATTCCGGAACCGAAGATGGATACAAAATCCGGCGCTGGTGAACGACTCTCGCGCACGCAGGGCGAGATCCTGAAGTTGAGCCACCGCATCCACGCGCACCCGGAGTTAGGCTTCGAGGAAGAGCGCGCATGCCGGTGGCTCGAGACGCTGCTCGCCGATCACGGCTTCGCCGTCACCCACGCCGCGTGCGAGCTCTCCACCGCCTTCATCGCCCGCGCGGGCTCAGGCCCGCTCCACGTCGGCATCTGCGCCGAGTACGACGCGCTCCCCGGTATCGGCCACGCGTGCGGCCACAACATGATCGCCGCCATGGCCGCCGGCGCGGCGATCGCCGCCGCGGCCGTGGCCGACGACGCAGGCCTCACCATCACTGTGTTAGGCACGCCGGCCGAAGAAGTCGGCGACTCGAGCGGCAAGATCGTCATGCTCGAGCGCGGTGCGTTCGACGGCCTCCACGCCGCGATGATGGTGCACCCCGCGCCGGTCGAGATGCTCGAGATGCACATCATCGCCGCATCGATGTTCGACGTGCACTACACGGGCAAGCCCGCGCACGCGTCCGCGTTCCCGGAGTTGGGCATCAATGCCGCCGACGCCCTCACCGTCGCCCAAACGTCGATCGGCCTGCTCCGCCAGCACCTCAAGCAGACCGACCGCGTCCACGGCATCACGACCCACGGCGGCGACGCGCCTAACGTCATCCCCGCGCACACGTCGGCCCGCTACATCGTGCGCGCCGAGAACCTCGACGAGCTGCGCGACGTGCGGGCCAAAGTGCTCCGCTGCTTCGAGGCGGGCGCGATCGCCACCGGTGCGACGCTCGAGATCAAGGGCGGCACCAAGCCCTACGCGGACCTCCAACCCGATCACGGCATCAGCGCCATCTACAAACGCAACGCCGAAGCCGTTGGCCGAGCGTTCCCCGATCTGGGCGTGCTCGGGCAGCGCATGGCCGCGTCCACCGACATGGGTAACGTGTCGTACGCGCTGCCGACCATCCACCCGATGATCGGCATCGATTCGCTGCCCGCGGTGAATCACCAGCCGGAGTTCGCCGCGCACTGCGTGACCGACATCGCCGACAAAGCCGTCATCGATGGCTCGCTCGCCATGGCGTGGACGGCCATCGACCTCGCACTCGACAGCGAGATGCGCGAGCGCTTGATGATGCGGCGCTAATGTGCGCGCCGCGCGGCGCGCGATTCTTTGACATGCCTCGCGGCCGTCAATAACTTGGCGGCATTCGCAGCGCCATCACCGCTCGTCTCGAATCACGCCATGCGCTTTCCCCGTTCTGCCGTTCTTTGCGCCATCCTGTGTGGCTGCGCCGGGGGTCCGCCCCTGTCGCGACTCACACCGGCCGACGCCAATCGCGATGTCGACCAGGCGCGCCAGGCCTACGCGGCGCAGCCGTCGCCGGAGGCGCAGCTCGCGTTGGGCGAAGCGCAGTATCGCGCCGGCCAGGACACGGCCGCGCGCGCGACGTTCCGCTCCCTCACCGGCACCTCCGGCGATATCGGCGATCGCGCCACTCTCTACGACGCCGCGGCCGCCGATCAGTTGGGAGATCTCGCCGGCGCGCAGCAGGGCTACACGCGCTGGCTCGCGCACCACGGCGATGGCGCCGTCCGCGCACGCCTGGGCGACGTGGACCGCCGGCAGGCCGACGCAGCCGCCCGCGCCGCGATCGCCTCCGAGCGGTCGCTCGACGCGGCGAGTCTGCCCGAGCACACGGTGGGCGTGGCCCCACTCCAGGTCACGGGCGGCGACACGACCATCTCGTCGTTAGGCTACGGCCTCGCCGACCTGCTCATCACCGACCTCTCGCGCAGCGCCCAACTGCAGGTGGTGGATCGCACGCGCACCGACGCGCTGCTGCGCGAGCTCACGCTCGCCGGCTCGGGGCGCGTCGACAGCGCCACGGCGCCGCGGGTCGGCCGGCTCATCGGCGCACGCCGCATCGTGAACGGCATCGTGGATGCCACGCCGGGCGGCCGCCTAACGGTGAGCACGCGGGTCGCGGACGCCGCGCGCGGCACGCTCGTCGGCCAGCCCGTCACCGAGCGCACGTCGCTCGATGACATCCTCGACTCCGAGAAGGCGCTCGCCTTCTCGCTCTTCACGCAGTTGGGCGTGACCCTCACGCCGGCGGAGCGCGCGGCCGTGGAGCAGCGCCCCACGCGGTACCTGTCGGCGTTCCTCGCGTACAGCCAGGGCGCGCGTGCGGAAGCGTACGGAGACTATCGCACGGCGCACGCGTACTACGCCCGCGCCGTGATGATCGATCCGGGCTTCTCGGCCGCCGCGTCGCGGATGCAGTCGGTGTCGGTGTCGAGCGCGCACCAGCCTAACGCGACCACGACGGCCGCGGCCGCTGGACCGGTGACGCCCGGTTCGGTGATCGACGCCCTCAATCCGAGTCCGGCCGGCTCGCTCGGCTCGTTCCGCGACCGGGGCGACGCGACGCTGCGCGCCACCACGGAGGCCAAGGTGCCGGGCTCGGTCACGATCCCGGTGGCGATTCCATGAGCGCGGTCCTGCGCCGTGCTTGCGTGACGGCGGCAGTCCTCGCACTCACCGTCGCTACGCCCGCCGCCCGCGCGCAGGCTCCGTTAGGCGGCATCTGGGGCGCGCAGACAGGCGCGACGTTCGAGCAGTGGCACTTCGCGTGCTGCACCGACGCGACCAACACCGCCACGAGCATCAAGAGCGCGAGCGAGTGGACCGTGCCCATCACGGCCTACGTGCCCGTCGGGCCCGTGGCGCTGGATGTCTACACGGCGTACATGCACGGCACCGTGACGCTGCGCGGCGCCGGCGCGCCCACCCAGACGCTCGACGGCTTCACCGACACGTACCTGCGCGGCGCCATCCGCCTGGCCGGCGACGCGCTCCTCGCCACCGTGGGCGTCAACGTGCCCACCGGCCGCACAACGCTCAACACCGAACAGTTAGGCGTGCTGGAAGTGCTCGGCACCCCGGCGCTGCGCTACCAAACGCCGGTGTTGGGTACCGGGTGGGGCGGGACCACGGGCCTCGTGTACACGATGCGCGCGGGCACGTGGTCGTGGGGATTCGGCGCATCGTACGAGTACCGCGGCCAGTATTCGCCCGCCCAGGCCCAGGCGTTAGGCCTGGGGTCCGGCGACTTCGACCTGCGGCCGGGCCAGGCCATTCGCCTGTCCGTGGGCACCGATGGCCTCGTCGGCCAGAGCGCGATGAGCGCGAGCCTCGCATCGACGTTCTACACGCAGGATCGCGTCGCCCTCACCGCCGGCGGCACGCCGCCCGAACCGATCACGTTAGGCCCGATGGTGACCGGCGAGTGGCAGCTGCGCGCGGCGGCCGGCGCGTTCCGCGAGCTGACGGTGTTCGCCTTCGACCGCTATCGCACCAAATACTCGCGCGGCGGCGCGCGCGTGGACGGCACCGACGGCAATGAGCTCGACCTCGGCGCCACCGGCAGCATTCCGTTAGGCGCACACACGGCGTTCGTGGCCGGCCTGCGCGGCCGCTGGCACACCGGCCTCTCGGTGGACACGTCGCTCCCCACCGCCGGCATCGTGAGCGGAGGCGCCGACGTCGGATTCACCTGGCAGACCGGACCGCTCGAGCTGCACCCCGCGATCGGCGGCGAGCTTGGCCGCCTCGACACCGGGCCAAGTATGATTTCCGTCAACAAACTCGAGGCTTCGTTCACCATCAGCGCGCGCTGAGCCACCAACTCCTGCCCGTGGACATATCCGGCTTTCTCGCTTCCATTCCGCTGCTGAGCGGCCTCGACCGCGCCGAGCTCGCGCGCTTCGCCGACATGACGCGCGAGCGCTCGTATCCCAAGGGCAGCGTCATCCTGTTCGAAGACGATCCCGGCGATTCGCTCTTTCTCGTCAAGAATGGACGCGTGAAAGTCGTGCTCATTGGCGAGGACGGCCGTGAGGTCATCCTCGGCATTCTCACCGTGGGCGACCACTTCGGCGAGCTGTCGCTCATCGACGGGCACCCGCGCTCGGCGCACGTGATCGCCATGGATGATGCCCAACTCATCGTGCTGCGCCGCGAAGATTTTCGCCGCCGCGTCGAAGAATCGCCGCGGGTGGCGTGGGCGCTGCTCGTCGAGATCTCGCGGCGCCTTCGCCGAGCCGACGAGCAGATCGGGAGTCTGGTGCTGCTGGACGTGGACGGGCGCATCGCGCGCCTTCTCCTCGACGCTGCCGCCGAGAGCGGCAGTGCGACGATCGAGAAGCGCCTCACGCACCAGACCATTGCGCAAATGATCGGGGCCAGCCGCGAGACCGTGTCGCGCGCCATGCGGGAGTTCCAGGACAACGGGCTCATTTCGGTCCAGCGCCGACAAATCAGCATCGCCAACCGAGCCGGCCTCGAACGGCTGGCGCAACTCCGGGTGTGACGCGCATCACGCATCGCGGGTGACCGCGCCCCTCCGCCCGCGCCTCCGTGGCGCGCGACATTGTCGCATCGTCTAACGCAACACAATGAGTCTCACACTCCGGTTCTGGGGCACGCGCGGATCCATTCCGACGCCCGGCGGCGCGACGGTGCGCTACGGCGGGAACACGCCGTGCGTCGAGGTGCGCACCGCATCGGGCGCGCTCGTGATCCTCGACGCCGGCACCGGCATCCGCCAGTTAGGCAACTGCCTCGTCGAGCAGGCGCGCGGTGCGCGCATCACGGGCGACATCTTCCTGAGCCACGCCCACTGGGATCATATCCAGGGCCTGCCCTTCTTCACGCCGATTTTCCTGCCGGGCAACCACTTCCGGATCTGGAGCGCCGCCTCGGAGGCCGAGCACGTCGCGCGCGCCGTGCGCGAGCAGATGTCGCCCACCGTCTTCCCGGTCACGTTCGACAAACTGCAGGCGACCGTCGAGTTTCGCGCGCTCGCCGCCGGACATGCGGACGCGGACTATTCGCTCGACGTCTATTCGGTACGCCACCCCGGTGGTGCACTCGCCTATCGCATGCGCACGGGAAACTCGCGGCAGGCCGGACTCGTCTACATCTCGGACAACGAGCTGGGCGACGCGGCCGCGTACGATTCGCCGGCCGATTGGCGTTCGCGGCTCGTGGCCTTCGCGCGCGGCGCGGCGATTCTGGTGCACGACGCCATGTACACGCGCGAGGAATACGAGCAGCACCGCGGGTGGGGACACTCGCACTACCACGACGTCGTCCAGTTGGCGCTCGATGCAGGCGTCGGCCGGCTGGTGCTGTACCATCACAACCCCGAGCGGTCCGACGCCGAAATCGACGAGCGGGTCGCCGAATGCCGCGCACTCGTTGCCCAACGGCACGCCACGCTCGAGGTGCTGGCGGCCGCAGAAGGACTCACCCTGACGACTTAGGCTCCCGGGAGGGACGATGACGCAGCTCAACGCCCTGGCGGCGACGCTGGCCGCGCTCACGATGGCGGGCTCGCTTCACGCGCAGGACTCGACCGACATGCGCCCAACGGTGGCCGTGATGTATTTCACCGACGGTGCGATCGGCAAGGAGCACGAGACGCTCGCGCCGCTGTCGGGCGGCATCTCCGACATGCTCATCACCGATCTGTCGGTGAACGAGAAGATCCGTGTCGTCGAGCGCGACAACCTCAAGAAGTTGATGGACGAGCAGAACCTGAGCACCAGCGGGCGCGTCGATCAGGAAACGGCGGTCAAGGTCGGCAAGCTGTTAGGCGTGCACCACATGATCTTCGGCGGATTCGTGACCGACGGGCGCGGCAAAATGCGCTTGGACGCGCGCGCCGTGAACGTGGAGACGTCGGCGATCGAGCACGTGGAGACCGTGCAGGGCAAGGAAGACGACCTCATGTCGTTGATCGACCAGCTCGCGATGAAGATGAGCAACGGGATGCACCTGCCCGATCTGCCGAAGACGCTGCGCGAGGCGAGCGCGGCCGAGGCGAAGCGCGTGCCGTTCGAGACGGCGATGCTCTACTCGCGGGCGTTGGCGGCCAAGGACGCGGGCAACACGAACCAGGCGGTGGAGCTCCTGCAGCGGTCGCTCAAGTCGTTCCCGGATTACGCGCCGGCGCAGCGCGAGCTGTCGAAGCTGAACGGCGGCCAGTGAGCCACGGGTTGCGTTAGGCCGATCCCCAGGCGCCCCCGCCGGGCGTCTCGATCTCGACGACATCTCCGGGCGCGAGCTCCACGCGACATTTCGCGGGGAGCTC
>Ga0310811_10002736_pt1 | contig 22020 bp, 17 predicted proteins | sample YCmetagenome_FD_207642 | JGI IMG/M metagenome (GOLD analysis project Ga0310811, IMG submission 207642) | Soil microbial communities from experimental microcosm in Duke University, North Carolina, United States - YC | ecosystem: Engineered > Artificial ecosystem > Soil microcosm > Unclassified ...
CTGGACATTTCGAACCCATCGGTCGTAGATAAGTCGCCAGTTCTCCGCGATGGTGAATGCTGTGATTGTTCAGGAAACCTAAATACGCCACCGCCGGGAGATTGAACGCTCCCATGAAATTTACAGGAGTGCATAGTTGAGCAGGCGTTAGTGCGAGCACTCGCTCGGCCGCCCGCTTGAAATTCTCGTCGTACCACTGCGTGATTTCGGCTGAGGTCTGCGGTTTCCGATCTGGATTTTCCATCTTGAATTCAAGGTCAGCAATTCCGTTCAGAAATTGCACGTCGGTATTAGCGATGTGCCAGGACAGCTCTCGCGCAGTGCGCGCGTGTGGATCAGGGCGATAATCGCTTTTTTCATCCGGAACAGCAGCGAGAACTCTCTTTGTGACTTCTAACTCCCTCATCAGGCCGTCCAGCATGAGTTGGCGGAAGCCGGCTGCAAATTCGGGAGTGATTGCGGGCTGGGTCATACATCCTCCTAACAGTTGTTGTTCAATTCGTTTAGGAAAAAAGAAGGGGCGCACCGAGTGCGCCCAATCGTTATATCAGTAAAGTGAACGTCTGTTCTACACGCCGACGGGCTGCTTGGTTTTCACCGGAACCGGTGTTAGCCAATTGTGACGATCGGGCTTTTGGCCACCTACAATCCCATAAAATTCTTTCTGAATAGCCTTGGTCATTGGGCCGATGGTTCCCTTCCCAACGCTAATCTTGTCGACGGAGCGGATCGGCGTGATTTCCGCGGCGGTTCCTGTAAAGAAAACCTCCTCGGACAGGTACAGCATCTCGCGGGGAATGCCAGCCTCTGTCACGGGCATCCCCAGGTCGCGAGCAATCTGCAAGACAGAGTCCCGTGTGATACCCGGAAGCACGGAATTGCCGAGAGGCGCGGTTTGCAGCACGCCATTGCGAACAATAAACAGATTCTCGCCTGAACCTTCGCTGACATAACCGTTCACATCAAGCGCGATGCCCTCGGCATAGCCATTGATGATGGCTTCCATCTTAATCAGCTGTGAGTTCATGTAATTCGCGCCCGATTTAGCGATGGCTGGCAAAGTGTTCGGCGCGATTCGGGTCCAGGACGAAACGCAAACATCCACTCCCTGCTCGGCGTCGGTGCCGAGGTATTTCCCCCAGGGATAGTTGCAGATATAGACCTCGGTCGGCGAATTGAAGGGGTTCACGCCGGCTTCTCCGTATCCCCGAAGAATGATAGGCCGAATGTAACAAGGCCACACGCCATTGTTCTTTATCGTTTCGACCATGCCGGCAACGATTTCGTCGCGCGTGAAGTCGACGTCGATGCGATAAATTCGAGCGGAATCGATCAGGCGCTGAATGTGTTCGTTGGCACGGAAAATTGCGGGACCGCTGGGTAGCGCATAACAGCGGATTCCTTCGAATACAGAAGAACCGTAATTCACCACGTGGGACATGACGTGGATTTTGGCGTCGTCCCATGGGACAAGTTTCCCGTTGTGCCAGACTTTTTCCGTCTGCTGGATGGCCATGCGAACTCCTTCAGATTGACTGCCGCACCCCCGAGGGCGATCCGCCAGGCGCCGTAAACGGGCCCAATCCCCAATGCGGCAGGGGGATGAGTTACAAGACATTATAACCGAGTACCGAATGGCTCGACCGTAACCGTTACTGACTCGCCTTGTCGACCGAGTCCGGTACTGGCGGCAGTCCCATTTTCATGACAATGGTCTGGTAACGAGGATCGGAATGCACAAAATCGAGGTAAGGAAGGTACTGGATGTGTGCCAGTCGGAGGTCGCGTTCTTCATAAGCCTGCTCAAGATATCGGAGCGTGTCTTCCTTGCGTTTTAGAACGGCAGCATCGGCAGCCAGTCCTAAAGGAGAACCAAAGCCTTTGCGGTATTTCTTTCTTCGGTCGTTGAACTCCCACTCAAGCACCGCTTTCATTCCTCCCCTCGCGTATGCTTCGTGGACGTGCAGTGCGTCTTCTTTCTCGCCTGATAGCTGTAAAGAGATTTCCATCTGCTGGGCAGCTTCTTTTTCCATTCCCTTGTACATGTATGCATCGGAGAGATATCCGCGAACGAGAGGATCGTTTGGCTGCGCCTCAGCCCTCATGCGTGCCTCGGCGAGCGCCGCGTCAAATCGTCGTGCATGCATCAGCGCGAATATCATTGCCCAAGGTCGAGCAAACGGGTCGAGCTCCATGGCTTTCTTTTGTTCTTGGAGTGATTCGTCGGTGCGATGCAAGGCTTGCAGAACGTAACTGCGCAGGTGATGAGCTTCTGCCAGGCCCGGATTAAGTTCTACTGCGCGGGCCGACTCTTGTTCTGCCTTCTGCCAATCCCACATATAAAAGAATGAAAATGCTGCCATTGTGTTGTGCGCTTCGGCCGAGGAATTGTCCAGAGCCAATGCTTTCCGCGCAGCTTCTCCTCCGGGGCCTACGGCGCGGTCGCGCAAGATCTTGCCATTGAAGCCAGGTAAGAGAAGCGAATCGGCGAGCCCACTCCAAGCGGCAGCATAGTCTGACTGAAGGGCGATGGCTTTTTCGAAATATTCGCGGCTTTTCGTATCGTTCTCAGCGAACCAGTAATAGCGTCCGAGCAAGTAGGCATCGTGAGCTGCAGGAGTGATGCGCTTCGGTTCAGGGAGAATCGGAGCAACAGTTTGGCCCACTTGCTTTGCGATAGTCCGCGCAAGTTCGCTCGGCAGAGGTCCGAGGTCGTCTAAATCGCGATCGTAAGTTTCTGCCCAGAGATGACGGTCCTCCGTCGCATAGATCAGCTGAGCGTTTAGATGAACACGGCTGCCGGAGCGTTCTACAGAACCTTCCACGATGCCATCCACCCCAAGCTCTCGCGCGATGTCGCGTATGGGCCGTTGCGCCTTCTTGTATTGCATGACCGAGGTGCGCGAGATGACGCGCACGCCTGAGTTCTTGGCCAGCATCGTGATTAGTTCATCCGTCATGCCATCCGCGAAATAATCCTGGGCAGGGTCACCGGAAAGATTCTCGAGCGGCAGAACGGCCAACGACTGAATCGTCGGCTTGGCCGAGCGACTCCAAATGCGATCGCGCCATCCGCGAAAATTAATTCCGACGAGTGCAGTGGCGATTGCAAGAAGAACAGCAAGCGCTGCCGCGATGCGACCTCCTGTTACGGTCCGTCGCGTGGCGCTGTGAACTGCCGTGGAAATTTCCAGCGCTGCCTGGTCAATCGGTCGATCGCCGTTCGAAGGCACCTTCGTCTCCGCAATGACCGGTGCAACAAACCGATACCCTCTGCCGGTCACCGTCTGCACAAAGCGCGGCTGATCTGGATCGTCCTTCAGGGCCTGACGAATCTTTCTGATGGCCGTGTTGATACCGTGTTCAGTGTCGACGAAAACGTCCTTGCCCCAGACGCGCTCGATGATCTGCTCGCGAGTAAGCAACTGCCCCTCGGCTTCGACCAGGAGTAGCAACACGTCAAATGGAATTTTCTCGAGTTTGAGGGCACGATCCCCACGACGGAGTTCGTAACGTCCGAGGTCAAGCTCGAATTCGGAGAATCGGATGATGCCGTTGGGCACGGCTGGGGCTCCGGCGGGGGACTGAGACTATAGCATTATTCTTCTTAACACGGCACAACGTACTTTATTGTCAGTAAGTTGCCAGTTCACCAATCCTTCACCTGCAATTCACCGCGCCTCCATTGTCCGAGTTACTCATTTTAGGTTTAGCTGCCCGCCACGCGGTCGATGAGACCGATTCAAATTTGTAAAAAGGGGACAAACTATGAAGACAAGGTTTCGAGGGTTGATTGTGGTTCTCGCTGTGGCAGTACTAATTGGGGTCTTGGTGCCGATGGCTGGGGCCGAATGCGGGTCGTTAAACGCTAGAGGGAACGCAGGAGCACTGCTTAAGCCGCAGGCATGGAATGGATCGGATGACCTCGCATCACTCCTGTTCGTTTCCGACAATGACCCGGTCGTTGGTTTTTGGAAGGTCAAACTTACAGCGAAAGACACACCCGGCATTCCCGACGGCACAGTTCTGGACGACGGCTTCCAGCAGTGGCACAGTGATGGAACGGAGATCATGAACTCGTCACGGGTGCCCGCAACCGGCAACTTCTGCATGGGCGTTTGGAAGAAAACCGGAACCTCCAAGTACCGCCTCAATCACTTCGGTTTGAGCTGGGATCTGAGCAACACTTACATCGGACCAGCCAATATTCGGTCGAACATCGTGCTTTCGAACGATGGCAACAGGTTCAGCGGCACATTCACGATCGACCAGTACGACACGAATGGCAACGTGCTCGCTCATCTCCAGGGTCAAATTGTTGGCAAGCGCGTGACGGTGTACACAGGGGTAACATCGGTACTTTGATCGGAAGAGGTCTATGCGCGTGTGTCCCCAGCGCGTAAACGTTGGGTAGATTGGGGACGGGCGGGGACGTCCGTCCTCGCCCGACTTTCATTGAGAGGCCCGTGCGAGCTTCGATCTATTGAACCGGCACCTTAGCTTCGCTGATCACCGGCTGCTTGCGGTCGCCTAATTGGTCTCCGCGGAAAAACTGCCCTTTGGCTGCTGCCATCTCGGGCATCGCAGCGTACGGCTTTGAGTAATCGTTATTCGCATTCCAGAACAAGAACCCGATCCCACTCTTTTCCTTAGCTACCCGCACCTGCGTTTCGATGTACTTCGGGGAATACGTCTTCGTGCGCCAAGCGAAAGCCTGCAGCCACGGACGGATCACCACTCCACTTCCTGTCGTGATCTTCTGAAAGCGAGCCATCGATTCACCGATGAAATGTTCCGGCGCATCACCCGGACGCTCGACGCCATCCATTCCGAAAAAGTGCGAGGGATAGATCATTGGAGACAGCACGTCGCAGTGCTGCGCCATGCGCACGATGTCCTGCCCTGTGTGTGCGAGGTCGACGGGCCGTTGCCATGCCATGATGCCGAAAACATCGAGTGAAAGCAGCACTCCGGTCGGCTTCAGTTCGGCATGGGCGCGCTTCAAGAAGTCCGCGATCACGTCCGCGCGATGCCAGGTGGGATTTGCTGTCTGGAAATGGAACTGCGCATCCTTCTGGTCGCCTTCCGCCGGAAAGCGCACGTAATCGAATTGGACTTCGTCAACACCCGACTGGGCGACGAATTTCGCGAGGGCGATGTCATAGTCCTGAACTTTCGGCTGTGAGGGATCGGTCCAGACCAGCTTTCCATTCTCGCGCCATGCCTTCCCTGCTCTGGCTGACTGTACCGCCAACTCGGGATGCGACAGCACGAGTCTTTCATCACGGAAGATCGCAATGCGGGCGATGGCATGCATATTCTGCGAATGGAGGAATCGCGCATACTTGGGCAAGTCAGGGATGTAGTGTTTCTGGCTGCCGACGGCGAAGGGGTGATCAAAGGCGATATTCAGAATCCCGTCGCTATCCTTAATATCGAACACGACTGCGTTGCCGCCAACTTCACGCCAGCGCTTCACAATCCGCATGCCATGTTCACTGCCAGCCATCACGCCGGTGAGATAGATGGCGCGAACTTCATAGTCTTTGGGAACTGAAACGGTCTTTTCGACGATCGGGGCATCCAGCAACCCTGGGATCGTCAGGACTTCACCCGCGCGAAGGATGTTGTTTGCGCGGTGTCCATTCGCCTCGCGAATGGCCTCTGCCAATTCAGCTGACGTGAGGTAAGAAGATTTCCTTAGGTATTGCCGCGCTACTAGCGGTATGCTGTCACCCCGTTTTGCCGTGTAAGTGTTCGCGGCCGACTGCAATGGGGGGATTGCTGAGGGCGTCGCGGTTGGAACTGAACTCTTGGACGCTGGTAACAGCTGTGGTTGAGGGCTCTGTGCCATCGCGGCAAACGAAACGTCTGAGCTGGAACTCCACCAAAATCCCGTGGAAACGATCGCAACAGCGAAAAGCGTGGCGGTAAGAAATCGTGGCAAGGTCTTTCTCCCAATGTTCTTACCTCCGATGCTAGGTTTTAGCTTTGCGGCCTGCCAGTTACGTCAGACCACTCCCAATCAGGTACATCTCTTCGATGAAGACGGTAATGTCGAAAGGAAGCTCCCACGATGCGCAAAGAATTTCCATTTAGGTAGATTCAGATCAGGCGTGATTCCAGTCTCTTCTCGGCCAAATGGCATCTAAAGTTGACATGAGAAGGGAGATAAGCCCACTCCCGAGATGGCGAACAGGTTGCAGTAACCAAGCTCGGGGAGGGTGACTGAAAAACATATGGCGACCCGTCCCGAAGCGCCACAAATTGTCAGAAACGCAGGATTTCACGAAAAGCCCAGCGCCGAACTGGGTCTAGACCCTATGCGAACGAATCTAAGCACCGTCCTTGATCCAAGCCGCCGCAGCCACGACGCCCGTGAGTTCGACAACGCCCTTCGCCGTAAGATCGTCGGCCAGGACCAAGCCGTCGAGAAAGTTGCCGAAATCTATCAGATGTTTCTCGCGGGTTTGAACCCACCCGGGCGTCCCGTTGGAAACTTACTCTTCCTGGGGCCTACCGGTTCCGGTAAGACTCGCGTGGTCGAGGCAATGGCCGAGTCACTTTTTGGCGACGCCCGCGCCTGTATCAAGATCGATTGCGCCGAGTTCCAGCACTCTCACGAGATTGCGAAGCTGATTGGTTCGCCTCCGGGATATCTCGGCCACCGTGAGACGCACCCCCTGCTCACGCAGGAAGCACTCAACCAGTGGCATACGGAAAAGCTGAAGCTCTCGATCCTCTTGTTCGACGAGATTGAGAAAGCGTCGGATGCTTTATGGCAATTATTGTTGGGCATTCTTGATAAAGCGACGCTCACGCTTGGCGACAACCGTCGAGTTGATCTTTCACAATGCATCATCATCATGACGTCCAACTTGGGCGCTGGCGAAATGAGCAATCTAGTCGAGGGCGGTTTTGGTTTCGCGCCAAAAGCCGTTGAAATCGATGAAGCGCTAGACGAGAAGATTGACCGCACAGCAGTCGAAGCAGCGCGACGCAAGTTCACGCCCGAGTTCATGAACCGTATCGATAAGGTTGTTGTGTTCAAGACTCTGCGTAGCGAACATCTGCAACAAATCCTGGAGATCGAACTGGGCATGGTGCAACAGCGGATTCTCACTGCCACAGGCGCCAATCAGTTCGTCTTCAATTGCACACCGAAGACGAAGGACTTTCTGTTGCGGGAAGGAACTGATCCGAAGTATGGCGCTCGTCACCTTAAGCGCGCCATTGAACGGCACATCGTGTTCCCGCTCGCTAACCTGGTTGCGACGGGACAGGTAAAACTCGGCGATTTCGTTCGCATCGATGTGATTGGCGAAAGCCGTCTCACATTCGTGAAGGAAGCCGAGGGCGCAATGGTGCCGGTCTTGCTCGAACGGTATGGAGCTGCCGCGGGAACACCCGTAGTGGCGACGCGGGCCGCACGCGCGGTTCCTGCGCGAAAAGAATTTGGTGCAACCGGGCCGGAAAACAAGTAACGGTCTCAATCTTCACAAAGTTTATAAGCCTGAGATCTTGTTCAGATCTCAGGCTTTTTGTTTAATATCCCGCATTTGCTGAGGACTCCTACATCCAAAGGATGGCTTTAAGGAATCCAATCAATATCGAGCTTTTAGCGGGGGGGCCGGATGAACTGTTACAGGGTCAGGGATCGATTCGTCATCGTCGCGCTGCTATTGTCTTTGTCTCTTCCGCCAACGTTGTTGGCACGTGTGAAGCCCTCAAGCGGCTTCAACATGTTTTCCATGCAGGAAGAGGTGCAAGCCGGTCAGCAGGCTGAGGCTCAAGCACGAAAGCAATTGCCCGTGCTGCCTGACTCCGATTCGGTGGTTCAATACGTTCAGCAGCTCGGAGCCAAGCTGGCCGCGCACGCGCCGGGCGAGAAATGGCCATACAACTTCCACGTCATAAATCAGAAAGAGATCAATGCTTTTGCTTTGCCGGGCGGGCCGGTTTACGTAAACCTCGGGACTATCCAAACTGCCGACAACGAAGCACAACTCGCAGGAGTAATGGCGCACGAGATCGCGCACGTGGTACAGCGGCATGGGACGCGGGCCGCGAGTAAACAGATGGCGGCGCAACTTCCGCTCGCCATTCTCGGCGGGATCATGGGACGAGGCGCGCTATCGCAAATGACACAGCTAGGAATCTCGTTTGGAGTAGGTTCGTATTTTCTGAAGAATTCCCGCTCGGCCGAGTCTGAAGCGGACTTGCTGGGCACCGACATCATGTACGACGCAGGCTACGACCCCCATCAGCTTGCCATCTTTTTTCAGAAGATCGAGGAACAAGGTGGCTCGCGCGGGCCGCAATTTTTGAGCGATCACCCTGATCCTGGAAACCGTGTGCAATCTGTTTCAAAAGAACTTGGAACTCTGCCCCACAAACAACTTGCAATGAACAGCGCGGATTTCACCCGTATCAAACAACAAGTTGCAAGCATGAAGCCGCCTTCGGCAAAGGAAATTGCAGCCGGCCAGCACAGTGATTCCGCGCAAGGAGTCGTGACACCGCAAGGCGGGATCGATTATCCGAGCGGCAATTTTCGAACCTTCGATCACGACGATTACACGATCTCCTATCCTGAGAATTGGCAGGTCTTCGGTGATCGCAGTTCATCGGTGACGATTGCGCCGCCAAACGGCGTTTCCGAGGATGCCGTCGCCTATGGAGCAATCATCAATTCTTATCAGCCGGAAGAAGGAACCTCTCTGGATCGTGCGACGCACGAAATGCTAAATGAGCTACGCCAATCAAACCCCGATCTGCGACAGATTGGTAATGACGAAACCATGCGCGTGAATGGGGTGGCCGCGCGCTCGGTGGAATTGATCGGCACCTCGCCAATCCACGGTTCGGAAGGACGGATGGTGCGCGAGCGCGACTGGGTCGTCACGGTACAACGCCAAGACGGTTCCCTGCTCTACATCGTGTTTATTTCGCCGGAATCGAACTTTTCCTCGATGCGCCCCGCATTCGAGCAGATGGTAAGGTCGATGCGGCTCCGTTAGCTCGTAGGTTCGCATTCGGGGTGAGCTCGCACCGTCATAATCTCGATCTTTTTCGATCAAAAATTCAGGAGCTCTTCCAGTCGCCATAGAGCATTTCAAAGATGCGGCCACGAACGGTGTGCTGAAAAGATCCGAACATTTCGAAAGCCTCATCTCTGGTATTAAACAAACCGCGATCTGCGATGAGGAATTTGGATAAGTTATATTCGGGCGTGGCACATGCCATCTGACATGTCCTGCCTACGAAGTCCACGGGCGTATCCCGAACTGCATCGAAGAGAGACTCCCCGTCATTCTTGAAGCCACCTTTCGCCTTTGCAACTAAACTTTCCATCGAGGAGTGCAGCTCCGCGAAATCGGTCCACCGATTGTCAAAAAAGAACTGCGGCCAAACTAAAAGTACGCTATTAGGGATAAACCAGCGCAAGTATCTGAACCGGGGATACCAGAAACTCCCTCGCAACTCGAGAGCTTGCACTCGCGTTGCAATGCCCACTGATCGTGCAATCGCCTCTAATAACGCCATACGTTGGCTACACGAGCCGCGGCTTCTCTCAAGCGTTGTTGAAACAGGTTGCCATTCGTTAACGCTGTACACTGGATGAACAGCGCCTACGAGATAAAGGTGAGCCTTCCTCAAGAGTGGTAGTCCAGCCTCGCCTTCTCTCGTGAGGCCGTTCACGAGTTCCTGCACATTCGGGGTTGAGTAATCAAGGATTGCAGTTGCCTTCAAGTTATCGGGGTTCGGCGCGACCACCTGGAAGGCCATACTTGTAGCTTAGACAGTACCGCGATTGATGTCATCAAACTTAGAGCAACAACCGATTCGAGCGTTTCGTACTAATGCGCCATCCCGCGGTGAGTGGGTTGGCTGGCTGCCGCTATGTTTTCTGCCGCTGATCTCGTTCTCTACCCGAGGGTTCATCCCCTCGTGGGTCTTCATGTGGCTGCTCGCGTTCAGTATCTATGTCGGGCTGAAGTGGCTGACTTGGTGGCAGGCACGAAACAATTCAGTGCATCCGACCTGGTACTCGGCTGCCTATCTGCTCGGCTGGCCGGGAATGGATGCTGATTCGTTTTTCACGGTGACTGCAGACGTTGCGCACCCGCGGCCTGCTGAATGGTTGTGGGCCGCCCTCAAAACAACGACTGGAGTAGCACTGATCTGGTTTGTGGCTCGGACAATCCCAGGCAGACTTATGCTCATCAGAGGCTGGATAGGGATGCTAGGGCTTATCTTGCTGCTCCACTTCGGAATTTTCCATTTGCTCGCATTGTTGTGGCGAAGCTGTGGAGTACATGCAGACGAGATCATGCGTTCGCCTTTGAAATCGCAATCACTGAGCGAATTCTGGGGAAGGAGATGGAATCTCGGCTTCCGGCAACTCTCGCATGAGCTCATATTCCGCCCTCTAGTCGGTCGTATGGGTCCCCGCTTGGCGGGTTTTCTCGTATTCGTATTCTCCGGCCTGCTCCACGATCTTGTAATCTCTGTGCCTGCGGGTGGTGGCTATGGCCTCCCAACGCTTTACTTCACAATTCAGGGATTAGGAACGGCAGTGGAACACTCGAGCGCAGGAAAGAAACTTCGAGTGCGGAGAGGCCTCCGTGGGTGGTTGTTTATGGCAGCCGTAACTGCTTTACCCGTGTTCTGGCTTTTTCATCCGCCGTTCGTAAAACATGTAATCATCCCCTTCATGTATGCGATTCGCGCCTTATGACCTCGTGGGAACGGTTCTTTGATCTCGATCTTTGGTTTGCTGGCCTTACCCATTTTGTGATCTTGGTAGCGAGCTTCCAGGTCCCTTACCGACTTCGCTGGAAAGAGGACCTGCGTAAAATCATGCCATTCAATCGCAAACTGCTATGGGTCCAAAGCGGATTTACCGTGCTAACGATCATTGCCTTCGGCATCCTGACCTTGGTTCTTCATGACGAGATGCTACGCGGAGAGAAGTCAGCTCTGGCATTAACTGCTTTCATTGGAATTTATTGGACTACTCGCATCCTGGTGGATGCATTCTACTTTTCACATTCCGATTGGCCGAAGGGAAGGCAGTTTGTTATTGGGCACTTCTTGTTAACCGCGTTATTTGCCACTCTAGCGGTGAGTTATCTCGGCCTGTTTGTCTGGCAAGTATCCGGCCATGGCAGAAGCTAGTTCTTATCCAACCTGCTTCAATTCCGTAAGCACCTGGCGGGCGATCTCTTTGAGAGTGTCGAACACGCTGTCCCCTGTGGCGGCACGTCTTCGCTTAAGGTTACATGGGCTGCGTTGGAAGAGCGACCTTGTCACCTAGGAAGGACTGGCCGAAAGCAAAGCAACTTGTTCGCCTTCGGCCACCGTGCGTTTCGATTACTCGTAACGTGTCCCTACTGCATGGGCACAGCCGGAAATCAGGAGCGAGCCGTTCGTATCGTAGAAACGGGTGATGGCGGTCGACTCAAAACTATTTCCGCCGAGCGTTATTGATTGCGTAATACGTTGACTGCCACTTTGGAATAAATTGCTGGTAAATAAAATGAAGGCTTCGGAGTCGGCGGAGTAGGTGTTAGGGCCAGTTTGCCTCCAGATGCCGAAGTCGCTGGTGCGCTGTCCCGGCGAAAAAGCGGCGTTACGCGTGGTCCCCGACAGTGTGCCTCCTCGATTGAACATGAGCAGAGAAGAGAAACTCGGCCCGAGGTTTTGTCCGTTCGAACAGTTAACTAAATTCACCTGTACCCGCCACGTTCCCTGAAGTCCGATCGCGGCTGTTTCCGATTGGGCGGCAACAGACTGAATAGCTAAAAACGCAAACGCAATCGCAAAGCTGAAAAACCGCGCCGCGCAATTCTCTCTGGATATACGAACTGGCATGTTTGACTCCTCCAAAATGTTGGGATCATTTCCCCCGCGAGAGGGAAAGTAGCCCATCGCGGATGGACGAGTCTTAATCGAACTTTGAATTTTTTATGAACAAAGTATGCTCGGCAGCGGTGCTATCATTCCCGACCATGAATGGCGACCCGCAGGTTTCCTACAGGTTTGGTCAATTCCTGCTTGTCGCTCGGGATAAGCGTTTGATGCGCAATGGCTGCGCCATTCCCCTGAAGCCTAAGGTTTTCCAAACACTGCTGTTAATGGTGAGAAATCCCGGGCACCTCATTGAGAAAGAACAATTTTTCGAGCAGCTTTGGCCTGACAGCTTTGTCCAGGAAGTCGCGCTTGCACAAAACATTTCGCAGCTGCGGAAGGCACTGTCGGCAGATTCTGACGTTAATATCGAGACAGTCCCCCGCCTTGGATATCGTCTCCTTGCGCAAGTGGAAACTGTCACCGAAGAGCCGACCCCAACTTCGCCCGCAATTATTGCGGTATTGCCTTTCGAGATGATCGGCTGCCAGTCCGAACTTGAGTACCTTGCAGATGGCCTAACGGAAGAATTGATCGCAGCTCTGGGGCAAGTTGACCCTGCACATCTACACGTGATCGGGCGAACATCCGTTATGAGCTACAAGCGCAGCTTGAAGTCATTGTCCGAAATAGGACGCGAGCTTGGCGCTGCCTTCCTTCTCGAAAGTTCGATGAGGATAGAATCGGAGAGAGTTCGTGTTACTTCGAAACTGATTCGTTCAGAGGACCAAGTCCAGAGTTGGTCCTCTTCTTACGATGCTGAGCCAAGCAGCATGCTTTCATTTCAGCGGCAGTTGAGCGCTGCTATTGCCGAACAGATTCGGTTGAGCCTTTCAGCGGAGCGGTTGGACTTGCTCAAGCGCCGTCAAACGAAAAACCCGCAAGCCTATGACGCATATCTGCGCGGCCGGTACTACTGGAACCACTTTACGCCCGCCACCACGAGGCGAGCGGTGGAGTGCTTCGCACAAGCAACGGGCCTTGATCCAAACTATGCTCTAGCCTGGACGGGCATAGCGGACGCCTCCTCATCGGCACCCATTCATGCGGACGCCTGTCCAGAGGAATTCTGGAAGAAAGCCGAAATGGCAATCAGAAGAGCCGTTGCCTCCGAACCTGAGCTGCCGGAAACGCAAACTTCGGTAGGAATACTGAAATTCTGGCTCGATTGGGACTGGCAAGCCGCCGAAGCCGCCTACCGCAATGCGATTCGTCTGGATCCAAGCTACTCCCTAGCCCACCGAATGCTAGGAATCTTGTTGGCTTGCAAGCGCGAGGACGCGGAGGCCAGAGCCGAGATGACGCGAGCGCGAACACTCGATCCGCTCGATGCCATGCATCACGCCTTGTCAGCCCAAGTTGCTTTCTTCACGCGGGACTACTCCGGAGCAATAGATCATGCACGCCAGTCGATCATTACCCTGTCTAATTTTTGGATCGGCTATTACCAGATGGGGCAAGCATACGAACAACAGGGCGACTACCCGAGAGCACTCGACGTACTCCGCAAAGCAGAAGACTTCGGTAGCGGAAATAGCAAGGTCATCTCGCTCCGCGCGTACGTGCTCGCAAAATCAGGACAAACGGAGCAAGCGCTGGCGGCTGTAGACAAGATGCAGAAGTTAAGTGAGGAACGATATTTTCCACCCTATGCGATTGCGCTCGTCCACGCGGGCATGGGAGATGCGGATCTTGCGTTTAAGTTGTTAGAGCAGGCACTCGAGTGTCACGATGTCCATCTCGCGTTATTGCCAGCAGATCCGAAGTGGGACTCATTTCGCTCCGACGTTAGATTTTTGAGATTGTTAGAGGGCAGCGGTCTGCCGCATTGAACTTTACGAACAAAGTAGAAATGTTTACCCCAGCATCGATGTGATAATCGCCATTTCGTCACCGGCCTGCTCAAGGGAAATTGTGTTCCCGTCAACTCTTCGCAGTGATACCTGATTTGCAAAGCGAGAAACGTTCTAGCGGGAATTGGTCAACGGAAACCGCGACTACCCACCCTGCTTCAATTCCGTAAGCACCTGGCGGGCGATCTCTTTAAGCGTATCGAACACGCCGTGTCCCTGGAATGCCACGGCTTCGATCAGTGGTTCATTTTTGCGACGGAGATCTTTTGCGAGTTTGTCGACGGGCAACACATTCGGAAGGTCGCGCTTATTGAGTTGGAGCACGTAGGGAATTTTGTTGAAGTCGTAACCGTGCTCTTTCAAGTTCGACATCAAGTTCTCAAGCGCTTCCACGTTCGCGTCCATACGCTCTTCCTGCGAATCGGCGACGAAAACAATGCCGTCTACACCGCGCAGAATGAGCTTGCGGCTTGCGTCATAGAAAACCTGTCCGGGGACTGTGTAGAGGTGGATACGCGTTTTAAATCCACGCACCGAACCCAGATCGAGAGGCAAGAAGTCAAAAAACAGAGTTCGATCCGTTTCGGTCGCCAGCGAAATCATCTTGCCCTTTTGCTGGTCCGCCGTCTTTTGGAAGATCCACTGAAGGTTGGTCGTCTTGCCGCCCAAGCCGGCTCCGTAATAGACGATCTTGCAGTTGATCTCTCGGGCTGCAAAATTAATAAAACTCAAGGATTTCCTCAAACACACTCTGGCCGTGCTCGACGTCTTGAGCACACCAGCAGAAAATGATTGCTGAATTACTGCTAGGTTTTATACCACAGGGGTCGTCGTTACCGGACGTTACCGCGGTTACCAAAGGTGGGCAGCAGCGCACTGAAAGTACGGGGGTTCGGCAATCCCCTGCGATCGGTCCAACTGCTAGCGAGGCAGAGGGGCCGGATAATACCCATCCTTCGCGTAAATCTTTAAGTCTGGCCGCCCAACACGCACTTCAATCTCACGGTATGCCGTGCTCGGCGTCGATCGGGTTGAATATCCAAGTGTGTACTGATTCCGGGCATCCCCGAACACGCGGGCGTACATGGCTTCAATATCCTGGCGCGAAAACTCGTTGAAGATTTCCCCGCCTGTGGCCGAGCAGAACTTCGGCAGGATGTTGCTGAAGCCGGCGAAGCCGGTTTTAGGAATGTGGATCTTTTGCAGCTTGTTGTAGACGGGAATAGCTGCCCCACCCACACCCAAACCGTACACCTGGATCTCATTGGTGAGCAGCACCTTCAACACATCCTTGTAGCTAGCGGTGCTGCCGTATTCACGCCCATCACTGATCACGAAGATTACCTTCCGTCGCGTGCGATCACGCTTACTGAGGTCGACCGCAGCCATCAGGATCGCGTCGTTCAGTACGCGCGCCACCTTCGGCGGCGTGGACACGATCACTCCTCCAGGATCGATGGGACGCCCATTCACAATCGGACCTGAGTTACTCATTGGACCGCTCGTTACCGGAGGTCCGTTATTCGCTCCTCGCTCGCCTTTGATCTGGCTCAGCTTCGCTGTGATCTGTTGATTGACGACACTGAAAGTGGAAACTCGACTGGAGCGCGCGCTAAAGGTATAGAGCGCGATTTCGTCATAGGGAGTGAACGCTCCCGCCAATGCCGTATAGGTCTGGTTCACCTTCTGCACCGTCACGTCCTGCATACCCATGTCGATGACCACAGCCGCAGACAATGGAAAGGGATCGCTGGTAAAGAACTTCAGCTGCTGCTTCACACCGTTTTCGTAAACGGCAAAGTCCTTGGGCAGAAGCCCTTCTACCATTCTTCCCTGGAAATCTTTGACCGTGACAGGGACAACCACGAAGTTCGTGCTCACTCGGAAGGTTGGCAGATCATCCCGTGAAGTTGATGTGCCATCCGGAACACTCCCTGCCGGAACCGTTTTGATGGGCGGCATCTTCGGAGGCTGAGAATCGGGCTGGCTTGGCGTGTTTTCGGTTGCTGATGGCTGATCCACTGCGGGAGGCTGGTCCAGTGAACTAGGCGTAGTCGTATCCTTCGCCGGTGGAATATCTTTGGCCGGCTGATCACTGCGAGGCGCGCTTTGTCCCTCCGGTATATCCGGCTGAGGCTTGGCTGGTGGTGGAGGAGTCGAGGGGAACGGCTGGACCGGCTTACTGGCGGAAGGAGCATCCGGAATGTCCTGCGGCTGTTGCGCCTGCGCTATCTTAAGGCAACAAACAACGGCCAAAATTGCAATTCCCAAGGGACGCCAGCGAACATTTCCCGAACTACGGTGCACGGTCGTTCTCCCCTGCCGCAAAAATCCCATCCCATCCACCCCTTGGGATGCTTGCAGTCAATGATTTGGTGCATCTAACCTACACGATAGACTAGCAAATCACATCTGAGAATGGCCTTCATGCCCTCTTTTTGCTCACGCCTTTTCTGTCACTTAGTCTTGCTCGCCACCGTTTTCCCATTAGCTTCCGGACAAGCGTCTTCGGCGCCCCAGAATAGTTCCCAAGACGACCAGTCGATGGAAACCCTCAAAGTCGACGTTAACGTCGTCCAGCTCTTTTTCAATGTGAAGGACAAAAAGGGCGGTTTGATCCCCAACCTCAACAAAGATGACTTTGAAATCCTCGAGGACGGAAAACCGCAGACGATCAAATACTTCAAAGCCGAATCCGACTTGCCCTTGACCCTCGGCATCCTCATCGATGCCAGCGGCAGTCAGCAGCATGTTCTGCAGATTGAAAAAGAAGTCGGCGGACAGTTCCTGCAGGAAATATTGCGTCCGAAAGACGAAGCGTTCGTTCTCAGTTTTGACGTGAACGTCGACCTGCTGCAGGACTTCACGAACTCAATCAGCCGCCTGAAAGACGCGCTCAATAGTGCCAAGATCAACACGGGGGTCGGTGGCGGGGTCATGATGCCCGGACCAGTACCTACTTCGAACCCGCGCGGAACATTGCTCTACGACGCCATTTATCTTGCCGGTCATGATCAACTCGCTCATGAAGTCGGCCGGAAGGCGATGATTATCCTTACTGACGGCGAAGACCAGGGAAGCCAGCTGCGTATCAAGGACGCCATCGAGGCGGCGCAGAAATCCGATTCGATCGTTTATGTGCTCCTGATCGCCGACCGCGGTACTTGGGGTGGTTTTGGTGAAGGCGAGATGAAGAAGCTCTCCAACGAAACGGGCGGCCGCGTGATCGATGTTGGAAACAAGTTCGAAAAACTCAAAGCCGCTTTTGACCAGATCGCAATGGAGTTACGCAGCCAATATAACGCTGGCTACACCCCTACCAATAAAGAGCGCGACGGCACGTTTCGGAAAGTCGAGATTAAAACCAAACAGAAGGATTACAAGATCCAATCACGTAGCGGCTACTACGCGCCCAAGGGAAGGCCGTCCAGTTAGTCTCGGACAGCCTCAGTCAAGCGGTCTGCCTCGCATCTATAGAGATCGGACTGGCACTACAATTGATTGGTATGCCGTTACTGCGTCCGAAAAAGGTCTACACGGAAGAAGAGTTGTATCAATATGCCATCGGCGCGCTCGGGCGGCGTATGCGCTCCGTCGCAGAACTCAAGCGGCTCCTCCGCAACAAAGTCGAGGCAGACACGGAATTCGGCCAGACTCTTGTTGAGTTGATCATCCGTCGTCTGAAGGATCAGGGATACCTCAATGACGCCAACTATGCTGCCGCTTATTCCTCTTTTCGGCGTGACAATGAAAAGTTCGGACGTATGCGTGTGGTCACGGAATTAAAAGCGCGCGGCGTTCACGGTGAAGTAATCGAAAAAGCAGTTTCCGCCGCTTATGACGAGGTGAGTGAAGAGAAGCAAGCCCGTGCCTACCTCAGGCGCAAGCGGCTCGAAAAACCTTCCACTCAGAAAGAGAGCGCCCGAATTTTTCGACAGCTGATGCGGGCCGGTTTTGCCTCTAAAACCATATTCAAGATTTTGAAGCAATGGGATGTGGACGACGAAACCTTAACCGCGCTGGAGAGCGAAACGCCAGAATAGGCATTCCTGATTTTCAAAGCACATTCAGTTTTTTGAGGATTTTGCGCGCGAGGCCAGTGAGCGGAATTGCATTCAACTTGCTGTGAGAGACCCAACTCCCTTTCATCGTTCTGCGGACAACCAACTCCACCACGCTCACGGTGTAGTCCGTTGTCGTGATGGAATGACGCACCGTGCAAATGGACTTCGAATCGTTTTGATTTGCACTGACTTCGGGGAGTTCCCACATCCCGGGCATCAGAGAACTCGTCGCGGGTCGCTGCACGAGCCAAATTTGACCTAGCCGCGAGGCGAAGCCGTAAGAGATATCTCGTTTGTTCTGGCGGCTCGCCTTTTTCGCCGCAACACCTTCCCCCCGAGTGGCGCATAGCGAAGTGATCGGACATAGCAGACACTGTGGTGCGCGCGGCGTGCACACTATCGCGCCCAGCTCCATCATCGCTTGATTGAAATCGCCCGGATGCTGCTGCGGGAGCCAACTCTGTGCCGTTTGCCAAGTCTCTTGCTGCGAAACGGCTCGTCCCAGAACGCGGCAGACTACTCGCTCCACGTTGCCATCCACGACAGCGACTGGTTCATCGAAAGCCATGCTTGCAATCGCCGCGGCCGTGTAACGGCCGATGCCGGGGAGCGCTTGTAATTCCGCAGCACTCGATGGGAACTCGGCCTTGTGTTCGTCAACAACCTTTTTCGCGGCCTCGTGGAGCATGCGAGCCCGTCGATAGTAGCCAAGACCGCTCCAGGCAGCGAGCACGGTCTCCAATGGCGCTTCCGCAAGTGCACCGACTGTCGGAAACTGCGTCAGGAACCGACGATAGTGCTCTAGGACCGCGTTGACGCGGGTTTGCTGCAGCATGATTTCCGAAATCCAAATGTGGTATGGATCGCGGCTGGCGCGCCAAGGTAGCTCACGGCGATGCGCGTGATACCAGCGCAGCAAGTTTCTCCGGAAAGCGATATTGAACTTGTTTCTCGGCGATTTAGTTTCCGCGGCGAGTTGCATCATCGAAGTTCGCGACTCAAGCCACGAAGTCCTGTGCAGGCACCGATTCGATCGGAGTTGGCAGGCGATCCGAGACATCGGTCAATTCCGCCAGCTTTCGCGCGAGCGCGTCGGTCAGCATCGGTCGCTCGAAACGCCAACGCCAATTGCCATTGTCCACGCTGGGAACATTCATGCGCGCCTCGCTGCCCAACCCCAGGACATCCTGTAGCGGGACGACACAAAGGCTCGCCACCGATCCAAATGCCGCCCGGATCATCGCCCAATGGATACCATCATCCGCTTTCCCCAGGTAGGACATGGCATGCTCCTGTTCCTGGGCAGACGCGCCATCCTTCCACCAGCCCACGATCGTGTCATTGTCGTGTGTTCCGGTATAGACGACTCGATCACGAGTAAACATATGAGGCAAGTAAATGTGCGCGCCACGATCTCCAAAACCAAATTGCATGACTGCCATCCCAGGGATCTCGAACCGCTCGCGCAACTTGTGCACTTCGGGAGTGATGTAGCCCAAGTCTTCTGCAAAAAATGGCAGGCCGCCGAGCGATTCACGCAGAGCAATAAAAAGATCGTCGCGTGGGCCGTCCACCCATTTTCCGTTAATAGCATTCTCGTCGGCGGCGGGGATCTCCCAGTACTGTTCAAACGCCCGAAAGTGATCGAGGCGAACGTAGTCGCAGGTACGCACAGCCCAGCGCATGCGAGCGACCCACCACCGAAAACTGTCCTGTTTCATCACGTCCCACCGGTAGAGCGGACTTCCCCATCGCTGTCCAGTTTTGCTGAAGAAATCCGGAGGCACGCCGGCTACGACTGTTGGCGCGAGCTTTTCATCCAGAAAGAACAATTCTGGATTCGTCCAAACATCCGCGCTATCGAAGTTCAGAAAAATCGCGATGTCGCCGACAATCCGCACGGCTCGACTCGCGCAGTATGCGCGTAATGCGCTCCATTGCTCCCAGAACGCAAACTGCACGGCACGACGAACAGTTAATTCTTGCGAGAGTTCTTCACGCACTCGCGCTAGCGCATCTGGTTCGCGGCGCATAAATTCGATCGGCCACTGGTTCCATGACACGCGCCCGTGTCGCGCGTGCAAAGCGTCAAACAATACAAACTCGTCAAGCCACCACGCATTCTCCGAACAGAACGCTTCAAATCTGGTGCGTGCGTTCCCGCTTGCAGATGAAACGAAATTGCGTGCCGCCTCGAATAGCGACGGCATCTTGCGGCGAAAAAGCGTTGCGTAATCGACAGCCCCGACATCCGAGGACAAGTCAGCGATACGTGCACCATCCAACCACCCATGCTCAACCAGCCGCTCGAGACTGATCAGTAGCGGATTTCCGGCAAACGCCGAGGTCGAGGAATACGGGGAATGTCCGTAACCGAGTGGCCCGAGGGGCAAAACTTGCCAAAGCGCCTGCTTCGCAGATGAGAGGAAGTCTGCAAACTCGTAAGCAGCCGGGCCGAGGTCGCCAATCCCTCCCTGCGAGGGCAACGAAGTGGGATGTAAAAGGATCCCGCTGGCGCGCACAAACGACATATTCATTGATCCTACATCACACGTAACAAAAAAAGCTGCTACTCAGGAGATCATCCGAAGTGGCAGCTGTTTCCAAAAACGTTGCGTGTTCTACATTCCTTGCTCGCCCGCTGAGCGTGTGAGTGCCTTCATCTCCTGTTCATTGATCTTAATCTTTCCAGCTTTCTCCATCTGCTGGCGAAGATTGCTGATGAACAAACCGAACAGCTCGTTCTGGCGATTCTGTACCAATGAGTCGCGGACTTGATCTTTCTTTGCGGCGTAATCGGCATCAGTCGGCTCTTCTTTCTGCAAGATCGCCAACACCACGCCCGAGGAACCCAGGTTGATCGGTCCGCTGATCTCCCCTTGTTTCATACCGAAAGCGACACTCGCAGGACCACTCATCGATCCAATGTCAGGAACCTGTCCGTCGGGCAATACGAACTCACTCGTCTTAACAGTGGCCCCCAATTCCTTGGCTGCTTTCTTGAGATCGTGCGATGTCTTTGCGCGATCGGAAAGTTCTTGCGTCTTCTGCGTCAGAAGAACGCCGGAACGCTCGTTCTTAAATTCAGTTTCGACCCGTGAACGAATCTCTTCGAACGTGGGCGTGGCGGGCGGATGAATGCCGAGCACTTCGTACACAGCAAGACCGTTCGTGAATGCAACGACATCCGGCGGTGCTTTCTCTTTCGCGTTGAATACCGCCTCCATGAACTGAGGCGCATTCCCGACGCCCGGTACGCTCTCATCTCGAGAGAAAAAGTCAGTTGTGACAACAGCCATTCCCTGCGCTGCGGCAGCCTTGTCCAAACCGTCCGCACGGGCTTGCTTTACGAGCGTGTTGGCCTCGTTTTCAGCTGCGCGTTGTGCTTTCTGCTGCTTGATCACAGGCTCGAGCTGCTCTTTCACTTCGTCGAGCGTTTTCATGTGCGGCTCGTGCTTGTCCTCGACTCGGATGATATGGAAACCGAAACTGCTCTTTACCAGATCGCTGACTTGCCCCTTCGGGAGTGAAAACGCAGCCTTCTCAAATTCCGGGACGGTGCGCCCACGACCGATAAATCCGAGCGATCCGCCACTCTTTGCGCTCCCCGGATCGTCAGAATACTTTTCCGCCAGTTTCGCGAAATCACCACCGCTACGCACCTGCTTGAGTACGTCTTCGGCTTTCACCCGCGCTGCTTCGACGGCCTTGTCATCAACCTTTCCGTCCGCGCCCGGAGCCGGCGTTTTGATCAGGATGTGGCTGACCTTTACTTCTTCAGGAACGCGGTATTCGTCACGATGTTGATCGTAGTAAGCCTGCAACTCTTCTCGCGTAACCTGTGTCTTGGCGCTGATCTTATCCAGATCGACGACAACATAACGAGCTTTGCGCTTTTCCGGAATCGAGTTGTTATACGAAGCCTTGTTGCGTTCGTAAAAGGCTTTGAGTTCCTGGTCTGTCGGATGAAGTCCCTTCTGCAGGTCCTGCTGCGTCAACACCGCGTATTCAAATTTTACTTTCGTGTTCTGACGTTCGAATTCCTGTTTGATATCGGAGTCAGAAACACTTGCACTCCCACTGATCAACGCCTGTAATTTGCGCATCAGCAGTTCGTCGCGCACGGTCTCTTCGAATCGAGCAGGAGTCAGGTTGTTCTGACGCAGTAGCTCTTCGTATTGCGCCTGGCC
>Ga0310811_10002737_pt1 | contig 22019 bp, 14 predicted proteins | sample YCmetagenome_FD_207642 | JGI IMG/M metagenome (GOLD analysis project Ga0310811, IMG submission 207642) | Soil microbial communities from experimental microcosm in Duke University, North Carolina, United States - YC | ecosystem: Engineered > Artificial ecosystem > Soil microcosm > Unclassified ...
ACGCTCGCGCAGGCGCGCACCCGTGCCGTGGCCGAGGCCGATGCCGCGCGAGAAGACCTGGCCCACGCGAACGAACAGCTGCAACGGCAAGCCGTCGAGCTGGTGTCGACAAACGCGCGGCTGCAGGACCAATCCATCGAGCTGGAGGCGCAGCGCGCGGCGCTCGAGGAGTCGGCCGAAGACGTGCAGCGAGCGAGCGATGCCCGCGAGCATGCCGTTGCGGAAATCATCGCCGCGGAGGCGCGCTATCGCGCGCTCGTCGATGCGTCGGCGCAAATCGTCTGGGCTCGAGGGCCTGATGGGTCCTTCGTCTCCGAGCAGCCGGCCTGGGCGGACTACACTGGTCAATCATTCGACGAGTGTGCGGGATGGGAATGGATGAACCGGGTGCATCCCGACGATCGCAGCCGCCTAACGGCAGCGTGGCATCGCGCCATCGCAGCGCGTGCTCCGTGCCACATCGAGTATCGGCTGCGCCGCCACGACGGCAAATACGAATGGTTCGAGATGCGTGCGGTGCCGGTGTTCGATGCGCACGGCGACGTGCGCGAATACGTCGGCGCCGAGACGAACATCACCGTCCGGCGCAGTGCCGAAGCGGTGCGCCAGCAGTTCGTGTCGCTCGTCGAGAACAGCGCCGACTTCGTCGGCATCGCCGAGCTGGACGGCTCGCTGCTCTACCTCAACGCCGCCGGCCGCCACCTGGTTGGGCTCCCCGACATCGGGCCCGCGCGCGCCATGCAGATCGCCGATTGCGTGGTCGGCACATCGAAGCACACGCTGCTCGAAGTCGGGATGCCCGCGGCGCTGCGCGATGGAGTGTGGCGCGGCGAGATCGACCTGCGCCACGTTCGCAGCGGACTGCCGATCGCCGTGGATCAGGTCATCTTCCCGATCATCGATCTGGAGAGCGGCGCGCCCACCCGCTTCGCGACCGTCGCGCGCGACATTCGCGAGCGCAAGCGCAGCGACGCCGAGCGCGAGTCGCTGCTTGAACGCGAACGCGCCGCGCGCGCCGAGGCCGAGGAAGCGCGGACGGCAGCGCAGACGGCGAATCGCAGCAAGAGCGCGTTCCTCGCGGCCATGAGCCACGAGCTGCGTACGCCGCTCAATGCGATCGCCGGGCACGCCCAATTGCTCGAGTTGGGCGTGCACGGCGACTTGACCGCCGCGCAGCGCGAAGCGCTCCGCCGCATTCAGCGGAGCGAGCAGCACCTGCTCGGGCTCATCAACGACGTACTCAACTTCGCCAAGCTCGAGGCGGGTCGCGTCGAATACGACATCGAAGAGGTACGCCTAACGGAAAGCGTCGCCGAGGTGCTGGCGATGGTGGAGCCGCAGCTCGGCGCCAAAGGGATCAGTGTGGAGGTCGACCTGGCGAACGACCTCGTCGTGCGCGCCGATCGAGACAAGGTCGGGCAAGTGCTCCTCAACCTGTTGTCCAACGCCGTCAAATTCACCGGCACCGGCGGCCGCGTCTCGATCGATGCACCACGGCGCGCCGCATCACACGCCGATCAGGGCCGCGCAAGTCCCGACCCGCTCGCGTCCATGATCTTTCTGCGCGTGTCCGACACGGGCGTCGGCGTGCCACGCGAGAAGCAGGGCGTGATCTTCGAGCCGTTCATTCAGCTGCAGCGGAAGCTCAAGCGCCCAACGGAAGGCACCGGACTCGGACTCGCGATCAGCCGTGATCTCGCGCACGGCATGGGCGGCGACCTGCGCGTGCGGAGCACGCTCGGACGCGGCTCGCGCTTCACACTCGCGCTGCGACGGGCGACCGCGCCGCCTAGCCGTGCACAAGCCGGCCGCGACGACGCGCCGGGTGCCGCCGGCGAACCGGCACAAGCCTAACGCAACGCCGCGCCCCGGCTGCCGCACGCCTGCACGTCCCGGGGGAGCGCACGGCACTCAGGCGTGATTCCGTGCGGCAGACCAGGCGGGAAGCATCGCGAAAAAATCGTGAGAGGCGCGGGCCGGAATCGAACCGGCGAATAGCGGTTTTGCAGACCGCTGCCTTACCACTTGGCTACCGCGCCGTGACTGCGACGTAAGGTATTGCCACGGATGAACATGAACAAGCGGTGATACGCTTACGGCCCTCGAATCCCCCCGTCCGCCGCAACGCGACGCCCGCCTAACAACTCGCCCCGCGGCTCGCAGCCCGCGCGACGCGCCACGACGAACCCCACCGCCACCGCCGCGCACTGCGTCAACAGGTCCGTCACGTCGAACACCCGGCTCAAGACGACGATTTGCCCGGCCTCGAGCACGGCGGCCAGATACAACCCCGGCAGCACGTTCGCCACCCAACCGCGATACCGCAGCGGCCACACGGCCAACACCACGCCGACCGACACGTACAAGAAAAACTGCTCGGCCACATCCATGACGCCGAACAGGTCGGACGTCGTACCCAGCATGCCTAACGGAGTGAGGTGCGGCGCCGTCATCTGCGACCGCACCGCGTGCCACGATATGCGCGGCAGGAACGGACGCCACGCCCATGCCACCAGCAGCACCCCCAGCCCCGCAGCGAGTACGCATGCCCGCTGCCGCTGATTTCCGCGCGACGCAGCGGACGGACCGAAGCACCACGCCAGCACGGCGCCCAACGCGATCCCGACCGAATGCCCGATGATCGCGCTCAGCTCGATCGGTTGACCGGCGATCCCATGGGCAGCCTCGACGCCGACAGAGAACACGGCGCCCGCGACCGCTACCAGCCAGGCCGCCGCGCCGTTGCCCATGCCGAGCTCCACCAGCGAAATCTGGATCACGGCGCCGCCCGGAGCGAAGAGCGCCATGTCCGTGAGCGACGCCCGCTCCACGGTGAACGGCCTCACGTACCGCAGCGCGTTCGCGAGCCGGTTGGCGATCGAACCACCAGCCCACGGGTTCATGCCGTGCCGATAGAGCGGCGAGAACATCTCGGCTCCCATCGCGCACCAGTACGACAGCGCCACGCTCAGCAGCGGCACGCCGGTCACGACGGCCCGTCGGCGCAGGCGCGCCAACACGTGCGTCATGACCACGATCCCGGCCGCGCCTAACAGAGCGCCGAGCGAGTTCGTCGTCACGTCGTTCACGCTCGAGGTCCGCGATGCGGAAAAGAGCTGCGCCGTTTCCACGCACGTGCTCAGCACACATCCGACGAACGTGATCCACACCACTTCGCGCCACGGATGCCACCGCGGCGACGTCACGAGCCACACCGCGCCGAAGCCGGCGAACAGCAGCACGTTGCGCGCGGCGTCCACGACATCGGAGCCGGATGTCGCGAACACCAGCGCCCGGTGCCACCGCAACGCCACCATCGCGGGATCAGGATCGAACTGGAAGTGCGTCAGCGTCGCGAGCAACACCACCAGCACGTAGCCGCCGCGCGCGGCATTGCGCACCCACCGGTGCGCGGTCGGGTCGAACGTCACGTCACGGTCCGCGCAATCGCCGCCACGGCGCCGCGGAAATGCCTAACGCACACCACCGGCACCCGGCGCACCACCCGCGCGCTCAATGATCGCCGATCGAAATCCCGACGCCGACCAGCCAGTTGCCGCCCTTCAGGAACACTCGCGATAGCGCGACGTTCGCCGTGAACCCGTGCGCCAGCATTCCTACCCCGGCCGCAAGCGTGAATTGCAGGCCGGCCTCGGTGCCGCTGTCGGGCGACACCAGCCCCACGCCGACGCCGGGCGCCACATACGGCACCAGCCGCAGCCCGCGCGCCGCCGGTACTAACGACGCGGGCAGCGACACCGAGCCCGACACCAGCGTCGTGTCACTCGGCCTCGCGTACCCGAGCTGCGCGGCGAGTCCCAGATCGAAGGTCGCCCGCTGCTCGCCGCGCCCCGTCGGAAGCGCCACGAGATTCTGCGCCACGCCCACCGACGCCATGATGTGCGAGTTGCACGCGTTGTCCGTACAGTTAGGCCAGTAGTACCCCCCGGTCGCCGACACCGACGCGCTCCCCACCGGCACCACCACGCTCAACCCGAAATCGTGCGTGTATTCGTGGGAGTCGAAGCTCATGATGCCGTAGCGTACCTGCACGCTCGTCGACCGCGCCCGCTCGCCGGTCACGCTGACGTCGAACAGCGGGCCGAGTGCGCCCTCGGGCGTCTGCGTCAGCGCGCGATACGCCGCCGAGTCGCTCGCGTCTTGCCCCCGCGCGGCCGGACAGATGACCACGGCGCACACAGCGAGAGCCGCAAGACGACGAGATAGGCGCGACATGAGTCCCCGAATAATCGAAGCCGCCGCGCCGCCGAAAGGTGCCCCTGGCGCGAAAAGTCTTTCAAGATGCCCGGGCCCGCGATACCGGGGAAGCCCTCGCGCCTCCTCGGCGGCGAACATCCATCTGGTCGCTAAACGCGCGCGGGCATGTCCAAGAACGACCATCCTGCGTATCTTGGTTGTGGCCGTCGAGAGACGGTCGTCTGCCGCTGGGTTCGCAGCTTCCGTCCCACTGTTGCAGACGGTTGAAAACACCTCGTCTCATTCTGCGGTCGTCCGTTGTCGACTCATCAGCGAACTGGACGCATGGTTCACCCGCGTCGCTGCGCCCCGCTGACGCCCACAAGAGCCCCGAAGAGCGCGTGAACGCCCCGGCCAAGACCTGCCCGCAATGCGGTCAGACGTATGACTTCGAGCAGCGCTTCTGCCCGCGCGATGGCTCGACCCTGCGTGCACCCGCCGGCAGCAATCTCGTCGGCTCCGTCCTCGCCGATCGCTATCACATCGTCCGCCGCATCGGTGAGGGCGGCATGGGCCAGGTTTACCTGGCCGAGCACGTGAAGATGCGGCGCCGCAGCGCGGTCAAGGTGCTTCACCAGGGGATGGTCAACGACCCCGATGCGATCGCCCGCTTCAATCGCGAAGCGTCCAACGCCAGCCAGATCCAACACCCGAACGTCGCCGCGATCTACGACTTCGGCGAGACGGAAGACGGCCTCATCTACCTCGCCATGGAGTTCATCGATGGCGAGCCGCTCCGCAAGATGATCGAGCGGCAGGGGGCCCTCACGGCCGTGCAGGCCGCCGACATCACGCGGCAGGTCGCCGACGCCCTCGAGGCCGCGCACGAGATGGGCATCGTGCACCGCGATCTCAAGCCCGACAACATCATGATCGCGCGCGGCCGCAGCGGCGAAGACGTCGCCAAGGTCGTCGACTTCGGCATCGCCAAGGCCACCACGGGCGACGATCAGAAAGTCACGCGCACGGGCCTCGCGATTGGGACGCCCGAGTACATGTCGCCCGAACAGCTGTCGGGCGACACGCTCGACAACCGCACCGACATCTATTCGTTAGGCCTGGTGGCGTTCAATATGCTCACCGGCCAGTTGCCGTTCCCGGCGGTGTCATCGCGCGAGGCCATGATCGCCCGCCTAACGGAACGGCCGCGTACGCTCGCCGAGATCAAGGACGACGTCGCGTGGCCCGCCGAGATCCAGACCGTCATGGACCGCGCGCTCGCCGGCCATCCGCAGGACCGCTACGCGCACGCCAGCCAGTTCGGCCGCGACCTCGTCCGCGCGGTGGCGGCCATGCCGCTGAGCGCATTCTCGAGCACCGGCACCCTGGCCATCGCCGTTCCGCACCCGAACGCACCGACGGTGCAGCGCCCGGTCGCACCGGCGCCGATCCCGTCTCCGACGCCGGCGCCCACGCCGCCGGCCACACGACAGGTCAGCCGCCGCCCAACGCCGCTCATCGCCGGCGCGCCCACGCAGGTCGACGGCGCCGGCGCGGGCCGCGTCGTGCTGACGGCATTCATCGTCCTGGCGATCATCGTCGGGGGCGGGGCCGCCTGGTTCGTGTTCACGTCGCGCATCAAACCGGCGCCGCCCGCGGTGACGTCGGCCGCGGCCACGCCCAACACGACGTCGCCTAACGGGACCTCGCCGGCCGCGTCAACGCCGAACGTGCCGGCCTCCCCGGGCCGGGCCGCGGCCCTCGCCGCCCACGACAGCACGCGCCACGACTCGACAGCCGCCCGCTCCGACAGCTCGAGCGCCAAGCCCGCCGCCTCGATGACCGCTTCGACGGCTGCCGCCAACTCGACCACAGTCGTGCCTACAGCATCGGCCGCCGCGCCCGACTCGAGTGCCCCCAGTCAGGCCGTACCTCCCCCCGCCGACCTGGACTCCGTTCTCTCGCCCATTCGCGACAACATCGAAGTCGGCCGGTCGCGCATGTCCGATGGCGAGTACGAGGGCGCCCGGGTGCGATTTGCCCAAGCCACAGACCAGATCCGCCAACTCGGCAAAGAGTACGCGACGACCTCGCAGGCCGCCGCGCTCCGCCGCGACCTCTCACACGCAATCGACGCCAACCGCGCCGCCTGCCGCGCCGAGAAACAACTCGACGAGCGCCGCGGCCAGACAGGACCGGATTGCCCCTGATGCCTATGCGCTCATCAATTGGTTTCCGTCGCACGCGTCGCGCGCTCGCCGCCGGCGCATTGCTCCTCGCCCTGCCTGGTCTACCCGCCCTCGCGCGCGCCCAGTCCGCGAACTCGTATTCGCTGTCCGACATCACGGACCTGGTCAAGAACAAGGTGCCGAGCAAGCGCGTTCTCGCGCTGGCCAAGCAGAACTGCGTCTCGTTCAGCTTCGATGACGACGCCAAGAGCCGCCTCCGTCGTGCCGGCGCCACCGCGTCGCTCATCACCGACCTCTCGTCCGTCTGCGGACCGGATCACCCCAAGTCCTCTGCCGAAGACAGCGCTAAAGCCGCCATGCCGCCCGCGCCGGTTGTCGTCGCGCCACCTCCCGACACGACGTTCCCGGTGAAGATTCGCGCCGCCGTCGTCGGCGCAGATCTCGCGGTGCGACCGGTACCGCAGATGGACCTCCTCATCATCGGCCCGCACGGCGATACCGCGCGCACGTCCACCGATCTCGATGGCTCGGCGGACGGATCGTTCAAGGAAGGCGTATACCGCATCGAGAGCGCGCGCAGCGTGACGATCGGCAATGCGCGCTACCGTTGGGCGCTCTACCAGACATTCTCGAAGGACATGCGGCCGATCGAGCTCACGCAGCGGAACGCGATCATCGACACGGTCGCGGTCGGCGCCGCTCCGCCGGCAGCCGCGACGCCCACCGGTGCCACGGCGGGTGCATCGACCACGCCACCCTCCGCCGACAGTGCGCAACCCGCGAACAGCGCCGGCCCAACCGACAGCGCCGCCTCGCCCAAGACGCCGGCCAAGCCCGTTAGGCACGAGAACGTCGAGCGCGAGATTTTCGCCAAGTACAAGAGCGGCGTGTTCACCGTGTTCGGCACCGGACGCGGCACCGGGTTCCTCGTCGACTCGACCGGGCTCGTCGTGACCAACGCGCATCTCATCAAGGGCGCGGACGAAGTGCGTGTCCAGATCGATTCGGCCACCAAGGTCTACGCCAAACCGCTCGTCAGCGACGACGACAAGGACGTTGCGGTCCTCGCGATCAACATGAGTCACTGCGGCGCGTGCGCCGTGCTTCCGCTCTTCGACAGCAGCAAGAGCACCGCGCCCGTCGCCGGCGACCGCGTACTCGCGCTGGGCTCACCGCTCAACCGCCTGTCCGTCCTGTCGATCGGCATCGTGAGCTCGGCCGACGACCACGCGATCGTGAGCGACGCCGGCGTGAACTGGCTCAATACCGGCGGTCCGCTCATCAATCTCGATGGCTACGTGATCGCGCTGAACAGCACACGCGAAAGCCAGTTGGCGCTCTCCGACGTCAGCGCGGGACCACGCGTCGCGTCGTCGACTCCGGTTTCGTCCGTCGTCGACGCTCTGCAACGCGCCCGCACCGCGCTTCCATCGTTAGGCGCGGCGGCGCCCACGGATTCGCTGCTGCCGGTGTTGCCGCCCGATCCGTTCCCCAAGGCGCCGATCGATGCCGTGAGCGCCCTGCCTCGACTGGACCTCGACGTGTATCGCACCGGCGGCGGCCCATTCCGCGTGCTGGTCATGACGCCGCAAGTCATGGCGTGGCGCCAGGTCCAAGCCGACAAAGCGCTTGCCGCCCGCAAACACGACGACCCGCGGAAGGCGGCGCAGTGGCGTCGCATCGATCCGATCGAAGGGTGGCGCGATTGGCGGGATTATCTGGATGATCGCCGCGCCGTCGTCATCGTGAACGCGATGCCCGAAGCGGCCGCGTTCCCGTTCTACGAGGCCGACAAACTGCAGAACTTCGACGGCGGCAACTTCAAGTCGATGGTGATCACACGCGATGGTGTGCCCATCGTGCCCGTGGAGAAGGTGCGGATTCCCGCCGTGCTCAATGTCGATGAAATGCGTGCGACTGGACGCCAGGTGCCCATGCAAGGCATCTATGTGTATCGCATTCGCGACTTCGCACCGCGTGCTGTGGGAACGACGGCCACCTATGCGGTGCGCATCGTCGACGCGGCCCAACCGGATAAGCCCGTATCCATTCCCATCCAGCCTGCGATGATCGAGCAGCTCTGGAAGGATTTCACGCCCTACCGCTTTCCGTGACATCAAGGGCGACGGGAGTACGTGATCCCGTCGTCCCCTTGCCCTACAGAATCGGTCTAGAGCGGTCCGGCACTATGCGTAGGTGTCCGGGCTTGTCCGCCTGTCTAGAAGCGCGCGGTTGCGCCGTTGCTCGACGAGCCGTTGCGCCGCGCGGCACCGCGGGCTTCGCCGCCCTTCCGCCCAATCGACGACATGTGATCGCGATCGCGGCTCACTGCCATGCCGCCCTTGCGTCCCGCTTCGCGTGCTTCGTCGGGCGAGAATTCGTGGGCGGTTCCTTGTGCATGCGCGGCGCGTCCACCCTTGCTCGCGATCTCGCGCTGCTTCGACGTATCCATTGCCGCGAAGCCCCGGTTGCTCTTGGTCATGTGACTGGTGCTGGCCATCGTTAATCACTCCTCCAAGTAGGCTGTCCTCTCATCGCCTTCGCCGCAAATCGCCGCGTCGACGTCGTCGACATTCGTTTCAAGCCGACTCCCGTTGTGCCTCATCGGGACTACGTAAACGCGTGCAATGCAGAGGCCAACTTACTTTATGGGAGCCAATAAGGTATACGACCTCGGCCATACAATTTTCTTTGTCAAAGCGACCGATTCGGGCCTGTTTTTTTTACACGCGCATGCCCAACGAAGCGTGTCACGATGCGGGGGAAACGCACTCGCGCGAACGCTGGTGACCCGAACGCAACCCCAACGGTCCACTACTCGGAGATGTCGCGTTCTCGCTCCGAAGGAGGACCCATGTCGCTCCACGCCACACCGTCGCGCCGCCCATCGCTCCGTTTGTCTCGCATCGTTCGAGCGCTCGCGACGGCCCCCATGCTGTTCGCGGCAGTCGCCTGTCACGATGCCACCCTATCCGGCGGCGCACTGCGCGTGATGACACGCACCACGGGCGTCGATCTCGCCGTCGATCCGTACACGGTGTCGCTCGATGGCAAATCGCCTGTCGCACTCGGCGACTCCTCACTCTATGCATTTACCACGGTCGAGATAGGCCGTCATAGCGTCGGCATCGGCAACCTTGCAGTCAATTGTGTGCTCGACGGCACGAGTCCCGTGTCGGTCGCCGTCGTCCCCGTTGGTCTCGATACGGTCACGTTTCACATCGCCTGCGCGGCGCGTCCGCTGACATTCGTGTCCGAACGCGCGGGCCCGGACGAGATCTACGCGATCGAGAGCGACGGCAGCGGCGTCGCGCGCATGAGCGACGGCACCGCGAGCGACCTCACGCCCGCATGGTCCACCGATGGCTCCCGTGTTGCGTTTGCGAGCAACCGCGGTGCAGGCGGGAACTTCGAGATCTACGCCATGAGCCGCGGTGGCACCGGGATCCACGCCGTGACGAGTGCGGGTGGCTTCAATTGGTTCCCCGCGTGGTCGCCCGACGGATCGCGCATCGCGTTCGAGTCGGCGCGCGATGGGTTCCTCGCGATCTACGTCGTCAACGCCGACGGCAGCCGCCTAACGCGCCTAACGGCAGACTCCTCCGGCGATGAGCACCCCAGCTGGTCGCCCGACGGATCGCGCATCGCGTTCGCCAGCGCGCGCGGCGGCTCGGCCCAGATCTACACGATGGCGCCCGATGGCTCCGATGCGCACGCGCTCACGCAATCCGCGGATCCCGCCACCGCGCCGGTGTACTCTCCAGACGGCTCGCGCATTGCCTATGTCGTGGTGCCCGCCAGCGGCAATGCGCGGCTGCACGTGATGGCCGCCGACGGCTCCGGCGACGTCACCGTCACCGATGGCGCCGACTTCTCGACGTTCCCCACCTGGTCTCCCGACGGCCGCAAGCTCGCCTTCATGGCCCAGCACGACGGCGCCTGGCAGGTCTACATCATCGGCGCCAACGGCGCACGACTCACACCGCTCACCACCGACGCCGGCACCAACCTGTTCCCGGTGTGGACGCTCGCCGCGCCCTGATGATGCACGACGGCCCGGCGCCTAACGGTGCCGGGCCGTCGCAGTCCGCGGCTCCCGCGACGCCTCACTCTTTGGTCGCGTATCCGTAGTAGGTGGCGTAGCCGTAGGTGTCGTACAGCGGCACCTGTTCGTTCGGATCATTGAGCACCGCGCCCAGGATCCGCGCATCCACGTCCTGCAGCTGCTGCACCGCGAGCTGCGCGGCGCGACGATCCGTCTGACCGGCGCGCACCACCAGCAGCACGCCGTCCGACAGCGACGCGAGAATCGCCGAGTCCGCGACCGGCAGCACCGGCGGCGTGTCGAGCACGATCACGTCGAACGTTTCGCCTAACTTCTCGAGGAGCGAGCGCATGCGCGCGCTGCCCACCAGCTCCGGAGGGTCGGGCGGCAGCGGTCCCGCCGTAATGAGCGACAGGTTCTCGACGCTCGTGCGCCGGCCCGCGCCGGGAATCAGCTCGTCCGACGTCAGGAGGTCCGTTAGGCCGGGGCGGCTCGATACGCCGAAGACTTCGTGCTGCGTCGGGCGCCGTAAGTCGCAGTCGATGAGCAGCGTCCGCATCCCGTGCTGCGCGAACGTCGTCGCGAGGTTCGCGGCCACCGTCGACTTGCCATCCTGCGCGAACGGGCTCGTCACCACGATGGTCTTGAGCGAGCTCAGCGCCCGCGAGAACAACAGCTTCGTGCGCAGCGTGCGGTACGCCTCGGCGCCGACGGAGCGCGAGTCGTTCAGCGTCACGAGCTTGGCCGATACTTGTTTCGACGCGCCGTTCGTCGAGCCGTTCGAGCTCGACGTCAGCGCCTTGCGGACGCGCGTCGGCAGAATCGCGTTGTCCAGTTTCGGAATCACCGCCAGACCCGGCAGCTGCAACGTCGCTTCCACATCGTCGCGGCCGCGGATCGACTGATCGAGATGTTCGATCACCAACGCGAGTCCGGAACCGAAGAACAGCCCGAGCAACACGCCGAAGAGAATCTTCGTGTTCGCGGGTGTACCAATCGGCGAGCGCGGCGGCGGCGCCACGTCCACGATCTCCACCGAGCCGACTTCGGCCGCTTCGGCGAGGCGCGCCTTCTGAAATTCATCGCGCAGCTGGTCCGCGATCTTCTGATAGGCTTCCTCGCGCTCCGTTAGGCGAGCTTCGTCGGCGTCCGACGCCGGAATCGTCGCCAGCACGTCCGCGCTCGAGGCCTTGAGCCCCTGCAGCGTGGTCAGCCGCTGCGCCAACGCCGTTTGGACGCCCTGCAGCACGGAGCCCAGTCGCGTCACCGCCGTCGATTCGAGGTCGTCGATGCGCTTCACATCCGGGTTGGTCGAGGCTGCGCCCAACGTGAGGAGCGAGTCGCGCGATGTCTGCAATCGCAGCAGCGCCTGATACTGATCCGTGATGATCGGACTCGCCGCCGACCCCTGCGCCGACAACGCCGCGCCTAACTGCTGGAGGCTTTCGCGTCCCTTGCCCGCCTGCAGCTGCTGCAACACCGACGCGTACATGCGCTGCTGCATCTGCACGTCGCGAATCTGATCCTGGACGCGCGCCACATCGCTCGCCTGCGCCTGGAATTTCTCGCGCGCGCTATAGGCCTTTTCATTCGAGCGGAACGCGCTCAGCGCCACCCGCGCCATGGTCAACAGCGAATCATTCTGCCGCAGCTGTGTTTCGATGAATTGCCGGCGGAGCCGCGCCGCCTGCGCCGCATCCTCGATGCTGTTCTGCTGAAAGACCGCGACCAACGTGTTCACCACGCGCTGCGCGAGCATCGGATCCGTCGATGCCAACGACACGTCGATGACGTCGGTGCCTTCGCGCGGCTTTGCATGAATGCTCTTGACGAGACGGTCCACCGCGTCGTCGCGGCTCAGCACAATCATGTCCCCGTGCTTCGACGCCTCGGGCTTCCCGCTCACCACAAACTGCACGTCGCCCACTCGCATCGCCTGACCATAGGGTGCGCGCACGGCTCCCGTGCCAGCCATGCTCGCCGTAGCGCCATGGGAATCGAAGGACAGGCTGATCATCGGCAGTCGACGGATGCTACCACCGGCGGAAAGGCTGAACTGCTCGATTACCCGCTGGTTGAACCCATCGGTCCGCATCCGCAAGCTCTGGATCGAATCCACAACCTGTCCCACCACTTCACGGCTCATCAGCACCGCGATCTCGGACAACACCGGATCCGAGCTGGGCCGGAGCGGCGACGAGGGTGCGGCGTCCACGAGGCCGCCCGTGAGCTGCCGGCGCGAGTCCGTAAGGCGAACGGTCGCCGTCGCCTCGAACTCGGGCGCCGACGTCAGCGCAAACCACGTGGCCAATCCACCGAACGCCAGCGTAATCCCAAGAATCAGCCAGACACGTTGGCGCAACATGACCAGCATCTGGCGCAGGTCCATGGGCGCAAGCGTGGCTTCCTCATCTAGGCTGCGGTCCGGCTCACGCCGAGCCGGCGGCGCCGTGTACGCGCCTGGCATCCCACGTCGATTTGAGGGGGGCAAGTAGTGAGGCATCGTGTTGTGCTGCCCGTCCAATGAGTCGTGCGGCGGCGGACCGGCTGCCCCTCAGCTTACACTCGAGTGGCCCCTCCGGCAAACTTCCGCGAACGCGGAAGACTCGACCTCCGGCCCTACGCTGGTGCTGCCGCAGCGCGAGACGACTGCACGCGCGAAGCCCGTTCCCGCCGCGTAGGCGCGCTAGGCGTCTGGGCAACCGCCATGCCTCGGAGCGGCGCCACGCATTCCGGCACAAGCTCGCGTAGCGTGCTCAAAGCCGCGCTCGTATCTCCGGAACTCATCGCGGCGAGCAGGCGGCCTACAGTCTGTTGCACAGTCGCCCCATCGACTTCATCGGTCTGCACGACGCTGACCTTTTCGAGCCCTGTCGGAACTGCTTGCTCCACGTCCGACATGAGCTCTTCCTTCAGTTTCTCGCCAGGTCGTAGACCGGTAAATACGATCTGCACGTCCCGGTACGGCTCGAGTCCCGACAACCGCAACAGGTTCTCGGCCAGGTCCAAAATCCGGATTGGCCTTCCCATGTCGAGCATCGTAATGCGACCCGCCGCGTCGGCCAGCGTCGCCGCGTGCAACACCAACTGCGCGGCTTCGGTGATGGTCATGAAATAGCGCTCGATGTCACGATGGGTGACCGTGAGCGGCCCGCCCAACGCCAACTGCCGCCGGAACAGTGGCACGACGCTCCCTTCACTGCCCAACACATTCCCGAAGCGGACCGCCCGAAACTCGGTGCTCGACGACCGCAGCGACGGCCAGCCTAACACAATGCGCTCGGCGACACGCTTCGTGGCGCCCATCACGCTCGACGGACGCACCGCTTTGTCCGTGGAGATGAGGACGAACTTGCGCGCCTTCCAACGCGCCGCGCACTCTGCCACGTACAAGGTACCGAGCACGTTGTTGCGAACCGCTTCCGAGACGTTCGCTTCCATCAGCGGCACGTGCTTGTACGCCGCCGCATGATAGACGTGCTCCGGTTGATACTGTTCGAAGATTCGCTCGAGAGACAGCCGGTCCGTGATGTCCGACACGATCGGCACGACCTCGATCTCCGGATGCGTGCGCCGCAACTCCAAATCGACGTAGTACAGGGCGCTCTCGGCTTGCTCCACGAGCACCAGCTTTGCCGGCTTCGCCCGAGCCAGTTGGCGCGCGAGCTCAGAGCCAACCGACCCGGCGCCACCCGTAATCAGCACGACGCTGCCGCCCACGTCGCCCGAAACACGCTCTTCGTCGAACGTCACCGGCTCGCGGACCAACAGGTGCTCGAGCTCGATGTCGGCGAGCGCGCCGGGCTTCGCGGTGCCTTCGAGCATCTCGCGCATTGACGGCAGCCGCTTGAACTCGACTTTCACCGCCAAACAGTGCTCCACGATTTGTCGCATCTGATCCGGCGTCGCACTCGAGATCGCGATCACGACCAGTTGAATGCGGTGTTGCACGACGATGTCGGGCAGATCGCGAATCCGGCCGGCTATGCGAATACCGTGGAGCGACCGGCGTTGCTTCCCCGGGTCGTCGTCCACCAGCGCCACGACTCGAAGCGCCCGGTCGGCGTCGTGGTTCAATTGTCTCAGCAGTCGCTCGCCCGCTTCGCCGGCACCGACGACCAGCACGCGTCGACACATCGCCGAGCGCCTGTTGAGGCGGCCTTCGAGCGAGTATCGCACCGCCAGCCGGGTTCCGCCTAACAGCATCAGCGTCAACATGCCCTCGAGCACCACCACCGACGAAGGCACCGCCCCGAGGTCGCCGAGGGCCCAAAGACAGGCGCCGAAGCAGAGTGTGCCTAACCCAACCGCTTTGCCGAGCGTGATGAGATCGTGCAGGCTGAAGTGCTTCCAGAAGCCGCGATGCATGCCGAACAGCGTGAAAAGTGCCAGCCGCATGGCGACGAGCACGAGCACCGTGTCGCCAAACGCTCTCGCCGCTGCAGTCGGCACCTGACCGTCGAACCGCAGCAGGAACGCCGCGGCGTACGCGATCACTGTCAGCGCGGCGTGCGCGCTGAAGACGAGGGGCCGGCGATAGCGAATGAGTGAAGGAGGCAGCATTTCGGTACGGTTCGTTGAAGCGAGGAGCGCTTTCTTATCGGCCGACGGCAGATTGCGCCATCGACCCTCGTCCTGCATCGTCCGCCGACGGCGTCGATTCCGACCGGACGTCACTGGCTTGTCCGCGCGCGAGTAGCGTGCGCAGGGTCGCCCAGATCACGCCGATGTCGGTGAGCCACGTCGCCTGCGCCGCATACGCGAGATTGAGTCGAATCTTCTCCGGCAGAATGTGGTCGACGTACGTCCGCTCGGGCTCGGCCGACTCCGCGAGCTCCTCGCTCTCGTCGCGGTAGCGAAGGGAGGCAGGGTCCGTGATGCCGGGCGTTAGGCTCAGCACTGCGCGCTGGTCGGCGCTGTAGAGCGCAACGTAGTGTGGGACCTCTGGCCGCGGGCCCACGAGACTCATCTCGCCGCGCAGCACGTTGAGCAGCTGCGGCAGCTCATCGAGTTTCGTGCGGCGCAGCACCGCTCCCACGCGCGTCACGCGCGGGTCTCTTCCCACGGTGAGGTGGCGGCCGCCACGTTCCGCATCGACGATCATCGTCCGGAACTTCCACATGCGGAACGTGCGGCCGCCGCGGCCGACGCGCTCTTGTCGAAACAACGCCGAACCGCCGTCGCCTAACGTCACAGCCGCCGCGATCACCAGCCCCAGCGGCCACAACAATGCCAGGGCGAGCGCGGACACCGCGACATCGACGACACGTTTCATGTGCGTCACCGACGATACGTACGAACGATGTCGAGAACGGCCTCGATGACGTCGCCGACGTCGGTCGACGTCAACCGGGGGTTCAACGGCAGGCTGAGCATGCGCTCGAAATTGCCCACCGCAACGGGAAAATCCTGTTCGTCGTAGCCGTACCGGTCCCGATAGTACGGATGCAGGTGCACGGGTATGAAGTGCACCGACGTACCAATGTTGCGCGCGGTCAGTTCGTCGATGAACTCATCGCGTCCAATGCGCAGCGCGTCCGGACGGAGCCGCAGTACATACAGGTGCCAGGCGTGCCGCACATCGTGGCGCTCGACCGGCAGCTCCAGCGCATCGTCGCCGGCGAACGCGTCGTTGTACATCTCGACGATTTCGCGGCGCCGCGCATCAAAGCACTCGAGCTTGCGCAGCTGGCACAATCCCATGGCGGCCTGAATGTCCGTCATGTTGTACTTGAAGCCCGGCGATAGAATCTCGTAACGCCAGCTGCCGCCCTTCACATAGCGGCTCAGCGCATCGCGCGTCATGCCGTGCAGGCTGAAGGGCCGTGCACGCTCGAGGAAGTCATCGCTCCCCGTGAGCATGCCGCCTTCGCCCGTCGTGAGATTCTTCGTCGCGTAGAAGCTGAAAGCCGTCGGATTGCGGCCCGCGCCGATCATGCGATTCTTGTAGCGCGCCGGCAGCGCGTGCGCGGCGTCTTCGATCACAAAGAGATCGTTTTCGCGCGCCAACTCCTCGATCGCATCCAGGTCCGCCGGATGCCCACTGTAGTGCACCGCGAGGATCGCCCGCGTCCTGGGCGAGATCGCTTGCTCGATCGCGATCGGATCGATGTTGAGGGTGTCCGGCTCGACGTCGACCAGCACCGGGCGCGCGCCGACGTGCTCGATGACGTTCACGGTCGCCGCGAAGGTCATCGGCGTCGTGATGACCTCGTCCCCTGGGCCGATGCCTAACGCAGCCAGCGCCGTGTGAAGACCGGCCGTGCACGAGTTCAACGCCAGTGCGTCGTTCGCGCCGACATAGCGAGCGAAATCCTGTTCGAAGCGGCGAGTCTTCGGGCCCGTCGTCAGCCAATCGGAACGCAGCGTGTCCACCACCTCGTCGATTTCTTCCTCTCCGATGAGCGGTGGCGAGAACGCAAGGAAGGTCTCACGAGGCGTATAGGTCGACGACGACACCGACTGCCGTACGCGCTGCGGAACTTCACGATATGTCGCGATCTGCGCCGCCCGATCCAGGCTCCGACGCATGCCAGGGGCAGCCGAACCCGCCGGCGTGGACCGTCCTTCCGTGGTATTGGAACCCGCGAGAGCCTTCGATTCCGACGAGTACATCCGTATGCGCTCCAGGTCCGGTGAAAAAAATCGTTCCGAATCCCCTGCCATCCTCGGCAAACAAGGGGCCGATCTCTTAGAGTGCTCTAACGCGAGAGCGAACACACACTATCGGCGACATACGCATGGGTCAATGCAGCCGAAACTGCCGAGACTTACGCGTTACGGCCCTTTAGATGGGATCAATTTTGGGGGTGGAAATCGACGGTGGCGTCGACGCGCGAATTGTTGTGGCATCGCCACAGCGATCCCTGCTGAACCAGTCAACGTGCCATCCGACGTAACGTTCCGGCGAAATGGGTGCACAGGAAGGGAACGGCCGATAGGACCGCCGCCAACGTCCACATCCGAGGTGCGAGGAACCTCGCGACGGGTGGCGCAAGCGTGACCCGGCGGACGTCGAGCTCCCACCCGGGGTACAGCCGCGACAGTTCGCGACGATCTACGCCACGTACATCGCGATTCCGCGGATTGTCGACGAGGAAGTCGTACCACAACACCAAACCGCGCGGCCTGAGCACGCGCATCATCTCACCGGCGATTCGTTCACGCACGGCCGCATCGAGGACAGACGTTAGCACTGTGGATTGCAGGACGACGTCGAATGTGCCGTCCGCGAACGGCAGCGCCGCCGCACTCGCCGTGGCAAGGCGCACACCTGGCGCGCAGCGCGCGCGTGCATCGCCGAGTCGTTCCGAAATGAGATCGATGCCGACGACGTGATCGGGTCGCACACCCCACTGCACGAGCTCACGCAGCCAGTGTCCGCTGCCGCACCCAATTTCGAGCACTCGCACATCGTCTAACCGCGACACGCCGGCGCGGCGGAGTGCGTCGAGGAGCGCGCGGGCCGCGCCCTGCAGAATCAGCTGCTGACCGCTCGAGAACCACGAATACTTGGCCGTGTCCGTGCGCCCGGCGTACACGCTGCGGATGCGTTGTTCTTCGCGTTGCGCGGATGCGTCCGTCACGGCAGCGCCGCCTCCAACGTGTCGATGAAGCGCGCCGCGATGCCGCTCCGATCGAAGAACTGCACCGCAGCCCGCCGGCCGTTCTCGCCTAACGCGCCGCGGCGGACGGGATCGTCGCGCAGGGTGCGCAGCGCGGCAGCGAGACCGGCAACATCGCCCGGCTCGACCACGAGGCCGGCATTGTGCTGGCGCACGATGGCCGCCGCTTCGCCGGTCGCGACGAGCACGACCGGCCGCCCCGATGCCATCGCCTCGTATAGCTTGGACGGCACGGCACCAGGGATCGACATCCCTAACGGCACCAGCAGGATGTCGGCCGACGCGAGGAGCGCCGGCAGCGCGTTCGGCGGCCGCGCATCGAGAAAGCGCACACGCTCGAGACCGCGCGCACCGGCTTCACGCTGCAGATCCTGCTTCACCGGCCCGTCGCCGATGAACACCATGTCCATGGGCGTGTGCTCGACCTCGAGCATCGAAGCCGCCGCCAGCAGCTGCGGCAAACCCTGCGCGATCCCGTGCAGCCCAGCGTACAAGGCCAGACACGATCCATCGCCGTTGCTGCCGAGCGCCGCACGCGCCTCGCGGCCGGCATGTTCGGGACCGAACTCGCTCACCTCGACGCCGTTTGAGAGATGATAGGTGCGGCGCCCCGGCATGCGCTCCGCAATGTCCGCCACGATCTCGCGGCTTTGGCCCGTGATCATCCACGCGCGCCGATAGCACCACCGCTCGAGCCGCGCGCTCGCACGATGCACCAGGCTCCCCTCGCGTACCACGCCTAACCGAATCGCGCTCTCCGGCCACAGGTCACTGACGTTCATGATCAACCGCGCCCGCTGGACGCGGCTCAACCACGCGCCACTCATGCCGAGAAAGAGCGGCGGACTCTCTACGAGCAGATAGTCGGCGCGCCCCGGCTCCATCACCGTCCCGATCGCCGCCGACGAGCCGACGAACGAGAAATAGTTGGCCAGTCGATGCACGTAGTTCGTCCGCTGCGTCGGCACGATCCATGTTCGGAGGACGGACGCGCCATCGATCGTTTCGCGCCGCGCGGCGCCGCCGTACCCGGGGTAGATCGCGCCGCGCGGATAGTTGGGCATCGCGGTGAGCACGCGTACCTCGTGCCCCGCGCGCACGAAGTGCCTCACGAGGCTCGACAGCCGGCGCTGCGGCGCGCCGATTTCAGGCGGGTAGTACTGCGTCAGGATCGTGAGCTTCACGGGCGCGCGGCGTTCGCGCGCAAACGCGCGCGCTCCGATTCCGGCAGCTGGCAGATGACCGCTCGCAGCTTGCCGTTCGCCGTGCGGGGAATCTCGGTCACTTCGTCCACGGTCACGACGACATCGCCTAACCGATCGCGGATGCGCGCCGCGATCGCCACGCCGTCGGCGGACGTATACCCGTCCGCCGGCACCACTCGCACGCGAACGCGGTCCAACGCCTCCTGAACGATCTGCGCCTCGCGCACCGGCGCGCGGCTCTTGAAAACGGGATCCATCCGTCCCACCGCGCGTCCGTCGCGCGTGAACAGTGTGTCATCAGCGCGCCCCTCGAGGCGAGCAATGCGCGGCAGGGTCCGCCCGCATCCACAGGGCGACGAGTCGGAGTCCCACGCGCCGCGATCTCCGACGCGGTACCGCACCAGCGGCATGTCGTCGTTCAGCAGGCCCGTGCACACCAGGTCACCGACTGATTCGTCGTCGCCTAACATCGCGTCGGTCGCCACGCACTCCACGATACCGACCTCCGGCCACTCGTGCAGGCGGCCGGCCGCACACTCGCTCGCCGCCGTCACGATCTCCGCCATGCCGTACGTCTCGCGCACCGGACAATCGAACGCCGCGGTGATGGCCTCCCGCTGATGCGGGAACAGCGGCTCGGCGTTCGTGGTCACGACGGCCAACTGCAAGTTGGTCGCGCCGCCCGCGCCCGCGCCTAACGCCAGCGCGTGGAGCGCCGAGCTGTAGCCGAAGAGATGGCGGATGCGGTAGCGTCGCATCGCGTCCAAATAAAAAGGCACGAGGTCCGGGGCCAGATGATACGCCGACAAGTAGAGCTGCCGCAGCGCAGGATTCCACACCCAGAACGGCGGCGTGCGCCGCGCCACCGGCGTCACCAGTTGGCCGCCAATGATCGCCCACCGATCGTGCCGCGTGACGCCGTACCAGCGGCGCCAGCGCGCCTCGAACAGCGCGTACCATGCCCTCACGGTCACGCGACTCCACCAGAGATCCAGCGACGTCCCCGTGGTGCCACTCGTGTGCTCGTGAAACATCCGCCTGCTGTCGCAATCGTCGGCCAGCAGCCCGATGCCTAACTGGCGCACGGTCTCCTTCTCCAGAATGGGCCAGTTCTCCAGCACCTCCCACGATGCGCGATCCCCGGCGCGGCGGCGCGCCGCCCACTGGTCGCGGTAGTACGGCACGCGCGTCGCCGCGCGCTCGAGGACCGTGCCCAGACGCTCGCTCCGCCACGCGGCCCATTGCGCCGCGCTCCACTGCTCACGCTCGATCGCCTCGTCCGCCATGCGATCCGTCTCCGGACCGTAACGCCATGCGCGGAGGTACAGCCCGCGCATCGCCGCCGCCGCGTTGCGCGCCGGCGTGGGCAAGCGATGATAGAGACCCACCAGCCGCCGATTCACGCGCCGGTCGCCGCGACGCGTTCGAGTATCGATTCCCACTGGGGCAGGACCGCGCTCCAATCGAACGCTTCTACCTTGGCGCGCGCGCGGCGCGACATACCGGCCGCCAACTCGGGCTCGACGACGATGCGTGTCACCGCCGCCGCCATCGCATCTGCGTCGCCGCTCGGCACTAGGAGGCTGTCGCGCGCGTCGTCCAGCAGAAACGGAATACCGCCTACCGACGTGCTCACGACGCACAGGCCGCACGCCATCGCCTCGATCACGCTCACGGGCGTGTTATCGATCGTGCTCGTGTTCAGAAAGACATCCGCCTGGCTCAGGACGTTCGGTACATCGGCCTTGGGCACGCCGCCGCGGAGCTCCACGTGCGCGCCGAGTCCGGCCTCGGCGATGGCGTCCCGGGTGGCGGCGTGCGTTCCGTCGCCGGTATCCGATCCGACCATCGTCAGGTGGACATCCGGGATGGCTTCCGTTAGGCGTGAAACCGTTTGCACGGCGAGCGTCGGATTGTACACGCGATGAAAGGCGCGCAGCCAAACAAGCCGCGGGGCCGCGCGCGTCCGCTCGCGAAATCGATATGACTCGAGCTCGATCGCGTTGGGGACCAGTGCGAGGTCGTCTCGCACGTGACGCAGACGGTCCCGGAGATACATGGATGGCGTGGTGACCGTGTACGCGTCGCGCAGCAAGCGCCGAACCCGCCGTGGCCACCGCGCTGCGAACGCCGGCAAATTGCCGCCGTGCAGCGTGAGTACGTACGGCCGCCGCGCGGCGCGGAGCGTCGCAGTCACCGCCTCGGCCCAGACGAACGCGGCGCCGGAATAGACGTCGACCACGGCCACGTCATAGTCGGCGCGTCGCCGCCAGACCGTGCTCACCATGTCGGCCAGCCGCGCGAGACGCCGCCGCTTGCCCGATGTCGTCAGCGTGGTCCAACCCGCCGAAGCCAGTCGTGCAGCCAGTGCTTCGCCCACCGTCACGCTCGCCCTCGAGCTGGACAGGAAATTTCCGACGAAGAGAACGCGTGGAGTCATCGGCGCGGGGACATCGCACCCATGCGGCGCGACGCGAGACACGAGGTTCGGGTGAAAACGCGGATTGACGACGTCGTGGTCGTGTTGCGTTCCGAACCACACGCAGGTCGCGACCGCACGATGTCATGACTCGCCATGAATCGCCAGAGGCGATGTCATCACTGCATCGCCAAGGACGATCGCACGGCGCAACGCGTCTTGTCACATCGCTCCGATCATCCTTTCCTGTCCGTGCAACAATTCGTGTCCGGCGTAACATTTTCTCGCGCCGCGACCACGCTGTAAGTATGTGAATTTTCTTATAGTTACGCGCCCAAC
>Ga0310811_10002738_pt1 | contig 22018 bp, 25 predicted proteins | sample YCmetagenome_FD_207642 | JGI IMG/M metagenome (GOLD analysis project Ga0310811, IMG submission 207642) | Soil microbial communities from experimental microcosm in Duke University, North Carolina, United States - YC | ecosystem: Engineered > Artificial ecosystem > Soil microcosm > Unclassified ...
AAACGTTGTAGCTTCGCAAGGTCGGGGCGCACCCATATCGCATCCGCTCCGGGTCCGGCGACCGACACACGCTGCACGCCCGGGACCGCCCGGACACGGGGCACAAGATTTGACTCGATGATGCGCTGCACCTGTGGCGCATCCACGCCGCCCGGAACCTGGATTGCGTAGTCGGCAACCTCGTTTATCGCGTTGCCGGAAATTTCCGTCGTCAGGCTTGTGCCTTTCGGCAGCGCACCGTTAATGCGCCCGACGACACCGTTGACTTCCTGCAACGCACTTGCAGCGGTGGTGCCTTCCACGAATCGCGCTTCAATCTTGACGGAACCCTGGCCCACGACCGTTCGCACGTCGCTCAATGACGAGAGCGACGACAGTTCGGCTTCGACGGGCCGCGCAATCAGCCCCTCCAGGTCCAGAGTCGTAGCTCCGGGCAGCTGGGCGACAACGCTCACCTGTGGCATGTTGAACTGCGGCAGGACCTCGGCGTGGATATTGAGGAGCGCATAGATGCCGTAGGCAATCAGCGCTGCATACAGCATGACCCAGAGCAGCGGCCGTTTGGCGATATCTTTGAGCATCTTCTTGTTGGCAGAGGAGCGTCAGTCGGTGTGCTGGTAACGCGTCGCGAAGTCCTGGTGAAAGAGAAGATATGAGTCTTGCGTCACGACCCGCTCACCTTGCGCGAGTCCTTGCCTGATTGACGTCCAGCCACCGTCGGATAGACCCGGAATCACCTGGCGTCGGCGGTTACCGCTCCTGTCACGCACCAGTACCCACCATTGGCCGGCGTCGAGAATGAACGCGGTGGATGGAATGGCTAACCGTTTGTCGTCAGATATGGTCAAAGAAACTGTGCCGACCGCTCCCGGCAAAAGCGCGGTTCCCTTTACGGCATTGAGCCAGACTTCAAGTTGACCGGGCGTGGTAACGCTCCACGACACGTGCTCCACGACCACGTCGATGTGCGCATTCGCACCCTCGGCAAGGAAGACCCCTTTTTTTCCGGCGGCAACCGACGAGGCATTACTTCCATATAGATTCGCTACTACGTGAAGACCACGCGCGGGGACCACAGTTACCAGCGCCTGGCCGGCACTCGCGTATTGACCATCGGCCGCATTGACCGCCGTCACCACGCCCGTCTCCGGCGCGCTAATCACGGCGAGGCTCGCGTAGTTCCGCGAGGCCGACTGTGCCGCTATGAGTTGCTGACGTGCAGTATCGAGTTCGGCGCGCACGCGGATAACGGCATCGCGCGTGCTGAGTTGCTCATCAAGCTTTTGCTGTTCGATGGCGACAGCCTGGGTTGCCGCAGACACCCGTATCTGGGCCGACTTCAGGTCGGCAGCAAGGCGCGCACTGTCAGTTGATACGGTGGGCCCCGTCAGATGCGCAATCGCTTGCCCACTCCGCACCGTTTCACCGGGGAGAACGCGCAAGCCGGAGATGACGCCTGCCGTGGGCGCGCTGAGCACGGTGTTGGATGCTGCCTGCACGCGTGCGGGCGCCGAGAATGTCGTTACGACGCGCTTCTCTACGACAGGCATCGTCACGATGTCCTGGGCGAACGCGCGACAGCCCGGCACGGACCAAGTACCAATGACTGCGGCAAGGAGAATCAACCGGGTCGAATTCACTGAAGGTCCTTGCTTAGCGGCTAGTGGTCAATCGCGCTCACGCCAATCAAGGTGCAAAGCTCGACCTGCTGTTGAAGTACAGAATTCGCGAGCTGTGTTCTCGCGATACGTTGATTCAGCAGCCGCGATTCAAGGTCAGCCAGTATCGGCAGCGTCATATCACCATCGCCGTAGGCGACTCGCGCCAGCTTCACCGACGCATCGAGCGTCGCCTCTGCTGAGATTGCCTCGCGAAGCTGTTCGCGAAGCAGGCTCAACTCCGAGCTGAGTCCGTCGACAGCCGTGTATGCATCTTCGAGCCTTTGGCCGTATTCCTGATAGAGGGCTTCCCGAGTAGCCTTCTCGACTGCGATATTTCCCCGGTTACCGTTGAACAGGGGAAGCGTCACCGAAACGGTAAGCCCTGACGTGTAGATGGCTGTCGTGTCCCGACCTCGTGTGACTCCGATGTCCAGCCGAGGGAACTGACCCAGGAGCGCTGCGCTATAGCGTTCGTCCTGTTCGGCATACCCGGCACGCAGAGCCAGCAAATCGGGGCGACGCTGCCCGAGGTCTGAGAGCGCATTGACGAGGATGTCCTGCGGAACGTCGAATGGCTCGGGTGGAGGCATAAGGGTCAGGTGCGTACCGGGGCGTCGTTGGAGCAGTGTATTGAGCTCCCGTCCTGCCCTGAGATGTTCCTGCCGCAGCGTGCCTAACTGTTGGACGCTGTCGCGGTAAACGATTTCCGCCTGCACGGCCAGGTCACGTGTCACGTCGGTACGCACGAGTGCCTTTTGCATTCGCTCAGTGACACTCCTCTGATGGACCACGAGGTTCTCGACGTCGCTCTCCAGACGCTCGAGGCTTATGTTCAGAACATAAAGCGCATACGCGTGGTTCGCGACCTGCCATTTCGTCCATTCCAAAGCGAGCCGCTGCTTATCACGAGCCTCAGCTGCGGCTCGCTTCTTCGCCGGACGGTCAGCGAGTGCGGACACTTCGTAGCTGAGCCCCACCATGAACGCCGGGACGAATCCTGCCGCGCCAGGACGGTCCGTACTGAAACTGAGTGTTGGGTCCGGCAGCAGGCCGTCCGCGTACTGCCTGGCGGTGGCGATATCGAGTTCGCGCTCTCCACGACGGATATCCGGGCTATGCTCGAGCGCTTGCTGGACGACCTGGTCCACAGTCAGCGCAGGAGTCGGTGCAGCAACGTCATCAGGCCATTGCGGCTCGTCTGGAAGCGGTCTGGGAGCATAGGAAACACATCCATGCAACGCCAATGCGAGCGCTAGAACCATGAGACGGGCGACTCGCGCGTGCGCAGATGTACCGGTGTGCTGTCGACCAGTTGCCGAATCCCTGCTTTGCAACCTACTATCGAAAGCGCCATGGTTCACGATGCATATCCGATTGGAACAAGCCGTTCGGATATTAGTCCGCGACACTTAGTTTTGACTTAGCACCTGCTTCCGACCTCGGTGAGACGCATGAGAATTCTGCTCGTAGAAGACGATGAAATGATTGGCGACGCAATCGTCCAGGCGTTGAGGGACGCAGCCTATGCGGCTGACTGGGTTCACGACGCTGAGTCAGCCACGGGCGCGCTGTTGGGACGCGAGCACGATGTGGTGCTTCTGGACCTGAACCTGCCGAAGCGCGATGGCATAGACGTGCTTCGGTCGCTGCGGGCCGGAGGCAGCAAGGCTCCGGTCATCATTCTCACGGCGCGCGATAGCGTTGAGGACAGAATCGTTGGTCTGGACGCAGGCGCCGACGACTACCTTGTGAAGCCATTCGAAATCGGCGAGCTACTCGCACGCCTTCGGGCGGTGACCCGACGACTCGGCGACCATGGCGATACCAGGATGACCAGCGGAAATCTCACGCTGGACTCAGCTACTCACCTCGCGGTGTACGGCAACACCGAATGCCGGCTGACGAGTCGGGAGTTTGCCCTGTTGAGCGCGTTATTGATGAGGCCGGGGACGGTTCTGTCGAGAAACGAACTGGAGCGGAAACTTTACGCCTGGCAGGAACAGGTCGATAGCAATGCCGTGGAGGTCCTGATTCACGGCATCCGCAAGAAACTGGGTGCGTCTGTCATTCGCAACGTGCGAGGTGTGGGATGGTTGGTGGACAAAGAAAACAATCACGCTCTCTGACGTCGCAACTGTCGGCGTGGATTGGCTGCGTAATTGTGGGCGTAGGTGTGATTGCCTGTGGGCTGTCGTTCGTGTTCGCTTACCAGGAAGCAAGGGAGTTACAGGACGGGCAACTGAAGGAAATCGCTGCGTTGATTGATAGTCGGGCGCTTGCGTTCAGCGGGTCTCGACCATCGATTGAGAGCTCCCAGGACGCGGACGTCAAAGTGGTAATCGACAGGTTGAGCGACGCGACGACGGGCATCGCGCAGGCCGCCGGACTCGTGATTCCCAAGACCATCACTGACGGCTTTCACGACCTGGATGGCAACGGGCAAAGCTGGCGCGTCAATATCCGGACTCTCCACAGCGGCGAGCGCGTCGCCGTTGCAGAACCGTCTGCATTGCGCGACGAAATTGCGCAGGATGGCGCGATGAGAACACTCGTACCCATGCTCCTGCTGTTACCGGCGCTGTTCATGGTAATCGTGGTGATTGTAAGAGCCAAGCTGGCTCCTCTCACACGTCTTGCAAGCGTGGTGGACCGCCGAACCGACATGTCGCTTGAACCGCTTCCTGAAGATGGTATAACCAGCGAAGCATTGCCGTTTGTCAGGTCGATTAACCGGCTGATTGCACGATTGAGGGAGGCCATCAGTCATCAGCGCCGGTTTGTCGCGAGCGCCGCACACGAATTGCGTTCGCCGCTGGCGGCGTTGTCGCTGCAGGCGGGGAATCTGGGAACAACAATTACGTCGGCCGATGCCCGTGAGCGGCTCATGGCACTGCAGTCAGGATTGCGCCGCACCCACAGGCTGGTGGAACAACTGCTCACATTGGCGAGGTCTGAGCAGGGAGCTTTGGAGCAACCGACCAGGGTATCACTGCGCGCCGTGGCAACCGAGGTCATCAACGCCACGATTGGCCTTGCTCGCGAGAAGGATATCGACCTCGGGTTCGAGCATTTCGATGAACTGGAGGTGGTTGTCGATGCATCGTCACTCACGGTGGTGCTGAGAAACCTGGTCGACAACGCGGTGCGATATACACCAGCCGGCGGCAAGGTGGATGTGTCCGTCGTTCGTGCAGGAAGCGAGGTAGTGTTTGAAGTTGCAGATTCGGGCCCCGGCGTTCCGGACGCGGAACTCGAGCGTGTGCTGGAACCTTTCTACCGACTGGACCACTCCATTGCATCAGGAAGTGGACTCGGTCTTTCCATCGTTTCGGAAATTGCACGGCGGACAGGCGGGCGCCTCGCGCTCGAAAACGTCGTAGGCGGATTTCGTGCGCGTTACTTCCAACCATTACGGCAGCAAGGCTGACAGCGCACGATGGAGCATGCGTACGTCCAACTGTTGCATCTGCTCGCTGGTCACCCGGCATGGTCGCTCACGGTCGTTTTCCTTGAGGCCATCGCGCTCGATGCTCACGACAACTGGGGCGCAGGCCTCGGAGCAACCGTACTGGCCAGGGTGGATTGTCATGGCGTTGCGGTGGCGCTGCTGGCGTCACCCGAGGAATGAATGGCGCGTCGTTGCCTCGTTGCGTGCGCGTGTTGGACGTACCCAGGAAGAAATCGTCGCGCTCTCAGTCCAATAGTGAGTCCGTCAACCAGCTAGTAGCAGCGACAGGTCCGGAAGCGCTACGTCAAAGGTTTGTAATAACAAGAGTGCGTTGAGCGACAGGACCGCAGTCGCTGCTACCGTGGCCAATATGGTAGTGAACGTGCGGTTCTTGCGAACTCCCATGATGTCCTGTCGACAACTAAACCATAGCAGCGCCATCATCGGAAACGGCAAGGCAAGACTCAACACGACCTGGCTGGTGACGAGCGCATTGGTCGCGTTCACCCCGAAACCAACAACGACAAAACTGGGCACCATTGTCACGACCCTTCGCACCCAAAGCGGGATACGAAAGCCAATGAAGCCCTGCATAATCATCTGGCCAGCCATCGTGCCCACGACCGAACTGGATATCCCGGAGGCGATTAAGGCAAGGAGAAAAATGCCTGCAGCGCCTATGCCCAGCAGCGGTCCCAGTGTGTGGTATGCCGTCTCGATTTCGGCGACATCAGGGTGTCCCTCGTGGAATGCGCCGGAAGCCATGATGACCATGGCCATATTAATCAGACCGGCGGTGGCCAATGCGATGACGACCTCGAGGTTCGAATACGCGAGCAGCGTGGTGCGTTCAGCTTCTGTCTTAGGGAGCACGCGACTTTGTGTCAGCCCCGAATGGAGAAACAGCGCATGTGGCATGACTGTCGCGCCGATAATGCCGACAGCAATAGTGAGCGCTTCCGAATCCGGAAGGTGCGGCGCGAACGTATGCACGAAGACTGCTGGCCAGGCAATCGGTACGATGAATAGCTCGGCCAGGTATGACAAGCCAATCACGCCGACCAGTCCACCAATTGCCAGTTCGAGTGGACGGAAACCCGCGCGCTCAAACAACAGAAGCGCATAGGTCACGAGAGCGGTGACCACCATGCTGACAAACAACGGCATGTGGAACAGTAGTGACAGGCCGATTGCTCCGCCCAGAAACTCGGCCAAATCCGTTGCCATCGCGGCCACCTCGCTCACACCCCACATGAGAAGGACGAGCGGCTTGGGGAAGTGTTCGCGGCAAAGCTCCGCGAGGTTTCGCCCGGTAACTATCCCGAGTTTTGCGGAGAGCGCCTGAAACAGCATGGCTATCAGGTTTGCCAGCAGCACAACCCAGAGGAGCGTATAGCCGTACTTCGCGCCGGCCTGAATGTTCGTCGCGAAGTTCCCCGGGTCCATGTAGGCGATTGAGACGACCACCGCCGGGCCGAAAAATGGCAGGAACACCCGCGCGCCTCGACCTTCGAGCCGCTCCCGCATCGCCGACGTCGTTTGCTCCGTCAGGGTTTTACGTCTGTCCTTGCGACGAGCACGGTCGTCCATTGCCACTCCAGCCTGTCACCGGCTGCACGCACTGCAGGTCAGCAGTCTGTCTGCGCATTGCAGCATCATTTGCCAGCGCGCTTGGCCTGCCACTTCTTCATGTACGCAATTTCCTCATTTTGTGCCTTGATGATGCTCTTGGCCAGTCGCTTCATGTCGGGGTCCTTGCCGTACTTCAGTTCCACCTTCGCCATATCGATGGCGCCCTGATGATGGGGAATCATGTGCGCCACGAATTCCTTGTCGGTGTTGCCACCGTATGGCGGGGCGCTCATCTCCTTCATCATCTTTCAACCGAGTTCCCGACAATCAATGACTGATTGTCGGGCGTCGCCATGAGGTGATGGGGTTCCTTGCCGACAGCAATCGTGTCGACGACTTTCTGCGTCGCTTCGTCAATCAGGCGTCGTCAGCCTTTGACCGTGGGATGGAATCCTGCCTCTTCGATGACGGCGACCAGTCGGTCCGATGGCAGCGCCGAATCGATTTTCACGACTTTGGTGGTGACATCGATGTCCAGTTTGGCTGCCGGGTCAACACTGTTGACCGCGCGAGTGATTGAGTTTGCGCACCCGCCGCATGACATATCTTTGACTTCGAACTCCATTTTCTGCTCCATTAGCAAATCGGAATCCGAAGCTTGAACCTTCCCATGGCGGGAAGGTCAAGTACTGCGACGCGTCTGCTCGCGAGTCGTCGTCGCAGGTCAGAGGCGGGGCAGGAAAACAGAGAGCGAAATCGCCAGAGCGCAGTTACACACTGACACGGTCACTGTCTTACAGCCTTCCTGAACTGCATGCTAGACTTCTGGACCATGTCCTATTGGCGCAAACTCTTCGTCGTCGTGCTGCTGATACTGAGCCTTCCGGTTCAGTCGTTCGCGGCCGTCTCCATGAAATGCGGGTCGTCGCATTTCGGGAATGAAGTCGCGTCTGCGCACCATGAAGACGCTGATGAGTCGCTCCCGCACCATCACACGCATGATGTGACAGTGGCTGGCAGCGACCATGACAGCCATCCCCATGGCGGCGATGTGCACCATGCACATTCGTGCTCGACATGCGCATCCTGCTGTTTCGGCGGCGCCTTGCCGGGCGCCCCCACGGTGGTGACATCCGCCGACGCTGTTCATTTTGCTCTTCCGATGCCCCGCTCCGACCGCATCGCGTCGTTCCTGACCGGCGGCATCGAACGTCCTCCCCGAATCTCCCTCGTCTAGTCCTTCTGTCGCGGCCGTAGCCGCGATGCGAAATTTCGACCTGATGGCCCGTCGGCTATCCAGGTGACTTACGACGAGAAAATCCATGCGAATGTTTATCTCGGCGCTAGCCGGGGCGGCGGCATTGTTGCCGACGCTCGTGCACGCCACTACTCCATTGCCTGACCCGACGGATGCGGCTGCATCGGTTCCGACGGTTAGCGTGCCGTCCGTCTTTGCGGACTATCAACCATACCGGGACCAGAAAGCGCCCAGCTGGCTGGAGCTCAACCGGGCAGTGACGACCTCGCCCGGAATGCCGGGGATGAGCCACAGCCAGATGCGGTCCGGCGGTGCCGGTGCCAAGAGTAACGACCCCACCTCTCATCAAGAGGAGTCGGCCAAATGATGCGGCATTTCTTTTCGTGCGGCCGCGTAATTGCTGTCGCTGCTGCGGTTGCGTTCCTTGCCGGCTGTACGACATTTTCGAAGGACGGCGGTTTCAATACCGTTTCGACGACCGCGTCGGAACGTCTTGGGAAAGACGCCGTTCTGGTGAAGACGGATGAGGACCGCGACGCTGTCTCAAAGCGGACGCAGGAACTGCTTTCAAAGCCGCTCAGCATGGATGACGCCGTGCAGATTGCGTTGCTGAACAATCGGGGACTGCAGGCCTCATACGGGGAACTCGGCATCTCCGAGGCCGACCTGGTGCAGGCCGGACGCCTGCCTAATCCGGGATTCACATTCAGTCGTGCGCATGGGAACGACTCCCTGAGCATCAATAGAACCTTTACGCTCAGCCTGCTGAATGTCCTGACGATGCCGTTGGCGACGCGCATTGAGAGCAGCCGCTTTGAACAGACCAAGCTGCTGACTGCAGATGCGATGCTCAAGGTCGCGGCCGACGCCCAGCGGGCCTACGTCAACGCGGTTGCAGCCCAGCAGTCGGCCGCGTACGCGGAGCAGGTAAAGGATTCGGCTGAGGCCGGCGCCGAACTGGCATTGCGGATGCAGCAGGCGGCTAATTTCAGCAAGCTCGACTACGCGCGTGAGCAGGCCTTCTACGCGGACGCCGTTGCTCAACTGGCAAGGACGCGACAGCAGTCCGTCGTTGCTCGGGAGAAGCTGACCCGCACGATGGGCCTGTGGGGAGCGGGAACGCAGTACAAGCTGCCCGACCGTCTGCCGGACCTGCCTAAGGACCGTCCAGAGCTGAAGGACCTTGAGAGCTTCGCGATGCAGAACCGGCTGGACATCCAGGCGGCGAAGCGGCAGACGCAAAGCGTCGCAAGCTCGTTGGGTCTCAGCAAGGCTACGCGCTTCATCAACGCGCTGGACGTCGGGTATCAGAACAATTTCACGACATCCGACGGCCACGAACAGGGCTACGAAATCGGCGTCGAAATTCCCATCTTTAACTGGGGTGGTTCGAAGGTTGCACGCGCCGAGGCAATTTACATGCAGTCGGTCAACCGCGTCGCCGAGACCGCGATTAACGCACGGTCCGAAGTTCGCGAGTCGTACTCGGCCTACGTGACCGACTACGACGTCGCAAAGCACTACCGCGACGAGGTCGTACCAATCCGCAAGACCATTTCCGACGAACTCATGCTTCGCTACAACGGCATGCTCGCGAGCGTGTTCGAACTGCTCGCTGATTCGCGCGACCAGGTCGGCGCGGTGAACGGCTATATCGACGCGCTGAAGGACTACTGGCTCGCCGAGACCGACCTGCAACAGGCGCTCGGTGGCCGTCTCCCGCCGCTCGCAATGGTCTCCGCGTCATCCGTACCGACGACGCAACCGGCGTCATCTACAGATTCCGAAGGTAAATGAAATGGTGTCACGTCGAGATTTTATTGGTGGCTCCGGGGCGGCGCTGCTCGGAGCAGCACTGGTCAGCAAGGCTGGCGCTGCGTCGCTGCCTGAGGCGCCCACGATGGCCAAGGCCACGATGCAACCGCCGCTCGCGCCTCCGAATGGCCGTCCCTATACGCCCGTTGCAACGCTGAACGGCTGGTCCTTGCCCTGGCGCATGAAGAACGGCTGGAAGGAATTCCACCTGACTGCAGAGCCCGTGGTACGTGAAATGGCACCCGGCATGAAGGCGAATCTCTGGGGCTACAACGGCCAGGCGCCGGGGCCGACCATCGAGGCAGTGGAGGGCGACAAGGTCCGCATCTTCGTGACCAATAAGCTCCCCGAGCACACCACCGTCCACTGGCACGGGATGCTGTTGCCGTCGGGAATGGATGGTGTCGGCGGCCTCACGCAACCGCATATCCCTCCGGGAAAGACGTTCGTCTACGAATTCGAGCTCGAGAGACACGGCACCTTCATGTATCACCCGCACGCCGACGAGATGGTGCAGATGGCGATGGGAATGATGGGCACCTTCATCGTGCATCCGAAGGACCCAACGGTGATGCCCGTCGACCGCGACTTCGTGTTCATCATGTCCGCGTACGACATTGACCCAGGCAGTTTCACGCCGCGCGTCAATGAGATGACCGACTTCAACATGTGGACATGGAATTCGCGCGTGTTTCCGGGTATCGACCCGTTGCCCATCCGTGCTGGCGACCGCGTGCGTATCCGCTTCGGCAATCTCACGATGACCAACCACCCCATCCATCTGCACGGTTACTCCTTCGAAATAGCTGGCACGGACGGTGGCTGGATTCCGAAGGGCGCGCGCTGGCCGGAGGTCACATCCGACGTCGCGGTCGGCCAGATGCGCGCCATCGAATTCACGGCGAACCGGCCCGGCGACTGGGCGTTTCACTGCCACAAGTCGCACCACACGATGAACGCGATGGGACACCAGGTACCGAATTTCATTGGCGTACCGCAGAAGGACCTCGCGAAGCGTATCAACAAGCTGGTGCCGGACTACATGGCGATGGGCAGCACGGGTGGCGCAATGGGCGAGATGGAGATGCCCTTGCCCGATAACACGCTGCCGATGATGACCGGCACCGGCCCCTTTGGCCCGCTGGAAATGGGCGGCATGTTTAGCGTCGTGAAGGTTCGCGAGGGGCTGGGGCGCAACGACTACCGCGACCCGGGCTGGTTCAAACACCCTAAAGGAACGGTCGCCTACGAATACACCGGTGAGCTACCGGAGAGCTGATTTTTGTCTGGCCGGCATGCAGCCGGCTCAACTTTTATTTAACGCACGGGAAAGAGTGATGAAGAACGTATTTGCATCGATTGCAGTTAGCTGTGCATTGGCAATCTCCGCATCGGCCTATGCGGCCGGCGACATGGGCAACATGGACATGAGCAGCAGCAGTGCCAAACCCGCCGGTGAAAACGCCGCCATGTCACATGGGGAAATCAGGAAGGTCGACGCTGCAGCCGGGAAGCTGACCATCAAAGCCGGCCCGATAGAGAATCTGGGCATGGAAGCCATGACGATGGTGTTCAAGGTGAAGGACCCGGCAATGATTTCGCAGGTCAAGGTCGGCGACAAGATTGATTTCGTGGCCGAAGAAGTGAACGGCGTCGCGACGGTAACCAAGCTGCAGAAGCAGTAATGGTGCACGGGGTGTTGCCATTAAAAGCAGGCAACACCTACTTTGACTATTCAGGATGCGCAAGAACATGAAAACATTCACTCGCAAGCACTTGATGGGACTAGCTACGACAGCCGTCATCGCATTCATGCCGGCTGCTGCGTTCGCGCACGGCAAGCTCGAGAGCGCCGTCCCGGCCTCCGGTGCCACGGTCGACGGGGCACCGGACACGTTGCGACTCACGTTCAACGAGGACCTGGAATCCGCCTTCAGCACCGTGAAAGTAACCGACGCAAACGGCACCGCTGTGAGCAAGGAAAAGGCCAAGGTCGATGCCACGAATCCGCGCGTGTTGACCATTGCTGTCCCGAAGCTGTCGTCGGGTTCCTACTCCGTGCAGTGGGCCGTCATGACACATGATTCCCATAAGACGAAGGGTGCATACGGCTTTCAGGTGAAGTGATGAACGACGGTCTCCTCGGCATCCTGCGGCTCGCGTTCGTCGCTCTACAGAACCTCGGCTTTGCAGTTGTTGTCGGCGTGCTGCTCAGTGACCGGTGGCTCGCGCGCCGACCCTCACCATGGCAGATAGGCGTGAGCCGGCGGCTGGTTCGCGCTCTACGTATTGCGTCGGTCGGCGTACTGATGTCCAGCGCATTTGCATTCTGGATTCATTGCGCGTTGATGAGCGACTCCACGCTGCTGGAGGCGGGGCCTGCAATCCGCTCGATGCTGGTGGAGACCGACTTTGGTCATGCCTGGTCGGTTGGCGAGGGACTGATGCTGTGCGTGGTCATCCTTTCGTTCATGCAGACGGGCAAGTCGATTCGATTTCCGCTAGCCATCTGGTTGGCGGTGGCTGGTGTCGCCCTCGCTCGAAGCAATGGGGGCCATCCGGTCGACGCTGGCCTTTTCAGCCTGCCTGTATGGGCGGACTGGATGCACCTGCTCGCTATCAGCACGTGGGTGGGCCTTGTGCTGGTTGCGACCTACGTTGTGATGCCGCGTTTGTTCGAAGCGGAGGGAACTGAGCATGTGAACATTGGTGCGTTCGTTCAGTCGCTCTCGGACGCTGCCACGTTCGCGCTGATTTTGCTGTTTGCTACCGGTGCGTACAACGGGTGGCGCGGCGTCAATTCGGCAGGCAACCTGGTCGGTTCGATTTATGGACAGATTTTGCTTCTGAAACTTGCGCTGGTGCTCGTTGCCGCCGCACTCGGCGGGCACAATCGCTTCTTTCAGATGCCCAGCCTATTGGCGTCTTTGACAAATGCGTCATCGACATCGCCGGTACGCCACCTCAAACGCTTCGCCGCTGTCCTGCATGTCGAGTCGCTGGTCCTGGCGGGCGTGCTGGTCGCTGCTGCCGTGCTTGCCTCCAGCCCGCTGCCGGACACCTGGTAGCCAGTTCGGCAGCGTTTGTTTCTCACGTCCACGATGGTCACCGCCGCAGGGTCAATTGAGGGCTCAGCCAGCCTCGATTGACTCCCCAGGCAAAGGCCATCTTTTACAGGACCCGACCGCATGTTCGGGTCCTTTTTTTATGGCTCCGAGCCTTGACAACGAAGCAACAGATTCACGTCAAGGCAGCATTCGCCGCCAGCGGCGCGAGCTACGGCAGCCCGCGTGTGATGCATGAACCCACATCGAGAACCGCTTGCACTATCCGCCGCCTGGAGCGGTGGCGCACACGCTTGACCTTCCCATCGTAGGAAGGTCCAAAGTGAAAAATGTGCGGTACGGACCGTGCTCTAAAGGGGCTCAATATGAACATTGGTGAAGCGGCGAAGGCGTCCGGCGTGTCGGCCAAGATGATTCGCCACTATGAGGAAACGGGACTGATTCGGCCGGCGAAGCGCACGCAGTCCAACTACCGCGTGTATTCGCCCAACGATGTGCAGGTGCTTCGGTTCATCAAGCAAGCGCGCCGACTCGGCTTTTCGATGAACCAAATCACCCTTTTGCTCGGGCTGTGGCAGGACGGCCGGCCGAGTAGCGAGGTCAAACGCCTGGCCCTGGAGCATATCGGAGAGCTGGAGCTGCGTATCCGCGAACTCGTTGAAATGAAAGAGACCCTCGAGAACCTGGCGAAGCACTGCAGAGGCGATTCTCAACCTGAATGCCCAATCCTGAATGACCTGACTGCAACGCCATTGACCCAACGCGGTCATGAGACGGTGGCCTGCGGTGGCGCGCTTGACCTTCCAGTAGGGGGAAGGCCAATGCTGGATTCATTCAGCATGAACGGAGAGAAGAAATGGAATTTGAAGTGAAAGACATGACGTGTGGTCACTGCGCGGACCTCATCACGAAAGCGGTAAAAGACGTGGACCAATCCGCGATGGTCCACCTATACCTTGACCAAAAGCGGGTGAAGGTTGTGTCTGACTCGTCGCCCGATGAGTTTCTGCATGCAATCTCCGAGGCGGGTTACAGCCCGATGTCGAAAGATTGACTTGCGCCCCGAGCCTCCCTTGGCTCGGTTGTGGTTATCAATCAGGTGATGAAAATGGAAGCAACAGTGCCGCAGACCGGTGGTAGAAAGCCGACCAAAGAATGGGATTTGCCAGTGGAAGGAATGACTTGCGCGTCTTGCGTGAGCCGGGTTGAAAAAGCGATTTCAAAAGTGCCGGGCGTCGAACGGGCGACCGTGAATATCGCCACCGAGCGTGCGAACGTAACGACGGACTCATCCGTCGTGCCGGATGCGCTTGTTGAGGCTGTGAAACGCGCCGGCTACGAAGTGCCACAGTCGTCGACCTCGCTTAACGTGGGCGGCATGACATGCGCATCCTGCGTTTCGCGCGTCGAAAAGGCGCTGCTCCGGGTAGCCGGCGTGACTGACGCCGTCGTGAACCTCGCAACAGAGACCGCAACGGTGCGCGGCTTTGGAGTTAGAGAGGATGCGCTCGTCGCCGCCGTCTCGAAAGCGGGCTATGAGGCATCGTTGCACACCGACGAAGCGAAGCAAGCGCCGTTGCCCCGGCGAGATAGCGAGATGCTGGCAGTTTTAGTCTGCGCGCTGCTCACGTTGCCGCTGGCCGTGCCGATGGCCGCCCAGTGGTTCAGTCTGCACGTGATGCTGCCACCGTCCGTTCAACTCGTGCTCGCGACAATGGTGCAGTTTGCCTTCGGTGGGCGGTTCTACAAGGCTGCATACAAGGCGGTTCTGGCGAGAGCCGGCAACATGGATTTGCTGGTTGCGCTCGGGACTACTGCTGCGTACGGGCTGAGCGTGTATGAACTGATGGCTCACCCGGGCGAAACGGGCCACCTGTACTTCGAGTCAGCCGCCATCGTCATTACGCTGGTGCGTTTCGGCAAATGGCTGGAAGTGCGTGCGAAACTTAAGACGGCCGAGGCCATACGGGCGCTGAATGCTCTGCGGCCCGAAACGGCGCGCGTGCGCGCAAACGGCGAAGAAAAGGACATTCCACTGTCCCAGGTAAGAGTAGACGACAGCGTGGTGGTTCGTCCTGGCGAGCGAATTCCGGTCGACGGCGTGATTCTGGAAGGCCAAAGCGATATTGACGAGTCGCTCATCACGGGTGAGAGCTTGCCGGTGTCCAAGGGCGCAGGCGACGCGGTCGTCACCGGCTCAATCGTGGCGCATGGCTACCTTGTTGTGCGGACGACGGCCCTCGGCGCGGACACGATGTTGTCGCGCATTATTCGGCTGGTCGAGTCCGCACAGGCCGAGAAGGCGCCGATTCAGCGTTTGGTGGACAAGGTCAGTGCGGTATTTGTGCCGGCTATATTGGGCATTGCATTGCTGACCTTCTTCGGCTGGCTCGCTGTGAGTGGAAGTGCCGAAATCGCAGTGCTGAACGCGGTCGCGGTACTTGTCATTGCCTGTCCCTGCTCGCTCGGTCTTGCGACCCCTACCGCGATTATGGCGGGCACCGGCGTGGCGGCCCAGCACGGCATACTCATCAAGGATGTCGAAGCCCTGGAACTGGCGCATAAGATGAACGTAGTTGCGTTCGATAAGACGGGCACGTTGACCGAAGGCAAACCCAGCCTCGTCATATTCGAGCCGGCGCATGTGTCACGAAACGAGGCGCTGCGGCTTGCTGCGTCGGTTCAGCAGGCGAGCGAACACCCACTTGCCCGTGCGGTCGTCGCGGAAGCACAACACGAAGGAGTTGCACCGAGCAGCGTCGCAGACGTCGCAGCGCTGCCCGGTCACGGCATTGAAGCTACCGTGGACGAGCGGCAACTCGTCATTGGCAGTGACCGGTGGTTGGGCGGACGCGCTGTCGAGGTGCCGAGCGAATTGCAACAAGCAGCCAAAGAAGCGCAGGCCTCGGGTTTGACCGTGTCATGGTTGATTGAAACAAAACCCGATTCGCGCGTGCTCGCCTTGATGGCCTTCGGCGACGCCATAAAGGACACCGCGCGTCATGCTATCGGAGCGCTCTCAGAGATGGGCGTGCGCACGGTCCTGCTTACCGGTGATAACTGGGGTAGCGCGCAGCGCGTGGCAAAGGAACTGGGCATCGACGAAGTGCATGCAGAATTGCTGCCCGAGGACAAAGCGAACACCGTCGCCGCGTTGCGTAAGGCTGGCGCGGTTGTCGGTATGGTCGGTGACGGGATAAACGATGCGCCCGCGCTGGCAGCGGCTGACGTTGGCATTGCCATGTCAACAGGCACGGATGTCGCGATGCATGCCGCAGGCGTGACGCTGATGCGTGGCGACCCGTCGTTGGTGGCCGACGCGATTGACATCTCACGCAAGACGTATCGGAAGATTCGGCAAAATCTCTTTTGGGCATTCGTCTATAACGTCGTTGGCGTGCCTCTGGCGGCTTTTGGTGTGCTCAGTCCCGTCGTGGCGGGAGCCGCGATGGCCTTCAGCAGCGTTAGTGTTGTCAGCAACGCATTGTTGTTGCGCACGTGGAAACCGAAGGCAGGCAGGTCGGCGTCAGGCACTGTTGACATTGGCGCCGTTCAGGAAGAAAAAGCACGTGGTGCCTTAGCCACACCTCACTGAGCGGCGGCCTTCAGCGGAATAGCATGGATGGCCGGGCGCCGGAAGTGCGTGCATTTCCGTTGAGTCATTTCGCTGGCGGGTCAATTGCCGGGGGCAGGTGCTGCGTCCCGCCACCATAATCGTCAGTCGGTGCCGGCTCTGTGCGCTGAGCGACACCAGCAACAGATTCGCGGGTACATGGATAAAACGGCTCCTTCTTCAGACATTGCTCCTCCTGTTGCTCTGCGCCGCGCTTCCCATCAGTGGTGTTCGGGTTAGCCGACACACGGCAACCAGAGCCGCCTGACTTCGCTCCCAAAATCATCAGGACAACACCGACTATGAGGATACGTGCCGCACGAAGCGAAGACCTCGATGCCATCAAAGCATTGCTCGCAGAGAACGAGCTGCCGGCGTCCGACATAACCGCGGACTTGTTGACTTACTTCGCCGTGGCGGAAGACGCCGATGGTTCTGTGGTCGGTAGCGTTGGGCTCGAGCGATTTGGAAACAGTGCGCTGCTGCACTCGCTGGCGGTTGCGCAGACTCTCCGCAGCGCTGGATGGGAGGTCGCCTGCTGGCGCATGCGGAAGACGTTGCGCCAGCCATAAACATAACGGAACTTTGGCTGCTCACGACGACGGCCGTCGAGTCCTTCCTACGGGCCGGCTACACGGTGGCGAACCGAAGCAGCGCGTGTGCGGAATTGCTGGGCCAGTAAGCAGTTAGCAGAAAATTGAGTCCGGCGGGCGCGGTCTACATCAAGATGACCTTGTGGCGTTAATGATGGGCTTGCGGCAGTTTTCGCGCGCACTGAACGTTGGGCGCCGAGTCCCGAAGTTGGACCAAACGCGAAGGCTGCCGAACAAAAGCACGCGCGGTTCGATGCAAATGACCAATAGTCGCAGCCAAAGCCGAACGTGGCTTCAGCTACTTTTCAGGAAGACTGCCGTCTACGGGTCCGTCGTCAATCACAACGGTATTGGCTAGCCGGTCGTGCAGCGCCTGCTTTCGTTGGTTGAATAGCACCCACAAGAATCCTGCACCGCATGTCGAGAAGCTCAGCAGGTAGCCGAGTGTGCGCAAACCGGCTTGCCTCATTGTCATCGGTTTTCCAGTGTCGGCGTCGACAATCCGCATGTGTAATGCCCGTTTCCCCTGGTGAAGTACCCCATACGGCCCATAGTACGCCGGTAACGAGTATGGGTATGCACTGTCCGATTGCTAGCCACAGCGCGATTGACAAAGCGAAGGACTCCGGTGCCACGAGGATGTCAACTGTTGATGGACCGAGCGGGACGAAAAGTGCGATTACGGTCCACCAAATCGAATCGATGGCCAACGCGCTGGCGCGTCGCGAGTAAGAGGCATATCGCATCGGAAGCTTGGTATCAGACTAGCTAAAGTGGCATGTGAATCCGCGCGACGCGACGGAGCTTGAGAATATATCTTGATTATCGCGTCAGCAAACGTCATCGGAGTGGGTGTGTGACGTCCCTTGTGCCGGCAACCAGCCTTCTGCCACTCTGACGTCCTCATCCAGTTCGTCTCGCTGGATGCCCTCGCCTGAGCCCGAAATACGCAAGAGCTCCCGCTGAGATGGCGTCGCGGTAATTAGTCGCGGAGGCGAACTTGCGGCTCACGACCGTTTCTCAGCACCACGGTGAAGCTTATGTCATCACATAGGCTCGTTTGATTCGGAAGTGCTGCAGCGAAATAGCAAGACCCGAAAACCGGAGCGACCTGGACGGGCCGCGGTCGCCCGCTCGGGAAGATTGCGAGTGTGAAGGACCGCGCGTGGTTCCTCATGGACGGCAGTGCAGCACGGTCGACGCGGGCTGCTGCGAACCCAGCGCAAGCTCCGGGCAACTACGTGCGCGGACTGCAGCCCGAAGGTACCGAGAGCCGAAGAGCGGGGCATCATGGAGCGCGGACCGGCACCATCTTGGCTCGCAGCCTTGAAAGACCGTACAAAGCTTTTGACTGTAGGTGCATCGGGCGGAACTGCCGCCAGCGCTGGCGTTGTAGCCAAGAACGGGCCGCAAAGAAGGGTAATTTGTGCAACGAACTGGCATCCGTGGCTCCGGAACGAAGCGTTCACGGCGCCGCCGCAGTCGGGCAGAGTTGCGGCCAAAATGGCAAAATATCGGCTCCGCTGTAGTGGCCGTTAAGCTTGCCAGGATGTTTCTTTGCTGTCAGATTCCTTCGAAGTACCGTCGTCCACTCATATCCCCGAAGCAGTGACGCTCACAATTCGCCACTTCGGCTGCGGCTCCGGGCAACGCACGCGCATCATCGACGACCACGCCGGCCTCATCGTTCCGAGCTACATGCTGAGGTTCCGCGGTTTCGAGATTCCAGTGTCAACCGAAGACACCGCAGGCACCCTCGAGGCGCGCATTCTAGCTCATCTCGTAGGCACATGAGGCCGCCTAGCGGCTGTGCCGCATAGGGCGACGTGCGCCGGTATGGCGTGGTCGATACCCGAGAGGAAAGAAGCAGGCGCAAGACAGAAACCGTAAAGCCGAAAACGGTTTGCACAGCGCGGGGCAAACCGTTCTACCGGAGCCTGCCTTATTGGCGCGCGATGCTTACCGCAGCAGACACACCTGCTGATGCATCTGCTGGCAATAAGCGCTCAAGGGGCCAAAAATGACAGCCGCCACATCCTGGTGAAGGTGCCACCGCTTTCGTCGTGAAGGATTTGACCTGACCGGAGAGCTCGAAGTCGACGTTGTGACTGCGACCCTCGGACGCATCCTTCGAAGCAAAGGCATAGGCGACCGACAGACCCCGGTTGCTCGCCCTGATAGAACCGCCGTAGACCGACCTGTGATTTGGAATGGCGAGTGACTCGCCGCGCGGCTAACAAACCGTTACAGGAGAAATGCCTGCAGTTTCGCCCTTCTGTTTTTTGGTCGCCTACCATTGCGTGGATGGTATCGGACCGCTCGGGCGGATTGGGTAATCTGGACCCGTAATACAAGGTAGGTAGGTATGGCTCTCCATGTGAAAGCGAGGCGCCCTGATGGAGCGCCGGCACCCCTTGGACCTAAGCTTAATGCGCCTGTCGATGTGATGGCTGCGACGCCAGACGTAGTGGCGCTTCGCGAAGTCGGGCTGGTCCAACTGATTGCATCGGAGCAAGGCGAAGCCAGGTTCGCACTTACAGCCGAGGGAAATGCCGTGTTGCGCGTGCTTGGCGCTGGATGATTCTGATTCGGTAGCTATCAAGCAGGTGTGATGATGGACGCAGTCGTGTTGAAGTCGACTATCACCTGTCCGGTGTGCGAGCATATGAAGGACGAGTTGATGCTCACCGACGCCTGCGTGTGGTTTTACGCATGCGAGCATCCTGCGGGCCTAACCAGGCTATTGCGTCGGGCGTGGAATAACAGACCCGAAGAACACGACCCACGTCTGAAAGTCATCGCTGAAGGTTTCGAATCGATGTGGCACATGTGCAGCAACGAACAGAAAATCTCCGGTCTCGAAAGCAACAACTTCATCCTCGCGCCAGAACGTGCCGTGACCTGACGCGACAAAATATAACTCGTCGCGGTCGTGCGGTTGCTGCGTGTCGGGCGTGCGTGGCGAGAACAACTCCAGCGATACGCCTTGTCGCTCGAACAGTTCGATAAAGGGTAGGGGCTGCGCGGCGAGTGTGGCGCGCAATTGTTCATGCGATAGTTTGAGTGGATTGGATTCAGCCATGTTCGTTTCCCTTGGCCCGTCCACTGTAGCCAGCCCGGGACGCGACCGCGCGCGTCAATTTACGTCGGCCGGCCCGATAAGAGCGCATCGAACGCTTCACGTGCCTCTTTCAGTTCCTGCATCGCAGCTTCGAACCTGACAAGTTCGAGAGTCGATGGCTGGCCGTCGCCGTCTGATGCGAAGTGTCGTTCAAGAGCGGTGGACGCGGCTTGCACATCGCGCGCCGCGCTGACAACTCGCTCCAGGGCCCGTGCTTCGTCAGTGTTCGTCTTTTCTGTCGACATACGGCTCCTTTGCGCGGGATAGTCGACCGTCAGTGCGCATACTATTTGCCATGACTGTGAGATTCGTTCGCATCCCTATACGGACAAATAGTCATGCCCCATGACTCCGGGCTCGCAACGAATTGTGCGCGCCTTTCGGAGCGTTGTCTCATCGAGTATGACTCCGCTTTGGCGGCCGAGAGTGTCCGCCCACGTGCCGCGGAAGCCGGGTGGAGCGGGTCTACGCAGTTGCACGAAATGCCCCGGCACTCTCCTATGCGCGTCCACACTCGGCAATTCGGCGCCGTGCGCGCGAACCGATGCAATCAACCTTGCGACGACAATCTCGTGGCGAACCAGGCGACGTCCATCAAGGACCAGCCGCGAGCGTAGCGCACGGTGGTCCCCGGCGTTACAGCAGGACGGACCGGCCATGACGACTCACGCGGCAAGGCGGTCGGAATCATCCCGGGCCTATTAACTCTCCGCCCAAAAGGGGCACGATGACTGGTTCTCTTCGCCGGTTTCTTCCGTTATTCCCGTCTTGCGCCGGCGCCGAGCCTTCGTGGCCCCTGTGTCAGCGTCCTGTTTGGAAATTGGTCATACGCGTGTCTGGTTGCGCACAAAATCGGGGGCCACGACTTCATCGCGTAGCAGCAAAAGTTTTTTTGCGCCTTGCAGGCGGCAAACATAGGGTTTATACTTAATTCGTCTCCTCCATGTCTCCTCCTGATATGGATTCAACCCGCCGCTTGGCGGGTTTTTTTTATCCTGACGAGATATCGCGGACGTGGGCCGCGCGGGACCGTGCTAATCATGCGAGGCCCGGTTCTCAGTCCCTAAGTCTTGCTGCTTGCATGAATGGAGCGCCCTTCGCTAAAAGCCACGCACATCAGTCACTTGGCACGCTAGCTGGCGAATCATCCAGAGACTTGTGAACAATTCTTGTGGACCATGGACCCGCACCCCACGGGTAGGTGCTCGGCCGCCAAAACGGTCGGGATGCGAGCGCCGCTGGACACATACCCTATCCGGGCTCACGGCATCTGCAACGGTACCGGGTCCGTCGGTCGTTGACCGGATTCAAAGCGCACGTCTACGGAAACCGACCGTCGTTCGTCGATAACGGACGAGCCGCTGATGGAGATTGCTGCAGCGGGACATGACCGATGTATTGTTCCCATAAAGCCTGAAAACCATCGATGCATGGCTGAATCCAGAGGGTTTTGACCGAGCAACGCAATACGCCATTCTGGATGACCGAGACCGGCCATGCTACGAACACCTTGGCTGCGTGAGATTGCCGCCGCCCCCACGTGTAATGTTGCCCTTGTCCTGAAGCTCGTCGGACACGACACCAGAAATCTCGAACGGAGCGGTGCGCAATTGACGAGTCGACGACTGGAGCAGGCTCGACGCCGTTCGGAGCGACGCAACACTAGAGGCTTTAGCGGGCTTTCGCCGCGAGCACTAGAAGAGGCCCACCCATTCGTGCGAACCTCGAACTCAATCGGATTGGTCGCGGTCCGCACTTCTGTGCACAATGGCCGTTACGCCGACGCTTCTGCGAGGGCGCGACTTCGTTCGGCTTTGAGCAAGCCTTCTACCACTCTCGCTTCGGCCTTGGCGATACCACCAAGAGATGCCA
>Ga0310811_10002739_pt1 | contig 22013 bp, 22 predicted proteins | sample YCmetagenome_FD_207642 | JGI IMG/M metagenome (GOLD analysis project Ga0310811, IMG submission 207642) | Soil microbial communities from experimental microcosm in Duke University, North Carolina, United States - YC | ecosystem: Engineered > Artificial ecosystem > Soil microcosm > Unclassified ...
CCGAGGCCGGGACCCGTGTTCGCGTCGAGGCGATCTGAAGAACGAACGCGAGCAGCAGGAAGATGCCACCGCACCACCAGCTCGCCTTCGTCAGGAGGTTGCCCGCCTGGCGCGTGCCGATGAGCGAATCGGCGGCGGACGTAGCACCACCGAAACTCGCGGCGAGCCCACCGCCCTTTCCGCTCTGCAGCAGGATCGCGGCGACGAGGATGATGCTGTCGAGAATCAGCAGAATGACGAGAAACGTGTACAGCATTGCTTGAGCGAGGGCTGGACGATTGAGAAATGCAGCCGCGTAATATCGCTGGCGTGAGCCCGGTGGGTCAACCCGAACGGACTGTGGCCCGGACGATTGTCGCCCAGCCGTCCGCGTCGAGGCTCGCTCCACCCACGAGAACGCCGTCGACCTCGGGTGCACTGATCAACTCGGCCACGTTGCCACGACTCACGCTCCCGCCATAGAGCACGGGAATGTGAGCGGCGCGCTCCCCGGCCAGCTCCTTCAACACGCGCCGCACCACGGCGTGCATGGCCGAGGCGTCGTTGGGCGATGCGGTACGGCCCGTCCCGATCGCCCACACGGGCTCGTAGGCCACGAGCGCAGTCGCGATCTGCGCGGGCTGTAAGCGTGCGAAACCCGCTCGCAGCTGCCTCACGACGACGGCTTCCTCCGTGCCTCGCTCTCGTTCTTCGAGCTTCTCTCCCACGCACAACATCGGGACGAGGCCCGCGGCGGCAACCGCGGCGCACTTTAGCCCCGTCTGCTCGTCGGTCTCGCCGAAGATGTGGCGTCGCTCCGAGTGCCCCACGAGCACGAGTCGAGCACCTGCGTCGCGCGCGATGGGCGCCGACACCTCGCCGGTGAACGCTCCTTTGGGTTCCCAATGGACATTCTGCACGCCGACCAGAATGTCGGTGCGGTCGCGAAGCGCATCGGTCACTGCGGGCAGCGTCAGCGCGGGAGGAAAGAACGCCACGGTCCGGTCTGCGCGTCGCGCGTAGTGCACGAGAAAGGTGCGGAGAAACGCCTTCGCGTCGGTCGGGCCGTGGTTCATTTTCCAGTTAGCGGCGAACACCGGCTTTCGGAGCATCACCGGCGAGACTCCAGCGCTTCTACTCCTGGCAGCGGCTTTCCTTCGAGGAATTCGAGTGACGCGCCCCCGCCCGTCGAGACGTGGCTCATGCGCGCCTCGAGCTCTGCCTCGGCCACTGCCGCTGCGGAATCTCCACCGCCGACGATCGTCGTGGCGCCCTTGTTCGTCGCGTCGGCCATGGCCTGTGCGACGGCACGTGTGCCCGCATCGAACGGCGGCGTCTCGAACACGCCCATCGGCCCGTTCCAGACGACCGTCTTCGCGGTCGCGATCGCCCGTGCATACGAGCGCATCGTCTCGGGCCCGATGTCGAACATCGCTTCGTTAGGCGGGATCGCGTCGCGCTTGACGGCGTGTGCGCCGGCAGCCTGCTCGAGCGACGGAGCCACCATCGCGTCGTGCGGAAGCGTGAGGCGGAATCCGGCGCGATCCAGCAGCGACTTCGCGAGATCGACCCGGTCGGGCTCCACCAGCGACTTTCCGGTTTCGAGGCCCATCGCCTTGTAGAACGTGTTCGCCATCGCGCCGCCAATGAGGAGCCCGTCGACCTTCGGCAACAGCGACTCGATGACGTCGATCTTGCCCGAGATCTTCGCGCCGCCCAGGATCGCGATGAACGGTCGCTGCGGATCGGCGAGAGCGGAGCCGAGGTACTCGAGCTCCTTCTCCATCAGGAGGCCCGCAACCGCCGGATGCAGATACTTGGCGACGCCGGCGGTGGACGAGTGCGCACGATGCGCCGCACCGAAGGCGTCGTTCACGTACAGATCACCGAGTCGCGCGAGCGCCTTGGCGAGGGCGTCGTCGTTCTTTTCTTCACCCGCGTTGAACCGCGTGTTCTCGAGGAGCAGAATTTCGCCGTCCTTGAGCTCACGCGTGGCGGTCACGGCATCGTCGCCCTCGAGCGCCGAGACGAATCGCACAGGGCGGGACGTCAACTCGCCAAGTCGCTTGGCGACGGGCGCGAGCGAATACTTTGGCTCGGGTTTTCCGCCTTTCGGCCGGCCAAGGTGTGAGAGCAGCACCACGCGAGCGCCGCGCGCTGCGAGCGCTTCGATAGTCGGAAGCGCCGCGCGGATTCGCGTGTCGTCCGAGACGTTGCCGCTCTCGTCGAGCGGCACGTTGAAATCGACGCGTACGAGCGCACGCTTTCCGCGCACTTCGGCGTCGGTGAGATCGCGGATGGTTCGTTTGGTGATCATGGCAGTGTCTTGTCATCCTGAGCCGTCAGGCGAAGGATCTTCATCGTCCCGAAAGAGAGCCCTCTATCGGGAATCTGAGGATCCCTCGCTTCGCTCGGGATGACAACTAGAGGCGAACACCCATGAAACGAAGCATGTCCACGCAACGCGAGGCGTAGCCCCACTCGTTGTCGTACCAGCCGGAGACCTTCACGAGCGTACCGTCCACGACGTTGGTGCTCTTCGCGTCGAGGATGCAGGAGTGCGGGTTTCCGATGTAGTCGGAGGATACCAGCTCCTCGGTCGAGTACGCGAGAATGCCGTGCATCGGTCCGTCTGCCGCAGCCTTGAACGCCGCGTTGATCTGCTCCACCGTCACCGGCTTATCGACTTCCACCGTCAGATCGGTGAAAGACACGTCGGGCGTCGGAACGCGGATCGCGATGCCGTCGATCTTGCCCTTCACCTCCGGGATCACCAGCGACGTCGCTTTCGCCGCACCGGTCGTCGTGGGAATGATCGACATCGCTGCCGCGCGGGCACGCCGCAGATCCTTGTGCGGAAGGTCGAGGATGTTCTGGTCGTTGGTGTAGCTGTGGATCGTCACCATGGACCCGTGGCGGAAGCCGAAGGCATCGCGCACGACCTTCACCATGGGGACGAGGCAATTGGTGGTGCACGACGCGTTCGACACGATGTGATGCTTGGCGTTGTCATACTTGTCGCTGTTCACGCCCATCACGATGGTGATGTCCTCACCCTTCGCCGGCGCGGAGATGATCACCTTTTTGGCGCCGCCCTTGATGTGTTTCGCGGCGTCCTCCGCCTTGGTGAAGCGACCCGTCGATTCGAGCACGATGTCGACGCCGAGATCTTTCCATGGCAGTGCTGCCGGATCCTTCTCCGCGAAGACCCGAACTTCGTCGCCGTCGACGCAGATGCCAGTTGCCGACGTGCTCACGTCGCCGTCGTACGTGCGGTGCACGGAGTCGTACTTGAAGAGATGCGCGAGCGTTTTGGTGTCGGTGAGGTCATTCACCGCGACGAAGTCGAGGTCCGCGACGCCCTGCTCTTTCGCCGCCCGCAGCACTTGCCGACCGATCCGGCCGAAGCCGTTGATACCCACCCGAATCGCCATTTCCCGATCTTCCTCACGAAAGCGGCCGGTCACTCGCGGAGCGAGCGCGGCCGAAGGTGACATAGCTGATGATGCGAGCGCCGCCTTGCATCAACGTTTCCGCGCACGCGTTCAGTGTCGCGGCCGTCGTGACGACGTCGTCAACGAGCACGAGGTGCGCGCCACGCAGGCGCGTCGACACCGACGACGAAACATCGAATGCTCCGGCCACGTTGCGCAAGCGGTCACTTGGTGTGAGACGCGTCTGCGTTTCGGTGTTTCGCTGGCGCGACATGAGATCAGTCCAGACGGGTATGCGCCATCGCGATGCGAGCGCGCGTGCAATGAGCTCGCTCTGGTTGAATCCACGTTCGCGCAGCCTCGCGTGCGAGAGTGGAACCGGAACGAGGGCCGTTCGCTCTTCGATGACGTCGATCGGCCACGCGAGACGCGCGATGCGGTCAGCCATTCCCTCTGCCGCCGCTCGCCAGCCGTCGTACTTGAGGGCGTGGACGATGGCGCCGCCCGCGCCGCTCGGCGCCCAGCACACCGATCGCACCGCGCGAATGAATGGCGGAAGCAGGTCGCACCATCGACAGCTGTGCTTGATGTGCGGGTGCCCGCATCTGGTGCACTGCGGGTGAGGCAGTGCGTCGAGGCGCGTCCAGCAGCGGCCGCAGACTACGCCTCGCTCGTGAGCTGCGAGCGGAGATTCACAGACCACGCAGCTGCGCGGCAGGAGGAGATCGGCGATGCCGGCCGCGGCACCGCGCAGGAGGCGGAGCGCACTCGCAGCGCGTGGCGAAGCGATCCGTAGAGGCTGGAGCGGGAACATGGCGTTAGCGCACGACCGCCCGACGCATGACGTCGCGGTCCGGCGGCGTGCCGAACCACCGCTCGAAGGCAAGCGCTCCCTGCTCGATCAGCATCGTTAGGCCGTCGGCGGCGCGGTGTCCCCCGGCGCGGGCGGCGCGTACCAGTGGCGTTTCGTTTCGGCCAACGACGAGGTCGAGGACAATGGCGGATGCGTCGAGCGACTCAGCGCTCACCGGCATCGATGAATCATCGAGCCCACTCGGCGTGGCGTTGATCACTAGCGCCGCGCCGCGAACGCTCGTCACGGCGTCACTCACGGCGCGTGCCCGGGTGAAGCGCTCGCATAACGCGAGCGCGCGAGCCTCGGTCCGGCTGTACACTCGCACGTCCTGGAAGGCGTCGCGCTCGAGCGCGGTGAGCACCGCGGCGGCCGAACCGCCAGCTCCGAGCACAGCAACGGGTCTGGTACGGTCGAGATCCGGCGCCGTCTCCCAGAGCAGCGCACGAAAGCCGCCGACGTCGGTGTTGTCGCCGACGAGCGTTCCATTTTCGATCCAGAACGTGTTCACCGCGCCGACGCGTTCCGCGAGCGCGCTCACTCGAGCACACCGCGACGCGACGTGCGCTTTGTGCGGTATGGTCGCGTTGCCCCACGTGTTTTCCGCGATGAGCGCGTCGAGCGTCGCGTCGAGCGCGGCGGGTGTAACGTCGAGCAGCTCGTATCGAACCGGCAATGCCGCGTGCCGTAATGCGGCGTTCTGGAACGCGGGCGACAGCGAATGACTTACCGGGTGGCCGAGGAGAACGAGCCGACCCGGCAGCCCCGTCACGAGGCGCCCGGCGCCTGCTCCGCCGCTATGCGGTCGAACACGCGTTTGATCTCCCGCTCCAGCTCCTCGTACGTCGCGCGATAGACATCGAGGTCGCCGCCAAACGGGTCACTTACCGCGCGATCGCTCGAGCCGTGTGCCGCGTAGTGAGTGAGGAGATGCGACTTCCCCTCACCGCCAAGCGCCTCTGCGCGCTCGAGGTGATGCGGACCCATCGCGAGAATCACGTCGTTCTCCATGACGATCTCGCGCGAGAGCTGCCGGGCGCGATGGACGCTCAGGTCGACACCATGCTCGAGCGCTACGAGCAAGCTTCCGTCCGATGCCGGCGAGCCATTCCATGCGCTCGTCCCCGCGCTCGAAACATCGAAGTCAATGAGCCCGCGCTCGATCGCTTCGCGACGCGCGATTCCCTCGGCAAGAGCGCTGCGGCAGGTGTTGCCCGTGCAGATGAACAGAATCTTCATTCGCGGTTACACGTCTCCGATCAGATCTGGTGCGCTCTCGCGCAACGTCGCGGCGGGAACGGCACCCGGCCGTATCACGCGCGGTCGCGGCCCCGTGCAGTCGATGACCGTCGATGGATTGGATGGCTGAAGGCGCCCGCCGTCGAGCACGCGGATCCTGCCGCGCGTCACTGCATCGCTCCACTGATGCAAAATTTCAGTCGCAGACATCGCTGGCGGTACCCCCGGCAGGTTTGCGCTCGTGGACGTGATCGGATCGCCGTACGCCTGAATGAGCCGAGTGAGCCCGACGTGCGGCGTCCATCGAACGGCTATGCCGCCTTCGGGCCCGCGAAGTCGGTCGGGTACGCGACGCTCACCGCCGGGTAACACGAGCGTCACGGGTCCTGGCCAATGTCGCGCGGCAATGCGCGCGGCGGAGCTCGTCAGGTGAAGACCGAGTCGCGTGAGCATCTCGCTCGCCGAGATGAGGAGCAGAAAAGGCTTCGCGCCCGGACGCCGCTTGAGCTTTACGAGTCGTTCCACCGAGTCGTAGTCCACCGCGGTGCCAAAACCGTACACCGTTTCCGTCGGGTACGCGAGCACGCCGCCGGCTTGCAGGTGTGTGATCGTTCCACCGATCGACGCTTCCACTTCATCGGGGGACCAGAACGGAACGGCTCTCGGTTCCGGGCGTGTCACTCGTTCACCGAGAACAGCGCGTCGGCGCGTGCGAAGTCACCCTCATCGGTGATCTTCATCGCACGCTCACTGCCCCGCACGACGACGACCGGCAGACCGAGCTGCTCGAATAGTGCGGCGTCGTCCGTGGCAGTAATACGCTCCGCGCGCGCTTTCGCGTGCGCCTGCTCGATCAGGTCGCGCGGAAACGCCTGTGGTGTCTGCGCCCGCCACAGGGTGGCCCGGTCCAGCGTACGCACGACGCGTCCACTGTCATCGACTTCCTTGAGCGTGTCGACGACTGGCAGCGCGGCAATCGCGCCGCGACCACACCGCGCTTCCGCGATGACGCGATCAATGGTCGCATCGCTGACGAACGGACGTGCCGCATCGTGAATCAGTACGACGTTGACCTCGTCAGGCAGGTCCTCGAGCCCGTTCGCGACGGATTCCGTGCGTTCGCGGCCGCCAACTGACAGCAGCAGCCGGTCGATGTCACACTGAAAAAGCCACGGTGGCGGGTCGCCAACGAATGCCTTCGGCAGCACGCACACGACCATCGCGACGTCGCGCCGCGAATGAAACGCCTGCACGCTGTGCAGCAGCATCGGCTTCCCTGCGACCCACCGGAACTGTTTGAGCTCGGCTCCGCCCACGCGACTCCCCGACCCTGCAGCAACGATCACGACGCCGACGTCGGCGTCCTCCGCTCCCGCTCGAAGGTCCGGAGGTGTAGCGTCGCGGGGCAGATTGCCGGGTGCGCGGACGTCACCGTGATGGTCCTCGTGACGGTCCGTGCTCACGAGAACAACGATCCGAAGAGGTCACTCACCGTGCGGATACCGACCGCGCGAATGCCGGCCGCTGATCGACGAGGAACTCCACGGTCCGAGAGATAGGCGGTCGTCATGCCCATCTTTGCGGCTTCCGCCAATCGGCGCTCAGACTGCGAGACGGGCCGAATCTCGCCACCGAGGCCGACCTCGCCGAGGAACACCGCATCCGCGGGCAGCGCGCGATCGTACACGCTCGATGCGAGTGATGCGGCGACGGCGAGGTCGCCAGCCGGCTCCTGCATCCGGATGCCACCGACGATGTTCAGGAACACGTCGAGCTGGGCGAACGGGAGTCCTGCGCGCTTGTCGAGTACCGCGAGCAGGAGTGCGAGTCGTCGCCCATCGTAGCCGGTGGCCACGCGCTGCGGCGTCCCGAAGCCGGCCTTCGCCGCAAGCGCCTGGACCTCGACCAGCACGGGACGCGTGCCCTCGAGCAGCGCTGTCACGGCACTCCCCGACGCCGTCGTTAGGCGATCGCCGAGAAACAGCTCCGACGGATTGGCCACGGGCGACAGGCCGCTTTCGCTCATGCGGAAGACGCCGATCTCGTCGACGCTGCCGAACCGATTCTTCGTGGCGCGGAGCACGCGGTGGTCGAGCGCGCTATCGCCCTCGAAGTAGAGCACGGTGTCGACGATGTGCTCGAGCGTCTTCGGGCCGGCGATCCCCCCGCCTTTCGTCACGTGGCCCACCACGATCACCGCGGTGCCCGATTCCTTGGCGAACCGCATGAGACGCGCGGCGCATTCGCGCACCTGACCGACGTTCCCTGGCGCACCCTCGAGGTCCGCCGTGAACACCGTCTGGATCGAGTCGACGATCATGACACTCGGCGCGCGTGCGCTGGCCGTGGCGAGCACGGTCTCGAGCAGCGTCTCACTCAGCAGCTCCACGTCGCCGGAGCCCTCGCCCAGTCGGTCTGCACGGAGCTTCACCTGGAGCGGGGACTCCTCGCCGGTCACGTACAGCGCCGAGCCGCCACGCTCGTTCACCCGCGCGGCCACCTGAAGCAGGATCGTCGACTTGCCGATTCCCGGTTCGCCGCCCACGAGCACCATGGAACCGGGGACGATCCCGCCCCCGAGCACAAAATCGAACTCATCGAGGCCGGTGCGAACGCGCTCTGCCTCCGAGCCAACGACCTGACGCAGCCGCGTGGTGGCGGCGACGGTGCCGCCGGCGCCTAACGCCTCAGCGCCCCCGACCCGACGCGCGCTGCCGCCACCGGTCCCTACGCGGACCTTCGGTGCGGCGACCTCCTCGACCAGCGTGTTCCACTCGCCGCATACGTCACAGCGCCCCGCCCACTTTGGGTGCTCGGCGCCACAGTCCGTACAGCGATAGACGGTCTTGACCTTCGGGCTCACGTCGTAGCCGGGCGGGCCGTGTAGTTCTCGAAGCGCGTGTACTGCTTGTGGAAGAACAGATTCACCGTGCCAATCGGCCCGTTGCGCTGCTTGAGCACGATGATCTCCGCTCGCCCCTCGAGTGAGTTCCCGTCCTTGTCCACCGGCGGCCCTTCGTGACGACTCTCGGCGTAGACCTCGGGACGGTAGATCGCCATCACCAGATCGGCGTCCTGCTCGATCGCGCCGGACTCACGAAGGTCCGAGAGCTGCGGACGTTTGTTCTCGCCCGTGCGCTGCTCCGGCGCGCGCGAGAGCTGCGACAACGCGATCACGGGGACGGACAGCTCTTTCGCCAACGCCTTGAGCGATCGCGAGATCTGACTGATCTCCTGCTGACGGTTCTCGGCGCTCATCGGTCCCTGGATGAGCTGCAGGTAGTCGACGATGACGAGCCCGAGCCCGGAGTCTGCCTTGAGTCGGCGCGATTTGGACCGCATCTCGAGCAGCGTGATGCCCGCCGCGTCGTCGATGTACACCGGCGCCGATGACAGGATTCCCGCCGCGCGCGCGAGACGCGAGTAGTCGTCATCTCGCAGCATGCCTTTGCGAAGTCGCTGCGCATCGATGCGGGCTTCGCTCGTGAGGAGTCTCTGCACGAGAGACTCTTTACTCATTTCCAGCGAAAAGATCGCAATCGAAGTGTTGTGCTCGATAGCAGCGTGTTGCGCGATGTTCAGCACCAACGCCGTCTTTCCCATCGACGGACGCGCCGCGATGATCACGAGGTCCGAGGGCTGGAAGCCGGACGTCAGCTCGTCGAGGTCGTGGAAGCCGCTCGCCACACCCGTGATCGATTTGCCGCCGCGCTGAAGCGCTTCGATGCGCTCCATGGTCGGCCACATCAGCTCCTTGATGCGCGTGAAGCCGCCCGTGCCCTGCTGCTGGCTGACCTGGAAAATCTTCTGCTCGGCTTCGTCGAGCAGCTCGGCGGCCTGCGTGCGTCCCTCGAAGGCCTCGCTGACAATCGACGTCGACACCTCGATGAGGCTGCGCAGCAGCGCCTTCTCGCGCACGATGCGCGCATGAAACTCGACGTTCGCCGCGGTGGGCACGGCGTCGACGAGGAACGCGATGTACTCCTTGCCGCCGCTCGCGCCGAGCTCTCCGCGCCGATCGAGCTCGTCGGCGAGCGTGAGCGGATCGGCGACGGCGCCGCGCTCCGTGATCGCGACGAGCGCACGGAAGATCCTGCGATGGCGCTCCGCGTAGAACATGGCGTCGTTGACGTACTCGGCCGCGCGCATGATGGCGTCGCCGTCCATGAGCATGGCGGCGAGCACCGCTTGCTCGGCGTCCTCCGAATACGGAGGGCGCCGCTCGCTGTACGGGTCACGCCCCTGGGGCGCGATCGAGAATTCGACGGGCGAGCTGGACATCTTCCCAGGTTGGGCGCTTCCACGCAGGATTGCGCAGCAGCGCGGCGGGGTGATACGTGACGATCAGCGGAATGCCGTAATACTTGTGCACCGAGCCGCGCAATTTACCGATCGAGAGCTTGGTCTCGAGCAGGGTCTGTGCGGCGAACGTCCCGAACGCCACGATGACTTTCGGGCGAATGACCTCGAGCTGGCGGACCAGATACGGACTGCACGCTTCGACCTCCTGCGGCATCGGGTTGCGATTGCCTGGTGGTCGATGCTTGAGCACGTTGCAGATGAAGACGTCTTCTCGCTGCAAATTTATGGCGGCGAGAATCTTGGTGAGAAGCTGCCCCGCCTGCCCCACGAAAGCGAGTCCCGACTTGTCCTCGCTCTCACCGGGGGCTTCGCCAACGCACACCAACTCGGCGGTCGGGCTGCCCTGGCCGGGCACGGGCTTCGTCGCGGTCTTGTAGAGCGGGCATTTCGTGCATTTCGCGATGAGCTCCGCGAGCTGCTCGAGTGTGGTCACTCCACTCAACGGCCCACCGAACAGCTCTCGACTCGCAGTACCGACGACGATACCTGATGGTGGCTCGCCGGCTGGCGGCGGCGTCGGTCGGACGCGCGGGATAGCCTGAGGTGTCGGACGCATCACGTACGCCGGCGGTCCCGCGACGGCGTCCTCGGGAGCGGCCGCGTCGTCGAGGTCATCAGGCGCTGGTGGAGGCGGCGGCGGTTGCGACGGTTGCGACGGTTGCGACGGCGGCGAAGGCGGGGAAGGCGGCGACGCGGGCGTGTCGGGTCTCGTCAACGTCGTGGCGCGCGAAGGCTCATTGCCGGCCGCGCGCAGGATCGCACGCCAGTCCGACGAATCCGCGGGCTCCTCATCGGCGCGTACAGCCGTCGTCGCCGAAGCGTCACGCGGTTCCACGCTTCGGCGCGGGGGCGAGCCGGTGTCCTTCGCTCGCGCGCCAGCGGCGCCCAGGATGCGCATCACGTCTTCCACCGACATGCCATCGAGAATGAGCTCACGTTCGCCCATCTCGCGGCGCTGCTCGAGGTATCGCCGAAGTTGTTCTCTAGCGTCCATGCATCAACGAGAGATCAACCGCTCTACGCGGTCGAGAATGAGATCAGCTACCTCGCCCTTGCCCAGCAGGGGTTGGGCCTCGGCGCGTCCGTCTCGATCGATGAACGTCACGCGATTCGTATCCACCGAAAATCCGGCGCCCGCTTCGGTGGCATCGTTCACGACGATCAGGTCGAGTTGTTTGGACACCAACTTTCCGCGCCCGTGCTCGAGCGGCGCGTTGGTTTCGAGCGCGAACCCCACGATGACGAGGTTGTCGGATCGCGCCCCGATTGTCGACGCGAGAATGTCGGGTGTCGACTCGAGCGTGATTGCCGGTGGAGCGTTGGACTTCTTGATCTTCTGACCTGCCGGCGACGCCGGGCGAAAATCCGCCGGTGCGGCCGCCATGATCAGCGCGTCTGCACCCGCGATCGCACGCTCCACCGCATCCCGCATCTGCTCGGTCGTCTCCACGAACGTCACCTGAGGCCCCGCGGGTGGTGGAACGGAGAGCGGGCCCGCAACAAGCTGGACGGCTGCTCCTCGCCGCCACGCCGCGGCCGCTATCGCGACCCCCATCTTGCCACTGCTGCGGTTCGAGAGAAACCTAACGGGATCGACCGGCTCACGGGTCGGCCCCGCGGTCACCACGACCCGTTTGCCGCGGAGTGCGCCCGGTGCCTCGAGCAAACGCCCGACGTGCGCGACGACCGTCTCCGGTTCCGGGAGGCGCCCGGGGCCGCTTCCCTCGCCAACAGCGAGCGGGCCGGCGTCCGGCTCGAGGATGCGGTAGCCGATCTCGCGAAGACGGGCAATGTTGGCCTGTGTCTGCGCGTGCGCCCACATCCGGTCATTCATCGCCGGAACGATCAGCACCGGTGCGGCCGCGGCGAGCAGCGATGCCGTGAGCAGCTCGTCTGCGTTTCCGCTAGCGGCGCGCGAGATGAAGTCCGCCGTTGCGGGCGCGACCACAATGGCGTGAGCCGCGCGTGCGAGCTTGATGTGATCGAGGGCGTGGCCTTCCGCGATGAGCGCCGTATGAACCGGCCGACCGGTGAGCGCCTCGAAGGTGATCGCGCCGATGAATTCCGACGCGGATCGCGTGAGCACCACGTCCACCGCGGCCCCTGCCTGTGTGAGCAGGCGAGCGATCCACGCCGACTTGTACGCCGCAATCCCGCCCGTTACCCCGAGAAGGATGCGACGCTGATCGAAGGGCCGAGTCACTCGGACCCTCGCGACCTCCTCACCCCTCGGTGCTCCGCTTCGGCACCACGCGGTACTGAATCTCGCCAGTCGACAGCTCCTCGAGCGAGCGGGTCGTCAGCTTCTTCTCCCGCGAGGACGAGCGATCGCGAGGAAACTCGTTCAGCACACGCGCGAACTTTGCCGCGACGAGAACGCCGAGATACTTGTTGCCTGCGTGCTTCGCGACTTCTCCAGGTGTGTACACTCGCATGTGACTCAAATCCTGATTGAAGAGTATTCGTGAATCTGACGATCGAGCGCGTCGATCAGCTCGGCCAACCGTTCGTCGAGCAGGGGTAACCGTTCGTGCCGCACGGTTTCAGCGTCCACGATCGACGTCACCTGTGTGTACGCCCGCTCGAGATTGTCGTTCACCACCACGTACTGGTACCGCCCAACCTCCCGCAACTCCTCGCGTGCCGATCGCAGCCGAACGAGCAGCTTGCGATGGTCCTCCGTCTGTCGCGCGCGCAACCGATCGATGAGCACATCAGTCGACGGCGGCAACAGAAACACCAACACCGAGTCAGGAAACGCCCGCGCAACTTGCCGAGCGCCCTGCACGTCGATGTCCATGATCACGTGCTTGCCTGACGCGAGCACGCGCTTCACTTCGCTGCGAAGCGTTCCGTACAGATTTCCGTGAACTACCGCCGACTCGGCGAACTCGTCGAGCGCCCGCCTTCTCTCGAACTCGTCCTGCGACAGGAAGAAGTAGTCCTTCCCTTCCTGCTCCCTCGGGCGCGCGGCGCGCGTCGTACACGACACCGAGTACCCCACGTCGTGCCGGCGCTCGAGCAGCATCCGAGCGATCGTCGTCTTGCCGCCGCCAGACGGCGACGACAGGATCAGCGGAAACGGATTCATTCGAGGTTTTCCACCTGCTCTCGAATCCGCTCCAACTCCTCCTTGATCGTCACCACGTCCTGCAGCATCGCCGCGTCGTTGGCCTTGCTGCCCGTCGTATTCGCTTCGCGCAGCATCTCCTGCAACAGGAACCCGAGTCGTTTGCCAACCGGTTCGCCTCCGCTCTGCTCCAGCGCCGCGCGAAACGCGGCGATGTGCGACGTGAAGCGATGCAACTCCTCACCCACGTCGAGCCGATCGGCGAGGATCGCGATCTCCTGTGCGATCCGCTGCTCGTCGACTGCCATCCCTTCCGTCAACACGCGAACCGATTCGCGCAAGCGGTCGCGCTGCGCGATGATCCGCTCCGGCGCCCTGGCGGCGATGCGCGAGAGCGCGGCATCAACGACGCCGAGTCGCTCGAGCAGATAGCCCGCCAACCGCTTTCCTTCGTCAGCCCGCGACTTCGTCAACGACTCGATCGCCGACTCGACGATCGACGTGAGCTCCGCCGGCGTTCCCTCCGTCCCGTCATCTTCCGACGCCAGCACGTCCGGCATCCGAAGAATCGTGGCAACGTCGATCGTGCCATCGAGCCCGTGCCTGTCTCGCAGGTCGCGCAGCATGACCACGTAGCTCGCGAACCGCTGCTCGTCGATCGAGTTCGTGCTCGACGTGCGTTCGGTTCGCGCGGATAGTGTGACATGGCCGCGCGCGATCTTGCGACGAAGCGCTTCCCTGACCTCCGGCTCCCAACGCGACAGCTCGCTCGGCAGCTTGATGCTCGGCGAGAAGAACCGGTGGTTGACGGTTCTCAGCTCGACGCTCACGCGCGACCCGCCGACCAGGCCCTCGGCGGCACCGAAACCCGTCATGCTTCGGATCATTGACAATCGCGCAAGTTATGAGCTGGCAACGACCTTGTCAATTGAAGAAGTCCCACCGCACCCCGTAGTAATTCAAGGCGCGAGGGGCCGTGTAGTACGGGACGACCGAGTAGAAGTCGCCAATCATGTTTCGGAATTGCCACGAGATTGTGGCGTCGTAAAGGCGAAGCTCGACCAAGGAGGAGAGCGAGCGAAATTGCGATGAGCGCTGGGGCACGCCATCAGCGGCCGGAAACGTCACCTCGGTGCGGTAATCGTGCTGGATCGCCATGAGGATATGGAAATTCCCCGTCGGAAACCGGCTCAGCCAACTCGTGCTGGCGTATAGCTGGCTTCGCACCTGGTATTGCGGAACGTACGGCTCGCCGGCGGGCCATTTCTGCGCCACGACGTCCACGCCGAACCCCTTCCACAGCTTCCCTCGCAACGTGGCGAAGGTCAGGCGTCGCGACACGCTCACGTCCGTGTACAGCGTGTCGTAGGCGCGCGGCGCCGGCACGATCGTGGTGTCGATCGACATGATCCCGCCCGTCGCCCACAGCTGGCCGACCTTCAGTCCGACCTCGCCGCGGTATGCGATCGAGGCGGGGCGCTCGTTGTCCTTGATGGGGCGCGTCTGGCCGAACGAGCCGGACACCGCGAGAAACGGAAGCAGCTTGAGACGAGCCGACGCGTCACCGCGGAGCGTCGAGTCAGACTCCTGTTGCTCCGCGAAGACTGTCGCCGCGAGAATGCCGCGGTCGTAGCTCAATCGGGCTGATGGCGACAGAAACCATTGACCATTGTAGACACGGTACCTTGCGGTCGCACTGAGGCTCGTGTTCGCGAATCGCACGCCGGCACTCGCGACGTACTGCGCGCGAGACGCGATCGTATCGACCGTGTCGCCGATGAAGGGCACACCTTCCGCCGGCGGAGTCGTGGTCGTGGTCTTCGCATTGCTCTCGGCAAAGCGGCTCGTCGAGGCAATGAGCTGGAGCCACCGCGCGCCGTCCGTATTCCCATACCCGACCCGGAAGTACTCGTCGGATTGGGTCGCGTCCAGGCCGGGGAGGTTGCTGAACACGCCGATGTCCGTCTGTTCGCGTTTCTGTTCGTTGCGGCTCCGCTTTGTACGCAGGAAGACCCCGTCTACGCTCCACTCCTTCTTCGCCCAGCCAACCCGTGAGAAGATGCTGAGCAGGTGGCCGTCGCCGCCGACTCGGACGTCTTCGGTGCTGTATTGTTGGGCGCCCACTTGAAGCGCGAAGCTGTTCGAAAAACGCCGGCCGAAATAGCCGCGGTAGCTGTTCGTCGCCAGATCGCCTGTCGCTACGTCGGCGCGCGTGTAAGGCGTCGTCTTGTTGACGCGCCAACTGCGCAGATACACGCGAAGCTCCTCCGCCGCCCGCTCGACGACGATCTCCTCGAGCGTCCACGCGGGAATCGCCGCGAAGTCGTGCATCGGGCCAATCCGGGGGTCGAGCGGATCCAGCTCGACGCCGTCGTAAAAGAGGCGGATCCGGCGGAAGTCACCGACGTACGAGTTCATGTGCGGGCTGGCAATCCACCCGGACGAGAAACCGGTAACACCCGGGATGCGGCCGAGCAGCTCGCCTAACGACACCGTGCCGCTCGCGAAGAGCTCATCCCTTCCCCAGCGGTAGCGCTCCCCAATGTCCGTGAGCGGCGGCACCTCTGCGTGGGCGAGCGGCGCCTTGATGCTGTCGGCTGACCGCCGTGCAATCGCGGCGGCGCGAAGGCTGTCAGCGCGCAGGCGCGCTCGCGCCGAATCGGCGGCGGCTGAATCGGCTGGGAGCGGGATCGCGAGCACCGTGTCGCGCCGCGTCTTCGTGGTGTCCCGCTTTGGGACCTGCGCCGTCGCGCCCCCGTGCAAAACGGCCCCGACCAGGAGGGCGAGGCCGATGCGACGCACGAGTCGAATGACGACGCCGAATGAACCGGTCAGCCCGCCCTCCCCCGCACGAACTCGACGAACGTCCCCGTAGGCACTCCGGTCGGGCCGCGTGGAATCGCCACGAGGTCTGCCTCGGAGTACGCCGTGCCGGCGATGTCGAGGTGCACCCACGGATACTCCTCTGCGAACTCCTTCAAGAACATAGCGGCCGTGATCGTACCGCCAGCACGTCCACCGGTGTTCTTGATGTCCGCTACGTCGGATTTGATCAGTTCCTTGTACTCATCCCACAACGGAAGTTGCCATCCCGGCTCGGCGGCACGCTTCGCCGCGGTCAGCACTTCGTCGACGAGGCCCTGATCGGAACCCAGCACGCCAGTCGCGACGTGGCCGAGTGCGATGACGCATGCGCCAGTGAGCGTTGCTGCATCGATCACCGCGGCAGGCTTGAATCGCCGCGCGTACGAAAGAACGTCTGCAAGCACGAGTCGCCCTTCGGCGTCGGTGTTGATGATCTCGATCGACTTGCCGAGGTGACTGATGACCACGTCGCCGGGTTTCACTGCGGTGCCGGACGGCATGTTCGTCGTCGCGCCGAACATCCCGACCACGTTCACCTTGAGCTTGAGCCGCGCGATCGCTTCCATCGCGCCGAGCACCCCCGCTGCGCCGCACATGTCGAACTTCATCAGCTCCATGCGGTCGGCGGGCTTGATCGAGATGCCGCCGGTGTCGAAGCAAAGTCCCTTCCCCACGAGCACGATTGGAGGAGCACTGCGCTTCCCCTTGCGATACTCCATGGTGACGAGCTTTGGATCCTGATCCGTTCCCTGCGCGACGCACAGGAACGATCCCATCTTCTGGCGCTCCATCTCGCGCCGCCCGAGCACCGTCACCTTGAGCTTGTGCCGACGACCGATCTCGGTCGCCGTCTTTGCAAGGTGGTCGGGCGTGCACAGGTTCCCCGGCATCTGCGCGAGTCGCCGCGAGACCTCATAGCCGGCGGCGATGGCTTCACCGCGCGAGAGGGCGTCCTTTGCGGCCTTGGAGTCGTTCGCAACGATGATCACCCGCGTGAGCGGCTTCTTGCGCTCAGCTTCGGGCGGTGGCGTCTTCAGGTCGATGTACTCCCACGCCCCCATCGCGAGGCCAACCGCGATCGACTCGATCGCGTCCTCGTCCATGCCCGGTGCCACCGCGGCGAGCGAACCCGCGCCCATGTGATGTCCCTGACGCGCCAGCAGGGCAGCGCCGCGACGCAACGAGGCGGCCGGCGCGTCGGTCGCCGGCGTCCCCAACCCGATGAGTAGAACGCGGCCGGCGCCGCTCTCGCCCCCGTCGAAGTGCAGCGTTTCGTCTTTCGCGCCGCGAAAGTCACCGCGCTGGAGCGCGCGCGATAACGCTCCGCCGAGGCGCTCATCCAGCGTGCGAAGTTGACCGGGCAGCTCGGTGCCCGACTGCAGCAGCACGCCGAGCAGCGGAGCATCGATCTCCGCTGCATCGCCGTTTCGTAAGGCGAATGTGAGAGCCATGGATCGGATTTCGGTGGCGAAGTGGCGGGTAAGCTAGAGAGGGTCGCGGGCCGCCGGCAAGCGCAATGGCTCCCGAATTATGCCACGCGATCGGGCGGAGGCTGGCCACGAAAGAACGCGTCGAGGTTCGCCAGAACGCGTTCGCCCATCGCCACGCGCGACGTCGTCGTCGCGCTTCCCAGGTGGGGCAGAAGGACCACGTTGTGAAGCGCGAGTAGCCGCTCCGACACAACCGGCTCCCGCTCGAACACGTCGAGGCCCGCCGCGCCGAGATGCCCGCGCTCGAGCGCGTCAGCGAGCGCCGACTCGTCCAGCAGGTCACCACGCGCGGTGTTGACCAGAATCGCGCCCGGGCGCATCGACTCGAGCCGGCGAGCATCGATCATGCGGCGCGTGCCCTCGCGTGCGGGCGCGTGGAGTGAGACGATGTCACTCGACGCGAGCAGCTCATCGAGCGAACCGCATCGCTCGGCACGCGCGTCGTCCACGGCCGCTGCGTCCGGCGTGCTGGGATTTACGAACAGCACGCGCATGCCAAACCCGCGGTGCGCTCGCCTGGCGACCGCGGCGCCGATGCGCCCGAAGCCGACGATTCCGAGTGTCGCTCCGTTCACCCGAGTGCCGAGCAGATGCGTCGGACGCCATCCAGCCCAATTCCCCGCGCGCAGCTGGCGCTCGCCTTCGCTCGTTCGGCGTGCCGCCGCGAGAATGAGCATCATCGCGAGGTCCGCGGTGTCTTCCGTCAACGCGCCGGGCGTGTTGGTCACGACGACGTTGTGGGCTCGCGCTGCGCCGAGATCGATGCGATCGAACCCGACGCCGTAGTTCGCGACGATGCGAGATCGAAGCGGTTGGGTGGCGAACACCGCGGCCGGAACGTTGTCCACGACGGTCGGCACGATCGCGTCGAAGCTCTGCGCGGCTTCGACCAACCGGGCCAGCGGATACGTCTCGTCGGTGGCGTTCAGCGCGACATCGTAGCGCTCGCGCAGCTTGGTCTCGATCGCCGACGGAAGTCGGCGCACGACGAACACCCGTGGTCGCGCGGCGCTCGTCACGTCAGGCGCGTCGACACACCAGAGGCACGCGCGCCAGTGGTCAGCGAGCGCGCGAGCAGGAGGCCAATGATCGTCACCGGGATGTACTGAATGAGCGAGATGAGAAACGCCACCGCGACAGCGGAATCCTTGTCCAGTCCCGTCGACGTTGCCGCGAGCACGTACAGTAATTGGAAGACGCCGACGTTTCCCGGCGTCAACCGGACCACGAAGCTCAGGTTGACGACGAGAAGTGCGAGCAGCGAGACAGCGGGCGTCGTGGGGAAGGCTGCCGCATGGGCGGCGTAGTGAAACGTCGCCCACTGCCCTGCCCACGAGAGGAATGAAAGCCCCAGGGCGATGGCAAGCCGTCGCGGCGTCGCGAGCTGCACCGATGTCGTCGTGAGGCGCCGCCAGTAACTGCGTGCGCGCTCGACCAACCGCTGCTCCGCCGCCACGAGTCCTTCGCCGTGCGAATGCTTTGGTTTCCAAATCACGAGGCCCGCCAGGGCAACGGCCATGACAGCGAGAGCGATCATCGCGGCGGGTCGCCACCGCGCGAACTGTGGCGGCAGCGGCAGCCAGATTGCGGCGATCGCGAACAGCACTGCATAACTCACGAGATCACAGAGCTTGTCGATCGCGAGAGTCGCCAGCACCGTGGCGCTCGATACTTTGCTGTTCCGCGCCGTTGCTGCGACGCGGACTGCATCCCCGCCGTTCGCGACCAGCACGTTGTTGAGCGCATGCCCGGCAAAGGTGGTGCGCAGGGTCTGTCCGGTTCCGTGAATACCCACCGCATCCAGGAAGAGCGACCATCGAATGCCCTTCACCACCAGCGTGCCCAGGTTCGCTATGGTTGCGACGCCTAACAAGAGAGGGTCGGCATGCGCGATCGCGCTCCAGGCATTCGCCCAGTCGACCTTGCGCGCGAACAGCGCGAGCAGGAGGATCGTGACGATCGGCACGGCCCAATGCAGCCAGCGCCGCTTCGTGCCATGATCGTTCATGGCGTCGCCAGCGTCACGAAAGAATACCCACGGTCGCGAAGCCCGCGAATGAGGCGTGGCAATGCTCGCGCCGTCTGCATCCGATCGCCCGCGGGATCGTATCCGTCACCGTCGTGAAGCAGGACGATCGACCCAGGGCGAGTGCCGCGCAGGACGCGTTCGGCGATCACCTCAGGCCCCGGTAGTGCTGTGTCCCACACACCCAGCGTCCAGCCCACCGTTCGCTGTCCGGCGCTGCGGGCGATTGGGGAAACCCACGGATTCCGCTGGCCGTGTGGCGCGCGGAAGAGCCGCGGCCGCGCGGCGCCGGCCCGTTCGATGGCGGCCGCGCCGAGCATGATGTCCTCGCGGACATAGCTGGGCGAGCGCCAGACCAGCTTCCGATGATGATAGCCGTGGTTCCCGATGACGTGGCCCTCGGCCCTGGTGCGCTCGACGATGGCCGGCCACCGATCGGCGTGGCGGCCCAGCACGAAGAAGGTCGCGGCGACGCCCTCCGCGCCTAACGCGTCGAGGATGGCCGGCGTGGCCTCGGGATTTGGGCCGTCATCGAACGTCAGCGCCGCAACCGGGTCGTTGCCCGGCAGGCGGCGCTGCACGCGCCCGAACAACGGGCTGTTACGCTCGAACGCCCCCCAGGCGAGCGCTCCGACCGACACGACTGCGGCGGGCGCAATCGTGCCGATCATGAAGCCTTCACGCGGCGATCCGCTCCGCGCCGAGGATTCGCGCGTACAGACTCAGGATCATGTCGCTGACCCGCGGCCATCCGTACGACAGCGCGCGCTGCCGTCCGGTCGCGCCAAGACGTGCTCTCATTGCGTCGTCCTCGAGCATCGTCGCGAGCGCATCGGCCAGAGCACCGGCATCGCCGCACGGGACGAGCAGCGCCTCGCGCTCGTGCGCGACGACGTTGCGGAACCCGTTCAGGTCCGAGCACACGATCGGCGTTCCGCACGCCATCGACTCGAGCAGGGTGATCCCGAACGACGCCTTGGTCGTCGGGCAGGCGTAGAGAGAGCAGTTCGCGTAGTACTCGGGGCGCTCCCCAAGCACGGCCCCGACGAACGTGATGTCGGGATCGCCCGCCGCGAGCCGGCGATAGTAACGGCGAAGCGGTCCGTCGCCGACGACGACCAGCTGTGCTGGGCGACGCGGACTCCGAATGCGTTTGAACGCGTCGATGAGCGACGCGAGCCCGTTCCGCGGATCGAACCGTCCGAGGAAAAGCACCGAGGGAACATCGGCGCGGATGCTCATCGGGCGCGGAGCGTTCGGCGAAAAGAACTGCGTGTCTACGCCGTTCGGAATGTGCGTCCACTCGGTCTCGAAATAACGTCCGTGCGCCTCGACGACGGTCGGCGAGACGGCGACGGCCGCCGCGAGGCGGTCCATCCGACGCTGAAAATAGCGACGTCCGAGCGTATAGCCGACCGACGAGTCGAAATAGGTGTGGAACGTGCCGACGACGGGGCAATCGGCCTCGTCGACCGCCAGGAGCGGGAGCAACGGTGCGAGCGGCGAATGGACGTGCACGATGTCATATGCGCCGTCCCGCAGTACGTCGCGAACCTGGCGTCGCAGCGCACGCCCGACCGTGATGCGCGCCAACGAGCCGTTGCCGTAGACAGGGACACTCCGCCCGACGCGAATCACGTCTGGGGAATGGACCGCACCGGCAAGGTTCGAGGTGATGATGTCGACGTGATGGCCGCGAAGCCGCGCCTCACGCGCGAGGAAGTGAACGTGCTCACAGATTCCGCCGAGGTGCGGATAGTAGTACTCCGTTACCTGAGCGATTCGGAGTCGGTGCATGGCGGGGGGCCCGGACCGCGGCCGCGAGTGGTCGGATCAGAAGCGCCTGTACCCACTCCGCAAATTAGTGCATACGCCGGACCGGGCCACGCGCCGTGAGCGCAATTCCGTAATGATGCCGAGGCCAACCTTAACAGACGGTTTCTTTGCGGGCGCCAATGAAGCTGGTTCGGGGCGCGGTTGAGCGCATCGGCCGGTCCCGTTCGTGGCCTGTCCGCCCGTTATAGCTCGAACCTGATCTGTGAGCCTTCGGGTGGCGGCGAATCGTCGTCCGTCGTAGTGGGCGGGGTGCCCGGCGCCTCGGCCTCCGGAGTCATATTGCTTGGGCTCCCATGCGTTCGGAGCGCCACGTCGTCAGCGACGAAGTCGGGCGGTGGCTCCGGAATTCGACGCGTCGACGGCTGTTGTCGACGGGCGTCGATGAGGTGATCGACCGCTGACTTGGTCACACCGAGCCGCTGGGCGAGCCGCTCACGGAGCCCGTGATACGGCTTGAACCCGCCCAACATGTTGTACACGAGGGCCGGGGTAACGCTTTCATCGCGAGCCCAGTCGGTGATCTTCTCGGGCCAGAGCAGAATCTGGACGACGAGCGACGCGGGCATGGCCGGCAGCTCGGTGTGGACGCGATAGAGCGCCTTGCGCTCGAGAGCGCTGAGGCCGTCGCGGTCGCGAGACGGTGGTGGGGGCAGCGGCACCCCGCCCGGGTCTCGCTCGAACGCCGAAGAGACTGATTCCATCCGAAGCACCTGCCTTCGGCGGCTATCGGCGAAAAGCGAGCGAATGCGAGCATCACCTAACGTTCCCTAACGAATGCCGTGCCGCCTGACCCGAAAGTACAACGAAGCCGTTTTCCGCGCCATCGCTGACTGAAGAGCTGGGTTGTTAGGCGGTGGTC
>Ga0310811_10002740_pt1 | contig 22011 bp, 20 predicted proteins | sample YCmetagenome_FD_207642 | JGI IMG/M metagenome (GOLD analysis project Ga0310811, IMG submission 207642) | Soil microbial communities from experimental microcosm in Duke University, North Carolina, United States - YC | ecosystem: Engineered > Artificial ecosystem > Soil microcosm > Unclassified ...
TCGTCTTCATCGGCGACATCGAACCGCCGCCGCTGGAGGACGACCTGCCGCCGGAGTTCCTGGCCGACGACATGCACGTCGTGCCGTTCCACACGCAGGAGGTGGCCTCGAACTGGCGGGTCGCCGCCGACTCGGCCTCCGAGCTGAACCACACGTTCATCCACCGCCGCGACGCGCTGCTGGAGTACTGGCGCCAGCCGCTGCCGTTCGCCGAGATCCCGCGCGGCAACAACCCCTACGAGGGCTGGATCCTGCACGAGGGGCCGGGCTTCAAGGGATTCACCGACGCGTTCGGCGACGCCGTCCCCGTCTTCGAGTTCAAGTTCGAGTGCGACGGCGAGATCGGGGTCATCCGCTCGGCCTACGACCCCCGCACCGAGGGCGGCAGCGTCAACTTCGGCGAGATGCAGGCCACCCTGACACTGCCCTGTGGTCTGCGGATCGGCCCGTGGGGCCCGAACCCCGGCGACCCCGACAGCGCGGACTACTGGCACTACGAGTGGTACGTCCCGATCGACGAGACCCACCACCGCTACATCATCGCCTGGGGCAAGAAGGTGACCACCGCAGAGGAGGCACTCCAGGTCGAGCACGACGTGCGCACCCGCTGGTCCTACCTCGAGTACGACGGTTTCAACGCCAGCGACATCACCGCCAACGAGGCCTCCCAGCGCGCCTACTCCGAGCCGGGCTACGAGTTCGGGGAGAAGGAGAACCTCTCCCGGGTCGACGGGTACGTGCTCACCTGGCGCCGGATCGCGGCCAAGCACAACCGGGGCCTGCAGGTGCCCTACGGAGGGAAACGCTGAGCACGTGGCAGCCGCTGTGCCCGGCCGAGAAGGTGGTGCCAGGAGAGATCAGGGAATGCCTGCTCCCCGACGGTACAAAGACCATCGCGGTGCGGGACACCGACGGCAACCTGAGGGTGTTCCAGGGGATGTGTCCCCATCAGCGGCGCGCGCTGGCCGAGGGCGACCTCTACGACGACGTGCTGACCTGCTCGGCGCACATGTGGTCGTTCGACGTGCGCACCGGCGAGGGTGTCCAGGGAACCGAGGCGGGCCTCGCCGAGTACCCGAGCCGGATCGAGGACGGCCAGGTCCAGGTCGACGCGTCCCTCGTGGAGCCCGTCGCGCTCTGGAAGTAGGAGGCTGCCGGCCCAGCCGGACACCGCGCTCACTTCGCGAAGGGGGTTCCTCCTTCGCCTTCCCCCCTCGCATCCGCCGTCGCGGATTCGCGAGGCCTCACGAACTCCGGCGGTGCATCGGTACCGCCTCCGAGTAGATCGTCGACGGTTTCGCGGTCTCCGGGCTGTGATGCTTTGGCCAGGACTTCTTCGGCGGCCTCCGGCGCAGTCTCCGGTGGGATCACCAGCAGGGTCAATCGCCGGTTGCGGCCGATCACATCGACGGTGTGGGGATGCTGCATGCGGAATCCGCCGAGGCGAAGCCGGGAGCCGGAAACGTCGATCTCCCGGCATTCGGCGACCCAGTCGGTGAAGTGGTAGCTCACCCGTTCGACCGGGCCCACCCGGTCCCCGACGGCCGCGGCCAGGGCGGGCACTTCCGCCGCGAGATCACCTGACCGGGGCCACCATGCGCCGTCGACGTAGCCCGTGATCGGCCCGTCGGGCTTCAGCCGCAGCCGAGCGTCTGCTCGGTCATGGTCGGTGCCGGCTGGTGCAGCCGGTGCCGATGTGGTCGCAGTGGTGCTCACCGGTTCGTCCCTTCAGCTGTTGTGGTTGCCCGGGTGATGCGTGCGAGTCGGGCCGGCGTGGACCAGCGGACGTCGTGCGCCCATCCGAGCTGCTCGAAGATGCGGATGACCCGGGCGGACATGTCGATCTGCCCGCGCAGCACACCGTGGCGGGCGCTGGTGGGGTCGGCGTGGTGCAGGTTGTGCCAGGACTCCCCCATCGAGGGGATCGCCAGTGGCCAGAAGTTGGTGGACCTGTCGTGGGTCCGGAACGGCCGGCTGCCGAACAGGTGGCAGACGGAGTTGATCGACCAGGTGACGTGGTGCAGCACCCCGGCCCGGACCAGCCCGGCCCAGAAGAACGCCGTCGCCGCGCCCCACCAGGACATCGTGATCAGCCCGCCCAGCAGCGCCGGGGTCAGCAGGCTGACCGCGGTCCAGAGCGGGAACTGGGCGCTGATCCGGACGATGTCGCGGTCGGCGAGCAGGTCCGGGGCGAAGCGGGCGGCGTTGGTCCGGTCCCGGCCGAACATCCAGCCCAGGTGAGCGTGCGCGAACCCTTTGCACAGCGCCCAGAAACCCGTGCCGTACAGCCAGGGCGAGTGCGGGTCGCCGGGCTGGTCGGAGAAGGCGTGGTGGCGCCGGTGGTCGGCGACCCAGGTGATCACGTCACTCTCCAGCGCCATGCAGCCGGCGACGGCCAACCCGATACGCAGCGGTCGTCCGACCTTGAACGAGCGGTGGGTGAAGTAGCGGTGGTAGCCGACGGTCACCCCGAAGCCGGTCAGGAAGTAGAACCCGACCGCGAGACCGATGTCGAGCCAGCTCAAACCCCAGCCCCAGGCCAACGGGACCGCCGCGACCAGCGCCAGAGTAGGGATCAGAACGAACACCCCGGCCAGGACCTGCTCGCTGCGCGGACGCGGAGGCCCGAGTATCGGGTCCCTCGACCCGCCTGAGGTGTACGCGGACGGCGCTGCTGACGTCGACATGACGGGATGCTCTCCTGCATCTCGGACCACCGTTCGAGGACCGGGTCTCCGATCACCGCCAGGTGCCGGCAGCGATGGATGGACCCGGAGGCCGCGAACGGCGGGTTGCGATCTCGGTCGGATCCACGCCCCATCGGGCGGGAGCCACCGGCACTTCACGGCGACCGGGGTCCGGGGTCGCGCGTCACGGCGAGTACGGATCATCGCTCCGCCTCACCAAGCGCCGGATGACCACCACCCTGGCTTTCAGGCTCATCGTTCAGTAAAGCCGATGGTCCCCCGGGCGACCGCCGAAGGTCAGCCGACCTCGGTCCACGTCCACAGATCTGCCGCGGCCGCGGAAACTTCACACGTCAGGTGGTGTAGACCGTGATCTCGCTGTGTTGAGCTGACGGCTCGCCCTGGACCCCGGTGATGCCATGCCTGACGTGAGCCACGGAAGGCTCACCGATCTGTTCGCAGGAGTGCTCGGCCACCATGACTGTCTCCCAAGCCAGGACCGATCAGCCCTCGGGCCCCGCGGGGAGCGACGTCGACAGCCGCGAGCCGGTCGCCCGGCTGCTGCGCGACCTGGGCACACGCCCGGCGGGCCTGTCCACCCGGGAAGCGGCTCGCCGGCTGCTCCAGTACGGGCCGAACGAACTGCGCGCCGGCCAGGCACGCACCTGGCCGAAGGCGCTGGCCAAGCAGTTCACGCATCCGCTCGCATTGCTCCTGCTGCTCGCGGCGGTGCTCGCCGTCGTCGCCGGTACCCCGAACCTGGCATGGGCGATCCTCGCGGTCGTCCTACTCAATGCCCTGTTCGCCTTCATTCAGGAACGCCAGGCGGGCAGGGCGGTCGAGGCGCTGGGGCGCTACCTGCCCCCACACGCCCGGGTGCGCCGCGATTCGGTCTCGATGTCGGTGGAGGCGGTGAACATCGTTCCCGGCGACATCGTGCTGCTGGCCGAGGGCGACCGCGTCCCGGCCGACGCGCGTCTGCTGTCCGGGGCTCTGGAGATCGACGCTTCGGCGTTGAGCGGCGAGTCGGCCCCGGTCGAACGGGTCGCGGGCGCCGAGGACTCCGCGGACCGGCCGATGGACTCCCCGGTTCTGGTGTTCAGTGGTACCGGTTGCGTAGGTGGCTCGGCCGAGGCGGTCGTGCACGCGACCGGCAGGCACACCGAGATCGGACGCATCGCCGCGCTGGCCGGGGCACGACCGGCCGGGGACAGCCCCCTCGAACGTCAGGTACGCAAGGTCGCGTACCTGATCGCGGCGGTCGCGGTCGGTGTGGGCATCGCCTTCCTGCCGCTCGGGGTGCTCGCCGGGCTGAGCTGGAGCGAGGCGTTCGTCTTCGCGGTCGGCCTGCTCGTGGCCAACGTCCCGGAAGGTCTGCTGCCCACCATCACCCTCGCCCTGGCCGCCGGGGTCCGGTCGATGGCCCGGCGAGGAGCGCTGGTCAAGCGGCTCTCGGCCGTCGAGACCCTGGGCTCGGTCACGGTCATCTGCACCGACAAGACCGGCACGCTCACGGCCGGCTCGATGACCGTCCAGGAGGTACGCGACGCCTCCGGCGCGGCGCTGACGGCCCCCGGCCACGACCTCGCCGACGCGGTCGCCCATTGCAGCACCGCCGACCAGCACACCGGCACCGGCGACCCGACCGAGCTCGCGCTGCTGGACATGGTCGCGAGCAGCGGCGTCGGCATCGATCCGGCGGCCCGCGATCGTCAGCGGGTCGCACTGTTCGCCTTCGACCCGCGGCGCAGATTGATGGCCACCCTCGACCGGAAGGACGGTGGCCTACGGGTCCACGTCAAGGGCGCACCGGAGGCCCTGCTGCCGCTGTGCACGGCCGATGACGCCGAGCGCAGTCGCCTTGCGGCCGCCGTGGAGGCCATGGCCAGCGCTGGGTTGCGGGTGCTCGCGGTCGCCCGGCGGGACTGGGTCGACTCGGTACTCCCTGATCGGGACAGGGCCGAGGCCCCCGGGTTGACCCTGCTGGGGCTGATCGGCCTGCTCGATCCCCCTCGGCCCGAGGTGGCCGCAGCGGTCGCGGCCTGCCACAACTCGGGCATCCGGATCCATGTGGTCACCGGCGACAACGGGCGCACCGCCACCGAGATCGCCCGTCGGGTGGGGATCCGCGCCGACCGGATCATCGACGGCACGGCCCTGGACGACCTCAGCGACCGAGCCCTCGACCACCTGCTGGCCGGCGATGAGGAGATCGTGTTCTCCCGCGCCGCACCGGAAGCGAAGCTACGCATCGCCGACGCCCTGCACCACGAGGGCCAGATCGTCGCCATGACCGGCGACGGGGTGAACGACGCACCGGCCCTGCGACATGCCGACATCGGGGTCGCGATGGGACGCAGTGGCACCGAGGTCGCCCGCGAGGCGGCCACCGTCGTCCTCACCGATGACAACTTCGCCACGGTCGTCGTCGGGATCGAAGAGGGACGGCGGGTCTACGACAACGTCCGCAAGTTCGTGCTCTACATCTTCGCGCACGCCGTCCCCGAGGTCGTCCCGTTCCCGGTCTTCGCCCTGTCCGGGGGGCTCATCCCGCTACCACTCACCGTGCTGTCGATCCTCGCGATCGATCTCGGTACCGAGACCCTGCCCGCGCTCGCTCTCGGCCGCGAGCCCGCCGAGCCCGGGCTCATGGATCGACCTCCGCGCACGCGGGAGCAGAACGTCATCGACCGTTCGATGCTGCTGCGGGCCTGGGGGTTGATGGGTTTACTCTCCGCCGCACTGACCATGGGGCTGTTCCTGATGGTCCTGAGCCGGTCAGGATGGACACCCGGAGCACCTACCGGCCCCGGCACCCCCCTGCATCACGCCTACCTTCAGGCCACCACCGCCAGCTTCGCGGCGATCGTCGCCTGCCAGATCGGCACCGCGTTCGCCGCCCGAACCACCCACAGCTCCCTGCGCAGCATCGGGCTGACCACGAATCCCCTGCTGCTCGGAGGCATCGCCTTCGAGGTCGTCTTCGCGGCGGCGGTCATCTACCTACCTGCGCTGCAGAAGATGGTCGGCACCGCCGCGCTACCGGGTTGGGTGCTCGCGCTGCTGGTCCCGATGCCGCTGCTGGTGTGGGGGATCGACGAGGCCTATCGCGCGCTGCTCCGACGGCACCCGGCACGCATCCCGCAGGCAGCCGGCACGCGCCCGATGTGAGCGTTGACCTGTAACGACTCGGGACTTCCTACTCTTCCGCCTCTCCTGGGCCGAGGCGAGCATGGAGATCGGCGGTGGAGGACGCGGGTTTACGCCCCGAACTGAGCGCGCGGGCGAGCAACGAACGAGGAAGCGGAGATGCCCATGATCGTGGTCGGCGTGGATGGATCCGACAGTGCCCAGGAGGCCCTGCGCTTCGCCGTCCGGGAGGCCCGGCTCCGAGGCTCGGCTGTGCGAGCGGTCATGGCTTCCAACATCACCACCACGGCCTACGCGGGCATCGGCGGATTCGGACCCGACGCCGACCCGACGAAGCTGGAGGAGACCGCCCGCACGGTTCTGGACGAGGCGGTGGACTCGGTCGCGGAGGGATGCGATGTCGAGATAGACCGTGTGTTGGACGTCGGCCAACCGGTGCAGGTCCTCATCGAGGAGTCGCGGGACGCCGAGCTGCTGGTCGTCGGCTCTCGCGGCCGTGGCGGATTCGCGGGAATGTTGCTCGGGTCGGTCAGCCATCAGTGCGCTATGCATGCGCACTGCCCGGTCGTCATCGTGCGTCCGACCGTCCCCGGCGGGCCTGATGCGTCGAGGGCCGTCGAGCGCGACCGAGATGCCCCACTCCACACGGGAGGTCCTCAGTGACCAGCGACATCACCGGCCGCAGGATCGTCAGCGCGGTGGACGGGTCGATCTCATCCGTTCACGCTGCCCAGTGGGCCGCTACCGAGGCGGCCCGACGCCGCCATCCGTTGCGGCTGGTGCACGTCGTGGACCGCAGCCCGCTCGCTCACGGACGGCCCGTACCGAGCTACTACGAGGCGTTGGAGTCCGACGGACGACGCATCTTGGCCGACGTGCTCTCACAGGTCAAAGAAACCTACCCCGATCTTGACGCCGAGGTGGCCCTGCTCTCCTCCAGACCGGTGCACTCGCTGATCGAGGACAGCCGCCATGCGCTGCTCATGGTGGTGGGATCACGAGGGATGGAGGGTTTCTCGGGCATGCTCATCGGCTCCACCGCGGTCGGTGTCGCCACCCACGGCCACTGCCCGGTGGCGGTTGTCCGCGGGCAGCACCCCACTGAGGCACCCCCGACCAGAGGTCCCGTCGTGGTGGGTGTGGACGGCTCGGCGATCAGCGACGCCGCCGTCGCCGCGGCGTTCGACGAAGCATCGTGGCGGAGCGCGGACCTGGTTGCGGTGCATGCTCGGCACGAGGTGAAAGGTTTCGCCCATCCTCCGCTGCACGAGTGGGAGCTGAAGGAGCCTGAGCGCGAGGTCCTGGCCGAACGCATGGCCGGTTGGCAGGAGAAGTATCCCGATGTGCGGGTCCGGCGCGTCATCAGCACTGGTCCCCCGGTGGCGGCCTTGCTCGAGAACGCCGCCGAGGCCCAACTGCTGGTCGTGGGCAGCCGGGGGCGCGGCGGTTTCCCCGGCCTGCTGCTCGGTTCCACCAGCCAGGCACTCATCTACCACGCGACCTGCCCCGTCCTGGTGGTCCGCCCCGGCCACGCGGGCTGAGGCAGCAGGTGCACAGGCCATCCACACCCGGTCAGCCGCCCTCGGAAAGGGCCACACCATCGGGCAGCCTCACGGTGGTCACCACCCCACAACCGCAAGCGCTGAAGGCTCCCCCGCTCACCCTGAACACGCTGCTGGCCGGTGCCGGAGCGGCGGCCACCAGCGCGATCGTCGGCTCACTGTTCGGGGCGGCCGGGACAGTCGCCGGCGCCGCGCTGGGCTCGGTGGTCCTCACGCTCGCCACCGCCGTCTATCACCGTTCCCTGGACCGTACCCGCGACACCGTCAAGTCCCATATCAGCCTGCCTGGCGGCCGGAACCTTCAGGTGACCGTCCAGGCTGAGGTGCCGGCACCACGGAAGGCCTCGGAAGCAACCACCGATGCGCGACCCGGTCCGGCTGCACCTGCGCTACCACCGGCATCGTGGCGGCATCCCAGGAGGCGGACCGTCGTGCTGGCCGGAATGGCTCTGCTGATCTTCGCTCTGGGGCTGGGCCTGGTCACCGGGGTCGAGCTGCTCAAGGGCTCGACCCTCACCCGTGGTGACGACGGCACCTCGGTCGGCCGGCTCATCACCGGGAACCGGTCACCGAGGACGCCGGCCGGGACTCCCGCGCCGCCGCCCGTCCCGACCGGGGACCCCCGGACACCAGCCCCCCCGATACCCACCACCGCCGCACCCGCCCCCGGCTCTCAGAACCGGCCGTCGACAGGGAACCCACCGAGCTCGGGACCCGCTCCGACACCGAACTCTCAGTCCCCGCCCGGGCCCTCGTCGGCACCGACCTCCGAGCCTGGTCCGGCCGGCACGTCGGTATCCACGCCGCCTGCCGCCCCGGGCACGCTGCCCGGAGGTTGATCACCAGTCGAGGCTGTGCGGATGGAGATCCGGCTTCCGGCCATATGAGGGGGATGCCTCGTTCCTGACCGGTTCGCGCTCGACCAGGTGATCAAGGTCGTCCTGGCCAGGTGATCGTGGGCATAGCTGTGTGAGCGTTCGACGCGCGCTCACCGCCCGCTGGTCCGGGGTCAGCCCGCGTCCGGTGCCTCCACGCTCTCCGGCTCGGGCTGTTGTTCCTGCTCCTCGAGCCGCTCGGCCTCGTCGTCGGTCGTCTCCCCGACCACAACGTCGCGGGGACGGGGGTCTTCCTCCGGTACGGCTCCAGTCATCGGGCGATCGTCGCACCGGGCCGCCGGGAGCGCAGGCCCTGGCGGTGACGCCGAGAGCCCGGCGAGCCGGTCTAGAGCTCGGCGAGCTGCAGGAGCCCGTCGGCCCGCTCGCTGGTGACCCGGTCGATGGTCTGCTGGACGCGGGCCTTGTGAGCGTCGTCGCCCGGTGTCCTGGGGGAGGCGATCACCTCGACGAGATCGCGGTCGGGGCCGAGCTGGAAGTGGTGTGTCGTCCCGCCGAAGCACCGCCACCGAGGACCGCGGTCCTTGGTTCCCATGAGGACGAGGAAGGTGCCACAACTGGGACAATCGCGCCTTGCCATGACCCGGACGGTACGTCGCGGCGGGAGCCCGCGGAACCGCCGGACAGCCGTTCCGGCGCTATGACATCTAATGTTCAAGTTGCGTTCCACTGGTGGCCGCTGAGATGCCGGGAACGGTTAAGTACCAGGTCAGGAGCGTAGGTCCAGGCAGTCCCGGCACTGGGCCGTTCGGGCCACGGGCGATCGCGGCTAACTTCGGTCCGCAGTGGGTATCCCCTGCGGAGAAGCCTGAGGATCCACGCGGGGGGATGTCGATGACCGGTGCGGGCTTGGCGGTGCTGCTGATCGGCATGGTGATCGTCTCAGTGGAGGGTGCGATGCTCGCCCGGGGCGGCTGGGAGTACCTGAACCGGGTCTATCCGAACCCGGCCCAGGCCAAGAAGGTGGCCACCCTGGTGCTCGCGCCCACGTTCCTGATGACCGTCGGCGCCCTGCTGCTGGTCTCCACCGTGGGCATCGGCCCCGACGCCGGCATCCAGGCCGTCCTGGCCAGGGTCGGCCTGGTCTTCCTGGCGACCGCGGCGATGCACGTCGGAGCGATCATGGTCATCAGCCAGGAGAAGGCGGAGGTCGAGGAGATCGAGCTGACCGAGGACGAGCTCGACGAGGCTCGTGACCGGGGGCAACATCCCGAGCCGGTCCGGCGCACCATCGCGAGGCGCCCCAAGCCGATCCCGGTACTGCCCGAGCCGCTGCGCGACCCGCCGCCGGACGGCATCTGACCCGCGGCGATCGGCCCGCGACGGACCCGCGCACCACCGGACGGGCCCGCGCACCACCGGACGGGCCCGTAACCACCGGACGGGCCCGCGCGCCGCGGTCTCAGCGGCCGCTCTGGTAGGACTGGCTCGTGCGGACGGTGGTGGTCGACGGGTCACGGGAGTCGGTGGAGCGGCTGGTGGAGGCGCTCCGGGCGGCCCTCGACGGCGGCCCCGCGGTACTGCCGGTGACCGGCGGGCAGCACATCGCGGGCGGGCAGGACACCGCACCTGACACCGCGGGCGCGCACCGTGCGCCCGAACCGGACACCGACGCGGCGCTGGTGGTGGAGACGTCCGGGTCGACGGGGAGCCCGCGACGGGTGATGCTCTCCGCCGCCGCGCTCCGGGCCTCGGCCACCGCCACCCACACGCGGCTGAGCGGACCGGGACAGTGGCTGCTCGCGCTGCCCGCACACCATGTGGCCGGCGCCCAGGTGATCGTCCGCGCGCTGCTCGCCGGCCGTCCGCCCGCCGTGCTGGACACCCGGGCGGGCTTCCGGCCGGACGGCTTCGCGGCGGCGGCGGCCGAGCTGGCGACCACCGGGCCGCGCTACACCTCCCTCGTCCCCACGCAGCTGCACCGGGTGCTGGCGGCGCCCGGAGCGGGGCTGGACGCGCTGCGCGGCTTCGACGCCGTGCTGGTCGGCGGCGCCGCCACCTCGCCCGCCCTGCTCGACGCCGCCCGCTCGGCCGGGATCAACGCGGTCACCACCTACGGCATGAGCGAGACCGCCGGCGGCTGCGTGTACGACGGGACACCGCTGGACGGGGTGGGGGTACGGCTCGACGGCGCCGGCTGCATCGAGCTGACCGGGCCGACGCTGGCCTCCGGATACCTGGGCGAACCGGCGGCCACCGCGCGGGCGTTCGTCGGCGGCTGGTTCCGCACGTCCGACCTCGGACGGTGGGACGGTGACCGGCTGACCGTGCTGGGCCGCGCCGACGACGTCATCACCACCGGCGGCGAGTCCGTGCACCCGGCCGCGGTGGAGCGGGTGCTGACCGCCCAGGCCGGTGTGCGCGCGGCGTGTGTCGTCGGGGTGCCCGATCCGGAGTGGGGCCAGGCGGTGGCCGCCGCCGTCGTCCTCGACGTCCCCGGCGCGGGCCCTGGAGCAGCCGGAGGCGGCACGACCGGTGGGTCCGGGGCTCCGGACAGGGATGCCTGGGCCGCAGCGGTACGAGCCGAGCTGGGGGCGCCCGCGGTGCCCCGGCGGCTGCTGATGCTGGACGCGCTGCCGCTACGCGGGGTCGGCAAGCCCGACCGGGCCGAGGTGGCGCGCCTGCTGGCCGACACGCCGTGAGCCGTCCGACCCGGGCCGGCGCCGGGTGGGCCGCGCTGTGTGAGGGTCGCCGCACCCGCTGACCCGCGGACGATCTTTGCGGGCGTGCCGGGCTAACGTGTGCAGGTGGCGACCGTTGCGCAGTGGGTGGCCGGGGCCCGTCCCCGCACCCTGCCGAACGCGATATCCCCCGTGATCGCCGGTACCGGCGCGGCGATCGGGGCAGGTGCCTCGCGCCCGGCGGCGGCCGCGCTGGCACTGCTCGTCGCGATGGCGCTGGTGATCGGGGTCAACTTCGCCAACGACTACTCCGACGGGGTACGCGGAACCGACGACGACCGGACCGGCCCGATGCGGCTGGTCGGCTCGCGCGCGGCCGAGCCCTCCCAGGTACGTGCGGTGGCGCTGGCGTGGCTGGGTACCGCGCTGGTGGCCGGTGCGGCGCTGGTGTTGCTCAGCGGCCACTGGTGGTTGCTGGCCGTCGGGGCCGCGTGCCTGCTCGCCGCCTGGTTCTACACCGGCGGCAAGCGGCCCTACGGCTACCTCGGTCTCGGCGAGGTGGCGGTGTTCGTCTTCTTCGGGCCGGTGGCCGTGCTGGGCACCGCCTACACCCAGAGCGACGGCGTGAGCGGGCTCGCCATCGCCACCTCGGTCGGTGTGGGCACGCTCTCGGCGGCGGTCCTGGTCGCCAACAACCTGCGCGACATCGACTCCGACGGCCCGGTGGGCAAGCGGACGCTCGCGGTGATGCTCGGTGACTCGGCCACCCGGCGGCTGTACGCCGCGCTGGTGGCCATCCCGCTGCTGATCAGCGTCGTGTGCGCGATGTTCCACTGGCCGATGCTGCTGGGCCTGCTGGCCGCCGTACCGGCGGTCTCACCGGTGCGGGCGGTCCTCCGGGGAGCCCGGGGCCGGGACCTCATCGCGGTGCTCGGCAAGACCGGCCTGGTCATGCTGGTCTGGTCGGTCCTCACCGCCGCGGGCCTCATCATCGCCCGATTCGTCTGACGACTCCGCCTCGGGCGTGGCCTCGCCCGGCACGGTGTCCCCCGGCACGGTGTCCCCCGGCACGGTGTCCCCCGGCACGGTGTCCCCCGGCACGGTGTCCCCCGGCACGGTGTCCCCCGGCACGGCCTCGCCGGATGCCGCGTCACCGCGGAGCTGGGCCCGAAGCCGGGCCCGCTGCGCCGACCGCCGGGCTCCCGCCTCGGCCAGGGCCGCGCTGAGATCGCTGCGCAGACGGGGCAGCAGCATCATCGACAGCGGCACCGCCGCCACGAGCGCGACCAGCAGGGCGACCAGCAGCGGGACGCCGACCCAGACCAGCAGGGCCGCGACGGCGCTGATCAGCGCGATCCGGGCGAGAGCGTAGCGGGCGATCGCCATCCCGAGCCCTGGTTGCGCCGTCCGGGTGGACGTGGGTGCCTCGGAACTCATACCTCGCAGGGTAGAGCCCTCCATCCGCCCGCCGCCTTCGACCACACCGGGCGGATTGTTCCCCTAGGAGTGCTCAATCCTCACTCGCTTGACACCGCCCCGACCGCGACTGGGCTAGCCTGGTTGTAGGAGGTGGTCCACATGCTGTTCATCGTCGCGTTGGCCGCTGCTATGGCGGTTGGCTTTCTGATGTGGAAGACGATGTCGCAGCAGCAACCGGGCCAGCCCCGTCGTTCCGCGCCGGCCCGTTCCGTCGCCCCGGACGACGATCCCGAGTTCCTGCGCAAGCTGGGCGAACGCCTGCGCAGCGAGGGTGAGGACCCGCCGGCCCGTCGATAGTCGTCCCCCCGGTACGGGTACCGGCCCGGAGGGCTGCGCCTCAGGGTTCGTTCGACGGGAAGTTGTCGGCCACGGCCGCCGCGAGTTCCAGCAGGGCGGCCCGGGTGTGCGGTGACAACCGGTCCAGGTCGATCTCAGCGCCCTCCTCCAGGTGGCTGTCGAACGGCACCCGGATGACCTTGCGGCAGCGTGCGGCGAAGTGCTCGGCGACCCGGTCCAGGTCGACACCGCCGGAGTTGCGGCGTACCGAGTTGATGACCGCCACCGAGTTCGCCACCAGGTCGCCGTGGCCGTGCGCGTCGAGCCAGTCCATGGTGGCCGATGCGCTGCGGGCCCCGTCGATCGAGCCGGACGAGACGATCACCAACGCGTCGGCCAACCCGAGGACCCCGTACATCGCGGAGTGCATCAGCCCGGTGCCGCAGTCGGTGAGGACGACGTTGTAGAAGTGTTCCAGCAGGTTGACGGTGCGGCGGTACTCCGCCTCGCTGAAGGCCTCGGACACCGCCGGGTCCTGCTCGCTGGCCAACACCTCCAGCCGGGACGGCCCCTGCGAGGTGTAGGCCCGCACATCGGTGTAGCGGCGGACCCGCTGAGCGTCGCGCAGCAGGTGACGGACGGTGGCGCTGGTCTCCAAGGGGATCTTCTGGCTGAGCGTGCCCCGGTCGGGGTTGGCGTCGACCGCGATCACCCGGTCCCCACGCAGTGAGGCGAAGGTCGCTCCCAGGGTGGCGGTGACGGTGGTCTTACCCACCCCACCCTTGAGGCTCAGCATCGCGATCTTGTAGCACCCGTGCAGCGGCCTGTTGATCCGGGTGATCAGCTCGCGCTCGTTCATGTCGGCGCGGCCCTCGCCGAGGTTGACCGTGCGGCCGCTGATCACGTACAACGCGCGGCGCCAGCCCGAGCGGGGTGGCCGTCGGGACTGCCGCAGCAGGCGGGCCGAGGCCAGCTCTCCGTCCGGCCCGGTGAGCTCGCCGTTGCGGGCCCGCTGCGCCTGCTGGGCGGCCACCGCGCCCGGCTCGATCCAGCGGCCGGCCGACCGGCTCTCCGCGGCGGCCACCGCGCGGGACCGGGGGACGGTCGACGCGGGGTCGTTGCGCCGGCCACCACCGGAGGCGACCGCGGCTGCCGTGTCCGGCTCCGGACCGCGCTCGTCGTGCATGCCACCGGGCTCGTCGTGATCGTGATCGTCGCGGCCCTGGTCATGGCCGCCGGCCAGGTGCTGGGACGGCTGGTCGAGCGCCGAGTGGGCCTCGCCGCCGGGCCGGTCGCGTTCCCGCTGGACCGGGCCGTCGCCATCGGACTCCGGCTCGTCGCCGGATACCGGCCCGCCGTCGGCCGGCCGGACCTGCGTGCCGATGGGCCACTGGCGGCTGACCACGGGACCGGCGGACGGACCCGTCCCCTCGTCGGGGTACGGCTCGCGGGAGTAGGGATCGGCGGGGTAGGACTCGTCGGAGTACGGGTCGTCGGAGTACGGGTCGTCGGAGTACGGGTCGTCGGAGTCGAGCTCGTCGTCCGGGTCGTAGGTGAAGTCCTCGAAGAGGCTGTTCCGGACCTGGGTGTGACCGGTGTCGCGCAAGGTGTCGGAGCCGCGCTGAACCCGGCCCTCGTGGTCGGGCTGGTCGTCGAGCTCGTCGTCGAACTCGAGGTCGGCGTACAGCTCGTCGTCCTCGTCGGTGTGCACGTCGTGGGGCTCCGAGGAACCCGGCTGCTGCTCGGGTACGGGGGTGGCCAGGCGGGGCTCCCGGCGGGGCTCCGGCTCGGACGCCGCGACCTGCTCGGGGTCCTCCACGACCGGCTCGCGGCTCGCCACCGTCCGCCAGCCCAGCCCCTGGGCGAGGTAGCCCACGGTCCCCGGCGGGTACTCCTGCTCGCCCTGCTCCACCGTTCTCCTTACGCACAGCCCGTACTCGATCCACACCCCCCGGTGACGTTAGTCCGGGGAATACGTCAGGTCGAGTAGGCGCCGCTGTGCGTGCGGCCCCGCCGGATCAGCCGGTCAGTTGACCCCGGCGTAGGAGTGGAAGCCCGCGACCACCAGGTTGACGAAGAACAGGTTGAACAGCATCACCGCGAAACCGAACACGTTGACCCAGGCCGCGCGGCCCGTCCGCCACCCCGCGGTGGCTCTGGCGTGCAGGTAACCGGCGTAGACCACCCAGGCGACGAAAGCGACGGTCTCCTTGGGGTCCCAGCCCCAGAACCTGCCCCATGCCGCCTCGGCCCAGATGGCGCCGGTCATGATGGCGAACGTCCAGATCGGGAAGGCGATCACGGTGACCCGGTAGGCGACCCGGTCCAGCGCATCGCGCGCGGGCAGGGCGGCCTTGAACCCGGTCACCTCGGGATCCGTCCCGCGCAGCAGGAACAGCGCGCTGGCCACGCCGGCCACCAGGAACATCCCACCGGAGATGCTGGCCGCGGTGACGTGGATGGCCAGCCAGTAGGAGCGCAGGGCGGGCATCACCGGGGCGGCGTTCGCGTAGAGCACGGTGCCGGCCAGGAACATGAGGATGACCACCGGGAGCAGCACGAACGAGCCGATGGTCCGCAGCTGGGCGGCGCGCCCGTCGCCACCGCGCTGCGAGCGGTACAGGACGGTCAGCCAGCCCACCACCGCGACCAGGCAGATCGCCGAGCTGAACTCGTACATGTTGCCCCACGGCCAGCGGTCGACCGCGGCGCCGCGCAGTACCAGCGAGACCGCGTGCAACACAGCACCGAGGATCGTGAGCGCGACAGCGGTACGGCCGAACCGCTCGGCCCGGGAACGCGGCGCGCGGACCGGGCCGTCTACGGCGCCCTCGGCGGTTCCGACGGTGACCGCGGTCGTGGACGGACCACCCGACCCGGCCGCCACCAGCGCGGAGGCGGCCACCCGGTCACGGGCGTACTCCCCCAGGTGCAGCACCATCGCGGCCAGGTAGATCACCATCGCCGTGCGGTAGGCGTAGTCGCTGTAGGTGGCCAGGGTCTCGTTGGCCATCGCGGTCCCGTTGAGCACAGCGGTTCCGGTTGAGATCGTTGCGGTTGCGGTTGAGATCGCCAAGCCGGGCATCAGCTGCCGCCTCCAGATTCGTCACGCTCGTGCAGGTCGTTCCCACCGAGCAGCTCGGCCCGTAACCGGGTGAACTCCTCGCCGTATCCGGCCTGGTCGGTACGAGCCAGCCCGCCGATCTCCACCACGGTACGACTCGGCCCGTCATCGCCGGATACCGGGCGCAACCGCACCCAGAACCGGCGCCGCCGGATGGTCAGGGAGGTGCCCAGGCCGGCGAGCACCAGCACCGCGAACACCAGCACCCACTTCTCGGCGGGGTCGTGCGACACCTGCAGCGACACCCACTGGCTCAGGTCCCCGAAACGGATGACCGTGCCGTCGTCCAGGGTCAGCTGCTGGCCGAGCTTCAGGTTCGAACGGGCCACCTTCTTCAGCGCACCCGACGCCACCTGCCGCTGATCCACCTCGAAGATCGACTGACCCCGGCCGTCGTCCAGTCCCAGGTCACCGCGATACACGTCGACGGCAGCCTCGGGGTCCAGCGGAGCCGGGTACATCGAGGTCACGATCTTGCCCCCGGACGAGGTGGGCGCGAACAGCCCGGTGATCGCGATCTGGCTGCGCCGCCGCTGCGCCTCGTCGGCCATGCCCGGACGGTCGATCTTGGTGGCGCCCTCGGAGAGCAAGGTGTTGGGGTCGGCAAGCCGCCACTGGGTCGCGACCGTGCGGCTCTCCCCGCCGGGCCAGGTGACGGTGAACACCGGGGCGTAGCCGTGCCCCAGCAGGTAGACGCGGTCGCCCGCCAACCGCAGTGGCGAGTTCACCTCGAGCTGGTAGGGGTGCCAGGGACCGTTCGGGCCGGCGTTCAGCTCGTCACCGGACTGGTAGCCGATGGAGGCCCGGAAGGAGTCGGGGGCGCCGTTGGGCAGGTACCGGGCGTCGAAGTCGTCGACCTTGATACAGAACGGGTCCAGCGCGGTGCCGTCCACCCGGGTGCCGGCCTTGAACGAGTCGTAGCCGAGGATGCCGGTGTTGCAGAACTGGTTTCCGCCGGTCAGCACGATGACCTGGCCCTCGTAGCCGAACAGCTTGCCCGCCGCGATCCCGATCAGCAGGCCCACGAGCGCGATGTGGAACACCAGGTTGCCGGCCTCACGCAGGTAGCCACGCTCTGCGGAGACGGCCGTGTCACCGGCGGGCTCCTCGATGACGGCTACCCGCCAACCCCGCAGCCGGCCGCGGACCTTCTCCAGCACCTGGTCGGGCGCCTCGTCGAGCGTGGCGGTCGCGTGGTGCGGCATCCGGGACAGGTTTCGCGGGGTGACCACCGGGGCGGCCCGGAACGCGCGGGCGTACTCGAAGGTGCGCGGGGTGAGGCAGCCGATCAGCGATACGAACAGCAGCAGGTAGACGGCGGCGAACCAGGAGCTCGCGAACACCTCGAAGAAGCCGAGCTTGTCCAGCAGCGGACCCAGGGTCGGACGGTTCTGGATGTACTGGTCGACCTTGCCCGAGTTCAGCGACCGCTGGGGCAGCAGCGCGCCGGGAAGCGCGGCAAGCGCGAGCAGGAACAGCAGGGTGAGCGCGGTCCGCATGCTGGTCAGCCCGCGCCAGGTGTTGCGCAGCATCGCCAGCGGCCGGCTCAGCGCCGTCCGCCCGCGCGGCGGTGGGCCGGCGGCGTCGGTGCGGGGTTCGGTGGTCAGCGACATCAGATCGGCGGGGTGTATCCGACGAGCGAGGTCTGCAGGCTCGCCACCAGCGATCCCCACACCCCGGTGACCAGCAGGACGCCGACCACCACGAGCATCAGCCCGCCGCCGATCTGCACCGCCCGGATGTGCCTGCGCAACCAGCCCAGGGTGCGGACCGCACCCGCGACACCCACGGCCAGCAGCACGAACGGCAATCCCAGGCCGGCGCAGTAGGCCAGCGTGAGCACCACCCCACGCATCGAGCTGCCACCGGTGCCCGCCGCCACCGCGACCACCCCGGCCAGGGTCGGGCCGATGCAGGGCACCCACCCGAGCCCGAAGACCGCGCCGAGCAGCGGTGCCCCGAGCAGCCCGGCCCTCGGGACGAAGTGCGGGCGGTGCTCGCGCGACAGCGCCGGGATGAGCCCGACGAAGGCCAGCCCCATGACGATCGTGACCACACCACCGATGCGCTGCAGGACGACCTGGTTTCGGCTCAGCGTGTCGGCCACGTAGACCACACCGACCAGGATCGCGCCGAACACCACCGTGAAGCCGAGGACGAACAGTGCGGCGGCGCCCGCCGCGCGCCAGCGGCCGTTGCGGGCGGACCCTGCCTGACCTGACGCCCCGTCGATCTCGTGCACGCGGACCGCGGGTGCGTCCGCTCCGACGAGTCCGGCCAGGTAGGCGAGGTAGCCCGGCACCAGCGGCACCACACACGGCGACGCGAAGCTGACCGCTCCGGCGGCCACCGCCACCGCGGCCGCGAGCAGCAGCGGCCCGGTCGTCACGGTGGTGGCCGTGTCGGCGGTGGAGACGGTGGTGATCGCGGCGGTGACGATCAGGTCGGCGGGAAGCACAGTGCCATCGAGGGTATGCGAGACGCCCACGTCACAGTCATTCGGGCGGGACCCGCCTCTCAGCCTGCCGGTCCCGGCCGACGGCTGCCGGTCCGCAGGATCCCAGGTCGACGGGTGTCCGGGCCGACGGATCCCAGACCGGCGGATCCCAGGCCGACGGATCCCAGACCGACGGGTGCCGGTCCGCAGGATCCCAGGCCGGCGGGATCGCCTCGACGGACCCTCGTTGCTGCTAGTTGCCCAGGCTCGCCTTCACCTCGGCCCGCCGTTCGCCGACCGATTGCATGATCACCAGGGCATCAGCGCGAATACTGCGCCGCGAAATCGCGCTCATGTCCTGATGATCATGGGACCGGGACATGACTTGGGCGCGGACTTCGAACCCCCGATCGAGCGCCGAGTTCGCGCGCCGGGTTCGCGCGCCGGGTTCGAGCGCCGGTTGCCTCGCCGATCTGCTCGCGGTGAACCTGACGGGCCCCTCTGGCGCGACCCGCTCTCAGCCTGCCGGAGCCGGCTCGGCCTTCAATCGGTCGATCAATGAACCGAGGTTGGCCAGCGGGATCCGGGTCAGGTAGACGGCGGCCACCCGGTGCTGACGGTCCAGGACGATCGTGGACGGGACGACGTTGCGCGGGTAGCCCTGCAACCTCATGAGCACACGGCCCGGCGGGTCGTAGATCGAGTCGTAGGTGATGCCCGCACCCTGGGCGAAGTCGCGCGCGGCGTCCGGGGTGCTGTCGCGGATGTCCACGCCAAGCACGGTGACCCCGGAGCCGGCCATCTGCTTCTGGATGAACTGCAGATCGGCCATCTCGGGACGGCAGACACCGCACCAGGCACCCCAGATGTTGATGACCACGATCTGGCCGGGGTAGTTCTCGATCCCGACGTCGCCGGGCGGGTGCAGCACGCTCGGACCGGAGAACGAGGTCAGCTTGCCCCTACTCTCGGGCGGATCGTAGAAGATGATCTGCTTACCGCCCGGCGCGACGAATTGGAACTCGCCCCCGACGGCCACCGCGTCCTTGCCGGTCGCGCACCCGGTGAGCGCGACGGTGGCGACGAGCAGCGAGGCCAGCAGACAGGTCAGCGATCTCGCGCGACGAGCCGGTCCCACCCGCCGGTCCGGTCTCATGCGCCGGTCACGGTCGGGTCGCTCGCCCCCGCCGGCTCGGAGTAGCGCACGGCGACCAGCTTGTCGCCGTCGAAGTCCAGCGTGGTGAGCGAGGCGAGCCCGCACTGGCGGTGGCGGGGGTCGTGCCACATGCGCTGGCCCTCGAGGTTGCGCCGGACCGTCCAGATCGGCAGTTGATGGGACACGCACAGCGCGGTGTGGCCGGCGGCGAGGTCACGCGCCCGCTCGACCGAGGCCCGCATCCGGGCCGCGATCTCCCGGTACGGCTCGCCCCAGGAGGGCCGGAACGGGTTGCGCAGCAGCCACCACACCCGGGGGTGGCGCAGGGCCCCGTCGCCGACCCCGAACCGCCGGCCCTCGAACTGGTTGCCCGCTTCGATGAGCCGGTCCTCGGTGAGGATCTCCAGCCCGTGCCGCTCGGCGATCGGGGTGGCCGTCTGCTGGGCGCGCAGCAGGGGTGAGGCGAGCACAACGGTGATGTCCTCATCGGCCACCGCGTCGGCCACCATCGCGGCCTGCTGCTCGCCACGTTCGGACAGCTTGTAGCCCGGCAGGCGCCCGTAGAGCACCTGCTCGGGGTTGTAGACCTCGCCGTGACGCAGCAGGTGGACCGTGGTCCTCACCCCGGCCGGAACGGCCGCCGGCACGTCCGGCGCGGTCATTCCGGCGCCTCGACGGACGCGGCGGCGCGGGCGGCATCGGGCAGAGCGGCCTCGATCGTCTCGAACGCCTCGTCGTCGAGCGCCGCCGAGACGAACCACGCCTCGAAGGCGCTCGGCGGCGGATACACGCCGCGTTCCAGCAGCGCATGGAAGAACGCCGGGAACCGCCAGGTCTCGCTGGCCTTCGCCGCCTCGAAGTCGTTCACCGGGTCCTCGGTGAAGAACACCGACAGCATGCTGCCCGCCCGGGCGACCCGGTGGGCCACCCCGGCCGAGGCGAGCGCGTCGCCGAGCAGCCCGGCGAGCCGGTCGGCGTGCGCGTCGAGCGCGGCGTAGACCGAGGCGTCGGCGGTCTTCAGGGTGGCCAGCCCGGCGGCGACCGCGAGCGGGTTCCCGGAGAGTGTGCCCGCCTGGTAGACCGGGCCGGCCGGGGCCAGCAGCCCCATGATCTCAGCCGATCCCCCGAAAGCGGCTGCCGGCAGCCCGCCGGACATGACCTTGCCGAAGGTGTAGAGGTCGCCGGCCACCCCGTCGATGCCGTACCAACCGGACGGCGAGACGCGGAACCCGGTCATCACCTCGTCCATGATCAGCAGCGCGCCGTGGGCGTGGGCCAGGGCCCGCAGCCCGGCGTTGAACCCGTCCAGCGGCGCGACGGCGCCCATGTTGCCGGCCGCCGCCTCGGTGATCACGCAGGCGATCTCCTGGCCACGTTCGGCGAACACCGCGGCCGCCGCGTCCAGGTCGTTGTAGGGCAGCACGATGGTGTCGCCGGCCTGCGCACCGGTCACCCCGGGGCTGGTGGGCAGCCCGAACGTGGCCACCCCCGAACCGGCCTGGGCCAGCAGGGAGTCCACGTGACCGTGGTAGCAGCCGGCGAACTTGACCACGCCGCTGCGCCCGGTCGCCCCTCTGGCCAACCGGACCGCGCTCATCGTGGCCTCGGTACCGGAGTTCACCAGCCGCACCTGTTCCACGGGCTCGACCCTGGCCACGATCGCCTCGGCCAGCCGGATCTCGCGCTCGGTCGGGGCCCCGAAGGAGAGCCCGTGGCCGGCGGCCTCGTGGACGGCGTCCACCACCGCCGGGTGCGCGTGCCCGAGGATCATCGGACCCCACGAACAGACCAGGTCGACGTACCGGGCGCCGTCCACGTCGGTCAGCCAGGGCCCTTGGCCCGACGCCATGAATCGGGGCGTGCCGCCCACGGCCTGGAACGCTCGCACCGGCGAGTTGACCCCGCCGGGGATGACCGACTGGGCCTGGGCGAACAGCTCCTGTGATCGAGTGGTCGCGGTGGTTCTCACGACTCCACTCTTTCAGACGGACGTACGGGACCGCGCAAGCGGCGGGCTCACCTACTGGTGAGCAGGAACTCCTCGCTGTGCGGCAGGTACATCAGCACGACCCCGGCGCCGGCCAGCAGCACGATGCCCAGGCTCACCGGGTCGACGGTCGTCACGACCATGGCGCCGACCAGCAGCAGGATCTCCACGACGGCGAGCACGGTCGCACCGGTTCGCGCCCAACGTTTCGGCTTCAACGCCGCCCAGGTGAACGCCAGGAACAGCAGGCCGGCGATGAGGAGAGCCACCCCGGCGAAGCGGAACAGCAGGATGAGGCCGTCCACGTCGAGGCCGGCCCCTCCACCGCTGAGGCGCCCGCGCAGGTTCTCCCCGATCGCCCCGACCTGCAGTGCCAGCGCCGCCCCGATGAGGATCAGCGGCAGTGCCGCCAGCGTCAGGAACAACGCTGCGACCGACATCTCCACCGGACGGCGGACCTGCTCCAGCGCATCCATCGCCAGCGCCGCCCTCGACCGCTCCGGGGCGGGCTCCTCGCCCACCTCATCGCCGGCCGGGCTCACGCCGTCGCCCGTCCGCGGCACCCCGTCCGTCCCGGAGGCCGCGGCCTTCGAAGCGCCCTTCCTGGACCCGCCGTTCTCGGGTGCGCCGTTCTTTGGT
>Ga0310811_10002741_pt1 | contig 22003 bp, 13 predicted proteins | sample YCmetagenome_FD_207642 | JGI IMG/M metagenome (GOLD analysis project Ga0310811, IMG submission 207642) | Soil microbial communities from experimental microcosm in Duke University, North Carolina, United States - YC | ecosystem: Engineered > Artificial ecosystem > Soil microcosm > Unclassified ...
AGCTCTCTTCCTCACCGCCTTTGAGAATATACAGATCCTGCGCCTTCGCGCTACGCAGATTCATGGTGTAGAAGTTTCCCGCTTTATCCAGCACCTCCGCATGAGAAAGGCGGATGCTGTCACCGGCTTTCCCTTTTATCTTTACGCTGACCCAGCCGGTCAGGTTCTGCCCGAAATCGATGACGACCTCACCCCTGGGCGTGGTCAGCACCTTCTTTACGTGCAAACTCTCCTGTTTTTTCACCGGCTCGCTGATCGTCGCAACCAGTGTCTCTTTGGGGATATCGACCGTCTGTGTCCCTGACCAGCCGGTTGCTTCATAGGCGGGTTCACACCAGCCGCGCTTTTCCTGCCGGTGATCGATGGTTTCTCCATGATACAGTTCCGATCGCAGCACTTCGCCATAAGCCGACTGCCAGCTGGGCCCCGAGACAACTGTCTGCACGTGCCCATCCTTATATTTTATGACCAGCTGTGCCAGCAGGGCCAGGTCTTTCCCATAATAATCATGCTGCCCGCTAAAACCTATATAGCCCCGATACCAGCCGCTTCCCAGCATGGCGCCGATGGCATTTTTGCCGGGACGGATCAGATGGGTTACATCATACCCCTGGTATTGCAAACGCTTTTTATAGGAGGTCCATCCGGGCGTAAGCCACGCATCGCCGATCCGCTGGCCGTTGAGCCGCGCTTCATAGAGCCCGTGCGCGGTAAAATACGCTGTGGCAGAAACGATCCCTTTCTCCGCCACAAAGGTAGTGCGAAGCAGCGGGCTGCGCACACTGTCCTCTTCCATATCAGGTTTGATCCAGACGGCCTTCCAGTCTTCGGGATGCAGCAGACCCATCTGCCACCAGGCGGTTGCACTCCAGGGGGAAACCCTGCCTTTATTATCCCAGACCCTTACCTTCCAGTAATATTTTTTTCCTGACTGCAGCTCTGCGCCGCCGTATACTATCTGCAGGGACTGATCCGACTGTAGTTTCCCTGGGTTCCAGACGGCCCCTCCGCCATCGGGCCGGTCGCTGACCTTTATCTCGTAGGCTGTCTGTAAGATACCCCGGTCGCGGGTTTCCAGCTGCCAGCTCAGGCGCGGCAATCTGCTTTCCACTGTCAGCGGGTCGGGAAGGTTTTCCGTTCGCAGCCGGTTTACGGACAGCTGTGAAAAACTACTCAGACAAAAAATAAACAGAACGGGCATAAGACATGAGAGTCGGCAAGTGCTTTTCTTCATAAAATCGTTAGATTCTTCGACCGGTAAGCCTGCAGCTCCGGACTATCCGGTGAGAGTTCAGTAATGAGATAATCTATCTCTTCCATGTCAGCGATCTTCATTTGCATATTGGAATTCAGCTTCTCCGAAATGGCGATCACCGCCACCTTTTCCGCCGCCTTGATCATGGCTTTCTTCACCTGGATCGTTTCCCAGTCCGAATCCGTCAATCCATTGCTGGAGTCGATGGCATTCGTACCCAGGATACAGAGATCGGCTTTTATACCGGCAAGATATTCGAAGACCTCTCCGCTGACGGTCATCTGGCTGTAAGCAGAGATCTGTCCGCCTATCATAATGGTCTTGATCATTGGCTTGTCCAATAGTTCCACGGCTGTCAGCACATTCACCGTGATGAAGGTAGCCCGAAGGGTGTTGGGTATCTTTTTGATAAACTCCCTCGCCGTCGTACCTCCCCCGATCAGGACGATGATATCCTCCCTCAGCAGCGTCAGCGTCTTGTCGGCGATGATATGTTTGTTGGATTGTGCATAGGTCTGCGCATCATGTCCGATATGATAGGCGGCAGACATGGCCCCTCCTTTGATCCTGATCAGCTGTCCCTCTTCTGCCAGTTCATTCACATCCCGCCGGATCGTGTCCTCAGAAACATCGATGAGATTGACCAGGTCATTGTACATGAGACGGGTGTGGATACTGACTTGTTTAAGGATCAGATTTTTTCGCTCCTTCTTGGGCAAAGCGACAGGGATACCGTTGGCTTTAAGTTTAGTCATTCACTGTGAGCTTGGTTGCAAATAATAATTAGTGGCCCAATTTATAAAGATATGATATCTGGCGCGTCCGTTTTTAGGAAATTTGCACTTTTTGCACTTTTTGCGCCAAGCTGTGCCTTTCATGACATTGTGCGTCAAAATCGTATCATTTTGTGCAAATAATTTGCAAATAGTTTGGGTGTTTACAAATTTTTAGAATACATTCGGGTAGGATTTTGCAAAAACTGCATCCCGGTTCACCAAAACTAAATAACCCGCTCATGACAAAATTCCAACTAACTGTTTGGAGCAGCCTCCTGATCTGCTGTCTCCTTACCTTTTCTGTCGGTAAAGCCCAGCCGGGCTCCGGTCAGCCCCACCTGAAAGGCCTTGTAAAAGGCCCCGACGGTTCTCCTCTGGCAGGCGTAACTGTCGCAGTAACCAGCAACAAAAGGATCGCTACCACCACCGACGGCAGCGGTGCATTCGACCTCACTCTTCCCTCCTCTATGAGTGGCGCCAGGGTGGAACTGGAGATCAGCTTCGTAGGCTTCGAGACAAAACATCTTACTGCCCAGGCCGGCGAGTCCGATCTGGCTGTTGCCATGGACAACACGCGCGGCCTGAATGAAGTGGTCGTGACAGCCCTGGGTATCAATCGCTCCAAGAAATCCCTTGGTTACTCGGTCACCGAGGTAAAGGGTTCGGAATTTACCACAGCTCGTGAGAACAACGTTGCTAATGCTCTTTCCGGAAAGGTTGCAGGTGTCAATGCCGCAGGTCTTTCTACCGGCCCGGGCGGAAGCAGCCGCGTCACCATCCGCGGGAACGGCTCTCTTAACGGAGATAACCAACCGCTTTATGTGGTCAACGGGATGCCCATCGATAATTCCGTACCAGGAGGCGCGCCTACGGTCAACGGATCCACAACCAACGTCGACAGGGGCGATGGCATCGCTGGCATCAACCCCGACGATATCGAATCCATCAGCGTATTGAAGGGTGGTACGGCTGCCGCTCTGTATGGTTCCCGTGCCGCCAATGGCGTTATCCTGATCACCACCAAAAAAGGGCGCGCTCAGAAAGGCGTTGGCGTCGAATATAATTCTACAGCCACCTTTGATAATGTAGCTGTTACTCCTCAGTTCCAGTATCAATACGGACAGGGCCTTGATGGCGTCGAGTCGACCGACCTGATCAGCGCACAGGCATCCGGCAGAAAATCCTGGGGTGCCCCCATCGATGGCAATACGAATTATGTGGCAGTTGACGGTCAGCACCATCCTTATACAGCAAAGAAGGATAACATCAAGAATTTTTATCAGACAGGTCAGACCTACACCAATAGCATAGCCTTTGCCGGTGGCAACGAAAAGACGACCTACCGTTTTTCAGCCGCCGACCTTAGTAGTAAAGGCATTCTGCCAAAGACGACCTACGATCGTAAGACGCTCAACGTCGCCCTCAACAGCAAGCTGAGCGATAAAATATCCATCGAAGCCCTTGCTCAATACAATCTCGAGACTGGTCACAACCGTACCGGCGCCGGCGATGCACTGGGCAATCCGAACTGGACACCCCTGGAGATCGCAAATACGGCCGATGTACGCTGGCTCAAACCCGGTTATGATGCTAATGGGAACGAACAGATCTGGAACGATGCCGCCATCGCCTCCAACGGTTATTTCGTGATCAATAAGTTCCAGGAGAATGACGTCAAGAACCGTTTTATCGGTCAGGCATCTATTTCCTACGAGCTGATCAAAGACCTGATCTTCAAAGCGACGATCAGCCGGGACCAATACAATTATGACTATTACAATATTCTGCCAACAGGTACTCTTTATACCCCGCTGGGATTATATTCCGGTATAAAGACCAATCTGTTCGAGAACAACAGTCTTATCACCGGTTCTTACAAAACCACACTCGCAAAAGACTTCAACCTTTCTGCGCTGGCAGGCTTCAACGACCGGCGCAACCAGGAGAACAGGCTTACGCTTACCGGGGCGAATTTCAATACCCCGTATTTTTACAGTATCTCCAATCTTCAGTCCCTGTCCACCGTACCATACAGACCCCGTATAGCAACCACTTCGGTATTTGGTTCCATCGATCTGGATTGGAAGAATATTTTATTCCTTACCGCCAGTGGCCGTCAGGACTGGTTCTCCACCCTGAGCCCGCAGCATGATCATATCTTCTACCCCAGCGTGGGCGGAAGCTTTATCCTGTCCGACGCGGTCAGTCTTCCCCAGGTCTTTAGTTATGTAAAACTCAGGACTTCCTGGGCGCAGGTCGGCGGCGGAGCTCCAGACCCTTACCAGATCAACCTTACCTATAGTTCTGTGCCAAGCTCAGGCCCGACTTTACAAGGTGTGACCACCGATCCCGGCTCCGTTGATAACGTGATCTCCAATCCCAACCTCAAACCATACACCTCTACTACCTATGAGGCCGGGGCTGAGATCCAACTGTTGAAGAACCGCCTTGGTCTTGATCTTACCTATTACAATCGCCAGACGACTAATGACATCGTGAAGGCAGGTATCTCCGGTACTTCAGGTTATACAGGGGTGTTGCTCAACATCGGTGAGCTGAGGAATCGTGGTGTGGAAGTGTTATTGACAGGCAAACCTATTCAATCCAAAAATTTTGGATGGAATGTCAGCTATAACCTGGGTTATAATTCCAATAAAGTAGTGCAGCTTTATCCCGGTCTTCCTTCTATCCAGATCGCCAGCACCGTCAATAGCTGGGCCTTCCTCGATCACATCGTAGGACAGCCTTTTGGCACTATCGTCGGCACCCTGATGAAACGTGATCCCAAAAGCGGACAGATCGTATATAACAGAAGCTCTCATGTTCCTGTCGCCACTACGGCTGACCAGAAGTTGGGCAACAGCGTTGCGCCCTATACCATGGGCCTGACCAATGAGTTCCGGTATAAGAGATTCTCGCTCAATATCCTGCTGGATGGTAAATTCGGGAATAAGATCTTCTCTCTTTTCGAAGTTTATGCAACACGTATGGGTAAGCTGAAATCCACCGTACCCGGCAGAGCCAATGGTCTCGAGCTGAAAGGGGTCGATCAGTCCGGCGCTCCCTATGACACCGTTATCACTCAGGCAGGCGGCGTACTGCGGAACTATTATGACAACAACAAGTCCTACTCCGAACTGTTCCTGCACGACGGCAGCTTTATCAAGCTTCGCCAGGTCATTTTCTCATACAGCCTTCCTGTCAGCGGTATCAAAACGGTCAAGATCCAGTCGGCCAACATCTCATTTGTGGCCCGCAACCTGTTCATCCTGTATAAAAAGACACCCGACTTCGATCCCGAACAAAGCTTTACTAATAGTAATGCACAGGGATTTGAATCTATCGGATTGCCAAGGACAAGGTCATACGGCTTGAATCTGGCCATTAAATTTTAATACGATAAACACAAAAAAGCTATGTCAAAATATATAAGAAAAAACACGGGAATTTTGTCGGCAGCGCTGGTCCTCCTGTCCCTGTCCTCCTGTGATAAAGGATATAAAAGCCTCAACCTGAACCCGGACGCCGTCACCAGCCCCACACCTGAATACATGTTTTCGCTGGCTCAATATGAAGGTGCCGGGTACAACGGACACTATGGTTCCAGCGGCTCCAATTTTCTCATGGGCACCATGCAATACACCACCAGCTATAATGACGTGGCCGGTTTTGGATCAAAATACATTACCAGCCAGATCAATGCTTCTTCCGCTGCTTTCAGTGCTGCCTATCCGGATGAGCTCAACGAGCTGCATATCGTGATAAAGGCGGTGACAGGAAATGCATCGCGGATCAACGAGCTGGCCGAAGCCAGGATCTGGCGCGTCTACTGTTTCAGCAAGATTACCGACCTCTATGGAGATATACCTTATTCGCAGGCTGACCAGGGATACGACTCATCCAATTACAAGCCCGTATACGACGCGCAAAAGGATATCTATGCCAATATGCTTTCGGAACTGGATGCGGCTGCATCGAGCCTCGATCCAAGCAAGACGGTTTCATATGGCACTTCAGACCTTATTTATGGGGGCAATCCAACCCAATGGAAGAAGTTCGCCTATTCCCTCATGCTTCGCCTGGGAATGCGTATGACTAAAGTAGATGCAGCTTCCGCCCAGACCTGGGTGACAAAGGCCATTGCCGGCGGGGTCATCACTGCGGATGCCGACATCGCCAAGATGTCTTACATCACCGGTGGCCAGGACATCAATAAGAATCCCCTCCTCCTGGATATGTGGAACGCCGATTACATCGCCCAGAACGGAAAGACCAATACGGAAGGCGGCAAATATGCGGACAGCTGGATCAACTATCTCCAGGCTACCCAGGACCCCCGCCTGCCCGTTATCTCGGTAGTATGGGTCAACGGAGTGCCCGATACGACGTCTTCCATACAAAAAGGTATGCCGCAAAACCTGGCCAACCAGCTGCCGGCCAATTTTGTGACCTATTCGGAACCCAATCCAAAGACAGTCCTGTTGCTCAACGCTCCAAGAATGCTTTTCACGGTTGCAGAATCCAACTTCCTGCTCGCAGAGGCTGCGCTGAGAGGTTGGTATAGCGGCGCCACGCCCGCCAGCCTGTATACCACCGGTGTCCAGGCCGCCATGCGTCAATGGTCCATCATCGCCGGCACCGCAGGCGCGATCAGCACTAACCAGGTCAACGCCTACCTCGCCAATAACCCGTACAATGCAGGCGGCACTTTTGATCAGCAGATGGGACAGATCTACACACAGTTCTGGGTCAGTAATTTCCCCGAATCACAGGAAGTGTATAACAACTATCGTCGTACCGGTTATCCTGCGCTGGTCCCCAACAATTATCCTACCAACGCCACCGGCGGACAGATCTTCAGAAGAGGCATCTACCCGATATCGGAACAGAACGTAAATACGGTTAACTATAAAGCAGCTGTTGCCCGTCAGGGTGCCGATGATCTTATGACAAGGATATGGTGGGATACGAAGTAAAAGGTTTAAAAAACCTTTTACTTCCCCAAAACATTGACCAAATCAGATATATGGAAAGCAAAACCGCAGAAGAAAAATTGAGCATCATGGGACTAAGCCTGCCACCGGCACCTGATCCCGTAGGTGTGTACAAGCCTTACCTCATTGAAGGAAAATATCTCTATTTATCCGGACATGGACCCGTACAGCATGACCGGAGTCTCATCATCGGTCGTATCGGCAGGGACATGGATATGGAACAGGGCAAGCTGGCGGCGCGCCAGGTTGGCCTCACTATGCTGGCGACCATCATCAAACATATCGGAAGTCTCGATAAGATCAAGCGGGTGATAAAAGTATTGGGAATGGTCAATTGCACACCGGAGTTCGAACGCCATCCGTACGTCATCAACGGTTGTAGCGAACTATTCGCAGAAGTATGGGGAAAGGATAACGGGGTAGGGGTGCGCAGTGCCGTTGGATTCGGCTCTCTGCCGGACAACATTCCGGTGGAGATAGAGGCTGTGTTTCTCTTACATGACTGACAATTGTATTAAGGAACCCGATTTTTATTGTCTGCCATACATTTTTAACGTAGGTTTGAAGGAGGGAAAAAACCACCTGCCACCAATGGCTCCTACTGCAAAAGAAAAGAGAACCGAAGTTGTAGCATTCGGAGAGCTGATGCTCCGGTTGCATTGCCGCGAAGGCCGTCGTATCGTGCAGACCAGCGCATACGAAGTATACTATGCCGGAGCAGAAGCCAATGTCTGCGTATTGCTGTCCAGGCTGGGCATCCCGGTCGATTACATCACGCGGGTGCCGGAGAATGACATCGCCAGGGCAGGGATCGATCAGCTGCGGGGCCAGGGAGTTGGAACGGACAACATCGTTTTTGGCGGAGAAAAGCTGGGTGTCTATTTTACCGAACCGGGCAACGGCATCCGGCCTACCCGCGTCATCTATGACCGGGATGGTTCGGCATATGCGACCATACAGCCTGGCATCATAGACTGGGAGAATTCTTTGCCTGAGGGAGCCACTTTTCATTGGTCGGGAGTAGCCGCCGCCGTCTCCCAGGGAGCTGCGGATGCCACAGCAGAGGCGCTTGCCGTAGCCCGGCAAAAGGGAATGCGGATCTCCGCCGATTTCAACTACCGGACCACGCTGTGGAAATATGGGAAGTCTCCCCGCGCTGTCATGCCGGACCTCCTGCAATACAGCCAGGTAGCCGTGGCTGACCTGGACTCGGCAGCCGTTTACTATGGGATAGAAACGGATAGATCGGCCAGCTTTGAAGATCGTTTCCAGCAATGTACTGCAGCCCTGCTGGAAAAGATACCAGGCCTGGAAGTGCTGGCCATGAGCTTCCGGACCACACGCGGGATCCAGCATATTTATTCGGGCGCCCTGTTCTATAAAGGATCCTATTATTTTTCTCCCTATCAGGAACTGCCCTTTGTGACAGATCAGATAGGCAGCGGAGACGCCTTTACCGGCGGCATGTTATATGGTTTGATGCGTGACCTGCCGCCACAGCAGATCATCGATTTTGCGGTAGCCTGTGGCGCTCTCAAACAAAGCATTACCGGGGACTGGGCCCTTATCTCACGGCAGGAGGTCGACGCATTCATCCGAAGCGGCTCTTCCGGCCGGATCATCCGGTAAGCCGCAAACAAAGGTTATCTGCCGGCGCCCCCGGTCAAAACGAATAAAGTATGCTGATAATTGATGCACACCTGGATCTGAGCATGAACGCCATGGAATGGAACCGCGACCTGCGTTTGCCCGTCGACGTTATTAGAGCCCGCGAAAAAGGATTGAGCGATAAGCCCGATCGGGCCAAAGGCACGGTCTCCTTACCCGAATTGCGTCGTGGCGGCATCGGGCTGGTCGTAGCTACCCAGATAGGCCGTTACGTGGCACCGGACAATCCCCTGCCGGGATGGCATTCTCCCTGGCAGGCCTGGGCGCAGACACAGGGCCAGCTGGCCTGGTATAAGGCCATGGAAGAGGCAGGAGAAATGGTGATGATCCGCGACCTGCCTTCCCTCGAAAAACATTTGTTACGCTGGGCTGCTCCGGCGCCAGGCACCGTTACGAACTCCGCCACATCTCCTGACACCCGGCCCATCGGATACATCCTCAGCCTCGAAGGCGCCGACTCCATCGTTACACCCGACTATCTTCATCGCGCCTATGCCTACGGACTGCGGGCCATCGGCCCCGCCCATTATGGCCCCGGCCGTTATGCCAACGGGACGGACAGCACAGGAAAACTCAGCGCAGATGGTAAAAGATTGTTGCAGGAGATGGACAATCTTGGATTTATCCTGGATGCAACGCATTTGTGCGACGAGGCATTCTGGGATGCGATGGAATTGTATACAGGCCCCATATGGGCCAGCCACAATAATTGTCGCGCCCTGGTTGATCACAATCGCCAATTCAGCGATGATATGATCAGGGCGCTTGTCGCCAAAGGCGCGGTCATCGGCGGGGCGCTGGACGCCTGGATGATGGTGCCCGGATGGGTAAGAGGTACTTCGACCCCTGAAGGCACACACTGCAACCTGGAAAAGGTCATCGACCACCTCGATCATATTTGTCAATTGGCCGGGAATGCCTTTCACGTAGGCATGGGCACGGACCTTGACGGCGCCTTTGGCAAAGAGCAATGCCCATACGACCTGGAAACCATAGCAGATCTCCGGATGATGCAAACCCTCCTCGAAAAACGGGGATATGGTGCCGATGATATTGAAAACATCCTGCACGGTAACTGGCTGCGCTTCCTGCGAAAGGCATGGGCCTAGTTCGCCGGCGTCATCTTCAAACACACCGGGGCAGGCAGCTCGATCTTTTTGCCGGTATCCGTCAGCAGTCCGGTCTGCTGGTCGATCTTCAGCACGACCACGTTCCTGCCATTCTGATTGGCGGCAAGCAGCCAGCGTCCCGTCGGATCGATCATAAAATTGCGGGGCGTTTTTCCCAGCGTCGACTGGAATCCCTTTAGTGTAAGCTTGCCTGTAGCAGGATCGACGGAATATATAGCGAGACTGTTGGCGTCACCTCTGTTCGAGGCATACAGGAACTTTCCGTTGGGAGTGATATGGATGTCTGCGCTGCCGATATTGCCGGTGTAACCCGCAGGATGCGAAGACAATTGCTGGATAGGCTTCAGCTTGCCATTGACGTAATGAAATACGACGACAGTGCCCTTCAGCTCATTGATGAGATAGACATAGGGTTTGCCGGGATAAAAACAGGTGTGCCGGGGCCCCGCGCCGGGATCAACTGCCACGCTTGAGTCTGCAGCAGGGGTCAATGGCTTTTGAGCAGCCTGGTAATTGAACTGCTCCACGGAGATCCTGTCAAGCCCCAGGTCGCAGACCAGCAAATATTTTTCATCGGGAGAAAGTATCGTCGAGTGAACATGCGGTTTTTCCTGGCGGCCTTTATTCGGGCCGCTGCCTGTGTGCTGGATCGTTTGGGTAGCTGCGCCAAGTGTGCCGTCTGCACCTATCGGCAAAGCCGAGAAATTACCACCCCCATAATTGGCTACCAGCGCCCATTTGCGATGGGAATCCACGGAAATATAACAGGGATCATCCCCGCCGCTCTGCTGTTTGTTAATGAACTTCAGCTGCCCGCTCTTTTTATCAAAGGAGAAAGCGCTGACACCGCCCGGTTTTTTTCCATCGGTCTCATTGACCGAATACAAAAAATTTCCACCCGATGCAAGAGCCAGGTAAGACGGATTATCTGCCGCTATCGCGCTGACCGGTTTCAGATCGCCGGTTGCTCCATCGAACCTGTATACATAAATGCCCTTGCTGTCCGCGTTCTTGAAAGGACCTTCCGTATAATTGCCTACAAAAAGATAAAACTGTTGGGAAAAGCCTGCCAGGGACAGGAGCAGGAAAGTGGTTAAAAAAGTACAACGCATGAGGGAATGATAATTTAGTATGACAAGAGATTCCCTGCAATATAATGAATTATGCGCGTGCCCGTCCTCTCCTTGCGGAATTTACGCAAAACGGTGGTAAGCGTACCGGAATATTCCCCGTATTCTTACGAAACTCAATTTCGGCATCTACTAAAGCCTAAGTATTTACAATTAGCGGCCGGTAAGATAACCACAAAAACTAACGTTTTGATCATGCGAAAAATTTGAATTCTTCTCCCGGTAACGGAACTTTGCCCCAGTGAATGAATGAAATTAGTCCGTATCCTTGAAAAAGCCAAACTGATCATCCAATACCTCTGAAAGCTGACGTCCAATGTCCGTCCTGTTTAGGGCTCTGCTGTAAGAAACGTCCAATCTTGCAGTGAATTGATTACCCCGTCTGCAGCCCTGCCGGCGGGGTTTTTTGTTTACTTGCCTTCCCAGCCCCGAATCTCACCCTGGCAGCTTCCCCTCCTTTTTATTGCCGTCTCCTCTTCATTACCTACTTTTATTGTCAAAATAAATACTTACACATGCGCAAGCTTCATTTTCTTCCTGCTGCTCTGCTGGTAGCAATGGCATCCTGCAACAATGCAGGTGACAAGGCCGCTTCGACCGACACGACTGCCGCCTCTCCGGCAAAAGACACTACTATGGTCATGGCAAAACCAGACTCTTCCGCTGCCATTACACCCGTACCCCCGGTTCCGGCCGGCGCAAAGGTTTTCTTTAAGAACCTGAAAGACGGCGAGACCGTTAAATCCCCCCTCAAGGTGGAAATGGGCGTCGACGGTCTGAAACTCGATACGGCCGGCGCCATCGTAGCAGGCACTGGACACCATCACCTGCTGATCGACGCCGGGGATTCCATTCCTGTCGGTACCGTAGTACCCAAGGACGCTACCCACCTGCATTTTGGTAAGGCGCAGTCTTCCGCGGAAGTGCCTTTAACTCCCGGTAAACACGTGCTTACCTTGCAGTTTGCAGATGGGATCCACCGTTCTTATGGAAGTCAGCTGGCAGCCACCATCACCGTAACCGTAAAATAATCGTTGTTTTCTTTTCGCCTGTCGCCTGGTTAACCCGGTCGACAGGCGATTTTTTTTAGCAACTCCCAAAGCCGGCAACCCGCGCAACGAAAAGGCCGTAAGTATTGTCAAGGAGATGAAATCCATTGTTAATGGGTTGCAAAGCTTAAAAAAAAGTAGAAAATCATGAGAACCAGAAAGAAGCAATTTTATTGGGGAGCCGCGTTTTTTGTTATTCTGGCGGCCGGATGGACCGGTTGTGCCAAAACAGGGTCCACCTACACTACCAGCCCTGTTACCTATGTCACCGTAATGAATGAGGCGCCTTATGGGCCGACCACCGACATTTATCTGAACAGCCAGCTGGCTACCGGTACAGGGGGTATCGCAGCAGGAGCCTATTCGACCAAATACGGCGCACTCCAGCCGGGCAGCTATAAGATAGAATTTAAAAAGAATGGCAGTCCCGACAGCGTGCTCAGCACCATCGCTGGTGGTAGCCTGCAGCTGCTTGATACGCTGAATTTTTATACCCTGATCATGTATAACGATACCACCAGGGCTATACAATCCATGCTGATCCACGATGATTTCACCAGCATCTCTACTGCTAACGCCAATTACCGTTTCTTCAACCTCAGCCCGGATGCACACAATGTGGACTTCTACATCAGTGGCAAAAGTGCCGGAGTTGCCGCTACATACGGTCAGCGTACAACCGGGGACAATGCCATTTTTACCAACTATAACAGCTTTATCTCCACCGCGCCGAATTCCTACAACTTCGAAATAAGAAATCACTACACAGATAGCGTGATCGCTTCTACAACTGCAACCAACCTGGTCGGTGGGAACGTATATACCATTTTTTTGACAGGAACTACTAATAATTTCAAAATCAACGTTTTACCAGCTTCATATTGATTTAAATTGGAAAGAGGGGCTCCGAAAGGGGCTCCTTCTTTTGTTTGAGACAGTCAACCAACGGGATTCTTTTCCTTATTTGAACGAGCCGGGTAAGACCTTATGGTATTTCTTGAACATGCAGATGAACGCACTGACCTTTTCATAGCCTAAGCGATAGGCCGTCTCGGATACGCTGATCTTTCTCTCCTGTAAGAGCCATTTGGCCAGCTCCATTTTTTTCTCCAGGTAATAGTCGTACATAGTCTTTCCATACACCGCCTTAAAATGTCTTTTAAGGGTGGACTCGCTAAGGGCAAATTCTCTTGCCAGCTGCTTCTGGGAAGGCAGCATGTCTTCCAGGCTCTGAACCAGCCGCTGTTCGACCAGCTGGATGGTCTTTACATGCCAGGTCTTTCGGGCCGGGAGCCTTGTACCTGTCTGCCTGGGCCAGCGGCCGATCAAATTCGATAATAAGAGTAATACCCGGGCTCTGATGGTCAGAAGGTTTATTTTAGTCTGGAGCAGCTCGGGTTCGAGTTCGCTCAGCAGGCTTTCATCAATGGACAGCGTTCGCTCCGTCAGAATGGAAGAAGGTTCCATCGCCATCAGCGAACTTTCCATGACCTGGATCTTCTCTTCCATTCCCGCCAGGTGCGCCCGCAGCCATTCCTGCGTAAAGAGAATTTCGATGGTGCGGGACATGATCCCTTCCGGGATCTGCACCGAAAGGCGCCTGTTGTTGGAGGTAAGAAAAATATTCCCCGGCGTCATGCAGGGAAGGACAGACTGCGTTGGTGACCTGACCAGCTTGAGCGAACCCGGAGTCAGCAGGTAACAAAGCGAAAAGATGCTCTCACCCTCCGCTTGTGCAGAGGACAATCTTATGATCCCGGTATCCTCATTGTAACAGACCTGTGTATAACGGAGGTAAAGACCATATTCCAGTGAAATGCCTCTGACAAAACCTGTTCCAAGATGAGAAGGAACTTGTATCATGTTATCAATGACTGGCGCCGGGAACTGTCTGGAGAGAGAATATAGACCGGATTCAAAATTGTCGTCCCTTAGAATGAAACTATGCATAGGTAATCACGGAGTTGTTAGAGAATGTGATTCGCTATAAGCCATTTAAGGGAACGCTAACTTACGGAATTTTACGGAATACGGATCGCGCTGACCGCATTGAGGTATTAATGCTCTTATTTTGGATTTTTTAAGGGATTTATTTACTCGGGGACTACAGTACCTTTACTAAGATTATTTATCCTTTTTTCACATCCCCATTCCTATTGAATTGCCTCTTGATCCTGTATCTTTCATCATAAAGTGAGAGATTCTTATCGATGTCTCTTAATACTTCCTTCGCACTTCTCTTTCCTTGATTAGTATTTAACTCGTCGACGTGTTGCAATGCAGGCTGGCCCCTGCTTACCTGGATCAAAACGTGGTTTTGATCTGGCTGGCATCCTATTCCTTAATTTAAAAAAATCATCATGAGGGTAAAACTTATGAGACAAATTTCTACGCTTACCACCTCAACCTTTTTAATCGTTTGCTTTTTATCGAATCGTACCTGGGGACAGAACATGCCCATGGAGAGTACGCCTGTTGCCCGGGCTTTCGCAGACCGTGCTGCAGCTACTCCCATACTTCCTACCTCCGTTAACAAAGACTGGTATGGCCAGGCCGTTGCTAACATATCCACACGAGAATACAATATCCGAACATTCGATCAGCCCGGTGTCTATGCCGCCGTCAATCATGCCCAGCATCTCAGTTATGTGTTCACGGACCGTGGGTATGCGGTAAAGAATTTCAATGAGGATGGGTCTGTTAAAGATACCTGGAGAGTCCAGCTGCTGGTCGCCGGCATCGGGCGAAAGAGTAGTGTCGGCGTCCGGCATCTGCGGAAGTCAGGACCCACCGGTGATCGCTCCCTGTCTTTTGATTATGGAGACTATATGCTTACTTACAACAATGGCAACGAAGGAATGGAACAGCGTTTCATTCTTAATAAAAGGCCGGCAGGCAACGGCGGTCTGCAAATTGAAATGGCAGTGGGAGGCGACCTGCAGGCGGCCATCGGCGAAAAAGATCAGCTGTTGTTGTGCAGGACCGGTGATAAGAGATCTGCCAGGCTGGTCTACGATCAGCTCAAAGTATGGGACAAAAATAAAAAGATCCTTCCCTCCCATATGAGTCTCACCGGTAACCGTCTGGTATTGTCGGTTGACGATCGTAATGCGGTCTATCCTTTGACCGTGGACCCTTTGAATCACGTTCCCGGATGGAACGGCATTGGAACAGGCATGGGTGTCACCGTTAGCGCCGCTGCGCCCATGTTATATGGCTACTCGGTCAGCGGAGCAGGGGATGTCAACAACGATGGTATTGCGGATATCATCGTCGGAGCGCCGACCTATACAAAAGTATCCACCATCACAATTACCGGCTCCGACCTTACGACGGCCACTGTCAATTTCAGCACAGGAGCCGTTGGCGCAGCCTTTGTTTATTACGGTCAGAATACTGTCATGCCTTTGACCGTGGCTTCCAGGGTCCTTCAGCCAACCGGTCTTGCCCTGGGGGCGCTATTCGGCTTTAGCGTCAGCACCACGGGAAAGATCGACGCCAATAATTCAGGCGTGGTCATCGGGGCCCCCGGCGACCAGGTCACGCTGAATAATCTATTTTTGATCCCTACACTCTATCCCGTCGGTAAGGTCTATGTTTACTCCGGCACAACCTTTACAACAGGTGATGTCACTACGGTGGCCACTACGCCCACCAATACCCTGACCTTATCCCAGGCAGATTTTAATAGCAGTTTCCTGAACGCAGGTACCTTTCTCAGCCCCTTATACGGATTTAGTGTCAGCAATGGCGGTACTATCAAGGGAGGAACTATTGGTAGTATACTTGTCGGCTGTCCATTTTATCCTGATCTGACCTTCCTTGTGCTGGAAGGAAGGACAGACATTTACTATGGGACGGGCTCCGGCCTCAATCCAACTCCCACAAAATTGCTGGGGGACCCTTCCATTGCCAAAAATGCCTTTGGATTTAGTCTCAGCTCAGCGGGTGATGTCAATGGAGATGGATTCGGCGACATTATAATCGGCGCTCCCGGCGTCGGATCTTTGTCGCTGGCAGGCAAGGCCCTTATCTATACCGGGAGTGCTTCCGGGATCAACACAACTGTTGCTACAACGTTAACTTCAGGGGCATCCATTGTCCAGTCGCTGTTTGGCTATTCCGTCAGCGGAGGCGGGGATGTCAACGGTGATACCAAGTCAGACGTTATTGTTGGCGAACCATTATCTATGAGCCTGGCCCTGGGATCACCTCTTGCTGCCGGTAAGGCCTATGTTTTTTACAGCGGCCCGGGAGCAGGTGTCGGCATTCAGACCACCGGATCCACTACACTGACCAGTCCCCGCCTCGGTCTGATCTCAGGTAACCTGCTCTTTGGTTTCAGCGTGGCGATGCTCGGCGATGTCAACGGCGATACCCGTAGCGATGTGCTCGTGGGCGAGCCGGGCAACCAGCCGCTGATCAGTACCCTGGCGACTTCCCTCGCTGAGCTTCCCGCCGTTTATAATACTACGGTGTCCGGCCAGGCCTATATCTTTGCCAGTGATCCATCAGGCATCATCGCCAGTGGGTCCGCGCCGATCTGGACATTACAGACAGCGCCGGAAGCCCCGCTCCTCGGCGCCTCCGTGCACACTGCCGGGGATGTCAACAATGATGGCGTTCAGGACTACCTGATCGGCGCACCCAACGCAATCCTCAGCCTGCAATTCGATCTTACCCTGCCGGGCGGGGCTGCGCTTTCCGTCGGAACAGGCAGCGGTTCGGGTCTCATCGAATCCAGCGGTACCATCGACAATACTATCAACTCCGGGAATGCTTATCTTTTCTCCGGCACTACTGTCAACCTTCCTGTCATTCTCCTGACCTTTACCGGCCAGGCCGAAGGCAGCGATGTCCTGCTCAACTGGTCTACCGCCCAGGAGCAGAATAGCGATTACTTCCAGATCGAACGCAGCGCGGATAACCAGAACTTCACCGCCATCGGTAAAGTGACGGCCGCTCACAACAGCTCGTTGCAGACAAACTATTCTTTTACTGACGCTTCGCCGCTGACCGGCAACAATTACTACCGGTTGAAAATGGTGGATATCGACGGCTCTTCTGTCTATAGCAGGATCGTTGTCGTCAGCTTTGGAAATACCAGTCAGCAGGTGATAGCTACCTATCCCAATCCTGCTCATGGCAGCTTCCAGCTCCTGTTTAAGAATATGACGCCCGGCCGTTATGCGATGAACCTCATCAATCCTTCCGGTCAGATCATCTTCACCAGGAATATCCAGGTTGCCGATGCGCAGCGTTACAATGAATCCATAAATCTAAACCCGTCTCTCGCACAGGGGACCTATGTGATCCGGGTTGTAGACCAGCAGAATCATTCGTTCATTACCCGCATTGTGATCAATTAACAGAACAATAAAAAATGCCCCCAAAAGTGTCTAACTTTTGGGGGCATTTCAAACAGGGGCATTTTTTATTTTAAAGCCAGCCGAAAAACATACCAGTCCGCTTCCTCTTGCTGTCCCTGGCTGCCGCCGCCGCCGCCATATCGGCGCCCTCCTCCTCCCAGCGGAACCCGCATCCCTCCCATACCTCCACTCATACCCCGCATGCCGCCGCCATTGGGACGTCCACCACCGGCTCTCATGCCGGGAGTGGAATTCAGTACGATGCCCACACTGAAATTCTTTTTGGCTGCTTTGGCCTTCCAATTGGCGCCTAATACGTTTTGTATCGGGATCCTGAGCTCATATACAAGTACTGTATCCTGGTCATCATGCTTTATCGCCAGCTGAACAGGTCCCTTTGTATCCGTCACACCAAACTGGCCGTTCTCTATCCCCGGAAAACCCGTCGTATTATAGTAATTGGATTGCAGCAGCAGCTCCGCTTCGCGGGTATTGAGATCGCTGCCGTTGCCACGATACCGCTCCGGCTCGGGCTCTCTGCGGAGAGGAAAATAAAGCCCGACGGTTTTATTCTTTTCGCCTTTCGGATCAAACCAGATGGTCATACCCGATCTCAGGATCCGCAACTGCGTCGCGGTTTCTCGCGATGACACACAGATATAAAGATTGCCGTCGTCGTTGGTGACATTATACTGGAACGTATACTTGCTGTTGCTGAAACGCAGCGGGATCTGCCAGTCATCTGTTTTCCCATCGGCTATTACCGGGGTTGACTGGTAGTGTCCTTCAGGTGCCAGCTTGTGACTGCAGCTAACAAAAAGAAGACCCGACACCATCGCCGGCAACCACCATTTGGAAGAGAGAAGAGGAGTTTGCATCAAAAGGAATTTTAAATGCCAATTTAATTCCTGCTCTTCGAACCAAAAGGATAAAATCGGTGAATAACACGACTTAACAGCTGGTTAACAGGCGCAGCCAATCAAAAGAAAGCCCCGCATCTGCAGGGCTTTCTTTCTATCGCTCAAAGAATTCGGATCAATTTGCAACGGCCTCTTCTGCATAGGAGCTTACCGGCTCGCAGGTACAGATCAGGTTCCTGTCACCAAACGTATTATTCACACGGGCGATGCTGGGCCAGAACTTGCTATTCTTTACATAGGGCAGCGGGAAGGCTGCCTGGTTGCGGGAATAGGCATGTTTCCATTCATCTGCACAAATGACGTGCTGTGTGTGCGGCGCATTCTTCAACGCATTGTCGTTCTTGTCTGCTTTGCCTTCTTCGATCGCCTGGATCTCTTTATAAATGCTGAGCAATGCATCGCAGAAACGGTCCAGCTCGGCCTTGTCTTCACTTTCTGTCGGCTCGATCATGATCGTGCCGGGGACGGGGAAGCTAAGGGTAGGGGCGTGGAAGCCGTAGTCCATCAGACGTTTTGCCACGTCCTCTGCTTCGATACCGGCACTGGCCTTAAAGGGGCGCAGGTCGACGATGAACTCATGGGCGCAGGTACCATTGGCGCCGCTGTAAAGGATCTTATAGTTCTTTTCCAGCCGGGCCTTCATATAGTTGGCGTTCAGGATAGCATAACGGGTAGCGTTGGTAACACCCTCAGCGCCCAGCATCTTGATATAGGCGTAGCTGATCAGCAGGATACTGGCCGATCCGAATGGTGCAGCCGATACGGCATGCCCCTGGGGTCCGAAAGCCGCCTTGCCGTTGCTGGCAGCCCTCAGCTCCATGTCGGCAGAGTGGACATGACCGGGAAGATAAGGCTTCAGCTTTTCGTTCACGCAGATGGGACCCATGCCGGGGCCGCCACCGCCGTGTGGAATGGCAAAGGTCTTGTGGAGGTTCAGGTGGCAGACATCAGCTCCGATAAGACCCGGGCTGGTCAGGCCTACCTGTGCGTTCATGTTCGCTCCGTCCATATAAACCAGACCGCCATTGTCATGAATGACCTGGCAGATCTCTTTTATGCTTTCTTCAAATACGCCATGTGTAGAAGGGTAGGTCACCATTAAACCTGCAAGCTGATCCTTGTATTGGATCGCTTTTTCTTTCAGGTCGGTTACGTCGATATGACCGTCATCATCGCTCTTGACTACTACGACCTTCATTCCGGCCATGACAGCACTGGCGGGGTTGGTGCCGTGAGCCGATATTGGGATCAGCATGACGTCGCGATGTGCGCCATTGTTAGCGGCGTGATAGGCACGTATCGTCATCAGACCGGCGTATTCTCCATTGGCGCCGCTGTTGGGCTGAAGGGAGGTTGCTGCAAAACCGGTGATCTCGCTCAGCCAGTTCTCCAGTTCAGTCAGGATCTGGCGATAGCCCTTCCACTGATCTACCGGCGCAAAGGGATGTAATCCTCCGAACTCCGGCCAGCTGACAGGGATCAGTTCGGTAGCTGCATTCAGTTTCATCGTGCAGGAACCTAAAGAGATCATGGAGGTATTCAGGGACAGGTCCTTCACCTCAAGACTTCTCAGATAACGCATCATCTTTGTCTCGCTGTGATAGGTGTTGAAGACCGGGTGCGTAAGAAATTCCGAGGTCCGGGTGACGGAAGAAGGAATGTTTGCCAGCCTGTCGTCCATGTCGAACGTAGCGGATACCAGGTCGGTATTGGCGGCATGACCAAAGACCGAAAGGATATTGATCACATCTTCCTGGGTAGTCGTTTCATCCAGCGTGATGCTGACGGTATTCCCGGTATAATGGAAATTCATTCCCCTGGCTTCGGCTGTCGACCTGATCACCGCTGCGTCCTGAACGGACAGCTGGATAGTGTCGAAGTAATTTTCATTGTTGTTGTCAAAGCCCAGGGTCTTGAGCTCGGATGCGAGGGTCCGGGTCAGCAGGCTAACCCTTTTGGCTATGCGGGTCAGGCCTTCGGGACCATGATAGACGGCATACATAGCCGACATATTTGCCAGCAGGGCCTGAGCAGTACAGATATTGGAAGTTGCCTTCTCCCGTTTGATATGCTGTTCGCGGGTCTGCAGGGCCATCCGCAGTGCACGGTTCCCCTGCGCATCGATACTTACACCGATGATCCGGCCGGGGATATTACGTTTGAAATCGTCCTTGGCGGTAAAGAAGGCGGCATGCGGCCCACCAAAACCCATCGGTACCCCGAACCTTTGTGTAGACCCAATAGCTACATCGGCTCCCAGCTCACCGGGAGGTGTCAGCAGGGTCAGCGACAGCAGGTCGGTGGCCATGGCCACATAGGCGCCGGCCTCATGAGCCTGCTTGATGAAAGCCCGGTAATCATGGATGGCTCCATTGCTGTTGGGATATTGAACGATAGCCCCGAAATAGGACTCGTCAAGCCTGACCTTCCGGAAGTCACCGGTGACCAGCTCTATACCGATCGGCTGAGCACGTGTTAACAGGATATCCTTTGTTTGAGCAAACACGTTATTGTCGACAAAGAATTTAGGCGTAGTGACATGCTCATGGTCCCTGTTCTTCCCGTTGAAGAACATCGTCATGGCTTCTGCGGCGGCGGTGCCCTCGTCAAGGAGCGAGGCATTGGCCAGCGGCAGAGCCGTCAGGTCGGAGACCATGGTCTGGAAATTCAGGAGGCTCTCCAGGCGTCCCTGGGAGATCTCAGCCTGGTAGGGAGTGTACTGGGTATACCAGCCTGGGTTCTCAAAAACGTTGCGGAGGATGACGCTTGGCACGATGGTGTCATAATACCCCTGACCGATATAAGATTTGAAAACCTTATTCAGCGCCGCCACCTGCCGCAGGGAGGTAAGATACTGGTGCTCGCTTTGCGGCCCGGAAATATTCAGCTTTTTTTTGCTACGTATCGAAACCGGGATGGTCCGGTCGATCAGTTCATCAAGAGACTTTAACCCAATGGTTTTCAGCATGTCTGCTGTCTCTTTCTCACTTGGACCGATGTGACGGCCCGCAAATTCATTCGCCTGTTGTTCGAATAGATTCATATTAGAGGTTGACCGTTTTAGGTGTGCAAAGGTACGAGGAAATCGGCAAACCGCGGCCCCAATTCACCAATGAAAAGCACAACCCTCCCAAACCCGCTCCCGGCCGGTTCAAAGGCCATCTAAAACCGGCTGGAAGCCGGTTCAAACACATATAATGAAAAATGGCCGTCCCCATTTTGACAAATCGGGACTGGCCATTTTTCTTTAAAAACCCCTAAACCCTAAAAATTGAATGCTAAACTATTCGTGCGTAGGCATGAATGAATTGCTGCACAAAAATACCAGACAATGCCGGAAAAGGGGTTTATAATATATTAAAAGAGAATTAAAATTGAGGGTCCGGTGCAAAATCCAGTGACTCAAGTGCTTCAGCCTCCCGCATTTGTTCGCTGGTCTGGCGGCTTCCATCATGACTCCAGCCGGGAGGCCCAAAGACATAATTCCACTTCTCCTTCCACCCGATATCCTGCCGCGCGACATCCTTCCCGATGGCCTGCCATTCATGGAAGACAATATCAGCCGGACCGGTCTTTTCGATGGGCGTTGTCAAACCATACCGGGTAGGCTGGTATTCCTCCGGCCCCAGTTCGGGCTGGAAAGTGCCGAACAACTGGTCCCAGATGATCAGGAACATGCCCATATTCTTGTCCAGGTAGCGGGGATTGGAAG
>Ga0310811_10002742_pt1 | contig 21996 bp, 18 predicted proteins | sample YCmetagenome_FD_207642 | JGI IMG/M metagenome (GOLD analysis project Ga0310811, IMG submission 207642) | Soil microbial communities from experimental microcosm in Duke University, North Carolina, United States - YC | ecosystem: Engineered > Artificial ecosystem > Soil microcosm > Unclassified ...
GCGGCTTTTGTCTTTATCTTTTCGATGACAGTTCTGTGAAGGGCGGCTTCGGCTGCGGGGATCGTTTCTTTGCCGATACCGAAGTGAGTGAACCAGTAATCCAGCCATTCGCGGGTACGAAGACCGGTTGTGTGGTGATACTGGACCGGCGTCAGCGTGACGTTGAACTCGAGGAGCGTTTCCATGCCGGCTTCCTGCCAGCAGGGTTCGGAGTCGATGAGCAGGCCGTCCATGTCGAAAATAACTGTATTGAGTTGCATAGGGTGGCAAAGTTAGGGAGATGTGTCGATTGGGGCAAACTCTTAGGAGATATGATGACTATCTAAACCCAAACTGGACGGAGGCCAGTTAGTTCACGAGGCTTGCCGAGTGGACAGATATTATGAGTATTGGGGCAAAAAATACTTTTTTGCCAATTTTTTGCCCCAATCTTCCGTACATTCGAAGCGACGAAGCAGGTCAACCGTCTGCGACACCAAAAAAATATGTGATGAGTTCACTGAGAGAGAGATTGAAGCGTTTTCGCCTTGTGCGGAAGCTGGTCTATGCCATCGTAGGGATGGTTTCTTACCCCGGACTGACGATTGTAAACCGCCTGAAGATCAGCGGTACGGAGCATCTGCGCAAACTGCCGAAAGGCAATGTTCTTTTTGTCAGCAATCATCAGACATATTTTGCAGACGTCATCACCTTTCTCCATATTTTTTGTGCGGTCAAGTGGCGGAAGAAGAATCGTCTTGGACTTCCTTATTATCTGTTGAATCCGTTCACCAACGTTTTTTATGTGGCAGCGGAGGAGACGATGAAGGCTTCATGGGTGAGCAAGCTTTTCACGATGGCGGGTGCACTGACGGTAAAGCGGACCTGGAATAACGGCAGCAAAGAGGTGCGACGGGGTTTGGATCCCTCGGATACACGAAAAATATTCCGGGCGCTGGAACGTAGCTGGGTGATAACATTCCCGCAGGGAACGACCAAGGCTTTTGCTCCGGGCAGAAAGGGTACGGCCCATATCATCAAACAGAACAGGCCAATCGTTATACCGGTGGTCATCGGTGGATTTTGGCGTGCTTTTGATAAAAAGGGGTTGAAGTTCAAAAAGAAGGGGGTGCAATTGACCGTGACTTTTAAAGAGCCGCTTGATATTGACTATGATGCGCCGGCGGAACAGATACTGGAGCAGGTGATGGAGGCAATAGAGCAGAGTAAAAGGTTTATGATGCTGGGCGCGCATCATTGGATAAAAGAACCGGTTTAGGATTTCATAAAGAAGGCCTTCAGTTCGCCAGCGTCTTCGGGTTTCATTTTTCCGCCGAGTATAAGGCGCAGCTGTCTTCTCCGAAGAGCCCCGTCATACATTCTTTTTTCTTCTTCTGTCTCAGCGACGAGTTCGGGAACAAGGCGGGGACGGCGGTTGGGGTCCAGGGCTACGAAGGTATAATAGGCCTCATTGCTTTTGTATTTATATTGCTGTGTATGATCTTCTCCCCAGACCTTCATGTGGACTTCCATGGAGCTGTTGAAGGCGCGGCTTACTTTGGCTTCGATATGTACGACGTTGCCGAGCTTGATGGGGTTTTCGAAAGATATATTGTCAACGGAGGCGGTGACTACAGGAGCATTACAGTGTTTGCCTGCGGCGAGGGCGGCTGCGATGTCCATCCAGTACATTAGCCGGCCCCCCATGAGGTTTCCAAAGACATTGGTATCGTTGGGCAGGACTAATTCTGTCATGACAATGAGGGATTCTTTCGCGGTCTTGGCTTTAATTTGCATACTGCAAATATATAACACAGGAAGGGACTTATCACTCCGATATGGAGAAAGAGGTTAGACCGTGACCTTTTCACACTGTTGCAAAAATGTCTCATCTCCGTCGGCGCCGAGGCCGGGGGTATCGGGGATTTCGAGGAAATAGCCTTTGTAGCGCACGCCGCCGGTGACAGGATCGGTCTTGTGGCCTAACATACAGGTGTCCATATCGTGGAAGATGATGTTATCGTGTGCAAGGGCGAAGTGGGCAAAGGCAGTAAGCGCGACGCGACTTTCCAGCATGCCGCCCATCATGCAGGGGATATTGTGCTGTTCGCAAATGGTATTGATACGGGTTGCTTCGAGGAAACCTCCGGATTTGGCGAATTTGATGTTGACGTAGTCGCAGGCTTCTGCCTTGATGAGGCGGAGCGCGTCGTGATGGTTAAAGGCGCTTTCGTCGGCCATTAGTTTTATAGGGACGTTTTGCCGTAGCTCAGGCAGGCGGGGATCGTTATAAGTGCGCATGGGCTGCTCGCAGAACTGGACATTGAGATCTGCCATTTGCTGAAGGGCTTCGCGGGCGGTGTCAAAGTCCCAGCCCTGATTGGCATCTATGCGCAGGATCATCTCTTCTCCGACGGCAGCGCGGATCTGGCGAACACGCTGTACGTCCTCCCCTGCTGTTCTGCCCAGCTTGATCTTGATCATCCTGACCCCATCGGCTTTGAACTGAACGGCCTTTTTGGCCATGTTCTCCGGGCTGTCGATCCCGATCGTGAGATCGGTCTCTATGTCTTTTTTCTTCCCCCCCAGGAATTTATATAAAGGCTGGCCTGCGGCTTTGGCTGCAAGATCATGGAGGGCTATGTCGAAGGCGCTTTTGATGGTGGCGTTGAAGGCAGTGAAATCATGGAGCTCCTGCATACGGGCTTCGGTGGCCAGGGCGTCCTTACCTTTCCAAAGTGTGGCAAAATCCTTTGCCATTTCGAAGCAGGTAGCCTGGGTCTCGCCGACTATCATGGGAAAAGCGGAGCATTCGCCGACCCCATAATACCCGGCGTCGGTGTGCACGCGGATCAGTATATTCTGGGCGTAGTGCATGGTGCCGGTGGCTATGGTAAAGGGGAACATGGGGATGCTGAACTTGTAGATGTCGGTGTGAAGGATCGTCATAGGCCGGCAAAGATAAGGCTTGGTTGGAAATAGGAGGCCCCGAGTGGGATTTACTCCTTAAATTTGCCGCCAAAATCAAGGTCTGATAGTTATGAATACAGAGCCGGCCCCTGTCTCTTTTGAGAATACTGCAAATGCGTTCGAGCATAAGTCCAACAAAGAATTAAAGAAAGCTGCCTTTCTGTTCTCCAGTATGGGTTATTCTTCGCTGGTGAAGCTGGGGACCCGGTTGACCCCGTGGATGATCCGGTCGGGGATGCCGGTGAAAGGGTTGATCCGGGATACGATATTTGCGCAGTTCGTAGGCGGAGAAACGCTGGAAGAGACTGCTGCTGTGGCCAGAAAGCTCGGCGAGTACCATGTGAAGGTGATACTCGATTATGGAGTAGAGGGGGGGGATGAAGGGGAAGCTGGTTTTGACCATGCCCAGGCGGAATTTATACGGGTGATCAATTATGCCGCGACGCAGCCCAATATACCATTTATGAGTATAAAAGTGACGGGTTTTGCGCGTTTTGGGCTATTGGAGAAACTGGATGGAGCGATGGAAAGCTATTCCGGCAGCCTGATGAAACGATATGCGCAGGCTTTGGAAGTGCTGACGCAAGCCGAGAGAGAGGAATGGCAGCGGGTCAGTCAGCGGATGCAGCAGATCTGCCGTACAGCGGCCGACAGCAAGGTCGGGGTGCTGGTGGATGCAGAGGAGACCTGGATACAGGATCCGGTGGATGTGCTGACCATCGTGATGATGGAGCAATTCAACAAAGACCGTGCGGTAGTTTATAATACGATACAACATTACCGCTCTGACCGGCTGAGCTTTTTGAAGGATTCGTATGAAGCTGCGATCCAGCGGAATTTTATCCTGGGGGCGAAGCTGGTACGGGGTGCCTATATGGAAAAGGAGCGTAAGCGGGCCGAGGAGATGGGATATGTCTCGCCTATCCAACCCGATAAGGAAACAACTGACCGGGATTACAACGATGGAGTATTCTTTTGCATAGAGCACCTGGACAGGATCGCGGTGATAGTAGCTTCACATAATGAGTACAGCAATTTATATGCAGTAGAACTGCTGAGACGAAAGGGCTTCCCGCTGGATCACCCGCATATTCATTTTTCCCAGTTATATGGAATGAGTGATAATATTACGTTCAACCTGGCAAAGGCCGGTTGTGCGGTGAGTAAATATCTTCCTTTTGGTCCCATCCGGGATGTCATTCCCTACCTCATGCGCCGTGCACAGGAGAATAGCTCCATGTCCGGTCAGACGGGACGGGAACTGGGTCTGATACGGAGAGAAATGAAGAGAAGGGGGATTTGACGGAGGTAATTTGACGGATGATTTGGTAAATACGGAAATTTATTTAAAATTTGCAGTCCCAATAAGTAAGAGCATCTTATTAAGGATCGTTAGCTCAGTTGGTTAGAGTACTTCCTTGACATGGAAGGGGTCACCGGTTCGAATCCTGTACGATCCACAAGCCCACGGCGTTCGCCGGGGCTTTTTTGTTTAGGGCATTAGTATCTCATTAACAAATGTGGAATAAACTCAGCAAAATTTTGGTTGTCGAAGAGCCGAAATTCCCCTTGTTATGAAAAAGTTTTTTGTTTTTTTTCTGATCGTAGCCAGTGTTAGTGCAATTGTTTCCTGCAACAAAAATTCTTCCGGCCCAAATGCAGGTCATGGTCCGAATGCTCTTTTTCCTTTGACGGCCGGGGATACCTGGTACTATGCGGATTCTACTTTTAATGATACTATGCTTACTGGTTTTAAGCCGGATACGATGACGATAAATAGTCAGCGGCTGACGGATAATGCCGGCAATGTATATACGGGTATCACTGATCCGCAAGGCTGGTTCGAGGGAAGCTACATATTGGTCGATCCGGGTAATACCGCGGTGTATGAGGTGGACAGTCCAGCCTATTCTCCCTATGTTTTTTTCCAGACAGTAGGTCAGGATGGGCCCGTCGGTACGGGCGCCGATTATTCCAATCCCGGCTGTCCGATTCATTCCATCCAGTATGGTTATGCAAACCCTGTAACGATCGCCGGTTATTCCTGTCTGAAGAATGCGGAGGTAGTTACCGATTGTAATAATATTATCCGGGAGGAGGTGGTCTCTTATGTTAGCCCGGGAGTCGGAGTTGTGCGGATCGAGGACTATGTTGCCGATTCGACAAAGGGCAATAATTTGTATGAAGACTACTCTCAGACGTTGACAAATAAGGTGTTGCATTAATATATGGAGGATTGATCCTCCAATGGTCGGGAAGGGGCGGGGTAATAAAAGCACGATTTTTGCGTTAGCAAAGCAAAACCTACTGTTATGCTTCGAAAACATGCGTATTTTTTGGTTATAGGCTTTTTGCTCCTGCTGGCGGCGTGTAGTAAAAATACTTCCAAGCCAAATGGCGGCTCTGGTTCGACGCAGCTGGTCGGTAATTACGACTTTCTTTATATGACCACCAACATCCAGGTGACAGAGTCGGTAAGTCTTGCCGGGCAGACTGCTACTGTACTTATTCTTTCCGGTTATAAAACGCAGCAGAATACGGGGACGGTCCTGTTCACCGCCGACTCAGCGATGGGAAGTGGTATCGGGTATTCCTATGATACCTCTGCTACAGTGATCCAGACGGTTCCGGGTGCTGGGCCTGATACAACCGTACAGGCGTTCACAGGGTCGGTACTTCCTACTACTTCGACCTCAAAGTACCAGATTATCGGTACTGACTCGGTCTACTTCCCCGGCGGGGTACTTGGTGGAGGCGGGATCACCGGGGCGCCCGCCGCGATTGCACCACCGACGGGAGGGCATTTTACGATCAAGGGTGATACGCTGATCATCACTACAAAGATCAACCAGACGTATCCGGACAATATCCAGGGCGTTCCGACGACTGCGACTGCGAATGTGAATGCGACGATCACTTTGCTGAAGCAATAAATGTCAGCCAGATTATTAATCTAATTTTCGTATATTGAAACAGCGTAGATGATCTCTACGCTGTTTTGCATATGAAAAAAACGCGTCGCAATTTTTTACAACAAAGTTCAGCCCTGGCCGGAGGGGCTTTTCTACTTCCGTCATTCGGCATTCAACCATTTTCATTTTCGCGTCCTGTGGGTGCGGCTGACCAGATCAATATCGGTGCCATCGGGATCAACGGCATGGGCTGGGCTGACCTGCAAGCTGCTCTGAAGCTACCGGGGGTAAATGTCGTTGCCTTGTGCGATGTGGACAAGAATGTGCTGGACAAGCGGATGAAGGAGCTGGCTGACAAGAAAGTGGATACCAGCAAGGTCAAGACTTATGGTGACTACCGGAAACTGCTGGAGCAGAAAGATATTGATGCGGTGATAATCGGTACGCCCGATCACTGGCATGCTATGATCATGATCGAGGCTTGTCAGGCGGGCAAAGATGTGTATGTCGAAAAGCCGATGGGCAATTCCATTGGAGAATGCCGGGCCATGATAGCGGCGCAGAAAAAATATAACCGGGTTGTGCAGGTGGGACAATGGCAGAGGAGTCAGCAACATTTCAAGGATGCTGTGGATTACGTGTATTCCGGTAAGCTTGGGAATATCCGTACCGTAAAAGTATGGTGTTACCAGGGGTGGATGAAACCCGGGCCGGTAGTACCTGACACGGCGCCTCCACCGGGAGTGGATTATGCTAAGTGGCTGGGACCTGCTCCGACGCGTCCTTTCAACTCCAGTCGTTTTCATTTTAATTTCCGCTGGTTCTGGGATTATGCGGGAGGGCTGATGACGGATTGGGGGGTACACCTGCTGGACTATGGATTGTTGGGAATGAAGGCAGAAGTACCAAAGACGATTGCGGCCCTGGGTGGAAATTTTGCTTATCCGGATCTGTATGAAGAAACTCCCGATACGCTGACGACCCTTTATGAGTTTGATACCTTCAATCTGGTATGGGATCATGCGATGGGGATCGACAATGGTTCTTATGGCAGGGATCACGGCATCGCCTATATCGGGAACAATGCTACGCTGGTGCTTGCCCGCGGGGGGTGGGAGGTAATCGAGGAGAAGCAAAGCAGCAGTAAGGTCGCCAAGCCTTTTGCGGCAGTTTCGGATAATGGGCTGGACAAACATATGGCTAATTTTATCAGCGTTGTCCGTAGCCGTAAGATGGAAGAGCTGCGCTGTCCGGTACAGGAGGCTTCGCATGTGGCGACGGTTGCGCAGATGGGGAATATCAGTTTGCGCAGTGGCCAGCGGCTTTCGTGGGATAAGGGCGCTGGTAAATTTACGGATGAAGCCGTAAATGCGAAATTCCTGATGAAGGAGTATCACAATGGGTATAAGCTCCCGATGGTATAGGGGACTTGACTCAATTCTGATTTTTGTTCACGGGATTCCAGATTTTTAGGATTCTATAACAAATTATCCTAATATCGTGTTAAAGTGAGAGGCTAAAACCGCTTATCCAGAATTGCATCAAAATTTCTGTGCATTTTTGCCGTTCAACATTAAACTTAAGGAACCCCACTATGAAGAGACTCGCAGCTGTAATTGTCATCTTGATTGGATCTAAGGTGACCCAATGCCAGAATATTGATACAACTGCCCGTCTGGTCATTGAAAATGCCGGAATTGTGAAACCGGCAACGGGAGATACGATCAGAGAAGTAAGCATGACCTCCGGCTGGGGGTCAAAGGCGGATACGGTCCCCCGATTCGACTGGCGCCAAAAGCTTCCTGCTTACAAACAGCCATTTCCTTTCCAGTCTTTTGTTTTGCCTGCGGCAATGATCGCCTATGGTGCGACGGCTGTACATAACCATCCATTGCAGAATCTGAATGGGCATGTCAAGGATGCGATCTGGGACGACAACCCGCACAAAACGACTAAGGTAGATAATTACCTGATGTTTGGGCCGGCGGCAGCTGTATATGCATTGAATGCGCTGGGAATTCATGGAGCGCATAATTTTAGAGACAGGACAATGATATTCGTGATGGCCAGCGCATTTGCAGACGGGTCCGTCTTTTTTGTAAAGAAGTGGGCGCATGAGCAGCGGCCGGACGGTTCGGATTATCTGTCTTTCCCTTCCGGGCATGCGGCGCAGGCTTTTGCAGCAGCAGAGTTCATGCGGATGGAATACAAGGATGTCTCACCCTGGTATGGGATAGCGGGTTATGCGATGGCTACGGCAACCGGTGCGTTGCGAATGTATAATAACAAGCATTGGATGAGCGATGTGGTCGCGGGCGCCGGTGTGGGGATCGCTTCAACCCGGCTGGCTTACTGGTTATATCCAAAGATGCAGCATTGGTTCGGCAAGAAGGATGCGGGCGATAAAGCTCCTGTGACGATGGTGATGCCGACTTATAATAATGGATCGATCGGGCTTTCGTATATAAAGTCTTTTTAGGTAAAGACCTTTTAAAAATAAAAAGGCCCAACCGTTGAGGCTGGGCCGATGGCAAAAATTTCAATGATAGGGCGGGCGATGGCCTGCCCTTATTTTTTTCCCATGGCGTACTGGATGCCTGCAAGGAGGTGGTGCAGGAAGAGCGGATCTGCCCATGCCGCGTCTGTGTGGCCCAACCCTGTATAAAAGGACCTTCCGCCTTCGAAGTCGTGGTACCATGCGATAGGATGGTTGTCACCGTTGGCTCCGCCGGTATAGGAAGTTTCGTCCAGTTTCAGCAGGACTTTAATGTCGGGATTGTAGTATTTGTAATTGTACAATTCGTCGAAGTGTGTCCAGGGGTCGGGGATGCCCTGAGTAGCTGGATTGCTCTTATCAACAACGATAACCTTTGCTTCCTGTTGTTTGGGATGCGATTTGAAAAAACCGCCTACCAGGTCGCCATACCATTGCCAGTTGTATTCACAGTCTGCTGCGGAGTGTACGCCAACAAAGCCTCCGCCGTGGTGGATGTATTCCTTCAAGGCTTCTTCTTCTTCGGGGCCGAACACTTTACCGGTAGGGTCGAGGAAGATGAGCGCGGCATATTTTTTCAGCACTTTTTTGCGAAACATCAGGGAGTCCGTGGTCGTATCCACATCGAAGCCATTCTCTACTCCGAGCTTTTTGATGGCTTCAATACCGGTTGCAATGCTGGCATGGTGGTAACCGTTAGTTTTCGAGAAGATCAGCACTTTGGGTTTGGAAAATGCGGGATCGGGATGAGGGCCGCTGGCGCTGATCAGCGGCATAAAAAATACAAGGCATAAAAGGGCAATCGTTAATTTTCTAAGTACTGATCTCATGGTTATTTTGTTTGAGGATGAAGGTCTGGTCTTATTTTTTCAAGGTCATGATATAGGCTACCATGGTCTTGACGTCTTCTGCTTTCAATGCAGGGTGTGGTGTCATTGGTATAGTGCCCCAGACGCCACTGCCTCCGCTGATGATCTTCTTTACCAAACGGTCGACCGTGGTATCCGCCGCGGGTGCGTATTTTGCCGCGACTTCGCTGTATGCGGGTCCGATGGAGGCTCCGCTGCTTTCCTTATTCAGGCGATGGCAGGTCGTACAATCGCTTGCGCCGATGAGCTCGAGGCCTTTGTCACTGGCGGCTGCTGAAGGTGCTGCGGTGGTGGGAGCGCTGGCTGCGGCGGCTGTGTCTTTTGTGTCTGCGGGTTTCGTCTCTCCTGAATTCCCGCAGGCTGCCATCAATACGGCTGCGGAAAGGGCTACTACTAGTTTCTTGCTCATAATGATCTAATTTATAATAAAATACAAGTTCGCGGTTAAAATGGACGGAGTCCATTTTGTGCACCTGTGCACCGAAATTAGCGGAATTGGATCAAAAAATTATTTTTCGACAATTTTTTGATCCAATTTCCAATTCAATTTTTTGGCGCAATTCTAATCCAATCCAAGTACGGTGCGGTTAAATTTTTCATTGCTGCCGGTGCCAGCAAAGTCGTCAAAGGCTCTTTCCGTCACACGGATGATATGATCTTTTATAAAGGGGGCGCCTTCGCGGGCTCCGTCTTCGGGATGTTTGAGGGCGCATTCCCATTCGAGTACGGCCCAGCCTTTATAGTCGTATTGGGTGAGCTTGCTGAAAATGCCTTTAAAATCGACCTGGCCGTCTCCAAGGGAGCGGAATCTACCGGCGCGGTTGACCCAGCTTTGGTAGCCGCCATAGACGCCCTGTTTGCCCGTGGGGTTGAACTCGGCGTCCTTTACATGGAACATGCGGATCCTTTCGTGGTAATTGTCGATGTATTCCAGGTAATTGAGGCATTGCAGGACAAAGTGCGAAGGGTCGTAGAGCAGGCAGGCGCGGGGATGGTTGTTGGTATGTTCGAGGAACATCTCGTAGGTGATGCCATCGTGCAGATCTTCCCCGGGGTGGATCTCATAACAGAGGTCGACACCATATTTGTCAAATTCGTTGAGAAGGGGCATCCACCGGGCGGCCAGCTCTTTAAAGCCGGTCTCTACGAGGCCTGCCGGGCGCTGAGGCCAGGGATATAACGTTGGCCAGAGCAGGGCGCCGCTGAATGTTGCGTGAGCATTGAGACCGAGGTTAGCCGAAGCCTTTGCCGCATATTTCAGCTGTTGTACGGCCCACTCCGTGCGGGCTTTCGGATTGTTGTGCACGGCTTTTGGTGCGAAGCCATCGAACAGGGCGTCGTAGGCCGGATGAACGGCTATCAGCTGGCCCTGCAGATGGGTGGAAAGCTCGGTGATCTGGAGGCCGGCTTCGTTTACGATCCCCTTGATCTCGTCTGCGTAGGTCTTGCTTTCCGCGGCTTTTTGCAGGTCGATGACGCGGGAATCCCAGCTGGGGATCTGCACGCCGATGTAACCCAGGCCGGCAGCCCATTTGCAAATCGAGGATAATGAGTTGAACGGGGGCTGGTCGCCGAGGAATTGAGCTAAGAAAATGCCGGGTCCTTTGATCGTGGTCATATGACAAAAATTTTGATAATTAATTAATCTCGAAGAAGGTCCATTTTTCGAGGCTTTCGTTGCTGCGGATGACATTCTCTATGAAGGCCATGCCGCGGACACCCTCTTCGACGGAGGGGAAGTCAGCCTCTTCGGGCGAGGGTTGTCTGCCTTCGAGTCTTGCCGAAAGGGTCAGCGCGAAGTTCCGGTAGAGGTTGCCAAAGGCTTCGAGATAACCTTCCGGGTGGCCGCCGGGTGTACGGGTGTTGTGTTTGGCAAAGGAGGAGAGATATCCTTGTCCGGCGCGGTAGATCTGGGTGGGCTGGTCCAGCCATTTCACCAACAGGGTATTTGGTTCCTGCTGGGCCCATTCGATGCCGCCTTTTTCGCCGTAGACGCGTATCTTAAGAGCGTTCTCTTCCCCTGCCGCCACCTGTGAGGCGACGAGCGTTCCGGTGGCGCCGTTGTCAAATCTCAGCAGGACATTGCCGTCGTCATCGAGAGCGCGGCCTTCAACCATTATACTGAGGTCTGCGCAGAGCTGTTTGATCTGGAGGCCGGAAATGTATTCGGCCAGGTGGGCGGCATGCGTGCCGATGTCTCCCATGGCGCCGGCTTTGCCGGAGCGTTTGGGGTCTGTCCGCCATTCAGCCTGTTTGCTGCCATCTTTTTCGGAGAGGCGGCTCAGCCAGCCCTGGGGATACTCTACATAGATCTTACGAATTTTTCCGAATACTCCTTCTTTTACCATTTGCCGGGCCTGCTTTACCATGGGATAGCCGGCGTAGGTATGAGTCAGGCAGAGGAGCAGTCCGGTCTCTTCTACCTTCTTTTTTAGCTGGATGGCTTCCTTGAGCGAAAAGGTCATAGGTTTTTCGATGACCACGTGGAAGCCTTTTTCAAGGGCCAGCATGGCGGGAGCAAAATGGGCGTGGTTGGGAGTTACGATCACAACGAAATCCATTCGTTGCGTATCGGGCAGCTTGCTTTCCTTTTCGATCATTTCTTCGTAGGAGGAATAAACTCTGGTCGGGGGGAGGAAGAGGTCTTTGCCGGACTGCCGGGCGTTGTCGGCGTTACTGCTGAAGGCGCCGCAGACCAGCTCGATAAGACCATCCATGTTGGCTGCGATGCGATGGACGGCGCCGATGAAGGCGTTGCGGCCGCCGCCAATCATTCCCATTCTTAATTTTCTGTTCATGACATCAAAGTTGTCCTGCAATTTTAGGACTTCTTTATTAAAATAAGATATTATTTAAAGAATTCGATTGCTATTTAAAAAAATAGCTATTGAAATAACCGGCAAGGCTACATTTATTAAAAATAAAAAATTACATTTACCTTCGTCTATCTGACAGCTAAACCGATCTTGCCATGAGTAACATCACGACAATTGATGCCAAAAAACTCTTTCTTGCCAGCCGTATCGCCCTCATTTTTACGGCCATGACCTTTGCCTTCCGCGCTTCGCTGGAAGGGGTATGGGGGAATGAATTTCATCTTACGAAGGAGCAGATCGGCTGGATCTTTGGTCCAGCCTTTTACGGGTTCACGCTGGCCATGGTCTTTGGAGGGCCGCTGTGTGACGTATTGGGGATGAAAAAACTCCTGGGGCTGGCTTTCATCGGGCATATCGCGGGGGTGGTCGTGTATCTTTTCTCGAAAGATGCGACCATGTTGTTCATCGGTACGCTGTGTATCGGGATCGGCAACGGGATGGTCGAGGCGGCCTGTAATCCTCTGACGGTTACGCTTTTTCCGAATAATAAAACGACGATGCTTAACCGGTTCCACGTCTGGTTTCCCGGCGGCCAGGCCGTTGGCGGCGTCATTGCCTATTTTTTAATGGACCGGCTGCATCTCGACTGGCATTTGCTCATCTCGGTGTTGTTCATCCCGGCGATCATCTATGGATTGATGTTCCTGCGGCTGGACTTCCCGAAGACGGAAAGGGTGACTTCGGGAGTAAGCACGAGGGAAATGTTCCTTTCCTGTCTGACACCGCTGTTCCTGGTGATGTTGCTGAGCATGTTCCTCACCGCCGCAACCGAGTTGGGTACCAATCAGTGGATCGTGGCCTTGTTGCAGGGGTCGGGTGTTTCGGGTATTCTTGTGTTCGTCTTCATAACCGGCATCATGGCGATAGGCCGGTCGTTTGCCGGAGCGGTTGTGCACCGGCTGAACCCCAATGGAATGCTGATCTTTTCCGCCATTTTTGCGGCGATCGGGCTTGTTCTGCTGAGCAGGTCCAGTGGTTATGCCGCATTCGGCGCGGCGCTGGTATTTGCCGCGGGGATCTGTTTTTTCTGGCCCACGATGCTGGGTTTCGTAGCGGAATATGTGCCTAAGTCCGGAGCGCTGGGCCTTTCGCTGATGGGCGGCGCGGGGATGTTCTCCGTTTCGCTGATCCTTCCCCTGATGGGGAAATGGTATGACGATTTCAAGGCAGCCGCTGTTGCTTCGGGAACGAATGCGGCCGGAGCCGATGCCGTGGCGGGGTCAAATACTTTTCTTAAAGTGGCCATCATGCCGGCGATACTGGTCATCATATTTGTGCTGATCTATATGGTGCGGCGCAGATCGCAGATCGCGGGCAAGGCTCAGACACCTGCGGGCGTGGCGCATTGATCATTTTTTTGTAACTTGTTTTTTTATCAGGGAACCACGACTATGTCCAAATCATCTTCAAGACGTATCGCTATAAAAAACATCGTTGCGGGCTCGGCAGCCCTTGGGACAGCAGGAATGCTGACTTCTCTAAATACTTCAGCGGCGACTATCGGAAATGCTTCGGAAGCGACTATCAAAAAAAATAAAGCATTGAAACTAAAAGGTAATATCAATCATTCGGTATGCCGGTGGTGTTATGGGGATATACCATTGGAAGATCTGTGTGCAGCGGTAAAGAAGATCGGCTTCGCGGCTATTGACCTGGTAGGGCCGAAGGACTGGCCGATCTTAAAAAGTCACGACATCTTTTCTTCCATGTGCAATGGGGCGGAGATCAGTCTGACCAAAGGATGGAATCATAAGGAGTATCATCCCACTCTTATCAGGAGTTATACTGAACATATCGACCTGGTCGCAAAGGCGGGGTATAAAAACCTGATCTGTTTCAGCGGCAACCGGGAGGGCATGGATGAGGAAACGGGCTGGAAGAATTGTGTGGATGGCCTCAAGCAGATCATGAAACAGGCCGAACAAAGAGGAGTGATCATCCAGATGGAGCTGTTGAACAGCAAGGTCAACCACCATGATCAGATGTGCGACAATACGAAGTGGGGTTTCGAACTGGTGAGAAGGGTGGGATCGGAGAATTTTAAATTGCTCTATGACATTTACCATATGCAGATAGATGAGGGTGATGTGATCAGGACGATCACGGATGGGCATCAATACATCGGGCATTATCATACCGGCGGGGTTCCGGGAAGGCATGAGATCGACGAGACGCAGGAGCTGTATTATCCGGCGATCATGCGGGGGATCCTGGCGACGGGGTATAAGGGGTATGTAGCCCAGGAGTTCATTCCGGCGAAACCGGATAAGCTGAAATCGCTGGAGGAAGGGGTACTTATTTGTGATGTCTAGGAGAGGCGGGGGAGTGAAATTAAATACTAAACAAAAAAATAGTTAACGATTATGGCTGACAACACGTATGATGCGATCGTGATCGGTTCGGGTATCAGTGGGGGCTGGGCTGCAAAGGAACTTACAGAGAAAGGACTAAAGGTAATAATGCTGGAACGCGGGCGTAATATAGAGCATGTGAAAGACTATGTGAATGCGAACAAGGAAGCCTGGGATTACCCTCACCGGGGACATGCTACAGAACAGATGAAAAAGGATTATCCTGTATTGAAGAGGGATTATCCACTGAACGAAACAAACCTCGATTATTGGGTGAAGGACAGCGAGTGTCCGTATACGGAAGTCAAACGCTTTGATTGGTTCAGGGGCTATCATGTCGGCGGCCGTTCGCTGATGTGGGGGCGGCAGTGCTATCGGTGGAGCGACGTTCAATTCGAGGCAAATGCAAAAGAAGGGATCGGTGTCGACTGGCCTATCCGGTATAAGGACATCGAGTCCTGGTATACTTATGTGGAGAAGTTTGCGGGGATCAGCGGGTCGAATGAGAACATACCTCATCTTCCCAACAGTCATTTCCTTCCGCCTTATGATATGACCTGTGTGGAAAAGGATATTTCGGCCCGGCTGAAAGCGCATTATAAGGGAGCCCGGCAGATGATCATCGGACGGGTAGCAAATATTACCGTTCCGCACGAGGGGAGGATCGGCTGTCAGTTCCGGAATAAGTGCTGGCTGGGCTGTCCCTTTGGCGGCTATTTCAGTACGCAGTCCTCTACATTGCCTGCGGCAGTGAAGACCGGGAATCTCACTTTGAGGCCCTGGTCGATCGTCACTAAGATCCTGTATGACAAGGATACGAAAAAGGCGACGGGAGTGGAAGTCCTGGATGCGGAGACGAACCAGACCTATGTATACAAGTCGAAGATCGTCTTTCTGAATGCATCCACGCTGAACAGTGCCTGGATCCTGATGAACTCGGCTACCGATATCTGGCCGGACGGGCTGGGCAGCAGCAGCGGAGAACTGGGACATAACCTGATGGATCATCACCTTGGAGTAGGGGCGAGCGGTACTGTCGAGGGGTATGAAGATAAATATGTTTTTGGCCGAAGGGCAAATGGCATTTATATCCCGCAGTTCCGGAATATAAACGGTGACAAGCGGGATTACCTGCGTGGGTTTGGCTACCAGGGCGGAGGGCTCAGGGCAGGATACGATCATATGCCTGTAGCCGAATACAGTATTGGAAAGGAATATAAAGAGTCTTTGACGGAGCCCGGTCCATGGACGATGAATATTGGTGGTTTTGGTGAAATCCTTCCATATCACGAGAACAAGGTGACAATTGATAAGACGAAGAAGGATAAATGGGGGTTGAATGTGCTTTCCATTGATTGTGAGCTGAAGGATAATGAGCTGAAGATGAGAAAGGATATGGAAGCCGATGCGGTAGAGATGCTGGAAGCGTCCGGGGTAAAGAATGTGAAGAGCCGTAGCGACAATCCTTTCCCGGGAAGGGGTATCCATGAGATGGGAACGGCGCGTATGGGGAAGGATCCGAAGACGTCGGTGCTGAATTCTTTTAACCAGGTATGGGATGCGAAGAATGTGTTCGTAACGGACGGTTCGTTCATGACCTCTGCGAACTGCGTGAATCCTTCGCTAACCTATATGGCAATGACGGCGCGTGCTGTGGATCATGCAGTGACTGAGTTAAAGAAAGGGAATATCTAATTAATTCAATTATTAAAACGATTTAGCTATGAATAGAAGAGATGCGATCGCCCGGGTAAGTCTTTTACTGGGCGGCACTATTTTAGGGGCTGAAGTTTTTTTATCGGGTTGTCACAATGCACCGGAAAAAACGATTGGCGGCGGCGGTGTCAACTTCGCCAACGATGATATAGCCTACCTGGATGAGATCTCGGAGACGATCCTGCCTGCGACAAATACGCCGGGCGCCAAAGAGGCGAAGGTGGGGGAATTTATGGCCCGTATTGTGAAAGACTGTTATACGGAGAAGGATCAGAAGATCTTTTTGGATGGTATGCAGGCCTTGAATGAAGCAAGCAAAAAGAAGAATGGCAAATCCTATATGGAGAGTACGCCGGAGCAAAGGCACGATCTGCTGGTAGACCTGGATAAAGAGCAGAAGGCGTATACGGATAAGAAAGGGAAGGATGATCCGACCCATTATTTCAGGATGATGAAGGAACTGACGCTCTGGGGTTATTTTACATCGGAGCCCGGCGCTACGAAGGCGCTGCGGTATGTTCAGGTGCCGGGGAAATGGGAGGGTTGTATAGATTATAAGAAGGGCGATAAGGCCTGGGCGACTACGTGATCAATAAACTATTGGAATAGAAAAAGGCACCAGTCGGTGCCTTTTTTATTTGGGGTAGATTGGGATCTGCGGCTGTTTTGGCGGTTAGGGGCGTTTCGTAACGGTGGCGAAGTCTTTTGTTATGCGGCTTTTAATGATGCCGGTTGTGTCTGAACCGTCGGGTCGCGTGAGCTTGACCCTGAACTCACAGTCATAGTAATCGGCTTCCTCGAAATAATAGACGTCCACCATTTTGAAGTTGCGGGGCGGGGTATCCTGCCCCTGTTCTTTTTGCAGGAACTCCGTCATGGATCTCTCCAGGTTTTCTTTTACTTCCGAGGGAGACAGCTTTCGCTGACAGGAGACTGCAGTAAGACCTAAGGCTAACAGTATCGGGTAAACTTTTTTCATGATAAAAATTTCATATAAGTGTTGAAGATAAACTATTAAGTATAAGTTACTAAAGTATAAAGCATAAGCGAAAGTGTAATATCTAAATAGTATAAGAAATGGTTAAAATAATATTATATTCTGAATAGTCAAACCCTGTAGATTCGGGCAACTATTCAATAGCGTTTGTAGTTAAATGTTATAAAAAAAGAATAAATCTTGCCTATGCCATTCAAAACTAGCTCCTTCTTAAAGGTGTGCCTGCTCGCATGCCTTGTCTTCACGAGTTTTCAGCTTTTTGCTCAGAAAAAAGTCTCCGGAAAAATTATCAGCAATGCAGACAACAAGCCTGTTGTAGGTGCTACGATCCAGATCAAAGGAGGCCGGGGCGCTACCCAGACGAGTGCTGATGGAAGTTTTGTCATTGACGCCGGCGAAACAGCGACGCTCATCATCTCATCTATTGGATTTAACAGGCTGGAGTATCCCGTTTCAGGGAGAAGTATGCTTGGAGAGATCACATTAACAGCTTCTACATCAGCCCTCAATGAAGTGGTGGTGACAGGTTACGCCACCCAGAGGAAGAAAGATCTTACGGGGGCTGTATCGGTCGTCGATCTGGCAGATGCAAAAAAGCAGCCAGTAGCCGATGTCGTAAATATGCTGCAGGGCCAGGCTTCCGGCGTTTCGGTAGTCAGCTCGGGGCAGCCGGGACAGACGCCGATCATCCGGATCCGCGGTTTCAACTCTTTCGGGAACAACACACCGTTGTATGTTGTGGACGGAGTGCCTACGCAGAATGTGAGCGATCTGAATACAAACGATGTTGCCAGTATGCAGATATTGAAGGATGCAGGTGCTTCATCGATCTATGGGGCCCGTGCTTCCAATGGGGTAATTATTATTACCACTAAGCGGGGAACAGGCAAGGTGAAGGTCTCTTATGACGGTTATGTGGGCACGCAGGTACCCAAAGGAGGAAATGTGTGGAACCTGTTGAATCCTACGGAGGGCGGCCAGCTGTTGTTTTTGGCCGGTCAGAACTATAACCAGCTGAATCCCGGCAACCAGCAGGCTCCGGGTAATAATATCTATGGATTTGGTGCGGCTCCAGTGCTTCCGGACTGGCTCGTGGCCGGAAATTTTGGCGGCGCCGCCGTCACCGGTGGGTTTAAGGACGGGGATCCTGCGGCAGACCCGGCGCGGTATAATGCGGATCCCACAGGGGCGGCTTATTACCAGATAGCCAAGGCCAACAAGGGCGGGACAGACTGGTATCACCAGATCTTCAAACACGCGCCGATACAATCGCATAATATTTCGGTAGCCGGAGGAAGCGACCAGGGCAGCTATCTTTTTTCGATGAATTATTTCAATCAGCAGGGTACGCTGATCAATACGTATCTGAAACGTTATACTATCAGGGCCAATACATCCTATAAGGTAAGCAACCGGATCAGGATAGGGGAGAATCTGGCCTATTCCGCCATCGATAATCCGCAGGCAAATGGCGGGATACTGGTAGAGGGCAGCGCTATCGGATACGCGATGAGGGAAAACCCCATTATCCCGGTGTATGATATCGGCGGGAATTTTGCCGGTTCTGCACCAAAGGGACTGAACAATCCGCGCAATCCCGTGAGCATCCAGAAGACTACTTCCAATGACCGCGGGTTGGCCGGTCGCCTTTTTGGAAATGTCTACGGCGAGGTGGACGTATTGAAGAATCTCACCTTCCGGACCAGTTTTGGCGGTGAATTTTATAATGGATGGAATCACTTTTACCATACACCGGATTTTTACGATGCTGAGCCCCAGTATACCCAGCCTTCCTATACAGAGCAATCGTATAACGGGTGGGACTGGACCTGGACGAACAACGCAACCTATAGCTGGATCAAGGGAGATCACAGCCTGAAGGTGGTAGCGGGTATGGAAGCCTACAATTTCATCAATCATAATCTGGGCGCTACGACACTGGGATCCTTTACGGGTGATCCGAACGCGGTGAACCTGTCAACAGGTACTGGTACTACAACCAATTACAGCAACAGCAACAGCCTGATCAATTTTAATCCCAACAGCCCCAATTATCAGGCTCCTGTGGGAGCCGGAGAAAGCCTGGTCTCTTACTTCGGGAGGGCCGACTATGTATTCAAGGACAGGTATCTGTTAGGTGCAACTTTCCGCAGGGATGGTTCTTCCAAGTTCATCACCAATCGCTGGGGGAATTTCTATGCAGTGAGTGCCGGCTGGCGTATTTCGCAGGAGAACTTTATGAAGAATGTCGACTGGATCACGGACCTTAAGATCCGTGGATCGTACGGGATCATGGGGAATCAGTTCAATGCGCTGGGTACCAATTCGTATACGCTATATGGTTCCAATAAACAGACCAGCTACTATGATATCAATGGAACGGGGGGGAGCGGTATCGTTTATGGAATGGCTCAATCGCAGATCGGCAACCCGAACGCCAAATGGGAACAGGATGGCAATACGAATATCGGGTTTGACCTGACCATCCTCCGGGGCAGACTGACGGTAAGCGCGGACTGGTATAACAAAAGCATTAAGGACCTGTTATATCAGCTGACGCTGCTGGGAGCTCAGGGGTCTGCGATCGTGCCTGCCTATAACGTAAGTAAAATGAGCAATAGTGGTATCGATGTAATGGTCAGCGGCAATGCGGATATCACCAGGGATCTGAAGTTTACCGGAACATTGAGCTTTACCACGATCAATAATAAGATCAAGCAGATCGACGCGAACGGGTCGCCTTATTTTGACGTGGACTCCCGTCGGTTCAATGGAAGCTTCATCGTGCGAAATGCTGTAGGGCATCCGGTAAGCTCGTTCTACGGGTATAAGATTGCCGGGTTCTGGAACAGTCAGGCCGACATCGATGCGGCGAACCTGGCTGCGCAGAAGGCCTCTAACGGAAACGTATCTATTTATCAGGCGGACGCTGCGGTTGGCCGTTTCCGGTATGCGGATGTGAACAAGCAAGGCTGGATCGACAACAACAGCAAAGCCTTCCTGGGTAATCCCAGTCCCAAGTTCACTTATGGCGCAAATCTTGGCCTGGACTATAAAAACTTTGATTTCAGCGTATTTCTTTACGGGGTATATGGCAACGATATCTGGAACAACGTGAAATGGTGGACTGACTTCTACGGATCGTTCCCAGGGGCCGCTGCCAGCAAAACGGCTTTGTATGATTCCTGGACATTCAACAATCACAATGCGAAAGCTCCGATCCAGGATGACAAGCAAGGCAGCAATGCGAGTACCAATACTGTTCCTAACTCTTATTTCGTCGAAAAGGGCTCTTATCTCAGGGCCAAGAACCTGACGCTGGGGTATACTTTCAACAATATCCACGCGGGCAAAGCAACCATCAGCCGGATCAGGGCTTATATACAGGCTGCAAATCTGTTTACGGTGACGAAATATTCGGGTGTCGATCCGGAAATATCTGTGAATTCCACCAACGGACAGAATGGAGCCACGGATTTCGGTGTGGATGAGGGTTCTTATGCCAACCCACGTCAATATATGTTTGGTTTGCAGGTAACCTTTTAATTTCCTATAACGATCAGGATCAAAAAAATAAAGACTATGAAAAGTAAAAGATATTGGGTGTTTTTTTCGGTACTCGCAGCGGGTGTGGTGCTGGTGATCGCAGGCTGCAGCAAGGGGTTTCTTAATAAAAATCCCCAGGGTACTTTGGTCGCCAACCAGATCAACAATGAGGCAGGGCTCACAGGGCTGCTGAATGGCGCCTATGCGGCCCTGGACGGGCAGGGACAGAATGGCACTGCCATAGGCGGCGGCGATCCGTGGCAGGCGTCTCCGTCCAACTGGATATATGGCAGCATAGCAGGGGGCGACTCGCATAAGGGCAGCAGTATCGGTGATCAGCCGCCTATTGTCCCTATTGCCAATGCGCAGGGAGTGCCTTCCAATGGATTTTTCAACAACAAGTGGAGGGCTTTGTATGAAGGGGTCACCCGTTGTAATAAAGTGTTGTCCATTATTGCCATTTCTCCTTCTGTCAGTGCCGATGACAAGAAACAGTTCGCTTCCGAAGCCAAATTCCTTCGCGGGCATTATTATTTCGAGCTGCGGAAGTTCTTCAAGATGGTGCCCTGGATCGATGAGAATACGACGGATTTCAACCAGCCAAATGACGCGGACATTTTTCCCAAGATAGAAGCTGATTTTCAGGCGGCGATAGACAGCCTGCCTGCTACCCAATCCTCCGTTGGCAAGGCTAATAAATGGGCGGCCATGTGTTACCTGGCTAAAGTCTATCTGTATGAGAAAAAATATCCTCAGGCCAAGGCGTTGTTCGACCAGGTGATCCCTTCTTCCTATGGTGGTCCCGGAGCAGGTGGGGTTACTTCCAACAACCTGTCTTATGGATTGACAGATCGTTTCGAGGACAACTTCGATGCAGCCACCAAGAATAACAAGGAGTCAGTATTTGCTATCCAGATGACTGCCAATGACGGGACGAACTCCATTGCCAACGCGAACGGCGGTGACATGCTGAATTTCCCTTATAACAGCCCTTTCCGTTGCTGTGGATTTTACCAGCCATCTGTAGATCTTGCGAATTCCTATCGTACCGATGCCAACGGTCTTCCGATCATCGACGGCTATAATTCAGATGTCAATGCGGTAAAAAACGATCAGGGCCTGACTTCGGACAAGCCTTTTACGCCGGATGCGGGTAATCTCGATCCGCGTATCGACTGGACTATTGCCAGGAGGGGTATTCCCGTTCACGACTGGGGTCTCCACCCGGGTAACAACTGGATCCGGGAGCAGGTGTCTGCGGGCCCTTATTCCAACAAGAAAAATCT
>Ga0310811_10002743_pt1 | contig 21993 bp, 20 predicted proteins | sample YCmetagenome_FD_207642 | JGI IMG/M metagenome (GOLD analysis project Ga0310811, IMG submission 207642) | Soil microbial communities from experimental microcosm in Duke University, North Carolina, United States - YC | ecosystem: Engineered > Artificial ecosystem > Soil microcosm > Unclassified ...
GTCCTCGTCTGGACCTTCCTGGCGTTCCGCGTCCGGGCCGCCACCGCCGCATTTGCCCGTTGGCGCCGGCTTCCCCTGGCGGTCGTCACGCTACAGATCATTCTTGGCATCAGCAGCCTGCTCACCAGTCCCGGGATCATTGCCCGGCAATGGGTAGCCTTCGACTGGCTGGCTCTTATCCACCAGACAACGGGTCTCTTATTCCTTGTGACCATGGTCGGGATGTTGTATCTTGTAGTGCCAGTTAGATCAGAACATTCTGTAACCGTATGATGCGAATCCTAAAAACCATTTACCAGTTCTTCCCGGTCCAGCTGCTTTTATTGCATGTAAAGAAGTTCCAGGTCCTGCTGATCTTCTGGTTCATCCTCTTCAGCACCCTCAACGGGGGATTCATGCACTCCTACGGAGCGGCGGCCCTCTTTCTCTCGCCGGAATATATGGGGGATGTCAGCCCGGTCAGCACGGCCATCGTCGGGGTCGCAACGGGGATCTTTATCATGAGCTGGAACATCACCACCTTTATCATCTTCTGCCGCCATTTCCGGTTCCTGGCGACGACGACAAAGCCGTTCCTTAAATACTGTATCAATAATTCCATTTTGCCGGTCATCTTCCTGATCTTCTATTTTATAAAAGTGCTGCAGTTCAGCCTCAACCGCGAGCTGCTGCCCGCCCGTTCCATCATCCTCCTTTCCCTGGGATTCCTTGCCGGGTTCTTCTTCCTGATCACGGTCTCCCTACTGTATTTCTTTCGTGCCGACAAGTCGATCATCCGGCGGATGACGCCGGTGATCAGCAACCCCAAGCTGTTCAAATCCCAGTTCTCGAAGGAAGAGGTCAAGCTCAACGAGAGCCGGCTGATGCACGTGGGGTATTACCTCAATTCGCTTACAACGATCCGGAAAACCCGCGACGTGGCACACTACAGCAAGGCCTTTATCGAAAGCATCTTCAACCGGCATCATATCTCCGCCGTCCTTTGTATCTTCGTCGCCTTCATCTCGCTGATCTTCATCGGCTTCTTCATGGACAGCAGGTATTTTCAACTGCCCGCCGCGGCAAGCATCCTCATCTTCTTTGCCATCCTGATCTCGCTCTCCGGCGCCTTTTCCTATTTCCTGCAATCCTGGAGCATCCCTTTCTTCGTCGTGGTGTTCATTATCCTGAACCTGCTGTACAAGTATAACGTCATCGATCCTACGAATAAGGCTTACGGGCTCAACTATACCGAGATGGAGGACCGCCCGCTGTACGACCAGCAGACCCTGCTGCAGCTGTGCTCCGAACGGAACGTCCGCCGCGACGAAGAGAATATGCTCGCCATCCTGAACCGCTGGAAGGCCCGTCAGTCGTCGCAAAAACCCGTCCTGTTCCTTGTCAACACCAGCGGCGGCGGCAGCCGTAGCGCGACGTTCACGCTCAGCATCCTTCAGCGCCTGGACAGGCTCAGCGGCGGACAGCTCATGCGCAAGACCTTTCTCATCACCGGCGCCTCCGGCGGCATGCTCGGCGCCGCCTACTTCCGCGAGCTCTCGCGACGGCGCGACGCGGGCGATACATCCATTCACCTGCAGGACCACCGCTATATTAACGATATCTCGGGCGACCTGCTCAACACGCTTTTCTCTTCCTTCGTGGCCCGAGACCTTGCCTCACCCGCACAGAAATTCAGGGTGGGAGACCATGAATATGTAAAAGATCGCGGCTTTGCCTTCGAACAAAAGCTGAATGAGAACACGCACGGCATCCTCAACAGCCAGTTAAAGGACCTGGCTTCTGATGAGGCGGCCGCCCGAATGCCGATCCTGCTGTTCAACCCCGTCATCACCCGCGACAGCCGGGCGCTGGTGATCTCCACGCAGCCGGTAAGCTTCCTGATGCGTCCCCGCTACGACAGCACCAAGCTTCCCGTCATGGATCCCGATGCCGTCGACTTCGGCGCGCTCTTCGCAAAGCAGGGCCCGATGGACCTCCGCCTGCTGACCGCCCTTCGGATGAACGCCACCTTCCCCTATGTCCTGCCCAATGTCTGGCTGCCCAGCCGGCCCGTCGTCGACGTGATGGACGCCGGTTTCCGCGATAACTTCGGGGAGATGAATGCGATCCGGTTCCTCAACGCATTCCGCGAGTGGCTACAGGAGAACACCAGCGGCGTGGTGCTGCTGCAGATCCGCGACCGCAAGGCCGGCGGCTGGGAGAATCCCTACGAGTCAGACGATATCACCGAGATCATCACCAAACCCCTCCTCCTGCTTCAGGACAACTGGTACAAAATGCAGGAGTATAACCAGGACGATCTCCTCAGCCTTGCGCAGAACGGGATGGGCTTCCCTTTCCGGAAGTTGGTATTCCAGTATGTCCCACGGTCGGAGGACGCCGGGGCCGCCCTGAACTTCCATCTTACCAAACAGGAAAAGCTCAACATCACAGGTGCGCTGGACAATTCGGACAACCAGCGGGCTTTTCAGACTTTCATGGCTGTATCAGCTGGATCGCCTTTGGCACCACGCTGATATGAAACTCGCTGGCCGAGGCCTTCGGATCCCCATCGATATGCAGGGGCGCCTCTCCGGGATTTTCGATCACCAACGCCGGCGTCTGGAAATAAAGGATCTTTTCCTTCCCCTTTTTTTCGGGTTGCGGCTGTATCCGGTAACCACCGAGCACCTGGCGGACTACCGACAACAGGAAACGAAGCCGGTTCGTCTTTTTGGCAACGACGATATCGAGCAGACCGTCCTGCAGGCTGGCCCGGGGAGCGATCGTGAAATTATTACCGAACTGATTGCCGTTCGCGATGCTTATAAAATACGCCTCCTCATGGAAGGAAGGCTCATGCCTGTTACCCGTGGGGATATGCAGCCGGAAAGGATAGGAGCGGGCGTTGAAGAAATTCTTCAACGTCACCCGGATATAGGTCTGTAGTCCCCGCGTAGGCTGTACTGCGAATTCTTCCGCCACCCGGGCGTCGAAGCCGATGCCGCAAAGCATACAGGAGAACTGCCCGTTGATCAGGAAACCGTCGATCGGCGAGGCCTTCGCGGCAAAAACGATCTCCAGCGCCTTCTCCGCATCCTTGGGGATACCCGCGGCAAAGGCCAGCCCATTGCCCGAACCCATCGGGATGATCCCCACCCGGACATCGACGCCCGTCAGGGCCGCGGCGACGGCGCTGACCGTACCATCTCCTCCGCAGACGACGATATCGGTAACGGCCGCCTGCTGGATAAAAGGCAGCAGGAAGGCATAGTCACCCTCGATATTGGTGGGTAAGATGCTGTATGGAATTCCTTTCTCCTGGGTCTTTTGCCGGATCATCTCCTGCAACGACAATTTGCCGCGCGTGCCTGAGATGGGATTGATCAGATAGATGATGTTTCTTTTTGGCATAGTTCGCCGATGCGCCGCAAAGATCAATCATTTTTCCTTATTAGATACCTCGGGCAAGTGTAGAATATCCGAAAGAAAATGGCTGATCCCCTTTTCCACGCCGGGAATATCATGCGATCTGATCCCGCTGCTCAGCACATGGGTGCCCGCTTCGGGCATTGCCTCCTTGTATTTCAGCGCCGCAGGCGTCCCCAGCTGATCGAACATGCTCAGCTCCGCCGAGACTTTTACCGTACTGTCCTGATGGGTCTCGTCCTTATAAAAATAGAAGAGGCCAACCGGCTGCGTCACTTTGGCAAAATTGTCTTTCTTCATCGTGGTCTCCACCAGCTGCTCCAGCGCGACAGCCGCTTCCGTACGGTATTTTGGATACCAGTACTGCCGCCACTGCGGGCCATAGTCATCCTTGGCAATGATATAGTCCGAACCCGTGACGAGATGGGCGATCTGCAAGCCCCAGGGGTCATCCAGCAGCCAGGCGCTAGGGTCGTTGATGGCGATATTAGGGGAACACAGCACGAGCGCAGCCACCTGGTCGGGATAGGTATAGGCCAGCTGCAGGGCCAGGGACCCGCCGGTCGAGGTACCCATCAGGATCACCTTGTCGCCCAGCTGGCGGCCTACGGCCAGTGCTTCCTGCGCCGAAGCCCAGTAGCGGTCCGCAGTAAGATTCACCATCGCATCGACGGTGTCGATGCCGTGCTCGGCCAGGCGCGGCAGGTAAAGGTTGCAGCCATACTTTGCGGCGATATACCGGTGTACAGGATCTCCTTCCCCCTGCGACGCCGAGAAACCATGAAGATACACGATGGCATATGGCGTCTTTTTACGCGCGCTGTCGGCCCAGACGATCCGGGCTTCGTTGTCCGGCTTGAGGCGGTGAGCGGCCTCCCGGGATCGGATATAGCTCTCCAATGCGGCGGGTTCGGCCGGAACCACCGGCTGTCCGGACGAATAAACAGGCTTCGAAGGGTGCGGCCCGACGAAGTACAAAATGACCAGGAGAACAGGGATCAGGAGCCAAAATCTTTTGCGCATGCGCATGGGATAAAATTTGTATTGAATTTATGGTTTTTATGTTATTTCTCCCCGATCCATCCGGTTGCGTTAGGAAATGACCCTGAAAATGCGTACTTTTGCGCCCCGAAAGGTAGGTATAGGCCCGCTTTTTGAGAAGGAGTAAATATATGCAAATCAGAAACATAGCGATCATCGCCCACGTCGACCACGGTAAGACTACATTGGTAGACAAGATATTACATGCTACCCATGTATTCCGTGACAACCAGGAAACTGGCGAGTTGATCATGGACAATAATGACCTCGAAAAAGAAAGAGGGATCACCATCTTTAGCAAGAACGCTGCGGTGGAATATAAAGGTGTCAAGATCAACGTCATAGACACCCCTGGCCACTCCGATTTCGGCGGTGAGGTGGAACGGGTACTCAAGATGGCCGACGGGGTCCTCCTGCTGGTCGACGCCTTTGAAGGCCCGATGCCGCAAACCCGCTTCGTTTTGCAAAAGGCTCTCCAGCTGAACCTGAAACCCATCGTGGTGATAAATAAGGTAGATAAGCCGAACTGCCGTCCGGACGAAGTGCATGACGCCGTATTCGAGCTTTTCTTCAACCTCGACGCGACCGAAGACCAGCTCGACTTCCCCACCTTCTACGGCAGCGGAAAGAACGGCTGGTTCAACAGCAAGAACGAACAATGCGAAGATATCACTCCCCTGCTGGATGGTATCCTGCAATATGTCCCGGCGCCAAAAGTCGCCGAAGGCCCGCTTCAAATGCAGATCACTTCCCTCGATTACTCCTCCTTCCTGGGCCGGATCGCCGTGGGTAAGGTTGCCCGCGGATCGATAAAGGAGGGTCAGCCCATCGCGCTGATGCAGGCTGACGGAACGATCAAGCGCTCCAAAGTGAAAGAGCTGTACACCTTTATGGGAATGGGCAAGAAGAAAGCCACCGAGGTCGAAGCCGGCGATATCTGCGCCGTTGTAGGGCTTGAAGACTTCAACATCGGGGACACCATCGCCGATGCCGAGAACCCCGAGGCCCTGCCGATCATCAGCGTGGATGAACCCACCATGAGCATGCTCTTCGGGATCAACAACTCCCCCTTCTTTGGCAAGGACGGCAAATTCGTCACCTCGCGCCACCTTCGCGACCGCCTGTTGAAAGAGACTGAAAAGAACCTCGCGTTGAAGGTATCGGATACGGACAGTGCCGACAGCTTCCTTGTCTATGGCCGCGGTATCCTGCACCTCGGTATCCTCATCGAGACCATGCGTCGCGAAGGCTTCGAGCTCACCGTAGGTCAACCCCAGGTGCTGGTAAAAGAGATCGACGGCAAGAAGCACGAACCCTATGAGATCCTTGTCGTCGACGTTCCCGCCGAATTCAGTGGAAAGGTGATCGACATGGTCACCCAGCGCAAGGGCGAAATGCTGGTCATGGAAAGCAAGGGCGAGATGCAGCATCTTGAATTCGAAATTCCCTCCCGCGGGCTGATCGGCCTGCGTAGCAATATGCTGACAAATACAGCTGGTGAGGCAGTCATGGCGCACAGATTCTTAGAATACAAGCCGTGGAAAGGCCCAATTCCGGGTCGGAACAATGGAGTACTTCTCAGCAAGAACCAGGAGAAGACCACGGCGTATTCAATTGATAAGTTACAGGAACGCGGTACCTTCTTCGTCGATCCGGGTGAGGACGTTTATGCCGGCCAGATCATCGCCGAGCATATCAAACCCGGTGACCTCGTGGTCAATGCTACGGAAGGGAAGAAGCTGACCAACATGCGCGCCAGCGGTAGCGATGACTCGGTCCGGATCGTTCCCAGGAAGCAGATGACCCTCGAAGAATGCATGGAATACATCCAGCAGGACGAATGTATCGAGGTGACGCCCAAGAAGATCCGTCTCCGTAAAGCCATCCTCGACGAAGAAGAGCGCAAGCGCGTCTCCAAGTCGATGAAGTCGGAACAGGTTAGCTGATAAATCGTATCTTTACGGTATGAAGCCGGTCTTTGTTATCATCGTTTCTTTGCTGTTGGTGGCCTCGGCGCTGCCGGCACGGGCGCAATGTTCTATCTGCACCCGCACGGCCCAACAGCTTGGAGAACGGCCGGCCAAAGCCCTCAACAAAGGCATCATCTACCTGGCCGTCACCCCCCTCGCGATCTTTGGGATCATCGGCTATCGTTGGTGGAAGAGCGAACAACATCATGAGTAATGCCTCGACCGTTTCTGTCGTGCTGGGCACCTATAATGGGGAGACCTATCTGCGGGAGCAGCTCGACTCCGTTCTTGCGCAAACGTATCCCTTCCTCGAGATCATCGCCATCGATGATGGCAGCTCGGATAGCACCGTCGAAATTTTAAAAGAATATGCCGCCCGCGACCCCCGCATAAAGGTGGTCGTCAACGAGCAAAATCTTGGCTTCATCCGCAATTTCGAAAAGGGCTGTTCGCTGGCCTCCGGCCGCTGGATCTCCCTCTGCGACCAGGACGACTACTGGCTGCCGGATAAGATCAAAAAGATGGTGAATGCCATCGGGGACTACCCCATGGTCTATTGCGATTCCATCCTTTGCGACGAAAACCTTCGGCCACTCGGTAACCGCATATCCGACCTGGTCCACTACCAGTCTTTTGACGACCCCCGCCAGCTTTGCGTCTTCTCCCGGATGTACGGACACGCCACGCTGATCACCCGCGAGCTCTTCACGCGGTCGCGCCCCTTCCTCAAAGAAGTGCCGCACGATGGCTGGCTGGCCTATCACGCCACGCTCTATGGCGGAGTTCTTTATCTGCCGGAGGTCCTCGTGAACTATCGCCAGCATGCCGCCAATGTCTTTGGCGTCGTCGGCCGCAAAAAGAAGAAGCCCGTTCCCGAAGAAAAAGCCGAATTGAAAGAACGCGAGCTGGAACGCATCCGTATCCGGATGCAGGCCTATTGTGACGCCTGTCCCGAAACCCTGGCGCCGCAGAAGAAATTGCTCCGGGCGCTGGTCCGCAGCTACCGCGATTTCTCGCCGTTAAACGATATCCGCCGCATGCTTCTCTTCTTTGCCAACTATGAACGGCTGCTCGTGGTAAAGAAATACTCCACGCCCCGCAAATGGCTGTTCTGCTTGAAGATGCTGGTTAAGATCAAATAAAAAACAAGTATTTTCGCCCTTATGAGAGCCGGAACAGAAAAAAAACTCTACGAAAAGGTCCGATCGAAAAACCTTGCGGTAAAGCACGTATGCGAAGTGGGGGTCTGGCTTCCGGAGATGTCCAATATCCTCGACTTCATCATAAAAGATCGGCTCCGAACCACCCTGGTCGAACCCGATCCCAAAAGCATCGCCGCCATCCGTAGCTATTTTAAAGACTATGCCAATGTCGAGCTGTTGCCCTATGCAGCCTTCGATCATGATGGAACCCTGGAGCTGGTGCAACGCAACGCCTCCACCTTTGTCTCTACTCTTCCCTATAGCCCCGCCCAGGTGAACGACCATTATCAGATCCGCCAGGAGGACCGGTTCTCCGTGGAATGCCGCCGCTTCGACGAGCTGGATGACGCCACGATCGACCTGTTGAGCGTCGACACCGAAGGCAGTGAATGGTATGTCATCAACTATCTGAAAAGCCGGCCCCTGGTCATCTCGGTCGAGATGCACGGCAAATCCTATCTGAATCCTTACTATAGTGAAATTGCCGCCTGGATGGCGCGCGAAGGATATGATAAGTGGTACATGGACAAGACCGATATCGTTTATTATAAAAAAGGGGCCTTCGACATCACCGGTGCTGAAAAACGCCGGCTGGCCTGGATGGACTTCTATGTCCGGTTCCGGCGATTCCGCAAGCGGTTATTCGGAGGAAATAAAGCCGGTAAATGAAAACCTTCATCATCAGCAGGACAGACGCTATCGGGGACGTAGTGCTCACGCTGCCGATGGCAGGTGTCCTGAGACAGCTCTACCCCGATGCCCGCATCCTCTTCCTCGGCCGCGCCTACACAGAAGAAGTCGTAAAAGCCTCGGAGCACATCGATGGCTTTCTCAATTGGGACGAATGCAAAAGCCTGGCCGCTGCCAACGCCGATACCCTCATTCACGTCTTTCCAAACAAACACATCGCCCGGCTGGCAAAAAAGGCGCATATAAATGAACGCATCGGCACCACCAACCGCATCTATCACTGGTGGACCTGCAACCGGCTGGTCAAGCTGTCCCGTCGGCACTCTCCCCTGCATGAAGCGCAGCTCAATCTGCAACTACTGCGGCCGCTGGGCGCAAAGGACGAGTATACCCTGGAAGAGGTCGGCAGCTACTATGGTCTCACGCGCCTGACACCCCTACCCGTGGAGATCGCCGCGTTGATCGACCCTCAGCGCTTCAATCTTGTCTTACACCCCAAGTCCCGGGGCAGCGCCCGCGAATGGGGGCTGGATAATTTCCGCGAGCTGATCCGGCTCCTGCCCCAGGACCATTTTAAGATCTTTATCACCGGCACTGCCGCCGAAGGGGAGCCTGTACGACCCCTGTTCGGTGAGTTTCCTTTTTTGACCGATCTCACCGGCCGTCTTTCGCTGGGGCAGCTGATGAGCTTTCTTTCCCGTGCCGACGGCCTCGTAGCCGCCAGCACGGGCCCCCTGCACCTGGCCGCAGCCGTCGGCATCAACGCCATGGGCATCTATCCGCCCATCCGGCCCATGCATCCCGGCCGCTGGGCGCCGATCGGTCCCAAAGCAAAAGTCTTTGTGAAAGAAGGGGAATGCGAGGATTGCCGCCAGTCGGGGAACTGTCACTGCATGCGCGAGATCCGGGCCGGAATGTTGAAAGATTACCTGCTCTCCTTAATTTCAAAATAATTTATTTTTGCAGGCATGACAAATTTCATTCCCGTGTTTCCCCTGGGGATCGTTGTCTATCCGGGGGAAACAGTCAACCTGCATATCTTCGAGCCGCGCTATAAACAACTCATCAATGAATGCTATACCGAGGCAAAGCCTTTCGGCATTCCGACGGTGATCGACAATCAGCTGAACGAAATGGGAACCCTGGTGAAGATCACCGAGCTGGTAAAAGTCCACGAGAACGGCGAAATGGATATCCGCACCCAGGGCATGCGCGTATTCCGCGTGCTCGAGCTGATAAAATCCGTTCCCGACAAACTGTTCAGCGGCGCCATCGTTAACTATCCGGATAATATCGAAGGCCCCGGCAAGCGAGAGCTTATGCAGCGCGTGGTCAACGCCATCCGCGAGCTGCACCGCCTGTTGAATATCGAAAAGGATTTTAAAAAGCCGGACGAAGAGCTGGCCAGCTATGATGTCGCTCATCATGTCGGGCTTTCCCTCGAACAGGAATACGAGCTGCTGGGACTGCTACGTGAAGAACAGCGGCAGGAATACATCAAACGCCACCTTGGAAAAGTGCTGCCGGTGATCGCCGAAATGGAAACCCTGAAGGAAAGAGTAAAATTGAACGGACATTTCAAAAACCTATCTTCGTTCAAATTTGAAGACTAGCCATGGCTACGACCCTCTGCTTCGATTTTGGCAACACCCGGATGAAATGTGCCGTCTTTACCGACGGAAGCTTCCTGAAAGAGCAGGTGATGGCGGATGACAGCGATGAAACGATAAAAGCGCTCCTCGATCAATATCATCCCAACCGGACGATCCTGTCCTCCGTGATCGATCACAATCCGGGCATGGAAACGCTCTTACAGCAGCATACGAAGTTTCACCGGCTCGGGCACCAGTCGAGGCTCCCGGTCACGACACCCGTGGGTAAACCAGAGACCATTGGCGCCGACCGGTTGGCCCTTGTCGTAGCTGCCGTGACCCTCTTTCCGGGAAAGAACAACCTCGTCGTCGGCCTCGGCTCGGCGATCACCTATAACTACGTCAATAAATACCACGAATTCATTGGCGGCGGCATCTCTCCGGGCATGGAAATGCGATTCAGGTCCCTGAACACGTTTACCGCCAAGCTGCCGCTGGTCAAGGCAGACTGGAACTTCCCTCTGGCCGGCTATGACACCCGCACCAATATCCTCAGCGGCGTTATCCTGGGAATGGCCAAGGAAGTAGACGGGATGATCGAGGCCTACGAGGAGAAATATGACAACTTTAACGTGCTGTTGAGCGGCGGGGACGGCGTTTTCTTTACCCGTCACCTGAAAAAGAAGATATTTGCGGATCCATACCTGATCTATAAAGGCTTATATGCTATCAGTGAGTACAATCAATAAGGTGCTTTTTATCTTGGGGATGGTCTGCCTCGCCAGTGTCGGCTGCAATGACAAGAACGTCGCAAAGCCACAAGCCGGCCCACGCAAACTCGTACCCGAAGAAGCGGACTCGCTGGAAAGCCTGCTCAGCGAGCCCACTACGGACTCTACCGGGAAGCTGGGCGCCCGGGTAAAAGGGAAGCTGACAGCCCCCTATATGAAACGTTACGATAGGGCTGATAGTCCCTATACCGAGTTCCCCCGCACCCTGCATGTCGATTTTTACAACGATAGCCTAAAGACCGAAAGCCAGCTGGATGCCCATTATGGAAAATACTTCTCGAGTTTCGATAAGGTCTATCTCCGGGATTCGGTCGTCGTGAAGAATCTTTCAAAGGGCGATACCCTTCGTTGCCAGGAGCTCTGGTGGGACCAGCACACCGAGAGATTTACCACCGACAAGCCGGTCCGCATCTATACGCCGGATAAGATCCTGTATGGAACCGGGATGGAGGCCGATCAGAACTTCCGATGGTATACTATTAAAAAATTGACCGGCACGGTTCTTACCTCCGGTATGCCGAAGTAATAATCAACGAGTTATGTGGAATCCCCGCGACAGCGGGGTTTTTTATGTTAAAAAAGTCAATTAAACGTTTGTTTAATTCAAACGTTTGTTTAACTTTGTACCGCAATTAGCATTTTACATGTCAGATAAAAGAGAACATATCCTCGTCGTAGCGGAGGAGCTTTTTGGAGAAAAGGGATTTGACGGGACCTCGGTCCGGGATATCGCACAAAAGGCCGGGGTCAACCTGGCAATGATCTCTTACTATTTTGGCTCAAAGGAAAAATTGCTCGAGAACCTGATCGTTTTCCGTGCCGAATATGCCTATGGCATTCTCGAAGAGCTGAACAAGGACCAGTCCCTGAGTCCCTGGGACAAGATCGACCGGCTGGTGGAATTCTATGTAGATCGCATTCTCAACAACCTCCGGTTCCACAACATCATGTACCAGGAATCCATCGCCGTTCGCAGCGATGAGATCAAGAACCGCGTCATCGGCATCAAGATGCGCAACCTCGAGCAGATCACGAAGATCATTACCGACGGCCAGCAAAAGAAATTATTCCGCCAGGTGGATGTCCCCTTAACGGTCGGCACGATCATGGGAACGATCTCATCCTATACCCAGTCCAGACACTACAGCTGTAACATTCTTGCCATAAGAGAAGACGTAGACGAGGAAACGTATCGCGCAAAGCTTGCCCCGCGCCTGAAGATCCACCTCAAGCAGTTGCTGCGGGCTCATCTGGATATCCGGAATGAGGTCCCGCCCCAGGGGTAGCGCGCAAATAATTGAAACGAAAGTTAAATACAAGCACAACATGGAAAAAAAGTTAGCAGGAGTTTTATGCTTCTTACTTTTTACAATCATGGTATCCCACGCACAGCGGACCCTCACGATGGAGGAAGCCGTCCAGCTGGGCTTACAGAACAGCAAACAATTAAAAGTATCACAGGACAAGATCGATGCGGCCCTGACCAGGCTGGATCAGGCAAAGGATCTCAGGTATCCCGATGCAAAGGTCAGCTTTCAATATCTCCATGCGCTGATGCTTTCCCGGTTGATCCAGATCCCCGGGGTGACAAAAGATCCCATCAAGATCCCCTTTGACTTCCCGGCTTACGTAGGCCAGGCCTCCATTTCGGAGCCAATCTTCAACGGCAATCAATTCAAATATGCCCGCCAGTCGGCCGATCTGATGGTCCAGCTAAGCCGGCTCGATGCGGACAAGGATAAGGATGATATCACCTATCTCGTGATCAGCTCCTATATCAACTATAATAAGATCCTCCAGAATATGCTCATCGTCGCGCAGAACATGCAGGACGTACAAAGCAAGCTGGAAGAGATCACCAAATACGAAAGCCAGGGCCTTGCCACGCAGAACGATGTGCTCCGGTTTCAGCTTCAGAAATCCCAACAACAGCTGACGGAGATCGAGCTGGAGAACAACCGGAAGATCGCCAACTATAACCTGAATATCGTTCTTGGCCTGCCCGATACGACCACGATCATGCTTCCCCCGGTCGGCTACCGGACCAACGAGCAGCTGGTCTATACCGATCTGTTGCAGACCGCCGAAACCAATCGCCGGGAGCTGCTCGAGCTGGGCTACCAGACAAAGATCGCAGACGTGAATGTAAAGCAGATGCACGACAAACGCCTTCCGACAGTGGCCGCAACAGGCGGGATGTACTATATCAATCCGACAGGCCAGGTAATTCCTACCCATAACAACCTGATCGCTCCCATCACCCTGGGTATCGGCGCCTCCTGGGATATCGGCACCCTCTATAAGAATAAGAATAAGGAACGGGAAGCGGCCGTGCAGCGCCGGGAATTGAATGACGTCCGGGACCAGACCCTCGACGATATCAAGCAGGACGTTCATAAACAATTCATCCTGTATCAAAGTGCGCTGGAAAAGCTCAAGGTATTGGAGGTGGCGGTGCAGCAAGCGCAGGAGAACGAGCGGATCACCGAATCGAAATACCGGAACAACCTGGTGAATACCACCGACCGGATCGATGCGCAGACACAGCTCTACCAGGCCCGCGTCAATCTCGAGCTGGCCAAGTCCGATGCCACGATCTCCTATTATGATATCCTGAAAGCCACCGGCAAGATGCACATCTAGACTCAACCAAAACAATTCAAACAAGATCACTCTTAAGTATATGGAACAGAATAACACAAAAAAACCGCGTAAAAAACTCGTATTTCCGATCATCCTGGGTGTCGTCCTGGTCGGAGCGCTGTTCTTCTCTATAAAGGAATATGTGTTCCTGCAGTCGCACGAAGAAACGGATGATGCACAGGTGGATGGGGATATCAGCCCCGTGATCGCAAGGGTATCCGGCTATGTCCAGGAGATCCGTTTCAAGGATAACCAATATGTACATGCCGGCGATACGCTGGTCATCCTCGATGACCGCGACTACCGGATCAAGCTGGAACAGGCCGTCGCCGCCCAGTCCGCCGCGCAGAAAACTGCTGCCGCACAGGGTGCCGCCGTAACGGAAGCGCAGTCCAGCTTCGCCGTGCAAAAGGCCAATATCGAACAGGCCCAGGTCCATTTATGGAAGGCACAGCAGGACTTCGACCGATACAAGAACCTCTATGACGATCATGCCATCACAAAGGCACAGCTCGATGAGGTCACCGCCGACCGCGATGCCGCGCAGGCCGCCCTCGACGCCGCAAAGAGCCAGGTGCCTGTGATCCATACCCGCGTCAACACCAGCCGCGAGCAGACGGTCGCCAGCAGCTCGCAGATCGACACCCGTAAGGCCGATGTGGAATATGCCAAGCTACAGCTTACCTATACCGTGATAACGGCCCCCGCCAGCGGAACCATTTCCAAGCGGAATATCCAGGTGGGCCAGCTGGTCCAGGCGGGCACCCCGCTGTTCTCGGTCGTTCATGAGGATGTGTACATCACCGCGAACTTCAAGGAAACGCAGATGCGGGACATCGCCCTGAACCAAAAGGTAGACATCCGCGTGGATGCCTTCGACAAACAGGTGATCCCCGGCACGATCGAATCCTTCTCCGGTGCGACCGGCGCGAAATTCTCGCTCCTGCCCCCGGACAATGCCACGGGTAACTTCGTGAAAGTAGTTCAGCGGATCCCGGTTCGTATCCATATCGATTCGGACACGGCCACTCTACGCCGGATGCGGCCGGGGATGAGCGTGGATGTTATCGTGCATACTAAATAATTTTAAAGATCTTTTATGGCAGAATATGGCTTTAGAAGGTGGATCATCACTTTTACCGTGATCACCGCTGCACTGCTGGAACTGATCGATACAACGATCGTGAACGTGGCGCTGCCCAATATCATGGGTAATCTCGGCGCCACCCTCGAAGATGCGAACTGGATCGTGACCGGGTACGCCGTGGCGAACGTGATCATCCTGCCGATGTCGGGATGGCTTGGGGACCGGTTCGGCCGGAAGAACTACTTCCTGGCCTCCATCCTCATCTTTACCATCGCCTCCTGGCTTTGCGGTAACGCAAGCAGCCTCAGCGAGCTCATCGCCTTCCGCCTTCTGCAGGGTCTTGCCGGCGGTGGTCTGATCTCCACCGGTCAGGCGATCCTGCTGGAAACCTGGCCGCCCAGCGAGGTAGGCATGGCGACAGCCCTTTTTGGCCTGGGTGCCGTTGTCGGCCCGACCGTAGGACCCACCATCGGTGGATTTATCACCGATAACCTCTCCTGGCAGTGGATCTTTTATGTCAATATCCCCGTTGGCGCCGTCGCCGCCTTTTGTGTATCCACCTTCGTCAGGGAATCCCCAAAATATGGGCAGGGAAAAAGGATCGACTGGTGGGGCATCCTCTTCCTGGCCATCGGTGTAGGCGCCCTGCAGGTGGTGCTGGAAAAAGGAGAGGATAAGGATTGGACCCAGACCTGGTGGATCACCGCACTGATCTGGACGACCATCATCTCCGCTGTCTGTTTTGTCTGGCGTGAAACCAGCATTGACTACCCGGTCGTGAACTTCAGGATCTTGCGACATCGAAGCTTCTTTATCGGCATCTTTACCTCCTTTGTGCTGGGAGTTGCGCTCTATGGCAGCACGTTTATTTTCCCGGTGTTTTGTCAAAACCTGCTGCACTTCACCGCGCAGCAGACAGGTCTGATCCTCTTCCCGGGCGGGTTGGCAACAATCCTTTGCATGCCCTTTGTAGGTAATATGCTAAAGAAGGGCTTCCCGGCGCAATTCCTTTCGGCCGGTGGCTTCGTGCTCTTTTTTATCTTCTGCTGGATGCTGTCCGGCTCAACACTGGAGTCCGGTACCGGTAACTTCTTCTGGCCGCTGATCGTCCGGGGGATCGGGATGGCGATCTTGTTCGTTCCGCTGACCACGCTGGCTATTGCCGACTTAAAAGGCCCTGAGATCGGCCAGGGAACGGGTCTGAACAATATGATGCGGCAACTGGGTGGGTCTTTCGGTATCGCCATCATGACCACGATCATCCATATCCGGATGGGGCAGAACCGGAATATCATGCTGGAGCATATCCACAACTATAACCCGGATTTTCTGGCAAGATTCAATCAGATGCAGCAAAACTTCCTCGGCCAGGGCTTTTCATTAAGCCAGGCGCAGCAAATGGCCTATGCGGCGATGGAAGGGGTCGTTACCCGGCAGACGATGCTTACCACCTACAACGGGATGTACCTGCTCATCGGCGTCTTCACCCTTTGCTGCGTACCGCTGATCTTCCTGCAGCCCTTTAAAAAGAAACCCGTCGCCATGCCCGTCGACGCTCACTAAACAAATACTTTCAAACTTCTTAGATAGGAAAAAGAACAACGGAAAGGCAACAAAACCAACAGCTCAAACCAACGCTCCATGCAAAAAGAAAAGTCCTGAATCTCTTCAGGACTTTTCAATTACTTGTACGATACTTAACCAACAGTTCTCGGCCATCAATAGGTACAAATTTTAATTCGGCTTGTTCTTAGGATCTGGATCAACTTGGATTTTGGATTTACTAAAAAGTTTTGATCGATTAAGGATTCCTGGGTTTTACTGGATCTTGGATTCTTGTTGGTTTTGTTAAGGATGTTGAATAATGGCTCTCGTTCGGAAATTGGATTTTGGTTTTTCTTCGGATTTTTTCATTCATTCAGTGGTCGATCATCGGACATTGGATTGAATCACATATCGATCATACTTAACGATACAAACATACAATTGGATGTTAATCAGCGCAAGAGAATAAATGCTATATTTCTCTGTTGATGAATTTACTGCCGGGATCGTAGAATTACGAGAAGATGGATGGTATTCACCCGTAATTATTTTGGCTGCATCATAATTTCCCCTATTTTGTAGTTACTAAAATGATCCAGATCAATATTCCATGAAGAAATTCGAGAACAAGACCGTCCTCATCACAGGAGGCACCCGCGGCATCGGAAAGGCTATTGGCCTCCGCCTTGCCAATGAGGGCGCCAATATTGCCATCGTCGGTAAAACGGCGGAACCCAATCCCAAGCTAGAGGGAACCATTTATACCGCAGCCGAAGAGATCGCCGCTGCCGGCAATGGCCGCGTGCTGCCGATACAGGGGGATATCCGCTTCGAAGACCAGATCCAGGCCTTCGTCGCAAAGACTGTCGAGACCTTTGGCGGCATCGACATCCTGGTCAACAACGCCAGCGCCGTCAACCTGGCCACGACCGAACAGCTGGAACCCAAGCGCTATGACCTGATGCATAATATTAATGTCCGCGGGACATTTTTGACGAGCCAGGCCTGCATCCCGCATCTCAAACAAGCGCATAACCCGCATATTCTCAATCTCTCTCCACCCCTCAACCTCGATCCCCGCTGGTTTGCTCCCCATCTTGCCTATACGATGAGCAAATACGGGATGAGTATGATCATCCTGGGCCTTGCCGAAGAGCTGCGGCAATACCGGATAGCCGCAAACGCGCTCTGGCCAAAGACCACGATCGCCACCGCCGCCGTAAAGAACCTGCTGGGCGGAGACTTCCTGATGCAGCGTAGCCGAACCCCGGAGATCGTTGCGGATGCAGCGTTCTACGTATTGCAACGACCATCTTTTGAAACGACAGGCAATTTTTTTATAGATGAGGACGTTCTACAGCAGGAAGGGATCACCGACTTCGGCAAATATGCCATCAATCCCGACCAGAAATTAATGAATGACCTGTTTCTCTAACGCATAAGAAGACGCAACTCTTTTTCATTTTAATCCTTGGGTAAAAAAAGCAAATGTCCTCCCGCCTCGCGCGGGAGGAGCTTTTTAATAGGATTCCCTAAACAGCGGTGGTCGCTGTGCGCGGGATCAACCCCTTCGCGCAGCCACCAACAAGGCCGCGGCGGCCAGCCCCGTGTCCTTGATCAGGTTGGTCAGGGGGAACCGCCTCGCGTTGCTGCCATCCGCCTGCAGCACCGCCGGAAGATGCACGGTCAAAACGATCAATAAAAGAAAAAGGGCCAATAACAGGGCCGCCAGCCGGACCTGTTTGTCGATCAGAAAAGCTATTGCCGCCAATAGCAGGCAGGTGCCCGTGGCGTAAACCCAGAAAACGCCGCCGGGGAGAAAGGAGGGGACCATCTTTTGCATGCCGGTACCATACATGAAGTGATTGATACCAAAAAAACCAATAACGAGGGCATAGAAAATCGTCCCGATCCTGGAGAGGGTTGCATTATCCATATGGCAATCGTTTTTAGTTACTACTAATATAACCAAAAAATGTCATGTAACAATGGATAACTTTTGCACAGGGATAAGCGTTACCGGTAGTTTCGCGGCCCCGCCCGGTGTCGAATAGGCCCCGCCCCGGCCCTAGGCCTCGGCTTTAGGCTCCTCGAGCGTCTTTTCGGGGCGCATTTGCGGGAAGAACAGCACATCCTGGATGCTCGGCTGACCGGTCATCAGCATCACGATCCGGTCGATCCCGAACCCGATGCCTGCCGTCGGCGGCATCCCATATTCCAACGCCCGCAGAAAATCATGATCGATGAACATCGCTTCGTCGTCCCCCCGTTCCATCAGCTGGAGCTGGGCTTCGAAACGTTCGCGCTGATCGATGGGGTCGTTCAGCTCGCTATAGGCATTGGCAATCTCCTTGCCGTTGACCATCAGCTCGAATCGCTCTACAAGCCCCGGCTTGCTCCGGTGCTTCTTGGTGAGCGGGCTCATCTCCACGGGATAATCGATGATAAAGGTCGGCTGGATGAAATGCTCCTCGCATTTCGAGCTGAAGATCTCGTCGATCAGCTTGCCCTTACCCATGCTGGCGTCCACGTGGATCTGCAGCCGGTGACAGGCCTCGCGCAGCCCGTCCTCATTCATGCCGCTGATATCGATGCCGGTGTATTCTTTTATCGCATCATACATGGAGATGCGACGATAAGGCGCTTTGAAGTCGATGGTCTTTCCCTCCACTTCGACCACGGTGCTCCCGTTGGTGGCGACAGCCGCATGCTCGAGCAGCTGCTCCGTCGTCTCCATCATCCACAGGTAATCCTTATAGGCGACATAGAACTCGAGTACCGTGAACTCGGGGTTATGGGTCCGGTCCATACCCTCATTCCGGAAGTTGCGGGAAAACTCATAGACCCAGTCGAACCCACCGACGATCAGCCGCTTGAGATAGAGCTCATTGGCGATCCGCAGGTAGAACGGCACGTCAAGGGCATTGTGATGGGTGATGAACGGTCTCGCGGCCGCCCCGCCGGGAATGCTTTGCAGCACCGGCGTGTCCACCTCGAGGGCGCCCCGCTCGTTCAGAAAGGCGCGGATGGCATTGATCATCTTCGTCCGCCGGACAAAGACGTCCTTTACCTGCGGGTTGACGACCAGGTCGGCATACCGCTGGCGATAGCGGAATTCGGGATCGGTGACCGCATCAAAGGTCTCCCCTTCTTTTTCCTTGGCTACAGGCAAAGGCTTCAATGCCTTGGCCAAAAGGCTAAACTCCTTCACGTGAATCGATATTTCCCCCATTTTGGTCGTAAAAACGTACCCTTTTACGCCAACGAAGTCCCCAAGGTCAAGGAGACGCTTCCAGACATTGTCATAAAGAGTCTTGTCTTCGCCAGGACAGATCTCATCCCGTTTGACATATATCTGGATTCTTCCTGTGCTATCCTGAATGGCAGCAAAAGAAGCCTTCCCCATATCATTGCGCCTCATAATTCGCCCTGCGACGACGACCTCGGCGAAATCCCCATTGTTAACGCCTTCTTTATAGTTCTCCTTGATAGCAGCGGCCGTACTATTGACGGGATACAAAGCGGCGGGATAGGCATCGACGCCCAACGAGGTCAGTTCCACCAGCTTGTCCCTGCGGATCAGCTCCTGCTCAGATAAATTTCCTGTATTCATACGTAAAAAGTCCCGCGAAGATAAGCCATTAAGAGTGAGGCGCCAAGCCCCTAAGTCAGCGCTAACAACACCTGCCAGGCCTCTTTCACCTTCCCCGCATCCAGCAGCGCAGCTGCGTAGGTATGCAGCTCCTTTTCCATCTCCTCGGGGCTGACGGCATAATACTGAATGATCGTCGTGAGTCTCTCGTCGTCAAAAGCCGCATCCACCACCGGCAGCTCATGCACATTCGCCAGCTGGCCCAGGTGGTTGCCGCTGAGGATCTTGCTGTTACGGATGGGGTCGGGGAGGGCGTCCATCCCGATGCCCAGCCGGGCGTTGGGCTTTTCGACGGTGAAAAGGTTCTCCGGGCCGACCCGGCAGTACCAGTCCCCACCCAGCCGGGCGACAAGGGCCAGCCGCCGCTGGTCGATATGCTTCTTTTCTGCATCGAGGATATCGTCGTCGATATGCATCCGCAGGGCCTCGCAGAATACCAGGTTACCCGCCCCGGGCCCCTCACCCAGCACCTTCGTCTCCAGCACCCGGCATTCGATCTTCACCTTGCTCTCCTTTACCATCGGCGGCCGCACCAGCGTCGCCGGCACTTCCGTAAAGCCGGCCTTGACAAACTCATTGATCTCTTTGGGGAAATCGCAGCTGGAAAGACTGGCCTGCTGCACCATCGCGTGATCGACGATATTGATCACCACCTCCGGCACCTCCTGCACATTGTGCCAGGTATGCTTGGTCGTATTGTCGCGCACCCGCCTCGACGGCGAGAAAATAAGGACAGGCGGATTCGTGGAGAACAGGTTGAAGAAGCTGAACGGGCTGAGATTGACCCGGCCTGCCGCATCGACCGTACTGGCAAAACAGATCGGCCGCGGAGCCACCGAGCTTTGCAAAAAATGCTGCCGCTCCACCGGACCCAAGTTGGCAAGATCGACGATCATGACGGCTTCTTTTTAAGCGCCAGCAATGAACGATCGCTGTCCTCGCGCACCATCGTATTGCCAAGGATACCCAGACCGTCCACTTCCAGCTCCACCACGTCGCCCTCCTGCAGCCACTGCTCGGTATAATGGGGATCATTCAATTTCCCCGTGCCATTGAGCTCCAGGAAACAACCCGTACCGACAGTGCCGCTGCCGATGACGTCGCCCGGATAAAGATCGACGCCATAAGAGGCCCGCTCGATCAGCTCCGCGAAGGTCCAGTCCATATCCGCCAGGTTGCCGTCGCTGACGGGGACGCCGTTGACCCGGCATTGCATCCGCAGATCCCAGCTCTTCCCGGTATGCCCTTCCTTACAGGCCGTTTCGAACTCCTGTAGCTCGTCGAGGGTCACCAGCCAGGGGCCGGTCACCGTTGAAAAATCCTTTCCCTTGGCCGGCCCAAGGTTCAGCAACATCTCTTCCATCTGCAAGGTCCGGGCGCTCAGATCGTTCATGATCATCAGCCCGGCGATATAGTCATCAGCGGCTGAAGCCGGGATATTCCGGCCGAACCGCGAGATAACGATGGCGACTTCCAGCTCGAAATCCAGCTTTTCAAAATGATCGGGCATACACCGGACCTCGCCGGGCCCCTGGATGCTATGATGATTCGTAAAATAAAAGACCGGATACTGATCGAACTCGGGGATCATCGGCACCTTGCGGTTACGCCTTGCCGCAGCGACATGCTGGCGAAACGCATAGCCGTCCCGGCAGGATGTGGGCATCGGCAACGGCGCCAGCAGCGCCACCTCGTCGACCGGCACAGGACGCGCTGACCGGAGCGTTCCCTCTTCGATCGAGATCACTCCCGCCTGCATGACGGGGTACAGCTCATCCCAATAGCTGAGGAACATGCCCAGTGTATTTGGAATGTCGGGATGGATGCGATCGACATCATAGACAAGACCGTTCACCAGGACGCCGAGCTGCTCATGCTCTTCTTTGAGATAGGTTACAAGCTTCATGGTCGCAAGATAAATGATTAAATTCGCTCCCTATGCACCGGTTCATCCTTTATTGCCTGCTTTCCACGATCAGCCTCTGCGCCTCCGCCCAACCCCGCACAGATAGTTTTCTCGTCCATCTCCTGCGCGAACACGGGTCCCCCTTCCTGCTCCGCATACTCGACAAGCCCGACTCCTTTCACTATCAGCTGATCTATACGCGCATCGACCGGGACAGGAACAACCGCCCCCATTTTACGGACTTCACCTATCGTCTCGATGCAAACGATTATTTCAACCCCGCCTCCACGGTAAAGATGCCGCTGGCCTTCCTCGCCCTGGAGAAGCTCGATAGCCTGGGCATCGATAAGGAAACAACTATGCTAACGGACAGTGCGTACAACGGCCAGACCTCCGTATGTACAGATACCAGCTCGGCCAACGGCCTGCCCTCTATAGCGCAATATATCCGGAAGGTCTTCCTGGT
>Ga0310811_10002744_pt1 | contig 21991 bp, 17 predicted proteins | sample YCmetagenome_FD_207642 | JGI IMG/M metagenome (GOLD analysis project Ga0310811, IMG submission 207642) | Soil microbial communities from experimental microcosm in Duke University, North Carolina, United States - YC | ecosystem: Engineered > Artificial ecosystem > Soil microcosm > Unclassified ...
ACAAGGCGATGGTGCCGCATCGCGGCCAGACCGAATGGCTGATCCCGCAGCCGGAAGTCGATTACGGTCTGACCTATCGCAACGTCGAGGCCCGCTCCAAGAGCGACGGCATCATGATGATCGATATTGGCTTGCCCGGCGGCCTGCCCAAAGGTTACGGCAACAGCAATGAAGTGCCGGACCGCGCCGAAGCCGAACGGGCGGTGCGCGTGATGGAAGAGCTTTTCTCCCGTTTCCCTGCCAATCCGGTCTAAAGGAGGACTGTCATGCGGCCGAGCAGAATTTCCGCGCTAAGCATCCTGGCTCTGACGCTGGGCATTGGTGGCGCAGAGGCGCGCATCTCGATCTGGGATGGCGTCTATACCGACACACAGGCCGACCGCGGCCGCACGCTTTACATGCAGAATTGCGGCCGCTGCCACGGCGCCGATCTGTCGGGCACCTTCGAGATTCCGCCGCTGATTGGGCGATTCATGCCCTACTGGTCCGGTTCGACCCTGGATGCGCTGTTCGATTATGTCAGCACCGCGATGCCGCTGGGTAACCCCGGCTCGCTCAGCGCGGCCGCCAATGCCGATATCGTGGCTTTCATCCTGAAGAGCAACGATCTACCGTCCGGCGCAAAGGAACTCAACAGCGACAAGCTGAAGGCGATCAATTTCGATCCCGCCAGACCTGCGGCCAAGCGCGCGCAGAAATAGGCCGTTTACCGCCTTCCTTCCTGTCCGGCGTCCGGTTGCTCCCACGCCCCTATTTTGTTTCAATCGCCAAGCAAGCGGTCCCGGTTCGTCCATCGCTCGCGCACCTGAGGAAACGCATGCGTCGTATTTTTTGGCTTTTCATGCCTTTGCTGCTGGCTCTGATGGCGCCGGCAGAGGCGCGTCCGCGCGACGACGCCTTGTCGGGTGCGCTTCGTTGCGGCGTGGTTGCCGATTCCCGGCAATGGCTGGATTGCTTCTATGGCGCCGCCCAGCCGGTGCGCGCCGCGCTGGGCCTGGCCCCCGCTCTGGCGGGGCAGATCAGCCTGGCCGCATCGCCGCCATCCGGCGGGGCGCCGCGCGATGCAACGGTCCGGGACCAAGTGATTGCCGGAGCGGCCGGCTGCATGCGCGAGACGGCGGACCGTCAGTGGCTGGATTGTTATTACGCCTCGGCGATGCCGATGCGGGTGCAACTCGGCCTGTCGTCGCCGCAGGGTTCGATCCGGCCGGTTCCGGCCCCAGCGCCGCAGCTTGCTTCCATGCCGGCGCCGCCGGCTCCCGTCAGGCCCGCAGGTCCGCCGCCGATGCCCCGTCCGGTCGGCATCCTTGGCGGCGTGTTCAACGATCCCAAGCCGGTCGTCCACGGTGTGCCGATGCAATCCTATGTTTTCGACAAGAACGGGGCTTTCACGGTCACCCTGCCGGATGGCCAGGTCTGGCAGCAATCTCCCGAAGACGAGATTTATCATCGCGCCCATTGGCGCAGGCCGGCTGACCGGATGCTGGTCACGATCAAGCCAGACGCAATGCATACCTTCATCCTGACCTTGTCGGATGAAAACTACATGTACAAAGTCCATCGCATCCGCTGACAGGAGGCTTCATGTCTTCCCCTTCCTATCTTCAGGGCGCCGCCGGCCGGCGCGCCTTCATCAAGCTGCTGGCCGCCACCCCGCTCTTCGCCACCATGGCCACGCGCAGCTTCGCCAAAAACGTCGCCACCGGAGTCGGCAAGGCGGTCGGCGATCCCTACGCCAAGCTGGGGGTCCGCACCATCATCAATGCGCGCGGCACCTATACCTATCTGAGCGGCTGCCTGGAACTGCCGGAAGTGCGGCGCGCGGCGGAAGCGGCCTCGCACCATTTCGTGGACTTGTACGAGCTGCAGGCGGCCGCTGGCAGAAAGCTGGCCGAACTGTCCGGCGCTGAATCCGGCATCGTTACCGCGGGCGCAGCCGCCGCCATGGCGCAGGCGACAGCCGGCTGCATTGCCGGGACCGATCCGGACAAGATCTGGCAGCTTCCCGACACCACCGGTATGAAGAACGAAGTCGTGATGCTGGGGGGCCGCAATGCCTTTGACAGCGCTCTGCGGCTGGCCGGCGGCAAGCTGGTGATCGCGGCGGAACAGGCCGACCTGGCGAAAGCCATCACGCCAAAGACCGCGCTGGTCTACACGACCTGGCGCGACGAAAGCGTGCAGGAAGCACTTAAGGTCACGAAGGCCGCCGGCGTGCCGTTGCTGGTGGATGCCTCCTCCTCCGTACCGCCCTTCGAGAATTTCACCAAATACGCCAAATGGGGCGTGGACCTTTACACCGTCAGTGGCGGCAAGGGTCTGAGCGGACCGCAATGCTCGGGCGTGCTCTTGGGCCGCAAAGACCTGATCGACGCCGCCATGGCCAACAGCGCACCCTGGGAGGGCGCCGTGTGCCGCGCCATGAAGGTCGGCAAGGAGGAGATCATGGGCGTGCTGGCCGCGGTCGAATACTGGTCCAAGGCTGACCTCAATGCCCTCAACAAGATGTGGCAGGCCCGCGTCGAACGGGTCGCCAAGCTGGTGGAAACCGTGCCGGGGGTGACGACTTCGATCGAGATTCCGGTCGGCAGCAACTCCTATCCCACCCTGACGATAAACTGGGACGAGGCGGGTTTCGGCCTGACCGTGGCGCAATGCGTCGAGGAACTGCGGCAGGGCGAGCCCTGCATCGAGATGCTGTCCACCCAGGGCAATCGCAGCCTCTTGCCGCCACTGCGCAAGGCCAACGCCAATGCGGAGAACAAGCTGCAGGTCGTCTCCATGACCTTGCAGCCCGGCGAGGAGCTGATCGTGGGCCGTCGCGTGCGCGAGGTCCTGAACAAGGCGCGCAAGGCGAAAGCGTAAGCTCTGCCGAAGTGGCAGTTGAATCAGCGGTTTGATGCACAACCGATCGCAGGCCGCGTTACGGCTGTTTGCCGTACGCCCAAATTGATGCACGATGGCGCTGCAGGTTACACTGCGATTAGAACAATTTGGTCCGGCATGTGCGCGGATCGGGGTAATGGACCTTCAATCGGGGAACGACACCATGATCAACTCACGGAAATTCGCCGTCTTAACGGCCTTGGCGCTTTGCGTCTTTGCGGCGCCGGCCGGCGCGCAGACGGTCTCGCGCCTGCCACTGCCGAGCGGCACCACACCGATCGTTTCGGCCGTCACCGTGCCGCCTGGCTACACGACCTATTACATCAGCGGCACGCCGGCCGGCCCGATGCCGTCCGGCCAGTGGGGCGACACCACCGAGCAGACCAATGACTCGCTCACCAAGCTGGAAGCGGTCCTTAAGCAACTGGGTCTTGGCTTCGGCGATGTGGTGAAAGCGACCGTGTTCCTGGTGGCCGATCCGGCCAATGGCAACAAGATCAACTTCCCGGCCATGAACGCGGAATGGTCCAAGCGTTTCGGCACGGCTGCCCAGCCCAACAAGCCGGCGCGCTCGACCGTTCAGGTGGGCCTGGCGACGCCGGGCGCCCTGGTCGAAATCGAGATGATCGCGGTCAAGAAGCAGTAAGCGTTCCACAAAGCGGCGGGTTCCTGCAGGTCAAAAGTCATGTTTGAAGGCACCCGCGCCTTTCGTGCCAAGCCGACCGAAAAGACGACTTTCTACCCGCGCCTGTTCGGCCGGCGCGGCGCCATAGCCTGTGAACACTACAGCGCCGCCCTGGCCGGCATCGAAATGCTGCGCCAGGGCGGCAATGCGGTGGACGCAGCCTGCGCCGCCGCGCTGGTGGAAGGCGTGGTCAATCCGCAGATGCACACCATCGGCGGAGAACTCCCCATCCTGATTTCCGCGCCGGGCCGCGCGGATGTGGTCTGCATCAACGGCAATATGATGGCGCCGGGACGGGCCACGCCAGAAGCCTTCCGCGATCGGGGCCATAACGCGATTCCGGCGGAAGGCGTTCTGGCCGCCGGCGTGCCGGGCGCTTTGGGCGCCATTGTAGAAGCGTTATCCCGCTTCGGCCGCCTGCGCTTTCAGGACGTGGCCGCGCCGGCCACGGAACTGGCCCGAAATGGATTTCCGGCGCATTCGGGGCTGATCCGCCAGCACAAGTCCGGCATCGCCGACAATTTCGAGAAATTCACGGCCTGGCCCGGCACAGCCGCGATCTATCTGCCCGACGGGCGCATCCCCCAGGAAGGCCAGCTTCTGCGCAATCCCGCGCTGGCCAACATGTATGCGCATCTCAGCAAGGCCGAAAAGGAGTCCGCCGGGGACCGGAAAGGGGCCTTGCGCGCGGTATTCGACGCCTTCTACCGCGGCGAGATCGCGGCGGAAATTGTCCGCTTCGTCAAAGACAAGGGCGGCCTTCTGGAAGAGTTGGATTTCAGCCGCTTCGAAATCCCGGTCGAGAGCAGCGTCCATGTCAGTTATGCCGGGGCGGAGATCCACAAATGCGGCCCCTGGAATCAGGGACCGGTGCTGCTGCAGTCACTGGCGATCCTGAAGAATTTCGACCTTCGCGGCCTGGGGCAAAACTCTGCCGAATATATTCATCTCCTGCTGGAGGCCATGAAGCTGGCCTTTGCCGACCGCGAGCAATTTTACGGCGATCCGCTTCAGGTCGCAGTGCCGATCGACACCTTGCTCTCAGATGCTTACGGCGCCATGCGGGCCAAGCTGATTGACGACAGGGCCAATCGTGAAATCCGCCCGGGCGATCCATTCCACAACGCGCCCCTGCTGCCGGCATCAGAGCGTCTTGGCGGCGCGGCCTGGGGACCAGGAACGGTTCATGTCACGGCCATGGATGCCGATGGCTTGACCGCCGCCTTCACCCCAAGCGGCGGCTGGCTGCGCGCCTCGCCCGTCATTCCCGCGCTTGGCTTTCCGCTCTCCATGCGGCTGTCCAACTGCTATATGGAGCCGTCCAACCATCCCAACGTCGTTGCGCCCTTCAAGCGGCCGCGCACCACCATCAGCCCGTCTCTGGTGATGAAGGATGGAAAGCCCTGGATGGCCTTCGGCAGCATGGGCGGCGACCAGCAGGACCAATGGCAGCTGCAGTTCCTGCTCAACCGGCTGGTGTTCGGCATGCCGGTGCAAGAGGCCATCGAGGCTCCGAAATTCAGCAGCGAGCACTTTCCAGGATTCTTCTGGCCGCACGATTTCTTCCCCAACAGGGTGCGCATCGAGCCCGGCGTCGGTGAGGCCGTGCTGGGCGTCTTGCGCGCGCGCGGCCATGAGCTGGATATCGCACCGGCCTGGACCGAGGGCTTTCTCTGCGCCACGGAGCGCAATCTCGAAACCGGTGTGCTGGAAGCGGGTTGCGATCCAAGGGGGACGAAGTCGGAAGTCTTCCCCGCCTGCGCTCTGGCGATCTGAACTATCGCGTCTTGCCGCGTGCCTCGACGCGCCTGGTATCAACCAGAACCCCGTCGCGCATTATCGCGACCTCGTCGTGCAGATTGCTCACGACACAGACATGGTTGGGCAGGATGCGGACACGCTCGCCGATCTCAGGCTTCTTGCTGCAGCGGGAAACATCAAGGACGCCATGTTCCTCGTTCAACCGCTCGATGACCGCATCTTCATAACCGCGGATCAGGCCGTAGCCGGCCCCGGCGGCCGGATCCACCCGGTCGCTGGAAAGAGACTTCGAGCCCGCGTCGATCACGGCCCTGTCGGGCGTCGGCCGGCTGATCACCGTGGCATGCACATGAAGCGCGCATTCATCCAGCTCGGCCGCGCCCGCCGCGACCGTGGCGCGGTCCTGGTAGATATAGGTCCCGACCCGTACTTCGGTCAGCCCGGCAATCTGATGGGCGTGCCAGGCATTGGGCGTGCCCCCGCCGGACACCACCGCTATTTCGAGTCCGGCCTGCGAGAAACGCTGCCGGGCAGCGGCAACGAACGCCGCCGTCGCCGCGGTGCTGGGATAGGTCATCAACCCGTCGAAGCGCAGCCCCGGCGTCTTTTCGATCTGGATCGCAAGGCTCAGGGCCTCGTCAACCGACACGACGCCCGTGCGCGCATTACCGCTGTCGAATTCCACAAGGATTCCGATCGGCACATTAGAGGCCCTCGCCGCCGCCGCCACGGTTTCAATGGCAAGACGGGAATCCACCCCGACCCGCAGTTTGGCCCGGCGGGAAAGCGCCGCCAGACGGTCAGCCTTGGCGGCGCCCACCAGCGGATAAGAGATCAGGATGTCATCCAGCCCGGCATCGATCATCACCTCGGCTTCGCCGAGCTTCTGGCAGGTGATGCCTTTGGCGCCCAGCTCTACCTGCCGATGCGCGAAGCTGGGGATCTTGTGGGTCTTGATATGCGGACGCAGCGCGAGGCCATGGCTATCGCAATAGGCCTGCATCTTGGCCAGGTTGTGCTCGACGATGTCGAGATCAACGACCGGGACGGGAGTGTCGAGTTCATCAATATGCATGCACGGCCTTTCAGGAAGGAAGCAGCGCGATGCAGTCGATCTCGACCAGAATGCCGCCCATCTGGCAGCCGATGGTGGTGCGCGCCGGCGGTTCGGTCGGGAAGAACTCCTTATAGATGGCGTTATATTCCTGGAACCGCGTGCCATCGGTCAGATAGGTGTTGACCTTGACGACATCCTTCATGTCGGCGCCCACGCCGCGCAGAATGGTCTGGATATTCTTCAAAGTCTGCCGCACCTGATCGGCAAACTTGTCCGACAGGACTCCGGTCGCGGGATCCGCCCCAGCCTGGCCCGCCACAAAAACAAGCCGGTCCGCAATGACGGCATGGGAATAATGGCCGCCGGGCTTCGCCGCGCCCTCAACCATCACAGCTTTACGCATTCCGTTCTTCCTCCATCTTAGCCCAACACCCGGCCGGGCAGCCGGCCTGTCATCTTGCCGTTTTCCAGCACCATTTCGCCGGCAACCAGCACATGCTCTATGCCAGTTGGCAACTGGGTCGGCGAGTCAAAGGTGGCGCAATCCTCGATGGCGTCACCGAACAGGACCAGATCGGCGGCCATTCCCGGCCGTATCAGGCCACGATCCGCCAGCCCGAACCGCTCCGCCGCGCGCGAGGTCATGCGGCAGACCGCGTCTTCCAGGGCAAACCAGCCTTCACGCCTGAGCCGACCGGCGACGCGCGGAAAGGTGCCATAGGCACGGGGATGCGGCTTGGTTCCGGGCCGGGGCAGCCCGTCCGAACCCACCATGTGCAGCCTGTGCGTGCAGGCGGCATGCAGGTCTTTTTCGTCCAGCTGAAACATCACGATGCTGGTCTGCCCCTGATCTTCCAGGATCAGCCGCACCAGAAGATCGAACGGCGTGATGCTGAGCCCTGCGGCGGCCTGAACCATGTTCTGGCCTTCGAGGCTTTTGAGGTTGGGATTGCTGACGCCGGAGATACGCACATTGTCCCATCCGATCAGCGACACTTTGGAAGGCGGCACGCCGTTCGCGGGACTCTTTCCTTCCAGATAAAGCCGCAGCCGCTCGCGGAAATCCGCCTGCGACAGGCGCGCAACCAGACCGTCATATCCCCCTTCGAGTGCGTCGGTGGGCAGAAGCTGGAGAATGTAACTACTGCCGGCCGGATAGGGATACATGTCGAAACTGACATCCACGCCCTGCTGACGCGCCTGTTCCAGTTTGTTCAACGCGTCCGTCATCTGGCCCCAGTTGGGACGCCCCGCCGACTGCAAATGCGATAACAGGCCAGGAACACCCGACTCCCGCAGCAGGCCGATGAATTCGTCCATGGACTCCAGAAGATCGCCTTCGTATCCGCGAATATGCGCCGCCAGCAATTTGCCGTGCGCCTGCACGGTCCGCGACAAGGCCAGAAGCTCGCCCCGATCGGCATAGGCGCTGGGCGGATAGACCAGGCCAAGCGACAGGCCCGCCGCGCCGGCGCGCAGCTGGCGGGCCAGCAGCGCCTGCATTTCTCGACATTCCGCTTCCGTGGCGGCGCGCCGTTCATGGCCGATCACCGCAAGCCGAAGCGCGGCATGCCCGACCAGCGAGACCAGGTTCAGCGCGAGGCCGCGCCCGTGGATGGCGTCGCGATAGCTTGTGAAATCTTCAAAAACCTCATCGTCAGAAACATCGCCTAGCAAAGTCGAAAAATGCTTCCTGAGATTCCCAACTGAACCGGGCACCGTGGGATACAGCGAAAAGCTGCAGTTGCCGACCACGAGCGTCGTCACCCCCTGCGCGATCTTTTCGACACGCTCCGGCTCGCGCAGACAGATCAAATCGTCATGGCAATGCGCGTCGATAAAGCCGGGCGCGAGATAAAGGCCCCGCGCATCGACGGTCTGGATGCCATCAGCCTTTATGGACTTGCCGATTTCCGCGATACGCCCGTCGCGCAGAAGCACATCGGAGAGGAACCAGGGCGCGCCGGTGCCATCCACAATACGCGCTTCGCGGATCAGGCAATCGGCAGGCATTAGTCCTCGCGGGAGGATCGGGAATGGGTTCGATCCTGCCGAGCAGCACAAGATAGGAGAAGATGCCCACAATCAAGACCAGACCCGCGACCAGAAATGCGCCGGCGAAAGAATGGGTCAGGCCCACAATGAAACCCGTGATCACTGGCGCGGCGACGCCCATCAGATTGTTGGTCAGATTGACGATACCGCCGATGGTGGCGGTGGCGCCGCGCGGACTGATCAGGGAAACGATGGACGATGCAACCGGCGCCGCCGCCGAAAGGCCGGACAGCGCAATGGTGATCCACACCAGCGCCCAGAAAGGATTGACCGTGTAGGCGGCGCCGAACACCGCCAGCCCCGCCGCCATGCCGCAGGCGATGGCCACTTTGCGCACTTTGCTTTCATCCAGGCCGCGTCCGATCAGATAGTCGACGAAGAAGCCACCGATCAAAAGATCCGCCAGCGACGCGAAAATCCACGGGATGGTGGCGAAACCGGCTGACTTCAGGATGCTCATATGCAGGCTTTCCACCAGATAACCGGGCAGCCAGGTCAGGAAGAGATAGAAGGAATAGCCATAGGCCGAATAGCCGATCATGTGCGCCCAGACTTTCCGGCTGCGCAGGACATAGGCGAGCATATTGGCCTGCCCCGATACGGCTTGGCCTTCCGGCACCGCGCCGCCCGCGAGGATATAGGCATGTTCCTGCCGGCTGAGATGCTTGTCTTCGGAAGGATCGCGATACATCAGCCAATAGGCGGCAAAGTAGAAGAAGCTGAGGATGGCGGTCACGGCAAAGCCCCAGCGCCAACCAAAGCCAACGACGAAAAAGGCGACAATCGGAACGCCGATCACATTGGCGAACTTGGCGGCCGAGTCGAAAATGGCGGTCGAGCGGCAACGCTCCTTGGTGGGGAACCACAGTCCGGTCGCCTTCTGGTTTCCGATCATGCCGGGCGCTTCCGCGATCCCCAGCAGCAGGCGAGCCGTGAATATGCCGGCATAGTCGCTGCACAAGGCGGTCGCCGCCGATGCCGCCGACCAGAGAAAGGTGCCCCAGCGGCCTACGGTCTTGATGCCGAACCGGTCCAGCAGCAGACCGCCCGGCAGTTGAGCCAGGGCGTAGGACCAGAAGAAGGCGCTGAAAAGAAATCCGACTGCCTGCGGCGACAGGCCGAAATCATGCTGAAGCTGCGGCGCGGCGACCGAGAGGCTGATGCGATCGATATAGTTGACCAGGACACCGGCGGCCAGAAGCACGCCGATGGTCCACCGGCGATGCGACATGCCCTCCTTGACCAACTGCGCCCCCACGCCGACCGCGAGGGTCAGCTACGCTCGCCCGCCTCCAGCATCTGCGATCACTTGCCGTCGGGCAAGGCGAAGACGTAAAGCGCCTGGCCGTTGTTGGGACGATGCACGTTTTGCAACATGGTCGCCGGCTTGTCCTCAGGACTGCCGCCGCCGAGGCCGGTCGTGATCGCAATATACTGCCGCCCATCTATGCTGAAGGAAATGGGATAGCCTTGGACCGTTGTGCCCAGACGGACGGACCACAGTGTTTTGCCGGTCTTGACGTCCACCGCACGGAAGCGGCGGTCATAATCACCGACAAAAGCCAGATCGCCGCCCGTCGAGAGAACGCCGGTCAGGAAGGGCGAACGCTGCTGGAAGCTCCATAGCGGCTTCATGTCGGCGGTGCGATAGGCCGACAGCCGCCCCATGTTGCGCTCGGTGCCCGGCATCTCGAAATAGGTCTGCGAACCGTTGCCCAGCATCAGAACGCAGCTCTGGCTGAGCGGCAGTATGATCGTGTCGGTTGGCTGATGGTAGCTCGCCGCCTGCCAGTCCTTGCCGCCTTCCGGACCGGGACAGGAAGACAGCCACTGATCGACTTTCTGGTCGCGGATGGTGCGGCGATAGAGCGGCTCGCCCGTCACAGGGTCCTGCGACGCCATCACGTTCTGGTACACCGTCTCGCGCGAGTCGATGAACTTGCCGGTGGTGCGGTCCAGCTTCCACAGAATGCCGGCCTTGCCGGTTGTCATCAGCGTCTTTCTGTCGCCGTGATCGATCAGGATGCGTTCGAACACCTCGTCCAGATCCAGGCTCTCGCCGGGCGCGTGGTTGTAGAACCATTTGAGCTTGCCGGTATCGGCATCCAGCGCGACCGTGGAATTGGCATAGTCGGTCGCGCCCGCGCCGGACCCGCGCAGGTCGCGCCGCCAGGGCTTGGCCTGGGCCGTGCCCCAATAAGTGAGATTGAGCGTTGGATCATAACTGCCCTGAATCCAGGTTTCGGCGCCGGCGCGCTTTTCATCCGGCAGGCCGCCCCACGTGTCACCATTGGGCTGGCCCGTCAGGGCCACGGTGACGAACTTCCACAGCTGCTTGCCGGATTCGGCGTCGTAAGCGCTGATGTAGCAGTGGTCCTTGGCCGGGATGGTGCCGCAACCGGTCAGGCCGGTGATAATCTTGCCATGCACCGCCAGTACGCCGCTGGTGTTGTTTTTCCCCGGCACGTCGGAAAGCGGCGTGCTCCACACCAGCTTGCCGGTCTTGGCGTCCAGCGCATGCAGCACCGCGTCATTGCCGGCGAAATAAACCTTGTCGCCCCAGACCGCGATGCTGCGCATGCCGCCATAGTTGGGGCGGCTGGGCGCAGGGCCCACGCGGTTTTCCCACAACAGCTCACCGGTCTTGGCGTCCAGCGCCTGCATGGTGTTGTAGGTATTACCCAGAAACATGATTCCGTTATGCACGATGGGCGAGGTCTCGTTGGCGCCGCCCTCGTTCATCGCCCACACCCATTGCAGCTGCAGGTCGTGGACATTGCCGCCATTGATTTGCTTGAGCGGGCTGTAGCTCCAGCCGGCATAGTTGCCGCGGCCGGTCAGCCACTCGCCTTCCGGCGGATTGGTCAGCATGGCCTCGGTCACGGGCGTATAATTCTTGATATCGCCGACCATGGTCTGGCCGAATTTGCGGATCATGCCCGCGCCATTGTCGGGGCTGGGGGGTGCCGCGCCCACACGGCCGCCGCCCGGCCGGGCGGCCGCGGTCCTCTGGGCCGGCTTGATACCGCTCTGGATATCGGCGGGCACCGTGCCCGACGCCACGGTGGAGATCTTCACCGCCGTCGCAGGCGTGAAGGCTGTCGAACCCGGCGTCGCGCCATTGGCCTGCAGGATGAAGGCGGTCAGGTTGGCATAGGTTGCCGCGTCCAGACTGCCCGGATTGCCGTAGGGCATGGAGGTGCGAATGGTGTTGTAGAGATCGGCGGCGGTGCGGTTGCGCCAGGCGGCGATGAAGGTCTTTCCGGCCAGGGGCAAGGCATCGCCCTCGCCGGCCAGATTGGCCTGGTGGCAGGCGATGCAGTTGGTGGCATAGGCCGCGCGCCCCGCATCGGCCTGCGCCGCTGTAAAAGGACCCGGCGTCTGGGCCAGGCCTGTGCTGACTAGCAGACCTGCGCCCGCCGCCAGCAGCCCTAACATCGAGACTGATTTTCCGCTCAGAATTTTCACGACATCACCTTTCACGTTCGGATCGACGCGGGTCAGAAATTACGGCCGCTGTTGCGCGCGGCCCGGAGGCCTTCGCCTTGCGGCAGGAACCAGCTTCCCACCTGGGGTTCGTCCTGGCCGGCCTTGACATGTTCGGGCAGCAGCCAGCCCCAGAGATTGCCATCCGGCGCCGGTCCCTTCTGGCTGTTCACTTGCACGTAAAGACGGCCATCGCGCAGCGCCTGGAGCTGGTTGCGGTTGAGCGTGAATGTGCCGTTGATAGTGCCGTTCACACCGGTGCTGGCAGTGAGGTCCAGGATGGGGCTGCCCGGGATACCGATCCCTTCGCCCATCATGACATGCGCATCGGTGGCCGGTCCGGAAAGGCCGGCGAAGGTGCCGGCGATTTTCAGGCTGTTGCCGGACAAGGTCGCGATCACGGCGCCTTCGCCGGTGAGCGTGACATTGGTGATGTGGTTGATCGGGGTTGGGCCCAACACCGTTTCATAGGCGCTGGTCACCGGCGTGGCGGCGGTCGCGGCCGTAAGAAGGCCGAACACTCCGATAATCAGTTGGCATCGCGCCGCAACTTTGACCCACCGCGACATCCCCATCCTCCCCTATCTTTGTATAAGAAGTGGCACAGAAGTGCTGACGGCTCAAAGCCCCCGTCTCGCTAGGTGAGACCGGCATTTCGCCGATGCGAAACGGCGCAGACATGATTTAGGCAGGGGAAACATCGAGGAGATGCGGCTTGTGTCCCAGACCGCTGCAAGTCCCCGTCATTTCAACAGGTTACAGGGTCCATCAGCCGACGCCCATGGCCGGATCGCTGACGCTGTCCTTGCCGGTTTCGATCCGGCCCGCAAAGCGGCGCGTGAATCCCGGCCCTGCATCGAGCGTGATGTCGTACCAATTGCCGCTTCGCGCCACGTCCCAGTCGAGGGCGACGCGCGAACCAGGGGCAACCTCGATCACCCGGATGGCTTTCGGACCATAGACGTCCGACGCCAGCGAGATCTTCCGGATAACCTGATCTGCATTTTGAAAATCGAATACGACCTTGCGCTGCCGGGGGCGGTAGCTGAGCGTGACGTTCAGGCCGGCGAACGAAAGATCGCCGGCGAAGCTGCGCATGAAGCCGCCGGGTCCGATAACCCATAGATCGTAGCGGCCATCGGAATCGGCGCGCCAATGATCCTTCAAATCATGCCCGGCTTCGACCGTATAACGCCGTGGAATCCGGTCGAGATGGCGCTTGTCGTAGACGTGGAAGACGGCGCCTGCAGCGCCATCGTTGCGAAAATCCAGCACGACGCCGTCCGCCGACACCACCGCATCGGCATGCAACACATAAGGCAACGCCCGCGACAGGCGGCTTCCGCGTTCCTGAAACAGCTGCGCAGGGACAGCCGGTGGCACTGGTTTTGGGCGTTTTATGGCCTGCTCCACCAGCGTGAAGGAACCATGCGTGTCGGGGAGGGATGGTACGGCTGGATCGTTGGGAGATACAAAATCGAAGCTCGAAAGCAGATCGCCGCAGACGGCGCGATGCCAGGGACTGATTCCGGGAATGGTGATGCCGAAACGCCGTTCGAGAAATTGCCCGACAGAGGTGTGATCGAACACCTGGCTATTGACCCAGCCGCCTTTGCTCCAGGGCGAAATCACGTACATGGGCACCCTGGGCCCGAGCCCCCACGGACGCACCGTTCCGGAAATCGTGTCTTCGGGATGCAGATGCTGGCGCCCGGGATCGGAAAAATACTCTCCCTCAAGCTTGAGTGTTGACCCTCCCGCAAGCGTGCCGTCGGCATTGTAGGAAGGCGGCGCCGGCGGCGGCACATGATCAAACATGCCGTCATTCTCATCAAAGGTCTGGAACACAACTGTCCTGCTCCAGGTCTCGGGACTGGCCGTCAGAGCCTGCAGCACGCGCGCGGCGAACTCCGCGCCCTGGGCGGGGCTGGAAGGACCAGGATGTTCGGACCACAGCATCGGCGGAAGCACCCAGGATACTTGCGGCAGGCTTCCCCGCTGGGCGTCCCTGGCCAATTGATCCAGGGACCAGTGCCGCATGCCTTTTTCGTAGAGCGGCGATCCGGGCTTGGCGTCGCGAAAACCCGCGAAGGCAAGCCCGCCATGCATCGCTCCCGTCCAGTTGTCGTTGGGATCCTGATAGATGCGCCAGCTGATGCCGGCCTGTTCCAGAACCTCCGGGATGGTCGGCCAGGTAAGGGCCGAGCCGGCATAGGTGTAACCAGGGCTGGGAAGCGCGCCCGTGATCCAGCAGCGCAGATTGTCCGGCTCGGAATCCGCGTCCGTGCAGTTGATTCCCTTGGCTCTGAGAACGGGATCGAAGCTCGATCCAGACCAGAACACGACCCGATTGGGGTCGGTGCCGGTCGTGACCGAACAATGATACGCGTCGCAGATCGTGAAGGCCTCGGCCAGGGCGAACTGATAGGGCAGATCAGCCCGTCGATAGTATCCCATGGAAAACTGGGTCTTATATTTGGGCCAGAAGCCGAACTTGCCTTGGTTCCAGGCCGCCTGGGCGTTGTTGAACGCATGGGGTGTGCCTGGTACGCGCAGCGCGCTGGTGGTTGCGGTGTCCAGATGGTAGGGCGGAATCTCGCGCGCACCGTCCGATTGAAACCAGACCGTCTTGCCGCTTTGCAGCGGCACGGGATGGCGGTCACCGTAGCCGCGCACACCGCGCAGCGTACCGAAATAGTGATCGAAGGCCCGGTTCTCCATCATCAGGATGACGACATGTTGCACGTCCTGCACCGTGCCGCTGCGCACATCCGCCGGTATGGCGAGCGCTTTCTGGATACTGGCAGGCAACAGGCTTGAGAGAGCTGCCGCACCCCCGATGAACTGTCTGCGATCGTTTGACGCCATCACGGATTCACAGCCGACTTCGGACTTTGGCGACGTGCTTCTTTACGAGATCGGGCAAGACGGCATCAAGCCAGGCTTGGCTGGGGGGCTGCAACCATGGGGGGATGTCGTAATAGGCAAAATGCTCAGCATCGGGATTATCCTTCTTGAGCCGATTTGCTCGGGCGGAGCTGATTTGCCGGCCCCAGCCCTTCCGCTTACGGCCAGCGTCTTCGTACGACACCCAACGTTTGCGGGGATAATCCCAAATCTCGATTGGATGGTCGGCGCTTAAGCCCCGATACAACAAGCCTTCAGACTCGACTAGAACGAGCTTGCGCATAAGCCCAGATTTTCGTTTGCGTTGCGCCAATATACAAGGCCCAACTTTAGGCAATGTCCCATTGGGCATCACAGAACATCATAGGCGGCTATGGCTCCTTCATCGGCCTGACTTAGCAGCTAACGCACGATTCAGCACACCTGTCCGATGAGGCGAAACGGTTCAATGCCTACTCTCAAGATAGTTCGCCCACCAGATCATCATCTTCCTGCGGCCTGGGAGCCATTCCGCAAAGTTGTAAACTCCGCGAATTGAGCTATCGCAATGAGCCAGCTGCATTTCAATCCAGTCCCGATTGAATTGCGCTTCATTTAGGACGGTAGAAGCAGTAGCTCTAAACCCATGCACCGTGGCTCGGTTGTGATATCCCATTCTGTAAAGAGCATAAAGAAGCGTATTCTCAGATATCACTCCCGATCTCGTTGCGGCCGGTAGGAGATACTCTCCCTTGCCGGTTAGCTTCTCTAGCGCTTCCAATACGGCGACCGCCTGCGGCGCGAGAGGGACGAGGTGTGGTCTTCGCAGCTTCATGCGCTCCTTGGGTATCCGCCACAAGGGTTCCTTGCTTCCGAGCTTTTCGAACTCGGACCACTTCGCAAAGCGTAGTTCACCGGTGCGCACAAAAGTCAGGATCAATAAGCGGAGCGCAAGTCCCGTCGTCTTCTCGCCATCGTAGGCGGCGAGACGGCTCATGAACTTTGGAATCTCCTTGGCGGCAAGAGCCTTTCTCGGTTTGGCTGGCAGGGGTGGCCGCAAAGCGCCTTTTATGTCGATCGTAGGATCACGGTAGCATCGGCTCGTTGCGACACCATACCGAAAAACTGAGCTTGCCATATTGAGGATGCGCTTTGCGCTCTCAACCGCGCCGCGCTTCTCGATCTTTCGGATCGTTTCGAGCATATCGAGCGGTTGAATCTCCGCAATGTTTCTATCGCCGAGTTCAGAAAGCAGATCATCGTTCAGGCGCGTCCGCAGCCTGCAGCGATAGCTTTCCACCCAGCGGGAGCTGTTTGTTTCGAACCACTCTTCGGCGACGGTGTAAAAAGTATCGATTGAGACGAGCGGCCTTTCCATTATAGGTGGTCGCAACTGAGGCGGAGACTGTTTTTTGCCGCGCGACTTCTTTGCGGGCTTTAGGGCCTGGCCCATTGGGATAGCCGGCAGGCCAAACCCACCGGCGGGGACGAACAGATAAAAACCATCAGCACCATTATAACCGACTGACGATTTGGGTGGCACAAATGGTTGCTGGGTACGGCGATTACTTGGCTTCATAGCAGACAGTAGAAAGAGTTTTAGCCTGAAATAGTGAGTTAGCTACAGGAAAGAAAGTTAGGATCGTTCGCGCACTTTAGCCTAATCCCGACACTGACATCTCAAGATTGAATTTCGACACCTTACGAGGGCAACCTTTCGCAGCTACTTGTTTTGTTGGGGTTCATGCCCTTCGACGGCGCGGGCCAACTGAACGAAATCTGCTGCAACTGATGTTGCTCGCGAAGGAGCACTTGGCGCGACAGCGTTGGCGCTCGCGATATATACTATCGGTGAGCCTCCCAATGCCGTGTAACTACTCGACGTGGTTGTTTTTGGTGCCCACCTAAAACATCTAATAAAGAACGCGCGTTATTTCGCACTTGCCAATTCGGGGCGGTAGACGCGAATGCCTTCCGCCGCCGGAGCGTCATCGTAAAGCGATACGATTGATTCATCGAGGTGCGTCAAATCAGATCCGCGCATAAAGTCCCGAAGGCTCGTTCCGGTGCAATGCGAGTCGATATTCTTGGCTCCGCCCTTAGCCTTGACCGCGTCAAGATGGACGGTACGGAAGTCGATGCTGTATCGCGCCTTGCCAGATGTGTTGGCGACAGTCGAGTGCAGGTGAGCAGGCGAGAAAAGCACCACGCCGCCCGCCGGCAAAACAAAACGGAAATCGGGCTGTAACTCCAATTCCTCTTCCGGCTTAGGCTGTTTGCGAGTATCAGTCTTGATATGCTTAGCTGCGTCTTTGCGACTCGTTGCATTCCACTCGTAGTAATTGAATGAAGCGCTGCCATTCTTGACAGGCTTATCAAAGTAACGCGGATGGAATGCCATCGATTGAGTAGCTTCGATATCGTAAATCGGCACCCACCAGTTTATCTGGCTCATCGGAGCAGAATACCAAGTGTCGCGATGCGGGTGATGGGCATAACCTACCCCGCTCGTGAGATAGCCATCGCTGGTGACCATGCGGAGACGCGGAACATCCAGATAAGTCTTCTCCATATCGCAGCCAAATTCTTGGAGGATGCCCTGAATGATCTTCTTGGTTTCAGGATGGTGAATGAACCCAGGTTTAAGAGGGGTGCATATTTCAACGTACTTTTCGACAGGCATTGAATACTGCGCCTTTTGCGGATCCAGCGGCGCAAACGCGTTTTCGATCATCTCGCGAGCATGATTGATGAGCTTGAGCATGCTCGGGCGGGGCGAAAAAACAAACAAGTCGCCTTGATACATGCGCTCGAGACGTTCGGAATCGCTCAGCATTGAATCTAGGTAGATGCTGGTCATCAGCAGCGCCTTCTACGACAAAGTTGCGGTCAGTTTTCGAGGCCCCCGGCTCAGGATGACAGCTAAGTACGCGGCTGCGGATCCAGCATAACTCTCATCGACAGGATAGAGCCTGCAGTGCAAATTGTGCACTTTTCGCCGCATCTGCCAATACGATATCGTTGCGTTGGGCCAGTTTTGGCGGAAATTTCGCGATATGGTAAATGCACGGGCCGCAAAAATCCTCGTGTTTGGACAATGGGTTACACAAACACTGCGTTCTAGGGCGCCGCGACCAACTGTCCGAGCCAAGGCCGAAATGCCTAACCGCTATTTCTGCCCTTGGCGGACGCAGTAGAGAAAAGCTTGAAGCGTTGCCAAAAAGTAATCGGAGCCAGACGGCTATCCTAAGTTAGGCTTCTAGGGAGCGGCAAATTCTCAAGGAGCTGTGATACTCCTAAGCGGGCAATTCCAGGACAGATAAGCTGGATTTAGCTTGAGATTAACGTTGGCTCCGCAATTGTTTCGCGAAGCTAGCGTTTATGAATTAGTCCATTTCGCAAAGTGGGGGGACTCTTTAATGAAGGTCGGCATTCTTGCGGGCGGTTTTGGGACGCGCCTGGCCGAAGAAACCGAAATCAGGCCAAAACCAATGGTCGAAATCGGCGGATGGCCGATTCTTTGGCACATCATGAGCCACTATGCTCGTTACGGTCATACAGAATTTGCCGTCGCATTAGGATACAAAGGCGAATTCATCAAACGCTGGTTCAACGATTTTTGCATTCTGAGCGGAAATATGACCGTCGATACGGCCACGGGCACGATCAGGCGCCATAATGCATCGCCGGCGAACTGGACCGTCGATCTGATCGAGACGGGACTTAAAACGGGAACAGGCGGCCGCATCAAGAAGATGGCACCCTCGCTCGGTCAATCCACGTTCATGTTGACTTGGGGAGACGGCGTCTCCGATGTCAATCTCGATAAGCTGCTCGACTTCCATCGCAGCCACGGGAAACTGGCCACTATGACTGCGGTGAGGCCGCCCGCTCGCTATGGCCATATCGAATTCGACGGCGATCGGGTCGCGGAATTTTCCGAAAAGCCACAAACCGGCGAGGGCTGGATCAATGGCGCTTTTTTTGTCCTGGAACCGGGTGTGTTTGATTTCATCGGTGAACCCGAAGAGATGTTCGAGCATGGGGCGATGAACCGCTTGGCGGCCGCGGGACAGCTGATGGCCTACCGGCACGAGTCGTTTTGGCAATGCATGGACACCTTGCGCGAGAAGAAACTGCTTGAACGCCTCTGGGACGACGGCAAAGCGCCCTGGAAAACGTGGGAGTGAGAGCGATGCGTGTTTTGTTGACCGGCCATCTTGGTTATATCGGCACAGTGCTTGCGCCGATGCTGCTGGAACGCGGCCACGATGTGGTCGGGCTCGATTCAGATCTGTTTCGCGCGTGCACGTTCCTCGGCTCGCCGGTCGCCCTGCCGGCGATCGAAAAGGATGTCCGCGACGTGACGATCGAGGACGTCGAAGGTTTCGATGCGGTCATCCACTTGGCTGGCCTGTCGAACGATCCGCTAGGCGATTACCGGCCCGGCCTGACCGACGACATCAACCGTGGCGGCTCGGTGAGGCTGGCTGAGCTCGCCAAGGCGGCGGGCGTTGAGCGGTTCCTGTTTGCATCCTCCTGCAGCAATTACGGCGCGGCGGGCAATGATTTCCTGACCGAGAGCGCCGCATTCAATCCGGTGACGCCGTATGGTCAGTCAAAAGTCGATGTCGAGAGGGCCGTCATCAAGCTGGCGGATGAAAGTTTCAGCCCAACCTTCCTGCGCGCCTCCACGGCCTATGGTCTGAGCCCCCGCATTCGTTTCGACCTGGTGGTCAACAATCTCGCCGCATGGGCGTTCGCGACGGGAGAGGTTCGCCTCAAAAGCGACGGCATGCCCTGGCGTCCGCTTGTGCATGTCGAGGATATTTCGGCCGCTTATATTGCGGCCCTTGAAGCCGACCGTGATTTGGTGCATGGCAAGGCTTTCAACGTCGGATCGACGACCGAGAATTACCGCATCCGCGAAGTCGCCGAGATCGTTCACGACCTTTTGCCCGAGAGCCGTATTGGCTTTGCTCCCGACGCCGCGCCCGATATTCGCAATTACCGCGTCGACTGTGGTTACATCGCACGCACTCTCCACGGGTTCAAACCGCAATGGACGGTGCGACGGGGCATCGAGCAATTGCTTAGCGCCTACACGGAAGTCGGCGTGACCGTCACGGAGTTCGAAGGTCCGAAATTTCGTCGCATCGACCATATCCGTGAACTGATTGCCCGTGGTCAAATCGCCGGCGATTTACGTCGAATAACGGTAGACAAGATGGTTGCGGAGACTGAGCGTGCTTGAACAAACGTCGCCGAATTTCGCGCAGGTACATCGCAGCGAGACACGCTGCCGCTCTTGCGGCGGTTCGCACCTGACCGAAGTGCTCGATCTTGGCGAGACACCGCTGGCGGATCGGCTCATCAGCGCCGAGCAGCTGCGGGAACCGGAGCCACGTTTTCCCCTGCGTGTGGCGTTTTGTGAACAATGCGCCCTGGTTCAAATCATCGACACCATCAATGCGCACGTACTCTTCGATCAGGAATATCCGTATTACTCCTCTTTTTCTCCGGCGCTTCTGGCGCATTCCAAGGCGAACGTCGAGGCGCTGATCAAGGAGCGCGGGCTCGGCCCGAATTCTCTGGTCATCGAGCTCGCAAGCAATGACGGCTATCTTTTGAAGAACTATATTGAAGCCGGCATCCCAGTGTTGGGGATAGATCCGGCAACCGGTCCCGCAGAGGCGGCTGTGGCTATCGGGGTACCCACGCTGAAGACCTTCTTCACGGTCGAGCTGGCGCGGCAGCTCGGCGCCGAAGGTAAGCGCGCCGATGTCATACACGCTAACAACGTGCTCGCCCACGTACCCGACCTGAACGGCTTCGTCCAAGGCCTTCGCGAAACGCTGAAGGACAATGGCGTCGCCGTAATCGAAGTGCCTTATCTGAAGTGCCTGATCGACCATCTCGAATTCGATACGATCTATCACGAGCATATGTGCTATTTCTCGGTGTCCGCGCTCGACAATCTGTTCCGGCGTCACGGGCTTTATCTCAACGACATCCGGCACCTTTCGATCCATGGCGGGTCCTTGCGCTTGTTCGTGGAAAGAGTTGAGCTTGTGAAGGCCAGTGTGCGCGATCAGTTGGCCATTGAGCGCGCCGAGGGTCTGGACCGGATCGCTTATTTCCTCTCCTTTGCCGCACAAGTTGCCGGGGTGCGGTCGGACCTGCTCAAGTTGCTCCATAGCTTGAAATCGCAGGGCGCAAGCGTGGCGGCCTATGGCGCCGCGGCGAAGGGCGCGACGCTGATCAACTATGTCGGCCTGGGAGCGGATATGATCGACTTCGTCGTCGACCGGAACGTGCATAAGCAGGGCCGCTATATGCCCGGCCAGAAGATCCCGATCCTACCACCTGAAGCGTTGATTGAGCGCAAGCCCGACTACGTGTTGGTGTTGGCGTGGAATTTCATTGATGAGATTGCTGCGCAGCAGCGTGCCTATCTCGATCGAGGTGGCCACTTCGTCATCCCGGTGCCCAATCCGCGTATCTATGGGGAGCAAGTGCGCAAAGGAATGGCCTCGGCATGATGGAAACTTTAGAGTCTCCCACAGAGACCGGCTCCGCCATTCGCACTTGTCCTGCCTGCCGGCACGGCACGATGGCCGTATTCCATCATGTCACGCGCGCGCCAACGAACAGCTGTATTTTGTGGGAGACGCCTGAGGAAGCCAAGGCTGCGCGCACTGGCGAAGTAAGACTGGGCTTCTGCGATTCCTGCGGGTTCATCTGCAACACAGCGTTTCGCCCGGAAATCGTGGAATATTCTGCGCGCTATGAAGAGACGCAGGGGTTTTCCGGCACCTTTAATGCCTTTCACCGGGCACTCGCGGCACGGCTCATCGACAAGCATGACCTGCACGGCAAGACGGTGCTGGAGATTGGATGCGGCAAAGGAGAGTTTCTGATGCTGCTTTCGGAGCTCGGTGGAAATCGCGGCATCGGCATTGACCCCGGCGTTCATCCCGAGCGACTGACGGGAGAAGCGGCCCACCGCGTCACCTTGATTCCGGATTTTTATTCAGAAAAATATTCTGATCACGATGTCGATTTCGTCGCGTGCAAGATGACGCTGGAGCATATCATCAACCCATTCGATTTTGTCGCGAAGGTACGCAAAGGGCTCGCGCACCGTACGGAATCGGTGGTCTTCTTTCAGGTCC
>Ga0310811_10002745_pt1 | contig 21988 bp, 22 predicted proteins | sample YCmetagenome_FD_207642 | JGI IMG/M metagenome (GOLD analysis project Ga0310811, IMG submission 207642) | Soil microbial communities from experimental microcosm in Duke University, North Carolina, United States - YC | ecosystem: Engineered > Artificial ecosystem > Soil microcosm > Unclassified ...
ACCTCCTGGGAGCCCCTTGTACAAAATAGGACGTTTCGCTCTGGCTGATGAGATACCTAAGCTTTTCAAGGAAGCTAACGTTTTATATTGGTCTAATTCTCTCCTGGAGCTCACATACGCCTTCATCGATCGCAGCATCGCCTCCTCCACCGAGCCTCCTCCGTTTAATATCCCTTGTATATGCTTCGTCGATGCTGGTTTGGCTTTATCCTACTCTCAACGTGGTTCTAAAGTGCCTGCTAAGGGAGGCTCAAAAGCAGGGTCGTCATGTGGGGGATACCTCATTGAGGAGTTTATTGAAGGTGGACCGGATGAATTTGTGAAGTTCATTCACAACATGGACTCTAACCCGCTGCTGGACTATGACGACTATCGCTATGAACTTGCCCTATTCTTTGCATTCACTCAGCATGTACAATACATCAAGACCGGTGGCTTGGCTTTCATATCGGATTATCAAGGTAAATTTTTTTTGGTGGCTTGATACATTGCTGACAGTAACATTGAAATAGGAAGTACAGAGCTGCTGACGGACCCGCAGATCCTAACAGATCCGTGCGTCAATTAGTATCTCACCCTGCAACATTGTGCAGTCATACTCATACTTATTTTTATCAGGTCGGTTGGTGAGGGGGAAGATCTCTTTGGAGATGGGAACTTGGAATGCACGGTTCGTATGTTTGAGAAGCAGCATAAGTGCAATGTCTTTTGCGAATGGCCAGGCTTTGGATTGGAGGCCTTTGTCGACTCAGAGAATATAGAAGAAGAGGAGGAATCGGAAGAACAAGCGGAGGAGGAAGCCGCTCTGACAACTACTTAGATCTTCATTTCTTGGTTCCGGACTTGTTTGCAGCACCAAATATTGTTGTATATCAATTTGTAAATTCGAACTTCTTGGAGTGTACGAGGTCCTCAAGAAGAACTTGCCTTATATGGTATGAGTTTTGCTGACAAATAGAGCGCGGTGGTCCTGGCTTCCATACTTTGTCGGTTCTTTAGGTCATAAAGGTGTTCCAAAACTTCCCATGCATGGGCACGTTGGTGCAGGTATCAACTCTGTCACAGCGGCACGTTTGAACTCCGATAAACTGACGCTCAGCACTGGGTAGCGTAGGCTAGCGTTGTGTTATCAGAGTTGGTACTCCGTTCCCAATTGTCATTCTCTGACCGTCGGCATCATTCCGGCTGAAAAAATATGGGGAAGGTGAGGATTGGCATAGAGGACCCCTAAAAACATTTTTTTTTGGCTGGGATCTACTAATTGTTTTACATGAAAACAGATGATAGATTTGATACCGAGGGCATCCATCTTGTTAAAAGAAAATACAATACTGTAGATCAATCATAATAAAAGAGAATAGAAGGTTTAGAATGAGTTGTGGTGTGTGCCATAAGATGTTTTGTAACCCTGGCTCAATGATAGTTACTTCATCCCTCTATGCTGTATAGTCCCCGGATAACATTAATGCCGTTCAAACTACCCCGTTTGCCAAAATCTCCTAGCTCTAACCGCGCCATTCCCCGCTTGCATACACAACTTCTTGCCCACTCCTTCCATCGCACAAATCTGTTTCAACACCTTTACTCGCCTTTCTCTCATTGCGCTCTTCTACAACCTTTTTTTAACGCCTCGTCAATGCCGCTTCAGTAATGCTTCAGACCAAATGCTTTTTTTGTCCACAGCAGCCAAAATCCTTGTTATTGTGGCTATAACAGCATCTGCTCTGATTCTGTGACTGCGCCCACATCGCATTGTCGTCACTCGCTGCAATATGACTGAGTAGCGCGAGAACTCTGTGCGTGATGTCAGTTCCACACCGGGACGGTGTGGAGACAGTGATCAACATCTCGCAACTCCAAATGACCTACTGAGTCGATCAGCTTGGACTAGATCGCCTCGTTTCACTTACAGGGAAGTTTGGTAGAACGTAGAATCTCATTGTGGACATGCCCGTGGATGCCCCAGCACTTGGGTATACGTTCATTCCGGAACATCCATTGATATACGCGCCACCAAATACCTTGATTCACGAGATTGCAGAAATCACGTCGAACGCAGACAAAACACGAGGTTTTGGACTGTAGAGAAGGGGTCATGTGGCCAACGGAATCGTTAAACGGTAAGCCCAAAATGCTTGCCATGACGGAAAAAAGAGCAAATCAGTGTATTAGTCTGGGTTGGGTTCTGGAGATGGAAAATTCGGTGTTCGTTAGATCGCGAGAATACTCTCACTTGTATCGAGTGACACCCAGCAGACTGGCGATATAGCCTGAATCTAATGAGGAATCTCGCTACAGAAAGAAATGTGTGGAGTCAATAATGCTATCTTCTAGCTCTCAAATAGGATTAGTCTAATGAATCAAATATAGCGATCGCGGGCACCTGCGCACTCGAAGTACCACTCCGAAAATGATGTTGGTACTATGGCGCAAGATATCCGTCGGAAATTGGTTGGAAATGACTATATGCAAGTCTGCTTAACGGGAGAAATTTACGATTGGCTAATCTAAATTCTGTAAATGAAAGTGTCACAGATTGCTTGATTAAAGTGGTGATTAACGCAGTTCAAGGAGCTGGTATCCATAAATTATTAATGACAGCGGATACCAAGTCGATGTGTGATAAGGTCTGAATTAAGTCTTGAGAGTTCACTCACGGTTCCGGAACTCTCTGAGCGACATCGATATGCCAAGACGGTACTCACGGTACGGATCGTGAATCCAAGCGCGAGATCTTGTATGTGCGGAACCGGTGGGCATAAAGCCATGCGGGGGCTCACATGCACATTCATTTGATGCAGATCGCTGATGTGTGCACCTGAAATGAATCGACAACAATGCTTTCAATTTGCTAGTATCACAGAGGATGCAGAGACGAAATCACCCGTCATATTGTAAATCTTCATTCGAGAATAGGTGAACATATGGGTACACGTCAGAACCTTGTAAAAGTATCCTATTCATAAATTCGTTAGCCTTCAAGAAGGGTCACGGTGACAATATTCGCCTTAAGATATTCTGGTATGCAATCTACCGGTCGTGCGTGGTGTCTACCTGTTTCAAATGTCGAGAGGCGCGCTGTGTCTGTTATAATACTGTACATCATGCCCTGAAAAGATTGGGGTGAGCCTAAACACTGAAAGTATCACGCATACGTTACCTTGCTTGACAAGGATTCTGGAACCTAGAATTCGAGGAAGGAACAAGTTGGAGCATCAGTAAACTGGTGAGACTCAGATATTCCCAGCCGAAGTGGTTCTTTCTTACATATGACGTTATGAAACAATATTACCGTGCCGAAGGTAACTTATAATACAATGTGTGTAGATTCAAAACAATCACAAATAAGGTTGTCATTAATATCCCGTTCACACGGATAGCTCAAGAGTCCTTTCCGTAGTCATTCTCCTGTTACCGCGCGGAGCAAGGAGATAACTCTATGCAGTACCGAAATGACGCTTATGTCAAAGGTTAGCAACATTTCCTGAACTGCTCAACATCTGGTATACAGATAGAAAAAGGAAAATCGCTCCGCACAGTCACAAGTCGGCACCGTCAACCCCTAGTAAAGTAATGTAAAGCAATATATGAGTCTGAACTGACCTTGAATTGGGGTTTTTATATTACTTTGTATCATAATATACAGGATAGAAGAATATTGGGCTTACAAAATCTCACAATATTGAGTCTCACCAGTTTATTGATGAATTTACTTCGATAACCATCTACGGCGTACGCTGTCTCACGTGACCAATCGTGACCCTCCGACGATGTCCTAGCCCGTCTTCAAATTACTAGCTTGGATGCCGTTCGAATCCACGAACCGTTTCGTGATTCCGTTCAGCCTATCTTCAACCAAGGCAAATATGTCTCTTTGTCGACTTTGGAAGACTGTTTTGGTTGTCAGTTGACAAAACTTCATTTGCTTGGCAACTTGCTGCGATTGCGCGCCCTACTGAATATCATTTATTTGATCTTCTCATCTAATTCTTTCGACATATCATCCTTTGCCAGTAGCTCCAGACAAGACAATTTCTTGATGTAACAATGCCTGCCATTTCTCGCCCACTCCTCTTCCTGGGATACCCTATGACCCGCGAGAGGCGATATGTCGATCCCAACGAGTTAGCATGCAGAACCTATATATATACCAATAACTAGCGAAGGTGGAGACATATCTGCTACAGCGCTATGCGCATTACTTTTTAGTGGTGCGATACAAAATTTTTGATATGGGGCATTGCTTACTTTATTGATTCTGCCGACGCAGGTGGCACTTACAAGTGTTTGAATTGTTGACGACAACAAAGATACCACGTCAAACTGCGACAGTCGCGTAATGAAGTGGTTTGCAATTAAACCAGCTTAGGTGCATGTGAGTAGACCAATGCTCGTTCAGTCCTTGCATTACAATGCGACGCCCTCGTCTCGCACCGGGAGAAGGAAATACGCAACAACATTGATCAGTTTACTTCTCTAAATCCAGCACCTGGTAAGTCCATGTGTCCAAATGTCGGGAGTTTTCTCAACTAAAAGCCTCTTGATCGATTCGGACGCATGTGGTGCCTTCAAAGCAGGCGTAATTTTCAAACCTCTTCGTGAATACACTCCAAATCATTGAAGGCGACAACGATGCAAACGAACTCGTAGAGTATATATGCCTCAGGAGTCTGGAAGTCAGGACAAGCACGTAGGGATCATTGTAATGTTGCGACGCTGACGAGTCTGCGGGATCATCGATCATCTTTAGGATCGAGGGTTATCACAAACTCGGGCCTGGGCCGCCTCGCCGATCGATTCATGTATCTGAATCATGTTGTCTGAAAATGGGTTATCGTAGGTAGCCTCCGCTCTGATGGGGCATTCGTATCATATAAAATAAATGAAATTCGACAGTGTCTTGGCATAATTTTCAACTTTCCAACTTGGGACGTGCTCGACCTCGCACATCCAACTCACTGTGGACGCCCAAGCATCATACACGACGAGCAAGCTCATGCAGCTCTAATAGAATGCTGCAAGTAAAGTAGGATCAACTGGAAGGTTCTTTGTTTGAATTTCAGGCTATAGAATAATTCTCACGTCGGATCTCAGTGCGACTAGATAGGATCATAGAATTTGTAAGACGCCGTCTGCCGTACCCAACTTGAAAAAATCGTACGCACCATAATTTTGCTTAGATACTGAAACACGATTTTAGGTACCTTGTGGCTATTGGCCGGAGCATTAGGAAAGATAAGACTCTTGTTCGACAGTCGAGACCACTTAATCAAATCGTTGCAACTATGAAAATGATAAAAATGAGCTGCAAGACTAGAGTCAAACGCTCCGATGCTGCATCAGTTTTCCCGAACGGACAAAACGAAGACCTTGTATGTGTGCATCACCCCCGATGGATAGTTGAGTTTGACGTTAGCTGGTACATTTAGTTTCGTAGTCTTGCATTCGGCTTACGATCGATAGCCACGTACATATGTGTAAGGGGTCTGGGATAATGCGACCTAATGCTTATATGAACTGTCAGTACTCCGGCTCGAAAGAGTTAGGTCTTCGGAGCGGACTTATTATGGGCCTTTTCTTGATCCAATTAGTGGTTAAAATGTTAACGTCACAAATGTACCCTGATTGTATCATTCTTAATACTCTCACGTCCGAGTTACATCCGAATCCTTTTATGGTAATTCGTGTTCTGATCTTTCCATCTAGATGGCGCCGCGCCAATGACAAACTTCTCCTCGTCTGTTTCGTAGTCCCGGGTTTTTATTACGATTTGCGTCAACGGTAAAGTTTTTCGGGATGCCAAGCCAAAGCGGTGATGGGCAACTACAAATATCTCACATCTCATCATCTTCATGGAGCTAGAATCACCTCCCCAAATTTTAGCATGACCACAGAACCCAAGGCTGTACGCAAAAAGCGGACCACAGAGGTCAAGCCTACTTCTGACGGAGACCATCGCAAGCGTCGACGCAATCGTACAACTCAGTCATGTCTTAATTGCCACACATCTAAGAGAATGGTACGTACGAAACTTAGTACGTCCTTACTCTGAAGATATATCATACAACAGTGCGACCGTAAACGTCCTTGTGGACGCTGCACACAACTAGGTCTGGTGAGAGTCTTTACATCAAGTATGTGCCACTGATGTCTGATAGCAACTGTCCTATAGACCGGCCTTTGTGTCTACGAAGTGGATGACCCTTCCCAGCGAACCGACATTCAAGACGAGGGTTCGCGTCTTCGTCAACGAGTTGCCGAGCTCGAGGGAGTGATACGCGAGGTTCGTATTGTCATACCACAGGAAAAGCATCAAGCTCAAATATTCATAACAGTTGAAGAACAAGCCCCATCCTCGCTGGGTTCAAACAGGTTCAACCCCAGAAGTAGAATTTGAGAGGTGGCATGCCCGCTCTCAGTCTCGTTCGGCTACTGGGCAGCAACAGACCGAACAACAAACCAAGACAAAAAGCACATCGTCATCGAGTGCCTCTCCATCTCTCAGTACTCGTTCGACATCAGGCCCAAGGGACAAATCGCTTCCTCAACTTTCATCCCCCTCACACGCATGTCCTGCCTTGTCTTTTCCCCAACCACCTGCCGATTTGACAAACACATCTGCGTCACACTTTCCTTACTTCAGTAACATATCTTCCCCCTTGAGCACACCCTCTCCTCCTATCATGACACCGACCGACGAATACGCGCAAAACCAAGCTCTTGTTGTAGGAGAGCAACCACTCGCCGGAGAATTTGACCTTGCTTCTATTTTCATGTCGTATCCGGGTTTGATTGGATGTGAAGATAACTTGGGTCATAATGTTATCACTGGTCATCTCGACGATACCTGTCGGTCTAATCACTGCCACGATAATTCTACGCATGGACATTGTGGCTGCCTGTCCGAAGGATCGAGCTACAATGTGGTGCTCGAACTTTCTCTGCGCTTGCGTAAAGCGGCGGACATCCTGAGCCGGTCGACATATCACCATCTTGGATCCAATAATTGTTCCCTTAACCAACGAATTATAGAGCTTGACAATCTTGCTACGTGAGTTTACTCATGGTTGCTTTCTGCATCAACTTACCGACATTCAACAGGACGACACTAAGCAATATCACTACACCACCTAACGATATCAATCAAATATATCCTCCACAACATCCACTCTCTCATAAATTCATTCCACCATCGTCTACTTTTGGTACAGCATCGGGTCGTACTATGCCTGCTTTGACAGTCTCTTCGCAGACTCTGCAAGGAATTCACTCCTGGGATATTCCTATGTCATCTGTGTCAGATTCATCGCCTGTTTGTGAAGACTCCTTTATGTCATGGGAACCTTCACGACGTGGCTGACTGCAACGGATATTTAAATTAGTCATAATTATTTGATCTCTTCCTGTTTGCGTGTAGAATTGGGAATCGCTCCTTATGTATCGTGACAGATGCCGCTAGAATGGTGAACATTGTACAATATGCCGACGAGCAATATGATGCCTGTAATTGTATTAGATGTCTTCCGTATCAAGGCCGTTACACTCCAACGCATTCATGTGAGCTACACACATCCCACACATTCGTCCCTCCCTGCCAATAAAGCAATATTTCTCAAACCAAATGCAGTGCCTCCTGATAAGCAATCTAGTTGTGAGGAACACCTTGTGATTTTGATTTTTGACGCTGTTCCAAAGGGGCAGCCGTCAGTCTCATTTTATTCAAATAAAGTCTTGATTTGCTTGCTGACCGGTTGAACCGTCACTCCCACACACCAATCAATCGTGTCGCAGGCCGCAAGGAAGTTGCCAATCCCCGCATTTCTTCTGGATGTGGAATGATCTTAAAAGTGGCTGTGAGGTCGTGCGAGAAGACGACGATGAGAATCGTCTTTCTTGAGGACAGAGTTTCGAACTTCTTGCGTATCTTCTTGATATCGGAATATCTTCATTAGGCTAGAGACACTTGAAGTGCCGTTCAACATAGATCTTCCATCAGTCAGGCATATGTCAAGGAAGCAGGCCACTTGGCAGGAAGCCTACTGTTATTTCGAAGCTCGATAGGTCCCTTGGACTCGGAGAGCATAGGTTCCAATCAGAAAGGATGATGTGAAACGTTTGCGCTAGAATTAGAAAAGGTTATCAGATATTGGCGGCTGAGGTCAATTGGCTGTTGAGTCTGGTGCAGACTGGCAGACTATTGGTGGACATTTTCGGATGTGTGTAATAACACAAAGAACCGAAGCGGAAAAGGCCTACAACATCTTGAGCCGCCCCGAAAAGTCTAGAGGAACAAAACAAATAAATACTGGTGCGGCGGTTATCACGACGAGACTCAGAGCTGCAGTGGGCCTGAACGAATGGGCATAAATATGAGCAGCTGTGCTGTATTGCTCTTACTAGTAGTCTGGACCTCGAGGAAAGTATTACTTGCTTTAAATGTTATGTAATTCGTGAAAGCAAGTACTCAATTTGAATACTATCATGCTTACTCATCAAGAAGTTTTGGGACTCCGCGATCTTCCTTTGTCACTGTTCGAGCTCAAGTTGCACTCGTCGTTCCCTCCAACGAATCGTATTATCGAACATGGCATCTCACTTGGTGAGCGTCAACAATTCATTTTTACTAGCTATATCTTTGAACATCATATAGGCAAATATCTTCGGAACCGAGCAAGATCGTGTAAATTGCTCTTTCTACTACAAAGTACGTTCTTATTGACTGTCGCTCACAAGTCGTGCTGATCACAAGCAATGGTTAGATTGGTGCTTGCAGACACGGCGACAGATGCTCAAGAAAGCATATAAGGCCACCATTTTCGCAAACGATCTTACTTCCGAACGTGTATCATAATCCCGCTCATGACCCCGTTTGTAAGCTCACCGAGGCTGAGCTACAAGAAGGATTTGATGCGGTGTATGAAGACTTGTATTGCGAATTAGCGAAGTTCGGACATTTGTTGGAATTACATGTAAGTAACTGTCGTTGATCTAACACTTGTATTGTAATTCAACTCCATTAGGTTTGCGACAATGTCGGGGACCATTTAATTGGCAACGTCTACGCTCGGTACGAGTGGGAAACCGAAGCGCAGGCAGCGGTAGACAATTTAAATGATCGGTGGTACGCAGGTCGGTGATGGGATTCTTTTTTACCCGGATATCCACCTAACTTTCGCCTATTAGGACGCCCGCTATATGCGGAACTCTCTCCTGTGACGGACTTCCGGGAAGCGTGTTGTCGCCAAAATGAGAACGGTGAATGTAACCGTGGCGGTTTTTGTAATTTTATGCATCTCCGCCTCGCTTCAAAAGAACTGGTTTCGTCTCTCCGCGCAGGACAAAGACTAGAGAGGAGACTTCACCCTGCCAAAACGGAAGGTGGAGGTGGTGGGTGGGAACCGAGCAGAAGGGAAGGTGGTCGTGGCAGGAGTGCTAGCCCATCCAGAAGAGGCGGGAGTAATGGGGAAGATCGTTGGACAAGAAAGTAAAAGAAGTTTCTACTCCAAAGACCTGTGCTTGTCCTCACGCCTTAACGTGGCTTAGCTAGGCGTAGCTTAATTGTTCATCTTGTACACACGATGTGAATCTACTAGTTGTACTCCATTTCATCATTGTTGCACCAAAACCTTCTCATAGAAACGCCTCGAAGGTCATTTTGGTCTCGTGGACCGTGGACCAATGAATATTTGAATTGCCAAGCAAGTACGGAAGCGATATTGCTCCCCGGCGGCATCGTCCAGAAATTGAAGTTGCACAACGTAAAAAACCGGTGTTTGGGAAAGTCGTAATGCAGGAAATTTCGCAAACTGGGCTTAGCCTCGAGCTGAGCGGTCACTACCAGTGCATGTGACAACAGTTGAATACAATGAATCTCATCAATTAATTAACAAATATCGGGTTCTGCGTAAAAATCATACAAGGCATCCGCGGTAAATTTCTCGACCGCCGGGTTGCACCAGATCTGGCCACTGGACCACGAAGCTAGAAGGCGGATAAGTTATTTTCGCTGTAGATAACACGACGATCTCACCGATCGACAAAATGATAGAGCAGTTTTCCAGAAAGTGAGAGAGACTTGACACGGGCGAAAGACTCAACGTACATCACCCGAGGACTAGGTAGTCCGATAAGCTGATTTGGATTAATGTTGCCAAATCACGCATCAAAATTATGCGAGCATGCCTTGAAAGAAATCTAGAAACTTACCCTATTCAGAAGAATCGCTGTGCATAAAATGACACACGTTCCCGGGCCATTGAGGATCAGAAGGTCCACAAATGGTTGCCGAAATCCTCCTTTCTTGAACAATGGACGAACCGAGACAAGATACATACAAGCTGATAGTGATTTGACCGCATCTGGCAATGCACTAAGCAGTGACTGACGAACGCGACGCGCACGGGGTATAGTCAAGAGCTTGTACTGCGGTTGATCCTATTTTAGGCGAGTCAGACCCGGGATTTGAAACGTTTCAACAGATTCCGTACATCGGAGAAAACATGGTGAGTGGCTTTAATGTGCTCCAAAGCAAGAGCTTTTTGTGCGCTAAACGCGTCGCCTTCGCTGACTATGTAAGTCCGTGGAGAGTAACGACCGAAATCAAGCGCAGAAGCTAACTTCAATGCTTCACTGGTATGCCCCCCTACAATTGACAGGGTCAAACTGACCTGGAAGACTAGTAAATAAATGCTCGACTTTACCTGAACCAAGAAAAATAGCAATACTGCAGGTCTGTGGAGATGTGACGTTTGCCGGGGCGAGCCTGATACGTCTGGAAGAAGATATGACAAAAAATAATCTGACACAGAAGAACAAGAGGAATGACAAGAGGATTGCTGCACTACTGAACATGGTGCACTTCTAATTGTAGTACTAAAGGTGGTTCCAACACTGCACATTAACTTCGAACTGGAGGAAAGTTCGAATAGATTTCTGTCAGGCTGAGGGGCAGGGTTGGCAAGATCCCGTGGATTGTCGAACCTGAAGCAATAGGAAGGATCAGGCGTTGACTCAGCGCTCAGCACGTAAAGTTACTACACAAGGCCAAACGACTGTGGGAACTCAGTGGGAGCGGTATGTACTTGACTGCATGCATGACTTAAACAAGTTTGCCACATTTGCATCGGTATCTGATCCTTCAAATTTCCAAAGTTCTACCTTCGCATTCCAGAATTCACCATTGTACGGCGCTCCGATTATCTCCAACTTGCATTTTGAGTTTGTCCTTGGCTTTCTTTCTGATTTTCTCGAACCTTACCTCTTCCGCATATCTGTTTCGTAAGGGGCTACCAACTTACTCTTCCGCGACATTCTTCCTGACGATCGGTTCGGTTCAAGTATCTCTCCAGGTCACCCACGTCGGCCGGCGGCGTCATGACATCTTCAATACCTCTAATGGATGCCAGACTTGTTGCCGACTTGCGGCAATCAATTCAAGATTGTACAGAAAGAGGACTATCAGTTGCATCCAAATGGTATTATTTTTTTCAAGGCTGATAGTTGGGTGTGGCTGACTTCAGAACTTTCTATTTCTTAGGTCTTCTGAATTGTATTACGCCATCCCCTCAAACAAACGTGACATTTTAATTTCTGAGACATTTAGCACCTTTTCAACATCTACTCCTGCGCGCTCTCGCTCTCCTAGACCATCGTTGTCCTTTGCGGATCCATCGCCTGTTTCTAGTGCTGCACTATGTATTCCTGTTACTCCTGGAAAACAGACTCATCTTCCGTCACACTTCCCTGACGTCCGTGTCCAAGAAGCCGAATTAGAAACGCAGGATGAAGCCGCCTTATTTGCTGCCCGAGCTTTTATGTCAGCAAAAGAGTTCACAAGAGTTGAATTTACCGTGAAGAATTGCAAGAGTGCCAAAGCACAATTTATTCATGTGTATAGTTGTTTCTTGGTTTGTCACTAAGCCATGACCTTCAACAACAGCTGACATGTTCATTGAAGGCTGCAGAACGAAAAGCGCAGCGAGACTGGTATAGACAAAATAGTAGGTCTATATGCATGGCGCCTTCTACTACCTTTCGAGACCTATTATTGGTAGATACTCGAGGACAACCCCCTGTTCCCGTAAATCGTCTGCTCACAACTCTTCTGGACATGGTCAAGAACGCTACAGATCCTTGGCTTCTTTTTCTGTAAGTTCACAGCCGCAGGCTCCTCGTGCCATTTCCATGGAATCATTTTTTATTTATTTAGAAAAGCTGTTTTCTTATCACGACTCAACCGTCGAGAGGAAGCCATCGAAAGTATCATTCGGTCCATCAGTGGCTACCACTGGAACTGGTCGGTATGGACCCTCTTGTGCAATTGTGTGGGCGATGGTGACGAGGTTGGTTGAGAGATGTTAAAGCTTGCCTTTTTTTGATGACCATTAGTTGACAGCACTTCTTCCGCTATTGCCCCTTCCTGCAACTCATCCTCTCATTCTTATGTTTCAAATTCGAACGATGAACGAACTACATAGTCCATCAGAAAACGAGCTGGCCATGTGTGATCGTCTTCTCGGGGATGACTGTTTCCGTGATAGTGCATGGGTCATGAGTCTACGGGCATGTGCCCTGTATCATTTGCATGGTCAGTCCATTGCCTATGAACTGGCGCTCCATGCGATTGTGATAAAAAAAAAAAAGACTTTGGACAGGCAGAAAAACAATTTGAAAAAATTCTGGCGATTGCTCCACATCGTATCGATGACATTGACGTCTACTCCAACATACTCTATGTTACCGACAATCGGCTGAAGCTTTCTAGGCTAGCGCATGAATTTCTTGAACTCGATAAAGATCGACCTGAAGTTTGCTGCTTGGTTGGTCAGTCATGATATGAAAGCCGTTATCATCCGTGTGTGCTAACCTTTGGAACGAAGGGAATCATTACTCTCTTCGCGCCGAGCACGAAAAAGCGGTCAAATACTTCAGACGGGCGACCGAGCTAGACCGAACCTATTTGTCTGCGTGGACGTTGATGGGCCATGAGTACGTCGAGATGAAAAACTCGCATGCCGCTATCGAAGCATATCGTCGAGCAGTTGGTATGTAATCTATCGATTCTTGAGCTGGTTGAATGCTAATTATATATCGTCCTTAAGATGTGAATCGGAAGGATTACAGGGCATGGTATGGTCTTGGCCAGGCTTATGAATTGCTAAGTATGCACCGATATGCGCTGTATTACTATCAACATGCCACTGCTCTCAGGTTAGTTTGTGACACTGCCCTATTTATTTTGTAAGAAATTGATATTTTATAAAGGCCATATGATGTCCGCCTTTGGCAAGCTCAAGGCGCTTGTTACGAAGAAATTGGAAGGTCCGTTTTTGTACCCATTCCTTGGAAAAGAGGCCGCCGATAGAGCTACCATACCCACAGGCTGAAGGAGGCCGTGGAATGTCTGAAGCGTGCTTTACTTGGTGCTGATCCCCGTGAGACTACCATCCACATGAAACTCGCAAAATTACACGAGGAACTGGAGGATCAAGCGGAGGCCGCGGCATACCACCGACGAGTTGTGGAAATCTGTCGTATCGAAGGTTTGGGTTTCTTTTCTGGCCAAGCTTCCGCCAAGTCACCTTAGTCCTATAGAGCGGCCTGTCCAAGACTATGCCAAGTCAAGTATATTTGTCGCGCGCCATAACATGGTGATTACAGGAGGTGATCTATTGCTTGCCAAGGATTACCTGGAACGTGTTGCAAATAGCAATGCTGAGGAGGTTGCTCAAGCGTCTGATTGGTTGAAGAAGCTCAAATCTGTCCTCATCACACGACCAGCCATCCCGATTACTGAGGAGACTTCTGACCGTTGTACCATCGACGAATAAGTAGTGTACCTACTCTATTATACAAAAAATGGATCGCCCCTCGGAGAGGCTTGCCCTAAATTCTCCCGTTCGCGCGGTCACGAGGATTGTCACAAGGCAAAGCATCACAAACACAACAAAGTCAAGAAAATGTTGAATGTGCAGAGCTCTTTTTCTGCGCATAGCTTCTCTCTGAAACCAGTCGAGGAGTCGTCTAACGCGGCTACTTGGTCATCAAATGATCCATCGCCTCAAAGTTTTTCTTCCTCTTCATTGCAGGACCCAGTTGCAGAACTATCATCTCTACACACTCCCATTGTAAATGGATCTACTAGTAATCCAGCGTCTGGTCTAATCAGCTATCCGAACAATCGAACGGCCGAAGACTTGCATATAATCAGGGAAACTGCGGAGGGGTATGTCTCGAAGATTCATAAAATGGCCTTTACTCATGCTCCGGACAGTTTTGCGTCGTGCCTTGCTGCTGATCACGCAGCAGTGCTTAATCCTGACGTGGATTCTCCTTTTATTGACGCAGTGGACGTTGTTCATCGGCTTCTTCCCTATCACGTCTTCCAACAACCTCAAGAAGACTTGAGGACTGTCACAGAAAGGAGACGTGCGAAAGGAAAGGGGAAGGCCCACGATGTGATCCTGGATGAGATTGAAGGTAGGAAAACACTGTTTCTTATTTCACGATAGTGGAGTTCATTATTTTGATCTTCATAGACACTAAATTTGCCCTGGAATGTCACCGTCGACTAAGGAAACTTGAGTCACGATTTCGACGCGCCAAAATGAAGTCCGGCACGGTCTGTTCTTTCCATCTAACGGGCTTTCTTTCGCTGACTCTTTACTACATAATTCTTAGCGGCCTTCTCCAGATGATCAAGGATACGTGCTGACTCAAGGTATAGTGGAGTATGAACGGGCAGAAACATCGTCTGTCAGCACCGAGTTACGCAACGCACGGAACGAACTAGACGCGTCACAGCGTGAAAAACGCATTGCAGCCAATGTCGCCGTCAGTTCCTTTCGTCCAACTTATTATCCTCAAGCCTCGCAAGCCCAGTACTATCGCACGTACCCATACGCATTCACTCAACCATATACCAATACCTCTCAAGGGACTACAAATTCGAGTTTTTACTCGACCCCCACATCAGCTCCTTCGGCCGCTCCCACTACAACATCGGCTTCTACTGCAATTCCGATACAGCTTCCCGTCAGTTCGTTGCCTGCCCTACACGCTCTCGGAATAGTACCGATTCCCGCTGCTTCGCTCCCGTCTCCAGATCAGCCACAGCCGGCGGCTGTGCTACGAGGGTCTACTTCCAATGGAACAATTTTGAGTCTAGAGATAAATGTGTCGCTACTACAGTCGCCGCAAGTGAGCGGACTGGCATATTTGTTGAATTCTATGATGTCGAGGAGTACAACTTCTGGGCAAGGGAACGCTAGCTCGACGGTAGGGGGGCAGCCGTCATCTGCAGCTACGTCCGACACCGCGGCTTCATCGCATACGGATGGCTCGCCTGGAGAATAATCGAGCAGGGAGATGGGTCAGCATAATGGGAGGTTGACAGTACTAGGACACCTCACCTGTTCCTGCCGCATTTAGGGTAATGCGAACTATAGTAATAGCTTGTCGTACGCTGTGTTGGCGAATATCATACCAGCTTGTATTGATCTCTGTGTGAATGAGTTGATGCTAAGCTCGAGGTGCACGAGAATAATGTTGACAGACGTGAAATATGTTGGGTAATGGTTGTTTACATATGGAGCGTCAAGCTTAGAGCGCCCAGTGACGTACGCTCGTAGGTTGCGTTGTAAATAGCTCTTCCTCGTTCGCTATCAGTCAAACAATGTTGAACACAACAGATCAATCGGACCACGCCATACCCATCTAATACATGAAGTATGACGCAAGCAGCTGACAGACGAAATTAATAGGGGGGCGGCCAAGTACAACGGTAATACAATATGTTTCCCGTTTGAAAGGCGCCTTCGCGAATCAAGATATGCACCATTATGGGGAAGGGGGGAGAGGGAAAAGGTGAACTAGAAGATTGAAAATCTATGAGAATGCACCGCTCAGGCTGCCCAATGTCGTCAACCACCATGCACGATACAAAGCACCCAAACCTTCCTCTTCGATGATCCTCTTCCCGCAATCAACTAAGCCGACATATGGCTCCCTCTCGGTTCTCAGGCTACAAATTATGAATTGTTATCTCATGGAACAGAAATTAGAAAGGTGATTTTACATACCCAATGACATCCTCTTCCACACCAGCGTACTCGGTTGCTTCTTCAGCATCGCCTTCTTCCTCTTGTGAAGTGGAATTGAATTCAGGGGCTGCGTGGTTCCGTTGGATAGAAAGTCTGATGGCGATAATTTCCAAAGGGGTTAAAATGATTGTGCTCAGAAGCGTGATGACAAAGAATATGACAAATTTGACAGGGGAAATTTCTTCTCTGCGAGGCATGCCTGGGTTTGCGAGTTCTGGGAGAAGAAGCTGCCGGATCGATCGCAGACCGAGAACAATGTAGGCAATGTGGGCGACTTGGGCGGTAAGGAGGCCGGGAGTGAGGTAGAGAATCCAAGGTCTCCGACGTTCGGTGGGCGTCAGGAGAACACGGAGTGAGTAAATTGGGTTCAAATACGGCAACTTGTGGGGTGTTGTAATTGCACTAATAAACCGAATCATTGTAAATTAGTTCAAAAGTTGTTGGATGAGCCGAACAGAAAGATCTAACCGGTTCGTGATGATTACTTGAGGAAGAGAAACGAGCATAGCGAAAATGCTATAGACGAGTATGCCGACAACGCCTGCATCAGGGGCGCTGTATGTTCCATGGCGAAGGTTGCTGTCACTCAAAAATATCATCAAGAAGAAGGTGATGACGAGAGTTGACAACAACGTGGGCACTAGGCGACATGCGTCAGATGTGGCATGATGATATTATGTTGGACATACTCAATCCCTTGTATAGCCCTGGCCAACCCTATATAATATTAATGTCAAAGCACTGGTCATCTGATTCTGAATGTGCAGGAGTATCTACCTCGATTCTGTGCACTCTTTTCAACATTGAAAAGAATGATGAGATGACTGGACCAGTATGAGGCTGCACGCCGCCCTCCGAATCAAGTTGTAGACCCTTTGGGTTGTAGTGTGCTCTGAAGCGCACCAATGCGCCAGCTAATGGCACCAAGATGGCCAGCGACAAGGCCAATGACCCTAACAATAACAACATATCAAGAAGTCCAAGCATAATGGCTACAGTAAGGAGGGAGATAGAAAACCGCTTCAAGCTTGGGAGTAATACTCAGTGTGCTGAGGCGTGCGCAGTCCCAGGCCTCTGGGGGTTCGGCAAGTGCCTTGACACTGCCAAAGTGGTAATTCTGGGCGATAACTATCTTGAACTCGAACCACCACCATCTCTCACCGTCTCTCTGTTTTTCATGAAGGCATCCACAGTTCAATTGCTCTTCTTAGTTTTATTCTTATTTTTATTCTTCTTTCAACCGTCTTTGAGTGGCTCATGTTAACTTGGATTGCCGATCTTTCGCAAATTTTCAGAAACTTCAGTGAATTCCTAGGTTAAACCCGTTTTCTATAGTCTCATTTTTTTCCGGAAGTTCCCAGGTTTTGTTATCGTTGCTGCAACCTCCAGATGGCCGGGCCTATTTTCATGATGTGAAGCCTACAGCCGGACTGTCTCTTTTTTCGTGGGCTTTTTATGATTGACGATCAATCATAAATTATTGGGGCTTCTCATGAGTTTAACCGTCTTCGTCTGTATATCGAATTTCAGCCGGGTCTCTCTAGATCTCATCTCTATAAACGATCATTTGGATGTGGTCATTCAATACTGATACGCTTTACTATACCTCGGTTGAAGTGAGTAGATCCTTTATTTCCTTCAATTAAACTTAAATTTTTCTTCAGGAGATATTTGTTAGCTTTTCTTGCAAGGAACTTGGTATGATCAAGTCCAAAGTTTAATTGGCACTTCGTATTCGGGACATGGAACTGTGCGATCTTGATTTACTCCTGATCCGTTCATCGATTCTGAGTATTTGTGCCGCACATCACTATGTGCTAGACTCTTCTCTACGTGCGTCGTCACCTCTACGTGCAGGGTCTTACATCTTTATATGTAGTTCTTATCTGACAATAAATCTTTCAAACTTGTTTTCTGTCGTCGACCCCTGGTATCCGATTGCCATAGACGAGTGGGCCATTTGCCTCCTGCCGCATCTGTCAAGAGGCCGCCGTGCACACGGTATCACCACATCGTACTTCAGTCCTTTTGACAGGATCGACGGTGGACACGTTTGCTCCATGTTCATGCACCTTCTACCGACGCAGCATATGTTCCGTGTCCATGCAAGTCTTTACTCCCCATCCACGCGACGGCTTCAGTGTCCTTACATACCATGCACCTATCTATTGTACAGCCTATGGCTTTTCATGTCTATTATCTAGTGGAAATATAGTTTTCTTGTGCCACATCCATTGACTCTCCGACGTTACGGGTAAATGGCGTACATCCACTTTGCCTCCCACCAACTTGTAGGCAACAACTTATAAGACCCTTGGGTTCTTTTTATCATCTCTCGAAAATTCAACTTGCTATGTCGTCGTCGATGTCTGTCGACGACGTCGCAAGCAGTAGAGTTAGTTGAGAAGTCAGCTTTTTGTATCGTTTTCTCACAAAGCGCCCGTCGTTTCTACAGAAAACGACTGCAGTTGGCGGACTAAAGTTCCAGAAGAAGCCCAACAAAGATGGATCTGAAGCTTCCAACTCCTCAGCAGCTACCAGTAACGTCGCTTATCCCTCCTTTATCCCTCCTTCTCAGTCCCGAGATGCCACGGCACCAGCGCGATACCATCCTCCAACGACTCCGTCACGAGGCATAGTCCTCGTCCCCAATTCCAGCCCTCTACTTCAAGATGCAAGCTATCATCAGCCTTATCAACCACATCATCTCCAGTACACTCAAAGTGGCTCCTCAACGACTGGCCCTAATCACCACAATCTATGGAGTCAATCCGGTCCTTCAGCCGTGCCCGACGTACTGTCCTCGTCAAGTGGGTTTGTCCACGGTAGTGGCCCTGCTCACGCGTCATTCACGCGTCAGTCGCGTCCATGGGCTGGAGATGTGAGACCGTTATCGGAAGTTGACAGTTTTGGGGATGAAGGTCCACCGAGAAAACGTATAAATCGCGGAACACCCTCCGATGCTCTACCGCTCGGGATGGTGACCCCTGGATCTCCAGATATCCAACATCCAGGGCAAAGGCGTAAACAGAATATGGATGCAGAAAGGCAGTCGCATTCGTCGGATGAATCGATGCTGGATGTCAAGTCGTCGCTGGAAGGACCCTCAAAGCGGATCGTTCGTGGCCAGCGCCCAGACCACGCTGACTCATATGTGTTCACTGTATTCCAGCTTTCGCACCCTGGTTATGACCTAGCCACCCTGAGGGCTGCTTGGAATGAAGCTAATGGGAATGACAACAAGGCATCTTTACTGCTCTCTGATTCGTCATGGAAGCCCCAATCCACACCAACTCCATCTAATTCTACCACAGCCACTAAAATACCATCTATGCCAGCGCCAGATCCATCTGTTGTCGAGACTACTGGGAGAGTGGAAGAGGTCGATGAAGCTACCAAAATCCGGCGTGCTGCTCTCCGAGAGAAGGCCAAGAAATCATCTATTTATGCTAACAGAGCTACATTAGATACCACACGTTCCCCTGCGGTTCCGGACATCCCTATACCCAGAGCTATGTCGCCTGCATCCCCATCCACACCTTCCATCATGGTCCCACGCCGCAAGCGACCAAAGAAGTTGATACTCTCTGACGACGAGGCCGAAGCCAGTGAAAGCGAGGAGGAGCTTCCACGAACCCGGCAGAACGGAGAAATTTCTCGGGAGAGGGCAGCGTTTGAGTATTTCAACCAGGCCAATGCAGATGCTATTCAGGAATTAACTGGTATACATTTCCAACTGCTATCTCTATCAAGCGCAGCCGCTAAGATCACAATAGGTTGCACCCCAGAACAAGCACAGAAGATCATCGAGCTTCGGCCTTACTCTTCAATAGCCGACCTCAACACCAAACTTAACCAAGGCAAGAAAAAGGCAGGGCCATCCGGAATCAGCCCCCGTATGTTCGAAGACTGCCAGGAGATCCTTCAAGGCTATGACACTGTCGATGGCATCCTTGAAGAATGCGAGAGAATTGGTTCAACTTTGCGCACTGCTATTGCAACTTGGACTACGGAAGATTCATCAAGCAAAGGAAAAGGAAAAGAAGCGTCACTAGCCCCGGATCAAATTGAGGAAGGCTCGTTGAGCCTTCGTGCATTGAAAATTTCAAACGATGCTGCATCCAAAGGCTTCATCTCATCTCAACCCTCAATGATTGCGGAAGGCATAACGCTCAAGGACTACCAGCTTCTTGGCATCAATTGGCTGTTTTTGCTCTATCGGAAAAGACACAGTTGTATTCTAGCCGACGAAATGGGTTTGTGTTTCCTCGATTTGAACAGCAAGGACACTCACGAAGGTACCCAGGTCTCGGAAAGACCATACAAGTCATTAGTTTCTTTGCTCTACTCAAGGAACGTGGAAACTTTGGTCCGCATCTCGTAATTGTACCGTATGATTGATCATGCCTTGATAGTGAATTCGCTTTGAAACTGTTTTTTTCCAGATCGTCAACACTGGAAAACTGGTGTCGAGAGTTTGCTCGGTTCGCGCCCTCAATATCAGTGCAGACTTTCTATGCTGGCAAAGAGGAACGAGCAAACTTGCGACAGATGTTGATAGATACACGGCGGGGATCAAGCAAGAACGGGACGGGGTGGGAGGTGCTAATCACTACCTACAACCTTGCTCAAGGTGACGACAAGGACCGCAAGTTTTTCAGAAAAATGGAGTGGGACGTAAGTCAAGTGTTCGCTCTGTATCATTCAAGCTTTTCCACATGTGACCTAGACTATCGTTTTCGACGAGGGACATGTCTTGAAGAATTTCCAGTCCCAGCGTTACCAGGCATTACTCAAATTCGAAGCAAAATGGCGACTCCTTTTGACGGGCACTCCTTTGCAGAACAACCTTCAAGAGCTAGTGGTGAGCCTAGTCTTTCGACCTGCTCAGTTCGACTTCACATTTGAAAAAAAATACCATCTAGTCATTGATGAACTTCATCCTTCCGGGCATGCTCTCGGAAAAGTTGGAGACCTTGCGAGCGATCTTCAAAACGAAGGGCGATGCCAAGGTCACATTGCTCTCTCAGGAACGTATTTCAAGAGCTAAGAAGATGATGACGCCGTTTGTCCTTCGACGGCGTAAGGATCAGGCAAGTCTGAAATGTTATTGTTATGCTTGACGTGTAACCTTCTTTTATTACAGGTTCTAAAGGATCTTCCGCTAAAAACCGAGCGGATAGAATGGTGTGATATGACCGACATACAGCGATCAATATACCACGACGCTCTGCAACGGTCGCGAAAAACGATATTGGATGCAGAAGGTGCTACTCCCGACGCATCAGGTACAACGACGCCAGTCACGAATGGTAAAGCCGTCAAAAAGAAGACGAAAGCCAATCCCCGTGCCAAGGACAAATACCTGGAAAATAGCTCCAACGTGCTCATGGATTTGCGCAAAGCAGCCTCACATCCCATGTTATTTCGCAAGCTGTTCGATGATCAGGCGTTGACTGCAATAGCAAAACAATTGCTCAAGGAGCCCGAATTCAAGAAGCGAGGCGCAGTTTTCGAGTATATCAAGGAGGATATGGAAGTCATGACCGACGCCGAGCTTCAGTTCTTCTGCCAGGGTTATAAGGTTAGGCCTACTTTGTCAATGTAGATGCGCCGTACTCACGCTGCGCAGTCGACGCGAAAATTTCTCCAGGATCAAAACTGCTATCTTAACGCTGGAAAGATATCTGTTCTGTTGCGGTTGCTTGAAGACTATAGGAAGGCGGAACGAAAGATTCTAATATTCTCTCAGGTTCGTCCCTATCCTTGAATAGAGTTTCCAACCTTACAACCCCCGTATAGTTCACACAGATACTAGACATTCTACAAGCGATTTTAAAGCTGAAGGACATCAAATATCTAATTCTGACTGGCTCCACTGCCGTAGA